>JAANCK010310984.1_pt1 | contig 13032 bp, 13 predicted proteins | sample 7277841 | NCBI WGS metagenome assembly JAANCK01 (sample SAMN14222788, study PRJNA588281) | permafrost metagenome | isolation source: Arctic cryosol methane SIP | place: Canada:Nunavut | collected 2015-07 | reverse complement strand
CGTAAATATCGGCCAGCGCCTCGTGCTTGCTGCCTTTTTTGAAACCTTCTGCCAGCCCCGGACGCCAGCGTTTGGCCAGTTCCTTCAGCGTGCTGACGTCGAGGTTGCGGTAATGGAAAAATTCTTCCAGTTTTGGCATGTAGCGCGCCATGAAGCGCCGGTCCTGGCAAATCGAGTTGCCGCACATCGGTGAGGTTCGGGCGGCAACATGCTGTTTCACGAATTCCAGCATCTGCGCTTCGGCCGCTGCCTCATCCAGCTGCGAGGCCTTGACGCGATCGATCAGCCCCGACTTGCCGTGGGTGCCCTTGTTCCAGTTGTCCATTGCGTTCATCACCTCGTCAGGCTGATGCACCACCAGCACCGGGCCTTCGGCCACTGTGTTGAGGTCGGCGTCGGTCACCACGATGGCCAGCTCGATGATGCGGTCGGTTTCGGGCGACAGGCCGGTCATTTCCATGTCCAGCCAGAGTAGATGTGTGGGATTCAGTGCCATCAGGATGTCCTCAATTGAATTGGCGCATTTTCGCATAGACCATGCGCAACGCGGGGTGGCAGAAGCGAACGCTTGCCGCCATAATCCATCACCCCACACTGGAGTTATGCCATGAAAGCCCTGATGGTTTTATTCGCGACAGCCATGCTGTCCACCGCGATCCATGCCGCGCCTGTCACCAAGGGCGATCCCAAGGTCGGCAAAACCCTGCACGACAAATCCTGCACCAGCTGCCATATCGGCATGTTTGGCGGGGACGGCAGCAAGATTTACACGCGTGCCGACCACAAAACCAAGACTGCGGCACAGTTGGCCGCCCGCATCTCAGGCTGCAACGCCAACGCTGGCGCCGGCTGGTTCCCGGAAGACGAGGCGCACGTTGCGGCCTATCTGAACCAGCAGTACTACCATTTCAAATAAGACCTCGCTCGAACGAAGGGCTGCCGTCACCACAGGAAAGGAAAGCCATGACCACTATTGTTGAAGAACTCGTCCGCAAAAAATGTGCGCCCTGCGAAGGCGGCGTCGCCGCAATGACCGATGCGCAGATTGCGCCGATGCTGAAAGGCCTCACCGGCTGGCAGCGCGAGGCCGAAAAAATCGTCAAGGAATACAAGTTCAAGGACCACTATCAGGCGCAGGCTTTCGCCAACGCCGTGATGTGGGTGTCGCACCGCGAAGACCACCATCCCTACCTCATCGTGGGCTACAACACGGTCAAGGTCGAGTACTGGACCCACGCCATCGGCGGCCTGTCGGAAAACGATTTCATCTGCGCGGCCAAGGTCGACACGCTGCTCGACATTTAAGATGGCCGCTCTGACCGGCCAGGTCGTTGCCGCATTCAGCCGCCGCTTCATCGTCGCCACCGCTGACGGCCTGCTCCCTTGCCAGGTCAAAGGCCGTCACCTGCGCGTAGTGTGCGGCGACCGCGTCGAGCTTCAACGCGACGGCGATAACGGGGTGATCGAGTCGGTGCTGCCACGCGCCAGCCTGCTGTACCGCTCCGACGCGTTCAAAACCAAAGCCATCGCGGCCAACGTGACCCAGCTTGCCGTCGTGGTGGCGCCACGACCGAGCTTTTCGATGGAACTGGTGCAGCGCTGCATCCTTGCCGCCGAAGACCAGGCCATCCCCAGCCTGCTCATCCTCAACAAGACCGACCTGCCCGAAACGCCCAGAGCGATCGAACGCCTGCAACGCCTCACCCGCATCGGCTACCCGCTGGTCACGCTGTCGGCGCTGACCGACGTGGCGCCGCTGCGCCCGGCGCTGCACGGCCATACCACGCTGTTGATCGGGCAATCCGGGATGGGCAAATCAACGATCATCAACACGCTGTTTCCCGGCGCCGACGTGCTGACCGCCGACTATTCCGAAGCGCTCGACAGCGGTCGCCACACCACCACCCACACCCGCCTGCACCGGCTCGATGCAGACACGGCCGTGGTCGATTCGCCCGGCCTGCAGGAGTTCGCCTTGCAGCACCTGGACGCCAACGCGCTGGCCTACGCCTTCGTCGAGTTCCGGCCGTTTCTGGGACACTGCCGTTTCCGCGACTGCAAACACGAAACCGAACCCGGCTGCCGCTTGCAGGAAGCCGCCACCGCTGGGGAAATCGAACCCAAGCGGCTGCAGCTGTTTCAAACCCTCAGACGCCTGCAAAAAAACGCTGCACAGCGCCTATAAACAAAGCTTGATGAAACCCGGGAGGGAATCATGAAGCGTGCCCAGGTTCTATTGCTGCTGCTGTGTTTGAGTCTGTTCACTCCCGTACAGGCAGCGGGAAAATGGGTGGCCACGCCCTATACGCCGGCCAAAGTCGTATTTGATTTTTATCTGGACGACCCGCAGAAAATCGGCAGCGCACTCTACTGGGTGCGCTCGTTGATGAACCCCCTGCTGGAAGCGCCCTACAACTACCCGCCCGAAGACCTGAAAATTGTCGTCGTCATCCACGGCAACGAGATCGTGACGGTGGCGACAAAAAATGCCGCGAAATACCAGGACGCGGTCGACCGCATGCGCTACTACGCTGACCTTGGTGTGTCGTTCAAGGTGTGCGGCCAGGCCGCCGAGGATTTCGGTTACTCGGTGAAGGATTTCCAGGATTTCATCGAAGTCGTGCCCAATGCCATCACGGAATTAGCCTACTGGCAGCAGCAAGGCTACGCCTTGATCACGCCGCGGGTCATGGAGAAGAAGATCGACATCGAGTCGATCCGCTAACCTGTTTTGACTTGGCGGCGACCAATTGCCGCGCGTCCACAACACTTCAGCTGTGACATTCCCTTCCCCTTGCTAACCGCCGGGCGAGGGTGACCGCACGCGCGCCTTGGCGACTTCCCCGCTCGATTCGACAGCGCATTGCTTCAGTCAATTTGACCCCGGCCCATATCAGGCTTTCTGGCTCCTGATACCTGCCATATTTCTGCGGATTTCTTGTCGGGCAACGCGTTCAGAGGCTGTCCCAAACAGCAGCCAAAATTATTTTTGCAATTGATAATCATTCCTATATATAATAGGATCCATTATCATTTACATAAACTTGGCTCAGCCCAAGGAATCCCATGAACTTCAACCTACGCCTGACTTCCCCCGCTGTCTTAGCCCTGGCAACTGCAGCAATGGTGTGTTCCACAGCCGCGCTGGCTGCCGATGGCGAATACGCCCTGACCATCCAGTATCATCGTTTTCAACCGGCGGAACTGGTGATTCCGGCCGGCAAGAAAATCAAGCTGTCGGTCGAGAATCGGGATGCCACGCCGGAAGAGTTCGAGAGCCACGACCTCAATCGCGAAAAAGTGGTCGCTGGCAAATCCACCATCACGATTTATATCGGGCCGCTTACCCCCGGGCGCTACCGTTTTTACGGCGAATACAACGAAAAAACCGCCCAGGGCGTAATCGTCGCGCAGTAATCCTCAGGAGAAGAACCATGTTTGCAACCGCTGTCATTGTCTTCCGGGAAGTGCTCGAGGCCGCGCTCATTATCGGCATACTCGCCGCCGCGACCCGCTCGGTGCCAGGCCGCAACCGCTGGCTGCTAGGCGGGTTGATGGCCGGCCTGACGGGTGCTGCTCTGGTGGCGGCCTCCACCGACGTGATCTCTTCCATGGCCAGCGGCGTCGGCCAGGAACTGCTGAATGCCGTGATACTGGGCGTCGCGGTTCTGATGCTGGCCTGGCACAACATCTGGATGTCGTCGCATGGCAAGGCCCTGGCGATCTCGGCACAATCCGTGGGCAGCGCCATCCGGGAAGGGCGTCAGGAACATTCGGTTCTGCTGGTTGTGGTCGGACTGGCCGTGCTGCGCGAAGGCTCTGAAACCGTGCTGTTCCTGTATGGCATATCCGCATCGGAGGGCGCGGACGCATCGTCGATGTTGCTCGGCGGTGCCATTGGCATCCTGGCCGGGGTCGCCGTCGGCTACGCCATGTATGCCGGCCTGCTGCGCGTGCCGATGCGCTGGTTTTTCGCCGCAACCGGCGTGCTGGTGTTGCTGCTGGCGGCGGGTATGGCTTCCCAGGCGGCGCATTTCCTGATCCAGGCTGACCTGTTGCCCAGCCTTGCCGCCCCGGTCTGGGACACCTCGGCGATGCTTCCCGAAACCTCCATCCCCGGCATGCTGCTGCATACGCTTGCTGGTTACGACCCGCGTCCTGCCGGCATGCAGCTGATTTTCTATGCCCTCACCCTGGTTACGATTGCACTCGGCATGAAGTGGGCCAATTCTTCACATTCCAAATGAGACATCCGATGTTAAACAAACACACCCTTCCCCTCTGCCTGGGTATCGCACTCCTCTCCGGCAGCGTTCATGCCGGCCCGGCCGATTATGTCTATATGCCGACAGTCGAATACGGCGAAAAGGAAATCGATTTCAAATTCGGCACCGCCGAGCAGCCTTCCGGAGAAACCAAGCAGGTCGCCAGTCTCGGCGTCGGCTATGGCGCCACCGACTGGTGGTTTACCGAGGTCTATATCAAAACCGAACATGAAAGCCCGGCGCCCCGGCTCAATATTCTGGAACTTGAAAACAAGTTCCAGTTGACCGAGACCGGGAAATATCCGCTTGAAGTCGGCCTGATCACCGAATTCGAATTTCCCCTCAACCAGGATGGCGAGCCGTACGAATTCAAATTCGGCCCGCTGTTCCAGACCGAATTCGACAAGTTGCAACTGAACGGCAACCTGCTGCTCGAAACGAAATTCGGCGAAGGAAATCCGACCGAGACCGCGTTCCAGTATCAATGGCAAGCCAAGTACCGCTGGCACAAGGAATTCGAATTCGGCTTGCAGGGATTTGGCGAGACGGGCGAATGGGACGACTGGGCACAGACCGATGAGCAGGAGCATAAGATGGGCCCGGCCATCTTCGGCAAGGTGGCGGTCGGCGACCACGCTGCCATCAAATACAACGCCGCGTGGTTGATCGGCATGACGGATGCCACCCCCGACAACACCTTCAGGATGCAAGTGGAATACGAATTCTGACTATCCCGAAAGTACGGCTACAACCGGGGCAAACCCACCTGCACGCTAGCGCTCGTTGAACCCAGGGTCCCCGGGTTAAACGCCTATCTGCGCAGGGCGAAACTGGAATTCGCCCTGCCGCAACCATCCAGGCTGCCCCCACTTCAGCCAAATAACGCCTTGAAGCAGGCTGAACCATGACCAATCGGTCATGGTGAACCGCCCGCGTCTTTATGCGTTCTTAACGCCTTCCCTTCCAGTCTTAGCCCCATCTTTACCGACAGCTACCTATAGTTCGGCGTGTCCCCGTTCACGCTGGAAGGAAGTGTCATGGATCTAATCTACCTCGCAGGCATCGTCCTGTTCTTCGCACTGCTGGCCGGACTCGCCGTCGGTTGCGCCAAATTGGGCGGCGCCAAATGAGCTGGCTGCTCATCGTCAGCGCCGTCGTCGCGGTCGCGCTGCTCGTCTACCTGATCGCTGCCCTGCTCAAACCTGAGGACTTTTCATGACTACCCATGCCTGGCTCCTGCTTGGAGCGTATCTGGTCATCCTGCTGCTGGTGGCCAAGCCACTCGGTCTCTATATCGCCTCCGTAATGGAAGGCCGCCCGTCGCTGGCCCTGCGCCTCGGCGGCGGGACCGAGTCTGTACTCTATCGCCTGTGCGGCATCCGCAAGGATGAAGAAATGGGCTGGTTGAAATATGCCCTGGCCATCCTGCTGTTCAACCTCCTAGGTGTGCTGGCGGTCTATGCGCTGCAACGGCTGCAGCTCTGGCTGCCGCTGAATCCGCAGGCGATGGCCAACGTCAGCCCGGATTCGTCGTTCAACACCGCGATCAGCTTCGCCACCAACACCAACTGGCAAGGCTACGGCGGAGAGTCGACGATGGGCTATCTGACCCAGATGCTCGGTCTGGCGGTGCAGAATTTCTTCTCCGCCGCTACCGGCATCGTCGTCGTCATCGCCCTGATCCGCGGTTTCGCCCGCCACACGGCCACGACCATCGGCAACGCCTGGGTCGATCTGACCCGCATCACGCTTTACGTGCTGCTGCCGATCTCGCTGGTCTACGGCGTGTTCCTGGTCGGCCAGGGGGTGATCCAGAATTTCGACGCCTACAAGGACGTCACCACTCTGGAGACGACGCAATACGACACGCCCAAACTCGATGCCGCCGGTCAGCCGGTCAAGGATGACCAAGGCAACGCGGTCACGCAGCCGGTCACGGTGCCGACCCAGACGCTGGCGATGGGCCCGGTTGCCTCGCAGGAAGCGATCAAAATGCTCGGCACCAACGGCGGTGGATTCTTCAACGCCAATTCGGCGCATCCCTTTGAAAATCCAACCCCGCTCGCCAACTTCATCCAGATGCTGTCGATCTTCCTGATCCCGGCGGCGTTGACCCTGACCTTCGGCCGCATGGTGGGTGACATGCGGCAGGGCTGGGCGGTGCTGGCCGCGATGACGCTGATGTTCGTGGTCATGGCGGTTGCGGCGATGAGCTTCGAACATCAGGGCAACCCGCTGCTGGCCAACTTGGGCGCCGACATGTCGGCCGGCAACATGGAGGGCAAGGAGACGCGCTTCGGCATCGCCGACTCGGGCCTGTTCGCCACCATCACCACGCTGGCCTCCTGCGGGGCGGTCAATTCCATGCACGACTCCTTCATGCCGCTGGGCGGCTTCGTTCCGCTGTGGAACATGATGCTCGGCGAGGTGGTGTTCGGCGGCGTCGGCACCGGGCTGTACGGTATGCTGGTGTTCGCCATCATGGCGGTGTTCATTGCCGGCCTGATGATCGGCCGCACGCCGGAATACCTGGGCAAGAAGATCGAGGCGTTCGACATGAAGATGGTATCCATCGCCATCCTGGTGACGCCGTTGCTGGTGCTGGCCGGCACCGCCATCGCTGTGATGGTCGGTGCGGGCGTGGCTGGTATCGCCAATCCTGGCGCGCACGGTTTCTCGGAAATCCTCTACGCCTTCACCTCGGCCGCCAACAACAACGGCAGCGCCTTCGCCGGTCTGTCGGCCAACACGCCCTTCTACAACACCATGCTCGGCATCGCGATGTGGTTCGGCCGCTTCGGCGTGATCGTGCCGGTGTTGGCACTAGCGGGCGGACTCGCCGCCAAGAAACGCATTGCCGCCAGTGCCGGCACGATGCCCACGCATGGCCCGCTGTTCGTCGTGCTGCTGATCGGCACGGTCGTACTGGTAGGTGCTCTTAACTATGTTCCCGCGCTCGCGCTCGGGCCGGTGGTCGAGCATCTGATGCTCGGATCCGCTCACTGAGCCGAAGGAGAAAACTAAATGTCGCACAAGAAACTTGCAATGTTCGACCCGGCGTTGGTGAAACCCGCCATTGTCGATTCATTCAGGAAGCTGAACCCTGCCATCCAGTGGCGCAACCCGGTGATGTTCGTCGTCTATGTCGGCAGCATCCTGACCTCTCTGCTGTGGTTGCAGGCCTTGGTCGGAGAGGGTGAAGCCCCGGCCGGGTTTATCCTCACCGTTACCCTCTGGTTGTGGTTCACGGTGTTGTTCGCCAACTTCGCAGAGGCACTGGCCGAGGGTCGCAGCAAGGCCCAGGCGGCCTCGCTGCGCGGGTTGAAGAAAGAGACCCTGGCCAAGAAGATCAAGGGCGAGAAAGTCACGGAAACGTGGGCCACGGTGCCGGCCACGGAACTGCGCAAGGGGGATGTGTTCATCGTCCATGCCAGTGAAATCATCCCGGCCGACGGCGAAGTCATCGATGGCGTGGCCTCGGTGGACGAGTCCGCGATCACCGGCGAATCCGCACCCGTCATCCGCGAAGCAGGCGGTGATTTCTCCGCCGTTACCGGCGGCACCCGCGTACTGTCCGACTGGCTGGTGGTGCGCGTGACAGTCAATCCGGGCGAAACCTTCGTCGACCGCATGATCGCCATGGTGGAAAGCGCCAAGCGCCAGAAGACGCCCAACGAGATCGCGCTGACCATTTTGCTGGTGGCGCTGACCATCGTGTTCCTCGGCGTCACCGTCACCTTGCTGCCGTTCTCGATGTTCAGCGTCGACGTGGCGAAGGCCGGCACGCCAATCTCCATCACGGTGCTCATCGCCCTGCTGGTTTGCCTGATCCCGACCACGATTGCCGGCCTGCTCTCGGCCATCGGCGTGGCCGGCATGAGCCGCATGATGCAGGCCAATGTCATCGCCACCTCCGGGCGGGCGGTCGAAGCGGCGGGCGACGTCGATGTGCTGTTGCTCGACAAGACCGGCACGATCACCCTCGGCAATCGCCAGGCGACCACCTTCCTGCATGCATCCGGGGTGAAGGAAGCGGAACTGGCCGATGCCGCCCAACTCTCTTCGCTTGCCGACGAAACGCCGGAAGGCCGCAGCATCGTGGTTCTGGCCAAGGACAAGTTCAACCTGCGCGGCCGTGACGTACAGGAACTGGGCGCCCACTTCGTGCATTTCAGCGCGCAGACCCGCATGAGCGGCGTCGACCTGGATGGCCGCGAGATTCGCAAGGGCTCATCCGACGCTGTGCGTGCCTATGTCGCCGAACGCGGCGGCCGCTTTCCGCCCGAGGTGGAGACGATCGTCGAACAGGTTGCCAAACGCGGGTCCACGCCGCTGGTAGTGGCCGAGTCTGTCGCGGGGCAGGCTGCCCGGGTGCTGGGCGTGGTCGAACTCAAGGACGTGGTCAAGGGCGGCATCAAGGAACGCTTTGCCGAACTGCGCCGCATGGGCATCAAGACCGTGATGATCACCGGCGACAACCGGTTGACCGCCGCGGCCATCGCCGCCGAGGCCGGGGTCGACGACTTCCTGGCCGAGGCGACGCCGGAGGCCAAGCTCAAGCTCATCCGCCAGTACCAGGACGAAGGGCGGCTGGTGGCGATGACCGGCGACGGTACCAACGACGCCCCGGCGCTGGCCCAGGCCGACGTCGCGGTGGCGATGAACACCGGCACCCAGGCCGCCAAGGAGGCCGGCAACATGGTCGATCTGGATTCCAACCCGACCAAGCTGATCGAGGTGGTGGAAACCGGCAAGCAGATGCTGATGACGCGCGGCTCGCTCACCACCTTCTCCATTGCCAATGACGTCGCCAAGTACTTCGCCATCATCCCGGCCGCCTTCGTCACTACCTACCCGCAACTCGCGGCGCTCAATGTGATGGGCCTGGCCAGTCCGGCTTCCGCCATCCTGTCGGCGGTGGTATTCAACGCGCTGATCATCATGTTCCTGATCCCGCTGGCGCTGAAAGGCGTGAAATACCAGGCCCTCGGCGCCGCCGTCCTGCTGCGCCGCAATCTGCTGGTGTATGGCCTGGGCGGCCTCATTGCGCCCTTCATCGGCATCAAGCTGATCGACATGCTGATCGCCGCCAGCGGCCTCGCCTAAGAAAGGAATCCATCATGAAGACATTATTGCGCCCCGCCATTTCCCTGTTCGTGCTGTTGTCTGTTGCCACCGGCATCGTCTATCCGCTTGCGGTGACCGGCATCGCCAAAGTCGCGTTCCCCGAGCAGGCGGCTGGCAGCCTGATCGTCAAGGACGGCAAGCCGGTCGGATCAAAGCTGATCGGCCAGAACTTCACCGACCCGAAATACTTCTGGGGCCGGCCGTCGGCGACCGGGCCGATGGCCTACAACGCCAGCGCTTCGAGCGGTTCCAACCAGGGTCCGCTGAACCCGGCCCTGGTGGACGCCGTGAAGGGGCGGATTGCAGCGCTCAAGGCGGCTGATCCGGCCAACACCGCGCCGATCCCGGCCGACCTGGTGACTGCCTCGGGCAGCGGCCTCGATCCCCAGATCAGCCCGGCAGCCGCCCATTGGCAAGCTTCCCGCATCGCCCGTATCCGCAGCCTGAGCGAAGCTGAAGTGCGCAAGCTCATCGACGCCCACACCGAGGGACGTCAGTTCGGCCTGCTGGGCGAACCCCGGGTCAATGTGCTAGCGCTGAATCTCGCGCTCGATCAGCTGGGCAAGCCGTAAACTATTGCCATGGCCGAACCCGACAAGCGCCCCGACCCGGATGACCTGCTCGCCCGCATTGAGGCCGATGCCGAACGCGCGCAGCGCGGCAAACTGAAGATATTTTTCGGCGCGTGTCCCGGCGTGGGCAAGACCTACGCCATGCTGAGCGCGGCGCGAACGCTGCAGCAACAGGGCACCAATGTGGTGGTGGGGCTGGTGGAAACGCATGGACGTTCCGAGACTGCCCAGTTGCTGGAGGGACTGGAGCTGTTGCCACCCCGGGTCGTGGCCTACCAGGGCCGCGAGTTGCGCGAGTTCGACCTCGATGCAGCGCTGGCGCGCCAGCCCGCTCTCATCCTGGTGGACGAACTGGCGCATTCCAACGTGGCCGGTTCACGCCATCCCAAGCGCTGGCAGGATGTGGAGGAATTGCTGGCGGCCGGCATCAATGTCTGGACCACGGTCAACGTGCAGCATCTGGAAAGTCTCAACGATATTGTCGGCGGCATCACCGGCATTCAGGTGCGTGAGACGCTGCCGGACCGGGTGTTCGAGCGAGCCGATGAAGTCACTCTGGTCGACCTGACGCCGGACGAACTGCTGCAGCGGATGAAGGAAGGCAAGGTTTATCTTGCCCAACAAGCCGAGCGCGCCATCCGCAACTTCTTCCGCAAGGGCAACCTGATTGCCCTGCGCGAGCTGGCCTTGCGCCGCACCGCCGACCGGGTGGACGCGCAGATGCGGGAATACCGCAGCGACCAGGCGATCCGCGAAGTGTGGGAGGCCAAGGAAAGGCTGCTGGTGTGTCTCGGCCCCGGCGCCGGCGGCGAGCGACTGGTGCGCGCCGCCGCGCGGCTGGCGGGCAAGCTGCGCGCCGACTGGATTGCTGTCTACGTCGAAACGCCGATGCTGCAGCGGCTATCCGAGGCCAATCGCGACAAGATTCTGCGGACCCTGGCGCTGGCTGCGGAACTGGGGGCGGAGACCGTCACCCTGGCCGGCCAGGAGGAGGCGCCCACGCTGCTGGCCTATGCGGTCGGCCGCAACGTGTCCAAACTGGTGGTGGGCAAGAGCATGCGCACCGGCTTGTCGCGGATGCTGCGCGCGCCGCTGTCTGACCGGCTCTCCACGCTGGCGGAGGATGTCGACGTCTACGTGGTGGCTCACGAGGCAGAATCGTCGACACCCGGCAAGGCGATCTCCGAGCCATTCACCCTGGAACAGGAGCCTGCCCCCACGGCCCAGTGGCTGGGCTATGTCTGGGCAGGCGGGGTGTGTGTCCTCGCCACCGGGCTGGCCCATGCGGTGATGCCCTGGTTCGATCTGGCCAACATCATCATGCTCTACCTGCTGGGCGTGGTCGGGGTGGCGGCCCGCTACGGGCGCGGCCCGGCCATCCTGGTCTCGTTCCTGTCCGTGCTGGCGTTCGATTTCTTCTTTGTGTCGCCACGGCTTTCCTTCAGCGTGGCCGACACCCGCCATCTGCTCACCTTCGCCATCATGCTGGCCGCCGCGCTAACCATCAGCAACGTGGCCGCCAGCCTGCGCTATCAGACGCGTGTCGCGCTTTACCGCGAACGCCGCACCCGTGCGCTCAACGAACTGGGGCGGGAACTGGCGGGCGCGTTGCTGCCGGAAAACATCGTCGACATGTCGCGCCACCATCTGGAAGGACTGTTCCAGTCCCAGGTCAGCATCCTGCTGCCGGACGCCGAGGAAAAGCTGCATGCACCCTCGCACCAGGACTTGCCGCTGGATACGGCGATTGCGCAATGGGTCTACGACCACCAGCTGCCGGCCGGGATGGGCACCCAGAGTCTGGCCGGCGCGCCGATGTACTACCTGCCGCTGAAGGCGCCGATGCGCACCCGCGGCGTGCTGGCGCTGCTGCCCAGCCAGAAGCGTTTGCTCTTCCAGCCGGAACAGGCGCGCCTGCTGGAAACCTTCGCCGCGCAGATCGCCCTCGCGCTGGAGCGGGTGCACTACGTGGAAGTGGCCCAGGAGGCGCTGGTGCGGATGGAATCCGAGCGGCTGCGCAACGGCCTGTTGTCCGCCCTGTCGCACGACCTGCGCACCCCGCTGACCGTGCTGGCAGGACTGGCCGACTCGCTGCCGCTGGCCGGCCCGCCCCTGCCCGAAGCCCAGGCCGAAATCGCGCAGGCCATTCGCGCCGAGTCACTGCGCACGAGCATCCTGGTGAGCAACCTGCTGGACATGGCGCGGCTGCAGGAAGGCCATGTCCATCTCAAGCGCGAATGGCAGCCGCTGGAAGAAGTGGTGGGCGCCGCCCTGCAAACGCTGTCCGTCCCGCTGGCACGGCACGCGGTGGTCGTCGATCTGCCGGCGGATCTGCCGCTGCTGGAATTCGACAGCGTGCTGATGGAACGGGTGTTCAGCAACCTGCTGGAAAATGCCGCGAAACACACCCCGCCTGGCAGCCGCATCGAGATCAGCGCCCGCGACGAGGGCGACTGCGTCACCATCACCGTCGCCGACAATGGGCCCGGGCTGCCGCCCGGCCGCGAAGCGATCCTGTTCGAGAAATTCACCCGCGGTCATGACGAATCGCCGGTGGCCGGGGTGGGGCTTGGTCTCGCGATCGTGCGTGCCATCGTCGAGGCGCACAGGGGAACGGTGCGGGGGGAAAATCGCCCGGATGGTGGCGCCCGCTTCGTCATCACCCTGCCCGCCGGCGAACCGCCGGTGGTTCCGCCGGAGCCTGAATCCTGATGGAAGACCTGCGCGCCGCGTCACCCACCGTGATCGTCATCGAAGACGAACCGCAGATTCGCCGCTTCGTCCGCACTGCGCTGGAGGCCGAGGGCTGCCACGTGGTGGAGGCCGCCACCGGTGAACGGGGTCTGGTGGAAACGGGCACGCGCAAGACCGACCTGGTCATTCTCGACCTGGGCCTGCCGGACCGCGATGGCGTCGATGTGGTGCGCGACCTGCGCAACTGGTCCGCCGTGCCCATCCTCATTCTGTCGGCCCGGGTCGACGAGACCGACAAGGTGGCCGCGCTGGATGCGGGGGCGGACGACTACCTGACCAAGCCTTTCGGCATAGCGGAACTGCTGGCGCGGGTG
>JAANCK010497600.1_pt1 | contig 13037 bp, 13 predicted proteins | sample 7277841 | NCBI WGS metagenome assembly JAANCK01 (sample SAMN14222788, study PRJNA588281) | permafrost metagenome | isolation source: Arctic cryosol methane SIP | place: Canada:Nunavut | collected 2015-07 | reverse complement strand
GTCATGGTCACCATGTCGCCGTTGGACACATGCGACATCTCATGGCCGATCACGGCCTCGACTTCCTCGCGTGTCATCCCTTGCAGCAGGCCGGTGGAGACCGCCACCAGGGCGCTGTTCTTGAACGCGCCGGTCGCGAAGGCATTGGGCTCGCCCTCGAAGATGCCGACGTCGGGCATGCCGATGCCGGCCTTGTCGGCGAACTTGCGGACGGTCTCGACGATCCAGGCCTCGTCGGCATTGCGCGGCTCGTTGATCATCTGCACGCCCGCGCTCCACTTGGCGATCGGCTTGGACAGCAGCAGCGAAATGAAGGCGCCGCCGAAGCCCATGATGAACGCAAAGACCAGCAGTGACCCCAGGTTCAGCCCATTGGCGGTCAGGTAGCGGTTGACGCCGAGCAGGCTGGCGACGATGCCCAGCACCACGACGACGGCCAGGTTGGTGAGGACAAACAGGACGATGCGCTTCATGAATTCTCCGAAATGAATCGATTCACTCCGCGCCAGATGAGGTTGGCGGACGCCAAATCAAGGGCACGAAGGTGGGTGAGGCGCTGTTGTATTTGGTTCTTTGCGCCGGGCGGTACGAAACACCAGGGAGTCATCATAGAAAGAAAAGTTCTGGTTCTCGGGCCACCATCCCGGGATGCCCAGGAGCGGCAGCGGTGTGAACGGCTTGGCGGCCAGCAGCGCCGTGGTGAGCTGCGCGGCCAGCCATCGGTCCACCTCTTCCATGGAGCCGCCCCCAGCGTCAGCGACCCAGACGTGGGCGGTGATCTCCTTGCGCGGCAGCATCAGTTTCTCCAGCAGGGCGTGGCCGAACACGATCACCCTGGCTTCCCGCCAGAGCGGCCGCAGGTCGACGAACAGGCTGCGCCACTCGCGCGCGAGCAGCGCCTCCCACAGCGCGGACGGAGCTTGCAGCAACGCGCCGTTCTCGTCGAACACCGCGATGGCGTCACGCACCGGCCCGCGCTCGGCGCCGACGCCCGCGCTCGCGATCTGCGCGGCCTGCAGTGCGTTGAGCCGCTGCTTGGAGCGGGGCAGCCGCAACCAGCACAGGCCGTTGAAGAAATCGTGCAGGTTGGACCGCACCGGACATTGGCCACTGCCGAAGATGAAATGCTCGTAGGCCTGGCCGGCGGGCAGCGCCTGCTCGGGGGCGAAACGCACCGGACTGCCCTGCTGGGCGTTCAGCGCCTCGTGCAACGGCGTGCCGGCCAGCACGCGGGCGGCCACCCGTTCCCCCGGCTCTCGCCAGGGCGCGAACCAGGGCCGGTTCCAGTCGATCGCCGGGCCGCTTACCGGCCCTAGCGTTTGATCCATTGAACGTAGGCCGGATTGCGCTCGGGCGTCAGGCGGAAATCGGCCGCGTAGCGGCCCAGCAGGGCAGTCGATTTGGCGCTGCGGCCCAGCACCTTGGCGTCGCGCAGTTGCTTCGTGACGTCGTTCAACGGGACCTGTTCGCCGCTGAGCAGCGCCGGTACTGCCTCCAGGATGTCCTCGAATTCGTCGTCGGTGGCGAACACCTTGTTGGCGCTCGCCTTCGGAACCGGCACCGCCTTGGCGGCGGGAGCGCGCGGCGCGGCCACGGCCTTCTTCGTTGCGGGCGCCTTGCGTGCCGCCCGGGGGGCCGGCTCGGCGCGCTCAGCGCGGGCTGCGCCGTCCAGGTACATCACCTCGTCGTAGACCAGCGCCAGGGCATCGGCGTCCGCCTTGTCGCGCAGCGCGAAGCACAGCACGCGGATGCCGTCCTCGCGCAGCCGCACCGCCAGCGGTGCGAAATCGGCATCGCTGGAGCCGATCGCGACCATCCCGGGCAAGGCGTCGTGGTGCATCAGGTCCATCGCGTCGATGATCAGCGCCGCGTCGGTCGTGCCCTTGCCCTGGTTGATGAACGAGCGCACCGCATGCTTGCGCAGCACCTCCTTGATGCCGGCCAGCTTCTCGGTGCCGCCGTACGCGCGGCGGACCGTGACCGTGACACCCAGTCGGCGGAAGTGGTCGAACACCTGGTCGACGTCCGACGCCGAGGAGAGGTTGTCCGCATCGAGCAGGAATGCAACGTTCATGATTTCACCTTCCAGTTCAGGGTCTCGCCGCCGCACAAGGGTTTGAGCTGCGCTTCTCCGAAGGCATAGCTTTCCGGCACCGTCCACTCTTGCCGGCGCAGCGTGATCGTGCCGTCGTTGCGCGGCAGGCCGTAGAACGCCGGTCCGTGGAAGCTGGCGAAGCCTTCCAACTGGTCCAACCGACCGACGCCGTCGAACGCCTGCGCATACAGCTCCAGCGCCGCGTGCGCGGTGTAGCAGCCGGCGCAGCCCGTCGCGTTTTCCTTCAGGTGCGCCGGATGCGGCGCGCTGTCGGTGCCCAGGAAGAACCTGGGACTGCCGGAAGTCGCGGCCTCGACCAGGGCCAAACGGTGCACTTCGCGCTTGAGCACCGGCAGGCAGTAGTAGTGCGGCCGGATGCCCCCCGTGAAAATCGCATTGCGATTGAACAGCAGGTGATGGGCAGTGACGGTGGCGGCCGTGAAGCGATCGGCGCCGTGCACGTACTGCGCCGCTTCGCGCGTGGTGATGTGCTCGAACACGATCTTCAGCTCCGGAAAATCGCGCCGCAGCGGCACCAGCTGGGTGTCGATGAAGACCGCCTCGCGATCGAACAGGTCGACCTCCGGGGCGGTCACTTCGCCGTGGACCAGCAGCGGCAGATCCTCGCGCTGCATGGCTTCCAGGGTGGGATAGGTCTTGCGCAGGTCGGTCACGCCCGCGTCGCTGTTGGTGGTGGCGCCGGCGGGATAGAGCTTCAGGGCCACCACTCCCGCGTCCTTGGCCCGCCGGATCTCGTCGGGCGGCAGGTTGTCGGTCAGGTACAGCGTCATCAGCGGCTCGAAGCGCACGCCGCGTGGCACCGCGGCCAGGATGCGTTCACGGTAGGCCACGGCCTGCGCGGCGGTGGTGACCGGCGGACGCAGGTTCGGCATGATGATGGCGCGGGCGAATTGCGCCGCGGTGTGCGGCACCACGGCCTTCAACGCGTCGCCGTCACGCACGTGCAGGTGCCAGTCGTCGGGGCGGGTGATGGTGATTTCAAGGGTCATGGCGGCGATTGTCCCAAACCCGCGCCGGGCATGGGGCCCGCGCCGGACCTCATCCAGCCGACCCGGTCTTGGCCAGGAAGTCCCACAGCGCCTGGACGGTTCCCTTGGTCGTGTCCCTGCCCGTCGGAATCTCGCGGTAAGCCCTCACCTCCATCGTCATCTCCAGCCCGGGCAGGTCGGCTCCGGTGGCGCTCACCAGGCGGCGCGCGCGCAACTCCTTCTTGACGGCGCTGTGCGGCAGGAACGCCAGGCCGTGGCCTTCCAGCGCCATCACCTTCAGGCCCTCGGCCATGTCGGTCTCGTACACCCGGTCCAGGTGGATCGTCACCGGCGACTGCTTGAGGATCAGGTCGGTAACGCGCCCCAGGTAGGCGCCCGGCCCATAGCCCAGGTAAGGGATCGGCTGGACGGCATTGCCCGGCAGCCTGAACAAGGGCTCGCCTGCCGCATCTGGCTTGCAGTAAGGCGAAATCTCCTCGTGCCCCAGCGTCACCATCTGGTAGCGGTCGGGATCGAGCTGCAGTGGCTGCGATTCGTGGTGATACGAGATCAGCAGGTCGCAGCCGCCCTCCACCAGCCGCATGGCCGCATCGTGGACGTTCAACGCGATCAATCGGCTCTTGATCGGGCCGAACTTGTCGCGCAGGCTCGACACCCAGGCCGGAAAGAAGGTGAACGCCAGCGTGTGGGGCACCGCGAACTCGATCACGTCCTGACCCGCCGCCGCATGGCCGCGCAACATCGCCCGGGCGTTCTGCAGCGATTGCAGCATCTCCATGGCCTGGTCATAGAGCGCTTCGCCCGCCGCCGTCAATCGTGTCGGGTACGAGCTGCGGTCCACCAGGTCGGCGCCGGCCCAGGCTTCCAGGGCCTGGATGCGGCGTGAGAAAGCCGGCTGGGTCACGTGGCGCAATTGCGCGGAACGGCTGAAACTGCGGGTTTCGGCGAGGCTGACGAAGTCCTCGAGCCATTTGGTTTCCATGACCGCCATTATTGCGAGGCCCGCTGACACGCCTCCGGTCGGCCCGTCGGCGCGCTTCAACACCCAAGAAGGTCGGCCAGGGCGAGCAGGCTCTCCGCATGCAATTCGTTTTCGGGTTGCGGCGACACGTCCTTGGGTTGGCCCGCGCCGAATTCCAGCGGTCGCTCGATGTAGGCAGTGCGCAGGCCGCAGGCCCGCGCCCCCGCCAGGTCGTCGTGGTGCGCCGCCACCAGCATCACCTCGGCCGGTGCCACATCGAAGACCTTGGCGACACCCAGGTAAGTTGCGGGGTCGGGCTTGTAGGCACGAAACACCTCGGCCGACAGGATGCAATCCCAGGGCAGGCGACCATGTTTGGCCATGTCGGCCAGCAAGCCGATGTTGCCGTTGGACAGCGTGCAGATCATGAAGCGCGACTTCAGCCGGGCGAGGCCGGGCGCGGAGTCGGGCCAGGGGTCCAACCGGTGCCAGACCTTGTTGAGGCGCTTCTTGGCGGCTTCGTCGAGACCGGTGACGTGAAACCGCACCAGCAATTCGTCCAGGATCATGCGATGCAGGTCGTCGATCAGTGTCCAGCCCAGCTCGCCGGCCATCACGCGCCGCATGGCCGGCCGATAGCCGTCTCGCCACGCCGACGCAAACTCGTCGCCGCTGACGCCCAGCTTCATGGCGTCGACTTCGCGGGCGATGCTGCCGTGCCAGTCGACCACGGTGCCGAAGACGTCGAAGGCCAGGACCTTCGGCGATTGGATGGGGTTGTCAGGCATGCCTCGCTCCCAGACTTCATCGGCCGGACCCTTGAGTTCGACCACGTTCCCTTCGGGGTCGGTGACGTACAGCGACGGCCCCGCGCCCTCCGCGCCATAGCGCGATTCAAGCGGGCCCGCCTCGACACCATGGGGCTGCAACTGGCGCCGGATCGCGACCTCGTCAAACGGCTCGACGCGAAGACAGAAATGATCGAGATTGCGGCCTTCCCGCCCCGGCGCCGCCCCGCCGGCCTGGCCGAGCTTGCCGGTCACCGGAACCAAGTCCAGCAGCGAGCGCCCGGCGCGCAATTGCACCAGGCCGAGCGCTTCCTGGCGCCGCTCGACCGAGCAGCCCAGCACGTCGCAATAAAAGCGCAGCATGCGCTCCAGGTCGACGACGCGCAGCACCAGGTGATCGATTTCGCGGATCCGGATCATGGTTAGTTTGCCTCGGGAACAGCTTAGCCCAGTTGGCCGGGCGGTGTTGACAACCTATGGCCGGGCTGCTGGCGACAGCGCCACCGCTTTGAAGAAGGTGTAGCAGAAGACGCCGTCCGGCTCGGCGGTGCGGTACAGGTCGGCGATGCCGCGGTCGAAGTCGGCTGCGCTGGCGAGCCCGCTGGCCAGCGCGCTGTCGCGCACGCCCTCGACCATGGCGGTGAAGGTCTTGCGGGTGAAGCCGTCGACCAGTCCGGGCTTGCTGGCGTCGACGTACACCATGCGCGGCGAAACGCGGATCGAATCACATCCCGCTTGCCGCAACAAGGGATACAGCGTCCGCCCGATCAGGGCGTTGCCACCGGCTGCGGCCTGCAACCGCACCAGGCAATCGACCGCGCGCCGGGCGAACTCGCTGTCGGGATGGAAGTAGGTGGATCCATGGTCGCCTTCGATCACCGTGATGCTGCCGCCAGGCTTGAGCACGCGCTTCAGCGCTTGCAGCGCTTCGAGCGGCCGGGCCAGGTGCTCGAGGACGAAGCAGACGAAGACATGGTCGAACGACGCGTCCGCAAAAGGCAGGTCGAAGAGGTCGGCCTGCCGCACCGTGACGTTGGCGAGGCCAGCCGCGCGAACCGCGTCCCGGGTTTGCCTGACCGAGGTGTCGGACAAATCGATCGACGTGATCAGCGCCCCGGGGCTGTTGCGCGCCAGCGTGACGGTCTGGGCGCCCACCCCGCACCCGGCCTCCAGGACCTTGTGCCCTGCGGGGTAGAAGGTGTCGGAATGCAGATGCTGCGCCAGCGTGGAGGCCTGGTCCTGCAGGCGGACGGCTTCGCGCAAGGCGTAGCCGTGCACATAGCCGTTGCTCACCGGCGCTCGGCGATGCGGGTGGTGGCCACCGATTCTTCAGCCGACTTGCGGACCTGCGCGGCGGACGGACGTTCCATAGGATGGCTCCAGCTTGATGAGCAATGGGGCACCTTGAAAGAGGCGTCTGCCCTGGCCTCGTCGCACCGATGACCTTCAGCCCGGGGCCTTCTTGAGCCCCGCCTGATAAGCCTGGATCTGCGGCAGTATCGCCTGCCGGCGCGCCAGGCTTTGGGGCGGCCAGCAGGAGTCGCGATCGTAATACTCGGGCACCGAAGGCGTTCCAGACGGCAGGACCACCCAGGGCTGTTTGGAGGCGGTGAAGATGTGGATGTCGGGCGGCAGGTGATCAGGCTGGTCGAGCGTGCCGACCCGAACGAACTTGATCAACGGGCCCGCGCCGGCGTAATGGCTCCAGACTGCGATGCGGCAGCGCGGGCAGCGCGCAATCTGCTGCCCGGCGCCGCTGGCCGACGGCGTGCGGACCTGCTCCGGCGGCGCCCCGAGCTCGGTCACTCGATCGGCCTCGATCATGGCATTGAGCGCAAACGAGGCGCCGCTTTCGCGCTGGCACCACCGGCAGTGGCAGCAATGCACGAACAGCGGCGGCGCCTCCATGCGGTAGCGAACATGGCCGCAATCGCAGCCGCCTTCGAGCGGAAAGACCGATGGATCTGCCATTGCCCGCCTGCCTCCTCGTTGCGTCCTGGCGCCGCTGGCCCCGTCAGGTCCCGGCGGTCACATACGTCAGTGCCCAATAGTAGTGCCAGGTCTGGTACGTCACCCGCGTGGCGAGGCCCGCCGTGACGCCGCGCAGTTCCTGTTCCGAGGGAAAGTTCTTGATCAGGCGGTGAGTCGTCCCGTCGTCGAGACGGCGCACCTGGTAGGTGTTGCCCTCAGCGTCGGTTTCACTGATGGGCGTGCTGCTTCCCTCGACATACAGGTTGTCCAGCAACACCACCGTGGCGCCGGGTTCGAGCGCCGCATTGAAACCGAGCAGGAACTCCCGCACCCGCGACCTGGGGACATGCGAGAACCAGAAGCCGGCGAAGCCCCGCCCGAACCTGCGACCGCTTAGCGCCGACGTCAGCGCGTAGGCGTCGCCTTCGATGAACTCGACGTGCCGGTTGGCCGGCCGGCCCTGGGCGATGCGCATGGTGTCCGGCGCGGCGTCCACGGCCACCACCTGCGTCGCGACCGGCGCGATGAACTGGGTCCAGTAGCCGGTGCCGCAAGCGACTTCGAGCACGCTGGCACCCGCGAAGAGGGGCGGCAGCCACGCTTCGACTTGCCGAAGATCGCTCTGCCGCTCCGGCTTCGAATAGATCCGGTCGTACTCGGGCGCACGGGCGGCGTAATAGTCCTGCATTCCTGTCGCTGTCAACGTGAATTCCTCTCAAGGAAACCGGCAATCGCGGGATTGACGACCTGCGGGTGGGTGATGGGCCCCATGTGGCCCAGACCCTCGAATTCGATCACCTCGACCCGGGGCAGAACGGCGGTCAACAGCCGGGCCACGCTCAGCGACGACGCGGGCGAATCCCGGCCGATCAGGTAGAGCACCGGGATGTCGATTTGAGTGAACTGCTGCAACGGGGTGGGTTCACGGGTCAGCACCCGGGCCCATTGCCGGACATTGCCAATGGAAGCGGCGATCGGCACCTTGCGCGGTTCGGGCATCCCGGTCCACGCGCCTTCCCCCATCCAGAAATCGATGAAAGCCTCGGCCGCTTTGCCGGCATCGCCTGCGTCGAGCGCGACGGACGCACGCGCCACGGCGTCGCGGATGCCGTCGGCGTCGTTCGGCGGGGGCGATTGCGCGTCGACCAGCGAGAACAGCGTGGGCTCGTACAGGACCAGGGAGCGGAAGCGCTGCGGCTGCGCCACCGCAGCGACCAGGGCGATCGCCGCGCCGTACGAATGCCCGACCAGTGAACACGGATCTCCGGCGGCGGCGAAAACCGGCTCCAGGAGCTGCGCCTCGTCGCGCAGCCACAATGTCCGGTCGGCCGGCCAGGGCGGGCTCTTGCCGGCGCCGTAGGAATCCGCGGCCAGCACGTGGAAGCGCGGCGCCAGCTCGTCCATCAACGCACGCCACTGGCCGCAATTGCTGGCGTTGGAATGCAGGCAGACGACGCCGGGGCCGGCGCCGGCCTCGCGAAAAAAGGGCGCGGAGAACTGCATGGCGCTTCTTTCCTCGGAACGGCGGGACTTCAGGCAGCTTCGATGGTGTGCGCGATGTTGTCTACCGACACCGGAACCTCGGCGTAAAGAATGTCCGGGGGCGAGCCGTACTTTTGCGCGACCATGGCTTTCCACTCGCTGCTGTAGCAGGCCTGCGCGTCGGCCTTCGACCGCCAGAAATAGATGCCGCCGGCGCGATCGCCGGTTTCGGCAATGTAGTAGTGCTTGCGCACCAGCCCCGGCTTGCCCAGGTACTTGGACGCAGTCGATTGGAAGACCGCGGCGGCCTCCGCGACCGACCAGGGTCGGGGCAGCCTGAAGGTGACGATGGCGACGATCATGGGAATCCTTTTCGCGCGGGGGAGTGGCAGGTTGGCTCAGCCCTTGTCGTTCGCTTCCGGCGGGGCTTGCACCGGCTGCATCCAGAACACCTTGGGCGCCTTGCCCTGCCGGGCCATTGCGGCCGCCAGCTGCTGCTTCAACATGAGCGTGGAAGTGGACTCGGCACCCAGGGACTCGGTCGACTGCTCGATCAGCTTCTTCAGCGACTCGATCAACGTATCCACCTCGACGCTCCTTGCTCGCGCGGGACCGGCGCCGGCATTGCCGGGCCGGGACTCCCGCCAAGTCTACAGCCGCTCTGGGTGCTGTCACCCACCCGGGATTGCCCAATCCTTGCCCCGGGGTCGGGTACCCAAATGTGGGTGGGGGCCAGTCGTCCAAAGCCCGTTCCGCCTGGCTTGGCGGTCCGTCCGCGAAGACATCGCGCGTGCATGAAATCGGCTTTAGCTGACCGTAGGCTGACCTATGGCTGACCGTGTCCTGACCTATGACTGACTGGAGCCTGACATTTGGCCTGAATCCTGCATACAGCGGGCGTGCACCCGGTTTTCCGCGGAAGCACTGGAAGGACAAAACCCATGAATCACACGAAGACATTCGGTCGCGCGAGCCGCCGCACGCGCCTGGTACCACGTGCGTTGCTCGTGGCGTTGACCCTCACGTCGCTGCTCGCTGCCGATCAGGCGATGGCACGCAAGGCCAAAGGCGGGTTGTCGTCCGGAAATCGCCCGACGCCTGCGGCGCAGGCAGCGGCTCGTGCGGGGGTGCAGGCGGCGCCTGAGCCGCAGGTTATCAAACCCATACCGCACCCGCACCGTCATGGGGCCAAAGGGCACTCGCTCAGCCGGTGATCCCGCGACCGAGCCCAAGGAGAACCCGAGCATGCACACCCAATCAACTGGAAGGACAGACATCATGAAGAGCCGAACCACCACTGCCGGCACCGATCTCAGGCGCTTGAGGCTCGGTCTCGCGCTGCTGACGATGCTTGTGGCCGCAACCTGGGCCACGCAGGTCCATGCCGCCCGCGGCAACGCGCCGGTCTCCGGCGAGATCCAGTTCATCACCATCAACGATCCGAGCGACCACTGGTCGGGCGGAACCATCGTGGTGGGCGGCGCCAGCGTCATCCTTCCGCGCAACCTGTTGCTCGATCTGCCGGCCAACCGGCTGACGCTGAAGCAACTGTACGACCAGGCGCCCGCCGACTGCAGGGCAGCCGGCCAGACCGGCCTCGCGAAAGGCGACACCTGCAACACCAGCGGAATGGGCGGGATCGCCGCCATCTCCGCCAATCGCAGCGCTGCCGGCAACATCATCGCCGGCGACGCGCTGATCTCGAAGGCCGCCGAGGCAGTGACCGGCGAGGTCACCTATATCGACTACAACGACGGCTACTTCCGGCTGAACGGCAACCCGGGCGATCCGACCACGGGCGTCATGGTGCGCCTGAACGACCCGACTTCTCGCCATACGGTCCAGCAGGGGCTGGGCTGCGCGCCGGGCAACCCCGACAACTGCAGCGCCGATCCGCGTTTTACCCTGGATCCGGACAACTACGTCAACGTCTTCTCCAGCGGCTATCCGTATTGCATTCCGAGCACCGTCCAGCGTACGGCCAGCGTCGCCCTGCCGAGTCAAGTCGGCGTGATCATTCCCGCCCTGGCGGTCGGTGCCATCGTGCAGGCCAACGCCGACGGCACCGGCGACGCGCTCTGCCCCACGACCAACCGCACCATCAATGGCGGGCAGCCAGTGGACGATTCGCGCCGATTCGCCCCCATCCTGCTGGGCGACAACGTCGCCGCCGAAGGCAACTTCGAGGTCGTGAACGGGGTGCAGTTCCTGTCCGCCCATACGACCATGATCGGCAACAACGCCCTGGCCACCAAGATCGACCCGGGCCAGCCCGATTACATCTTCCTCGACGAAGTGGGCGTCGACGCGGCCGGCTTCCAGAACCAGCGCGCCCGCTCGCTGTTCATCGGTTTTTCGTCGCTCGACACCGACGTGGTGATCTGGAGCATCCACCGCGATCCGACCACCGGTGACGCGCATGAGTTTCCGCTCGCATCCGTGGTGGGCTGCGACATCGCCGCCGGTGCGGGCACCTGCGGCGGGCAAGGCCTGGTCGGCGCCGGCAACCGCATCTGGAAGATCCGCCACGACGTGGACTTCGCGATCGGCGCGAAGGCGCGCTGGGATCCGTGCGCCCATCTGCGCGCCGACCCGCGCTTGAGCGGCCTCAACATCTGCCCGGGCAGCAACGCCGTGGTTGGTGGCGGTGGCGGCGGTGGTTTTGCGACCAACATCAACGAGATGTTCGCCATCCTGAGCCCGATGCCGCGCGAGATCCAGGCACGCACCGGGCACAAACTGGCAAACCCGAGCCTGATCACCCTGGACATCAACGGCAACCAGGCGACCAACGGTCAATACCTGTTCCCGTTCGGCGCGAACCTCGGCGGCGTCTCCTTTCCCGAGATGGTCGAGATCGACCTGAACCAACTCAACTTGTCGACCAGTTTCACAGGCCTGCCCTGGACCCTGGACCGCCGCTTGAGCCCCGGCGGTTGCAATGGTCCGTGCGAAGCGACCGCCCAACCGCTCGATCCCTATCCGTACGAGGGCTTCGACCCGCGGACCCAGGCGAGCGTGCCGACTACCAGCCTCTCCGACCGGAACTACACGGACACGCTGCTGTCCAGTACGCGCGACCGCATCATTTCCTACGTGGATGCCTCGAAGGTGCGTCTGGCCGGCAACGGCTTCGAGACGCCGGCTGCCGGCAACTTCAATGGCAACGCGACGCTGCTTGCCTTGCCGCCGGTCGATCCGTCACACGTGCCGATCGATGTGACGCCCGTCGTGCCACCGTTTGCCGTCTCCGGGGCCACCAGGCCGCCAGTGGCGGTCGCGGACGCGGCCACCACCACCAATACGGCGCCGGTGACCATCGCGGTGCTGGCCAACGACAGCTCTCCCGCTGGCAATCCCCTGAACGTCGTCGCCCTCACGGCGCCGACCGGCGGCACGGCGACGATCAACCCCGACAAGACCGTGACGTTCACGCCGGCCGCCGCGTTTGTCGGCACCGCCAGCTTCGGCTATACGATCTCCGACGGTACCGCAACGGCGAGCGCCAACGTCACCGTCACGGTGACCCAGCCGTCGAATCGGGCGCCGACAGCCAATCCTGATGCCGCCACCACCAATAGCATCACGCCGGTGAGCATCGCGGTGCTGGCCAATGACACCGACCCCGATGGCAATACCCTGAGCGTTGTCGGCCTGACCGTGCCGAGCAGTGGAACGGCGACGATCAACCCCGACAAGACCGTGAGGTTCACGCCGGCCACCGGGTTTGTCGGCACCGCCACCTTCGGCTACACAGCTTCCGACGGTACCGCAACGGCGAGCGCCAACGTGACCGTCACCGTCACCCAGGCGCCGAACCGGGCGCCGACAGCCAATGCGGACACGGCCAGCACGACGCTCCCGGCGGCTGTCGCCATCAACGTGCTCGCCAACGACACCGATCCGGACGGCAATGCGCTGACGGTGTCTGCAGTAGGCGCAAGTGCCTGCGCGACCTGCGCGCCCGCCAGTGGAACTGTCGTGAGGAATGCCAACAACACCGTTACGTACACGCCGTCCGCCGGCGCGACTGCCGGTACCGATACCTTCGGGTACACCGTGAGCGACGGCCGCGGCGGTGTTGCGCAAGGCCTGGTGACCGTGACTCTCGTGTCGCCTGAAGTCATCGCCATCACGAAGGCGCGCTTCACGGCACAGGGTTCACGCTGGACGGTGACCGGTACCGACTCGGTCCTGCAGGGCCAGACGCTGAGCATCGTCTACACCAACGGCAAGCTGAGGAATCTGGCGACGGCCTGCAACGGCGGCAACGCGATTCCGGACTGTGTGATTGCGACGGTTCAGGTGGATGCCGCGGGCGCCTACAAGTTTGACGCTACGGTGCCTGCCGGTCCTAAGGTTCCAAGCGCCGTCGCGTGGGAAACGATACCGTCCGGCATCAGGGTATTTTCGACCGCACCGCGGCTCGGTGGCTCCATTACCAGCTTGATCGACTTCCGGTAAGCAACAGGCGGCGTTCCAACAACGCCTCCTTTAACCGGACCTCAGGGTCCGGTTTTTTTTGGCGCGCCCAGCTTGGGCCAGCGTCGCCTATGGCAGCGACGCCGCCACGCTAAAGGGGGTGCCGCACGGGTCCGCTTGACGGGGTCGGTTGATGGGTGAAGTCAAGAATCGGCCAAACGCCGTGCCATCCTGATTTTTGGCGGAGAGGGTCAGCCGCGCCAGAACATTCAGAACATGCTCGCCGCTGGGCTTGCCCGCCTCCAGGG
>JAANCK010825446.1_pt1 | contig 13039 bp, 10 predicted proteins | sample 7277841 | NCBI WGS metagenome assembly JAANCK01 (sample SAMN14222788, study PRJNA588281) | permafrost metagenome | isolation source: Arctic cryosol methane SIP | place: Canada:Nunavut | collected 2015-07 | reverse complement strand
GGTATGCCGGCGGCCAGCGCGGGGAAATGCTCGCCGCACTGCTTTACGCCATCGGCCAGGGCGAAGGCATCATCAAGGTGGTGGGCGAAGTCGGCAGCGGCAAAACCATGCTGTGCCGCAAACTGGCCGGCCAGTTGCCCGACAGCATCGACAGCATTTACCTTGGCAACCCCACCCTGCAGCCCGACGACATGCTGGCGGCCATTCTGGCCGACCTCGGCATCGACACCCCCGAAAACGGCCGCCAGGCACGGCTCGCCCAGCTTAATGCGATCCTTTTGGAACGCCACCAGGCCGGGCGGCGCGTGGTGGTATTTGTCGAGGAAGCGCAAGGCATCGCGCTCGGCAACCTGGAGTTTCTGCGCCTGCTGACCAATCTGGAAACCGCCACCGACAAGCTGCTGCAGATCGTGTTGTTTGGCCAGCCCGAACTGGATGCGCATCTGGCCGAGCCGAGCATTCGTCAGCTCAAGGATCGCATTACCCTGAGCCTCAATCTGTCGCCACTGAGCGAATCTGAGGTAGCCGACTACCTGCGCGCCCGCCTCACGGTGGCGGGCTACCGGGGCCCCGACCTGTTTGCGCCCGCGCTCATTACACGCATGAGGCAGCTTTCTGGTGGCCTGTCGCGCCGCATCAATGTGCTGGCCGATAAAACGCTGCTGGCCGCATATGCCGGACAAACCCACACCCTGACCCCGGTGCATCTGGAGGCCGCGGCAGGCGATGCCGAGATGCAGCCGCAGCAGTTCAGCCGCCGCCCCGGATTGCATCGCTGGGCGTGGTTGGGCGCCGGACTCGCAGCGGTATTGGGCCTGCTGGCATTTATTGCCTGGCAGGCGCTGTCGCTTCCCGCGCCATCGCAGTCGGCGCGCCCGGCTCAACTTCTGGCTGTCGCGCCCGCCACCCGCATGGCTGAACAGGCCCGCCAAACCCAGCGCTGGCTTGCCACCGCCACACCCGGAACCCACGTCATCCAGTTGGCCGCGGTTAAAGAAGCCGCGCAGGCGGCCGTAGTAGTGGGGAGTCTGAATGCCGTCGCCCCCCAACCGGTGCGCGTGTTACACGGGCTGAGTCACGGCGTCCCCGCCTGGATGATCCTGGCAGGCGAATTCCCTGATCGCAGCAGCGCCGAAGCGGCGTTGCGCACCCTACCCGCCGCGCCCGCCAGCATGGATGCCCTTCAGGCTGTACCGTTTCTGCGCACGGTTGGCAAAATGCGCAGCGTAGTCTTGCCAACAGGATGACTCATTTTGTGTTGATGAAGCGCGCCGTGTTTAATCTCCCCGTGTTAAATCGCACCGTATTGACGGCCCTGGCGCTGTCCAGTCTGGTGCTGCTGGGCGGCTGCGTGCCGCCACAGACATTCGACATCTCGCCCAGTCACATCAGTCAACCTGCCCAGCCCGCCACGCCAAGCGCACCGCCCGCACCGGTCAAAGCGGTCCCTGAACTGGCGCCGCCCAAGTTGAGCGCCCCGGTTCCGACCTACACCGTGGTGGTGAACGACGTGCCGGTGAAAGACCTGCTGTTTTCCATCGCGCGCGACACCCAATACAACATCGACCTGTTCCCCGGCATCACCGGTCGCGTCTCGCTCAACGCAGTGAACGAACCGCTGCCTTCGATACTCGACCGCATCGCCCGGCAGGCCGACCTGCGTTATGAAACCCACGGCAAGTCCATTTCGGTCATGCCGGATACGCCTTACCCCAAAACCTATCGCGTCAACTATGTGAACGTGGCGCGCAACACCACCTCCAGCGTGGGGGTGGCGGCGCAGATCGCCAGCACAGGCAGCGCCAGCTATACCCCGGGGCAAACCAGCGGTAGTAGTAGCGGCAGCGGAAACTCATCCTCGACCACCGTGTCCAGCCAAACCAACAACGACTTCTGGAACGTGCTGGCGGACAATCTGCGTTCACTGCTGGCAGGCACCCGCGCCATCAAACAGAGTGGCGAAGAAAAAGCCGCGCGGCTGCAGGCCGAAAAAGAAGCGCGCGCCGAGCGGGTCTCGCAAACCGAGGCCGCCAGCAAGGCCGGTGGCGGCGCGGCCACGCTATTCACTGCTGCTTTTGGCAATGCGCCGGTCGACAGCAAGAACGATGTCGCCGTCAACCCGATGACCGGCACCGTATCGGTTCTCGGCACCTCCCGTCAGCACGAGGTGGTTCAGCAATATCTCGACAGCGTCTCCCAGACCTCGCAGCGCCAGGTGATGATCGAGGCGACCATCGTTGAAGTCAGGCTGAAAGACCAGTTCCGGGCCGGCGTCAACTGGACCGAGGTACTGAAAGAAGCGACCGGCTGGGCGGTCAACACTGGTGGCGTAACGACCAATCTCGCCAACACGCTGAAACCTTTTTATTCGATTTCCTACCAGAACAACAACGCCAGCCACGATCTCACGGCCACCATCGACCTGCTGGAGTCCTACGGCAGCACCAAGGTGCTTTCCAGTCCCAAGCTGATGGCGCTGAACAACCAGACCGCGCTGCTCAAGGTGGTGGATAACCTGGTGTATTTCACTATCGAAGTGCAGCAGGGCACCCTTTCCTCCACCGGCTCGCCGCTCACCCTGCCCACCTACACCACGACCGCCAACACCGTCCCGGTTGGCGTGGTCATGAGCGTCACGCCGCAGATCGGCGACAACGGCCAGGTATCCCTGATCGTGCGTCCGACCATTTCGCGCGTGGTTGGGTACAAGGAAGACCCCAACCCGGCTCTCAAGGGGATCGCTAACACTAAGGACATCACCAATCTGGTGCCCGAGATTCAGGTGCGCGAAATGGAATCCCTGTTGCAGGTCAGGAGCGGCCAGACCGTCATCCTCGGCGGCCTGATACAGGACGACCGCAGCAATGCCCGCGACGGCTTGCCGGTGCTGTCGCGTCCCGAAGGATTCGGCGCGCTGTTCGGTCAGCAAGAGCACGCAAACAGCCAGTCCGAACTGGTGATTTTTTTGCGTCCTGTCGTTGTCTCCAACCCCAGCCTGGAAAGTACCGAATTGAGCCAGTTCCAGCGCCTGCTTCCCAGCGCCCGGAGCGCGCAGTGAGCCTCCTGCTCAAAGCGCTCAAGCAGGCAGAATCCGCCAATACGAACAAGTCTGGCGCGGGCAAGCCTGAGCCGCGCGAAAGCGACTTTGAACTCGAACCCGTAGCCGCGCACACTGAAGCACGTCAGCCGGGCACGGCTGAGGCACGCGAATGGGTGGAACCGCCTGACCTGCTGTTTGGCAGCAGCGGGCTCGCACCTGCAACAACCCGGCGCGCATCGACTTTCCGCTGGCCACACCTTTCGCTGGTACCACTTACCGCTGGACTGGCTGCACTGATCGCGCTGGGCTACGGCATGTATCTGTACTTTGCCCTGCAGCCGTCCTCTGCTGTCGCACCGCCGCCTGCGGCCATTGCCGCTCCCGCCCCTGCCCCGACTACGGCTGTCCGGATTGAACCCGCCCAGGTTGCTTCGACTCCGGTTGCCCGCAATCCAGTCAAAGCCGTACCAGCCACCTCGCTAGCGCCTGCGATGCCACAAGCGGAGTCAACACCCACCGCGTCGCCGGTAACAGCCGCCCGCAGCACGCCACGCGCCAGCCGTTCTGCGCACGCCCCCACGATGCTCGCCGAGTCGCCGATATTTCGGCCCGATGCGCAAAACTCGATGCTGATCCAGGCCTACGCCGCTTATCAGCGCGGCGCCCTCGCCGAGGCGCAACGGCTCTACACCCAGGCCGCCGCACGTGGAAACAACGTCGATGCCTTGCTGGGTCTGGCCACCATCGCCAGCGTGCAAAACCGCGAAGCGGACGCACAACGCCTGTATCGCCAGGTACTCGACATCGACCCGCGCAATGCCGACGCGCAGGGCGCCTTGCTTGACCTGCTCGGCAACACCGACAGCCAGGCAACCGAAAGCCGCCTGAAGAGCCTGATCGAGCGCGACCCCAGTCCACAGCTCTACCAGACGCTGGGCAATCTCTATGCCGGCCAGAGTCGCTGGAGCGACGCTCAGGCTGCTTATTTCGAAGCCTACCGTGGCGCGCCCGACAACGCCGATTACGCCTTCAACCTGGCTGTCAGCCTCGACCAGTTGCACCAGGTTCCGGCTGCGCTGACCTATTACGAAAAAGCCCTCAACGGCACCGGCGTCCACCGCTTCGATCGCACCCAGGCCGAAGCGCGCGTGCAACAGCTCAAGCCGGCTCGATAAGCACCCGCGATGGAGCGAAGAAAGAAATTCCGCATGGGCGAAACCCTGGTCAGCCAGGGACTCATCACGCTCGACCAGCTGCGCATCGGGCTGAAAGAGCAAAAAGTCTCCGGCCTGCCGATTGGTCGCCAGTTAACCGCGCTGGGGTTCATGACCGAAGCGGTGCTGCGCGACCAGCTCGCCAACGCGCTCGGCAGCCAGGGCATCGACCTCACCCAGGTGGTGGCCGACCCCGAAGCGTTGCAACTGGTGCCCGAAGACTTTGCCCGCCGTCACCACCTGTTGCCGATCGCGCACGACGCGACACGCAACGTGCTGACGCTGGCGACCACCGACATGTTCAACGTCGTCGCGCTCGACCAGTTGAAAGCCGCGCTCGGCGGCCAGCTCGAAATCAACACCCTGCTCGCCGGCGAAGCCCAGCTGCTCGAATGCATCGACAAGTTCTACGGCTTCGACCTGTCGCTCGACGGCATCCTGCGCGAAATCGAAACCGGCGAAGTCGATTACGCCAGCCTCAACCCCGACACTGAGGAATACACCCAGCCGGTGGTGCGGCTGGTCGGCGCGCTGCTCACCGACGCGGTGAAACGCGAATCCTCCGACATCCACTTCGAACCCGAACATTCCTTCCTGCGCATCCGCTACCGCATCGACGGTGTGCTGGAACAGATCCGCAGCCTGCACAAAGCCTACTGGCCGGGCATCCTGGTGCGGCTGAAGGTGCTGTCGGGAATGAACATCGCCGAGACCCGCGCGCCGCAGGACGGCCGCATGTCGCTCACGCTGAACGGCCGCCCGATCGATTTCCGGGTGTCGTCGCAACCCGGCATTCATGGCGAGAACCTGGTGCTGCGGATTCTCGACCGCGAAAAATCCATCATGCCGCTGGAATACATGGGCTTCACTGACGACGCCCTGCGCGAACTGCAATTGATGATGGCGCGCCCGGAAGGCATCCTGGTCGTCACCGGTCCCACCGGTTCCGGCAAAACCACCACGCTGTATTCGATGCTGTCGCACCTGAACAACGAGACCGTCAACATCATGACGCTGGAAGATCCGGTCGAATACCCGGTCTCGCTGATGCGCCAGAGCTCGGTCAACGAAACCCTCAAGCTCGATTTCGCCAACGGCATCCGCTCGATCATGCGGCAGGACCCCGACATCATTCTGGTCGGCGAAGTGCGCGACAAGGACACCGCCGAAATGGCGTTCCGCGCCGCCATGACCGGCCACCAGGTGTTCACCACCCTGCACACCAATTCCGCGCTCGGCGTGTTCCCGCGCCTGATGGACATCGGCATCCTGCCCGGCATCCTGTCCGGCAACATCATCGGCGTCATCGCCCAGCGGCTGGTTCGCAAGCTGTGTCCGCACTGCAAGGAAGCCTATACGCCGGACGAACACGAAGCCCGCATCCTCGGCGCCGACCCGGACCATCCACCGCAGATTTATCGCCCCACGGGTTGCCCTGCGTGCGCCCGCAAAGGCTACAAAGGCCGGCTGGCACTGATCGAAGTGCTACGGATGGATCCGACGCTCGACGAACTGGTCGCCAACCACGCGCCCCTGCACGACATCCGCCGCGCCGCGTTCGAGCTTGGCTATCGTCCGCTGGCCGAAGATGGCCTACAGCGCGTGCGCGATGGCATTACCTCGCTGGATGAAGTGGCGCGGGTGGTGGATCTGACGGGGCGGGTGTGAGGATGGCGTTAAGCACTTCGCTTTTTTTGACCGAGGCGCGATGGCTTCGCGTTTCGCCTGCGGGCGAGTGGCTTTCTTTTGCGTGGCCAAAAGAAAGTCACCAAAGAAAAGGCCACCCCTGGTGTGTCGGCCTTCGGCTCCCCTGCGATGCTCGCCACCCGAGGCGGGGCTGGAACTCGCCCTGGCAGGGCACACAAAACGTGCCCTGCTGCGGAGCTCAGACACCCAGCCCCTTTTTTCCTCGGGCGGCTGCGCTTCTCGGCGACACTCAAGGGGCTTTACTGCGAGCACCTGCGCTGGGTCGGAAAGTAACTTCACTCGCTGGCGGTTCAAGGGGGTGTTCCCCTTCAGCGCTGCCGATTGGGTGTGTGCGGGCGGGGAAAAAGTGGAACCGTGTTCGAGTTCCGCAGCACGGGGCGTTTTGTGCCCCGTGCCAGGGCGAGTTGGTGGAGCGCCCGCCCGCGCGCGCCCAATCGGGAACCCGCAGGGCAGCGATGTGGGGTCGCCTTTTCTTTGGTTACTTTCTTTTGGCGAAGCAAAAGAAAGTGACTCGCCCAAAGGCGAAAAGCGAAGCCTCCGCACCCGCACAAAACATAACGAAGAAAAGCTAACCCATGCCCTTCTTCGACTATCGCGCCATCGACCCAACCGGCCGCTCCGTCAAAGGCACGCTATCGGCTGTCAACGACATCGACCTCGAACTGCGCCTCAAGCGCATGGGGCTCGATCTCGTCACGCTGTCCGAACTCTCCCGCCAATACGCGCCGCAAGGCCGCGAGCGGGTGACGCGACGCGACCTGGTGACGTTTTGCATCCACATGCGCTACATCACCCGCGCCGGCATTCCGCTGCTCGACGGCCTGCGCGATCTGCGCGACACCATGGAAAAACGCGGCTTTCGCGATGTGCTGACCGCACTGCTGGAAGACCTGGAAGGCGGCAAGGTGCTGTCGCAGGCGCTCGCTGCCCACCCGGCGGTGTTCGGTGCCGTGTTCGTCCACAGCATCAAGGCGGGCGAACAAACCGGTCTGCTGGACACGGTGTTCGAGCGCCTGGGCGAATCACTGAAATGGCAGGAAGAGGTCGCCTCGAAAGCCAAACGGTTGATGATTTATCCGGCCATGGTGCTGGTCGTCGTCGGAGCCGCTATTCTGTTTTTGATCATTTATCTGGTGCCGCAGGTGCTTACCCTGGTGCAGACCATGGGGGTGAAGCTGCCATTGCCGACGCTGATTCTGATGGCGGTCTCCAATGCGATGCGCTCGTACTGGCTGATCGGTTTGGTCCTGCTACTGGCAGTGGGGGTTGGCTTGCCCATGTGGGTGAAAAAAAGCGAGGCCGGGCGTGACTGGTGGGATCGCACCCAGTTGCGGCTGCCGATCATCGGACCGATCGTGCAAAAAATTGTGCTCTCGCGCTTCACCAACACACTGTCGATGATGTATCGCTCCGGCGTTACGGTACTCGACGCCCTGCGCGCGGGTGAGTTGGTCGCCGGCAACCGGGTCATTGCGGGCGGCATCCGCCGCGCCGCCCAACAGATCGCCGACGGTCGCGGCCTGTCCGAAAGTTTTCAGTCGCTGGCGCTGTTTCCGCCGCTGGTGATCCGCATGTTGCGCGTGGGCGAAACCACCGGCGCGCTCGACGAGGCGCTGGATAACGTGACGGTTTTTTATAATCAGGAAGTGCTCGACTCGATCGATAACGGCCTCAAGGTGCTGGAACCTGCGCTCACGGCCATCCTCGGCCTGCTGCTCGGCGGCATCCTGGTATCGGTGCTGTTGCCGATCTACGACCTGATTGGAAACCTGCCGCTATGAACCTGGCCGGCCTGTTCGATCACCGCCTGATCCTGCTGGCCACGCCACGCCAGATTGGCGTGCTCAACTGGCGTCCGGGGCAGATGCACTGGCTGGGCGAGTTTGCCGCGGACGCCGAAAATCTGGAAGGATTCCGCCAACTCATCCTCAAGCACGCGCGGCTGCCGGTTCTGCTCGTGGTCGACACCGTCGATGAGGACTATCGCAGCGATATCCTGCCGCACGTACAGGGGCGCGCACGCGACGAGTTATTGGCGCGCAAGCTCAAACAGGTGTTTCGCAATGCGCGCTTTACCGGGGCGTGGAGGCAGGCGCGCGAAACAACCGGCCGCCGCGACGACCGCTATCTGCTGGCCGCGCTGACCGATACCGACTGGCTGACTCCGTGGCTCAGTGTGCTGCATCGCGAGCGGGTGCCGCTGTCCGGCATCACCCCGCTGGCGCTGGCCTGCCAGCACCTGCTGCAGCGGCTGCGCCTGCATGAGCCGCACACCCTGCTGGCATGCCGCCTCAACAACAGCCTGCGCCTGTCGTATTACCACAATGGCCTGCTGCGTTTTTCCCGTCTGATCGGGGGCGACACCCCCACCCAGTTACCCAGCAACGCGGCCGACGAAATCAGCAAAACGCAGCTGTACCTCACCGGCCAGCGCATTCTGCCGCGTGAAGCCCGCCTGCATGTGCTGCTGCTCGACCCCAGCGGCCAGCTCGACAGCGCCCAGGCGCCGCTCAACGCCGATCCTGCATTCAACGCCCGCTTGATCGATATCGCCAGCCTCGCGCGCGCGCTGCACATCCCGGACAGCTTTCTTGCGCTCACGCCGGAAATCGCCCCCCTGGCCGCCATTGCCAGTGAAACGCTGCAGTTGAATCTGGCGCCGCCCGAACTGCTGCAGCACCACACCGAGTTCCGCTGGCGGCGCAGCCTGCACATAGCCGCCGGCCTCATTGCCCTGCTCGGAGCGGGGATCACGGCTGGCTTCTGGTTGCACACGCAAGACCTGAGCGAGCAGACCCAGCAACTCACCCAACAACAGCATCGGCTCGACGCCCGTTATCAGACCATTGCGCGCAACTTTCCCATCCAGGCCGCGACGCCCGAACAACTGGCGCAAACCGTCGCGCTGGCACGCCAGCTCAACACGCCCGAGCCGGACGCCTACGCGATCATGGTGGTCATCAGCCAGGCTGTGCAGGCTGCGCCGCTAATCAGCCTGGACACCTTAAGCTGGACCAACGCACTCGACTCGATGGGCGCGGCGACCATCAAAATCGATGCTGCCGTCACCCCATTCGACGGCAATTACCGCGCCGCCATGCAACATATCGATAGCTTCATCCACGTTCTGCAATCGATCCCCTCGGTGCAAAAAGTGAGCTTGCAAAGCAGCCCGGTCAACGCCGACTCCAGCCACACCCTGTCGGGCAAAACCTTTGACACCGACCTGGCCGGAGCGCCAGCCGCGCGCTTCAGCCTCAGTCTGGAATATCGCGAGACCAGGCCATGAAACGCCCGCCCTTTCCTGTCCTCAAACTGCCGCTGTTGCTCCTGTTGGCCGCCCTGCTGCTGGCAATGGGCGGAGTCTGGTGGAGTCAAGGCCTGGCACAACAAGCCGAACAGGCCCTGCAGCAGCAGCGCGAGGCGCTCGATCGTTCGCACCAGCAACTCGATCACAGCCGCCAGCAGCAACAACTCATCACGACCCATCTGGGCGCTTACCGGGCACTCGCTGCGCGCGGTTTTGTCGGCGCGGAAGACCGCCTGGCCTGGATCGAAGCCGCGCAACACGCCAACCGCGACGCCGGGCTGTATGGCCTCGACTATCGCCTGACGCCGCGCACGACGTCCCTGCCCGCCCTCGCCCAGGACTTGCCGCTCGGTCAGACCGTCATGACGCTGACCATGCCGCTGCTGCTGGAAACCGATCTCACCCGCTTTTTGACTGCACTCAAGGCACGCGCGCCTGGGGTGTTTCGCGTGCAGGAATGCCGACTGTCACGCTTGAACAGCGCGTTTGCAACGGCCAGCCGTTCGCCACAGCTACAAGCCGAATGTGACCTGTTATGGTTTACCGTGTCCGAGAAAACAACGGAAAAGACCGGGAGTCCCGCACCGTGAACGCGCAGCCAAACACTACAAACCCCACCCAGGCGCGGCATACTTTGCGCGTCCTCATGACCGCCTGTCTGATGCCGCTCCTGCTGGGCGCGGCAGCCCCCCAGCCGGCCGAACTGGAACGCCTGTTTTACACCCCGGCTCAACGCGCCCAACAGCAAACTGAGCGCTCCCAGACAGTCACCGGCCGCGCACAATCCAACCAATCGGGTTCGCCGGACGCGCTATCCGCGCCCGTCCAGTTTGACGGCGTGCTGATCCGTTCCGACGGCAAAACCACACGCTGGGTGGATGGCAAGGCGCAGGTTGGCACCTATGGGATCTCGAACATGAAACCGGGTCAAATACGCGCCAACGGCAAAGTGTACGAACCGTACCAAGTATTGCGTCCCCAGCCCGCAGCAAACAGCGAAAGCGAAAAGGAATCCACGCCATGACCCCGGCAGCGCGTGGTTTCACCCTGATCGAGATGGCCATCGTGCTGGTCATCATCACCATCCTGATCGGCGGGTTGGCGGTACCGCTGTCGGCGCAGATTCAGGCGCGGCGGGTTGCGGAGACACAGAAGACGCTGGAAGAAGCGAAGGAGGCCCTTATTGGCTATGCCATGACGCACAAAACCTTAAGTGCAACACCGCGCTCCTATCTCCCGTGCCCCGACACCAATGGAGATGGCATTGAAGAACCACGTGTTGCCCACAAATGCCCACAACAATCTGGCTTGCTACCCTGGGTTACGCTTGGCGCGGGCACCCAGGATGCTTGGGGCAATCGACTGCACTATGCAACGCACACCGACGTCACCAACGATAGTCCAGGTATCGACAATACCGTCACACCCGTTCCTAGCTGGAACCAGGTGTGCAGTTCAAATACCTGCGTTGCAGCGGACATTGCTGCCGATGTGCCGGTGGTTCTAGTGTCACACGGCCCCAACGGTTGGGGTGCGCGCAATGTCAATGGCAACACCCTGGCCGCCCCCACCAGCGCGAATGAACTGGAAAATCTGGATGGGGATAACGTCTATGTCAGCCGGGTTCCCTCAAGGCCGGACAGTCCGAGCGGTGAGTTCGACGATCTGCTTACCTGGATTTCTTACTCCCTTTTGTTTCCTCGCGTATGTCCTACGGGTTGCCTTCCCCCTCCGTAGCCTGCAAACAAAAGCTCACCCGTCCCGCCTGATTGTCCGTCAGTTCCAGCCGGTAGCCGACCCGCGCCGCCTGGCGCGCGGCCTGATACAGCCCCACCCCCAAACCAGAATCCGACGCCACCGGGCTTAAAAACAGATTGCGCGCCACATGCTCGGGTGCGGCGGCGCCGCTGTCGGTCACGGTCAGGCTCACCAGCGGATGCAGCACCAGCCGCGCTTCCACCGCAACGCCGGGTTCGCTCTGGCGTTTGCGCAGCGCATTGGTCAGCAGGTTGTCCGCCACGCTGTCGAACAAATCCTGCGGCAAGGGCGTGTCGTCGATTGCATCGGCAAAAAACCGCACATCGTCGTGTTCATAGCGCGTCTGCAAGGCACCCCACCAGCTTTGCGCGGGGAGTTGCGCCACGTCCATTTCGCTCGGCTGTTTGAGCTTGTCGACGGTCTGCGACAGGCGCGCCGCCAGTTGCGGCAACTGGCGTTTCATCAGCGCCAACAAGCGATCACTGTCTTCGGGGGTCGACATGTCGGCGGCGGCCAGCAGGGTTTTCATCGACTGCAGAATATTCTTCACATCGTGCGTCAGCCGCGCGCCGGTGTCGTGGATCGCCTGGCTGTAGGCCTGTTCGCGCAGGGTTTGTTCGCGCACCTTGGCGGCGTAAAAATAACCCAGCAACTGCGACAGCAGCCGCACATGCAGCGCCAGCGCCGGGGTCAACGGGCGCGGCGATTGCCAGGTCAGGGCAAGGCCATGAAAGGTGTGGCTCACGCTGTGCGCGGCCGGTTCGCCAAACTGGCCTTCACCGCGTGCCGCCTGCCAATGTCCGCCGCGTATCCAGGTCAGTTCCTGCAGGTCGGCCAGCGCATCGCGCACAAACGATTCCGGGTCGCGCTCGCGCTCGGCGCGGGTCGCCAGCCGTTGCGCCCAGCCTTCGAACGGCAAGCCTACCGACAGCAAATAGCGCGAGGTCACCTGTCCCAGCCCGGCAAACCCGGCATGCGGATTCCACAGCAACGACAGGGCCAGCAATAGCGCCGCCATGCCCAGCAAGGTCTGCACCAGCGCCCACGGATAACTCACCTTGGCCACCGCCACCACGGCGAACACGCCCAGCGCCATCACCATGATCAGTAGTGAGAGCATCAGGCCGTAAATGAAATCAAGCGTGGACGAGGTACTGCGCTGGCGGGTGGCCGGCAGGAACAGAATCACTAGCGGCAACAACGGCAAGCCGAACCGTACCGCGGCCTGCAAGCCGTCGGGCAGGGCAGTGTCGCCCAGACTTTGCGGCAGCACCCAGGCCAGCAACAGGGCCAGCAGATAGCCCAACGCCAGCAAATACGCCCAGCGCGGGCCGCGCTCGTTTTGCGAAGTCGCCACCGCGCCCATCAGCCCGGCCAGAATCGCCAGCCACAGCGCCATCACCCAGGTGCTGTCGAGCAACACCAGCGCCGCCGCCATGGCGAACACCGGCAACGCCAGCCGCGGCTCGATGCGCGTTTCGCTGCGCACCAGCGGCTGCCACAGCAGGAACAGACCGTAATGCGCCAGCAAAAACGCCTGCGTCCACCCCGCATCGGCATCGAATACCACCGCTGCGTGCAAGGCCAGCAGCATCAGCGCCAGCCAGCGCCCCGGTGCCACTCGCGTGAAATGGGTGGCCAATGATGTCAGCCAGACCCAGCGCGACGGGGTTTCGATGGATTCAGTCATGAATAAATGTGAGAAAGGAGGAGACAGGCAATAAAGGACATATTCAGCATCCCATTCTATCGGCAGTCCAATGGGGAAATGGAGCCGGCGACCCCACCCCCACTTGACGGAAACCCGGCGGGGGTGTCGTGTTTTCGTCAGATTAGCGTGGCCACCCGGCCGTTTTAACTACTTTATTCGTTTAAAAACAACAGGCATAACACCAATACCGTCTGGCACGGGTTTTGCATTTTTAACAGCAAGACATAATAACCGGAGCGCTTTGCTATGCCTTACCCCCAAATCAAACGACGCCAGTCGGGCTTCACACTGATCGAAAT
>JAANCK010671862.1_pt1 | contig 13059 bp, 9 predicted proteins | sample 7277841 | NCBI WGS metagenome assembly JAANCK01 (sample SAMN14222788, study PRJNA588281) | permafrost metagenome | isolation source: Arctic cryosol methane SIP | place: Canada:Nunavut | collected 2015-07 | reverse complement strand
TCCTCGAGCTGATAGGGCTTCTCCTTGCGCACGTCCTCGATCCAGGGCCGGTAATGGCCGAGCGCCGGATCGCGCATGGCGGCGTCGAGCGCCGCGTCGTCGACGCGGTTGAGTTCGAGCGTGAAGAACAACAGGTGCACCCAGGACGCGGTGATGCGTTCCTGCACATCGCCGTAGAACTTGGCGCGCAGCGGATCGGTGGTGTTGCCGGCATAGACCAGCGAGGCATAGGAGCTCAGCCGGCCCAGTTTGTCCTCCAGCGCCTCGTAACGCTTGACCGCCGCGGCGAGCGCGTTGCCCGCGCCCTCGCTTGTGGCCAGCGACTGCAGGCGGCCCTTGAAGGCCTGCTCGAAGCCCACGCATTCGGCATCGGACTGCGTCAGATCGCGCTTGAGCTCGGGCGCGTCGAGGCCGGAATAGAGGTCGGTGAGATCCCATTCCGGCAGCGCGCCGAGCTTGGGCATTTTGGTCGTCGTCTTACGGGGCGCGCTTTTGGCCATGGCGGAGAGGTTTCGCTTGTGCGGGAGGGACGGCGGACGGTCAACACATCATCTAGTGTATCGGTCGTGGTTATGCGATGGCGGCGGGAGCGGCTCTCAACGCAGGCCGCGGTTTGTCGATTCAGTCCGCTGCGGTCGCTCAGAAACAGCAATTTGTTGTGCGACGCAGCCCTTAACGGTAACTTGATACTAGAATACTTGCGAGGCCGCGCGTGGAACAGAGTTCTTATTTCAGATCGAAATTCAATACATTTCGATCAATTCTGCTCCGCGCCGGCAGCGCCATGCAGCGGCCGCCCGGCGCGCCGGTTAATGTTCTCGATCGCCTGGTTCTGTTCAACTGGGGAAACGGCCTGATCGCGATCGTGGCCGGAATGATCTTGTCGTTTCTGCTGTGCGGCTTCTGGTATCCCTATTGGCGCATCGCCGATATGGATTTTTGGATCGTCTATAATGGCTTCTTGCTGAATGCCGGCCTGCCGCAGGAATATTTCGATCATCCCGGCTATCTGAACATCATCTTCTTGAGCGGCTGGTTGCGACTGCTGCATGCCGCCGGCATTCTCGACGTCATATCATTGTCGGCCATTCCTCCGGTCAGCGAGGCCGCGAATTTTGCCAAGGCATGGACCTATGCCACCCAGGCAGGACGCGTGCTCTCCCTCGCCATGGCGATCACCTTCGTCGTCGTATTCGCATATCTGTTGCGCCGCCTGGTGCGAGACTGGCGCATCGCGACGCTGGGTGCATTCCTGCTGGCCTTCTCCGGCGGACTCGAGATGGAAATGCGCATCATCCGCACGGAATTGATCGCCGGCGGCTTGATGGCGATTGCGTTTCTCATCGCGATCATTGCCGCCCGCACCGAACGATCGCCCTGGCGTCCAATTCTCATGGGCGTGGTCAGCCTGCTTGCCGCGCTCGCGATGCTGAACAAAGTTCAGGCCATTTTTCTCATCTGTGCCTTGCCGCTGGTCGCTTTGCCATTCGGCTCGCGCCAGGAACGGCCATCCGGCTTCTGGCACGGTTGGCGCGGTTGGCTGATCGCGGCCTTGCTGTCGCTGTGTGCCGCGCTTGCGGCCATCCCAGCCGCCAAGCTGATCGCAGAAGGGCTGGACCCGACTATCGCATCCAGCTTCGGCCTGCGGCCGCTGATCGGCGGCAGGTTTGGAACCTATCAATTAGCGATCGCCGGCTGGATCGGGCTGGGCATGGTCGCCTACGCGGTAATCTGGCGTGTTGCCGTCGCCGAATTGTTGGCGGCCATCGCCGCCGTGATCGGCGGCGCTGCGCTCGGTCTGCTCGTGCTGAACATACAACATAACCCGCACGACGTTGTGGTCGTGATGAACCCGCTGGAGCAGATGTATGTCTTCGCCGTGGGGTCGACGCCCGAGATCGCCCAGGGTAACGGACTGTTCAGCGGCCTGCACATACAATTAATCCTGTCGTTTATCGTCGACCTCGCCGCGCGGCGCACTTTCGTGCTGCACTCGTCGCCACGGCCGACGATCTTTCTCGAATGGTTCGTGATCGCCGCCACGGTTTATGCCTGGCGCCGCGGCGAGCGTAAGCTCGTGCTGCAGGTTGGCGTTTTGATGCTCGCCGTCTGGGGCGTCGACCTGATCGGAATGACGCGCGACTTGAAGCTCGAATATTTCATTCTGACCGACCCGCTGGTCGTCATCTCGGCGGCGCTGCTGTTGATGCAGCTGGCGCCATTGCACACCCACCCGTGGGCCTATCCCATCGGGGTTGCGCTGATCGTCAGCCATGTCGCTGTCAGTCAAGCGGAACCGGTCAAGCACGTGTTTAAGTCGGAAGGCCCGGAGGTGCTCTGCGGGCTGTACCACCATGCAAAACGGGTCGAGCAATTCAGCTACTGCGGAAAAATATACCCATCATATTCCACGCCCCGAGGTCGAGCCCGATAGTGCTGAGCCGTATCATTTCTCCGGGTGTGAGCGTGTCCGCGTGACGGAGTTAACACGCAATTAAGGCTCCTGGCCCACATTGCACCAAATCGGCACAATCGCCGAGGCGGAGGTTGCATGTTGCCAGTCGTGCTTATCGTCGATGACGATCCGGTCCAGCGCCGGCTGCTGGAGGCCATGGTCGAGCGCTTCGGTTACCAACCGCTGCTGGCGGAGGGCGGCGATGCGGCGGTCGATCTGCTGACCGGGCCCGCGACCGCGCCCATCGACTGCGTGGTGCTCGACCTGGTGATGCCCGACCTCGACGGCCTCGGCGTATTGGCGCGCATGCGCGAGGCGGGCTGCGACATTCCCGTCATCGTGCAGACCGCGCATGGCGGCATCGACACGGTGGTGTCGGTGATGCGCGCGGGCGCCGCCGATTTCGTGGTCAAGCCGGCCAGCCCCGAACGGCTGCAGGTTTCGCTGCGCAACGCGCTCGCCACCAAGGCGCTGGCCGGTGAATTGCGGCGGCTCAAGCGCAGCCTCGATGGCACGCTGACCGTCGCCGATGTGATCACCCGTTCGCCTGCCATGCAGCCGGTGCTGCGCGCGCTCGACAAGGCGGCCGCCTCCACCATCCCGGTGCTGGTCGAGGGCGAATCCGGCACCGGCAAGGAGCTGATCGCGCGCGCCATCCATGGTTCGGGCGCGCGCCGCGCCCAGCCGTTCGTCGCGGTCAATTGCGGCGCCATGCCGGAGAACCTGGTCGAGTCGATGCTGTTCGGGCACGAGAAGGGCGCCTTCACCGGCGCCACCGAAAAACATCACGGCAAATTCGTCGAGGCCGATGGCGGCACGCTGTTCCTCGACGAGGTCGGCGAATTGCCGCCCGCCGCGCAGGTCAAGCTGTTGCGCGCGCTGCAGGAGGGCGAGGTCGAGCCGGTCGGCGGGCGCAAGAATATCAAGGTCGATGTGCGCATCGTCTCCGCCACCCATCGCGACCTGATCGCCGATGTGAAGGCCGGACGTTTCCGCGAGGACCTGTTCTATCGCCTGCACGTGTTTCCGATTTTGGTCCCGCCATTGCGCAAACGGCCGGAAGACATCCCCGCGCTTGCCCGCCATTTCCTCGCGCGAATCGCAGCCGAGGAAGGCAAGCGCTTGCGCGGCATCAGTGCCGAGGCGCAGGCGCTGCTCTCTGTCTTCCGCTGGCCGGGCAATGTGCGCCAGCTCGAGAACGCTATCTTCCGCGCGGTCGTGCTGGCCGACGGCGAGGAGATCGGCGTCGACGAATTCCCGCAGGTATCCAATCAGGTCGTGTCCGACGTCAGCGCCGCGCGGCCGTTCTCCGAGCCTTGGATCGAGCCGTCGCCGGCCATGGTCGGTAGCTGGCCGGACGAGCATACCGGCGCGCCAGCGCGCAACGCGGCGGCGTTAACCATGCCGGCGCCGACGTTGCATCTGACCGACGTGCACGGCCACATGCGGCCGCTCGAGGACATCGAAAGCGAAGTCATCCGTTTCGCCATCGCGCATTACGACGAGCAGATGTCGGAGGTCGCACGCCGGCTGAAAATCGGGCGATCGACGCTCTATCGCAAGCTGGAAGGGCTCGGGCTCGGCGACGCCGGCACAAAGGTAAACGACGGCGCGACCGTGGGTTAATATTTAAAATTTTAACGATCGTTCCGCGTTAGCTTTGATCGAAGGTTGCCACGATTGGCGCTCGAAATTCATTCGGCCCACGCCCGATTCCACCGCATAATGACACTGCAATCGTGCCCGTGGCGCGCTGGGAAGCCGCACGGTTAAAGCGCTACGAGCAATTCGAAGCGTCGTCGTGATGTTGTGTCCGGGGTGAGTGCCATGCGTCAAAATCAATTCGTTGCTCTGCTGGCCGGCAGCTTGCTGGCGGCGACGGTCGCCGCGCCGAGTTTCGTCTTCGCCGCGCCCGAGCGCGTCGAAGCGGTGAGCCCGCTGCCGCCGGCGCGCCCGAACGCAAGGCGATCGAAGCGTTCTATGCCGCGCGCAATTACTTGCCGCTGTGGACCCGCGACGAACAATTGACGCCGAACGCCAAATCGGCGATCACGCGGCTCAAGAACGCGGAGGCCGACGGGCTCGACGCCGCCGACTACCCGGCGCCGGATTTCGCCGGCTTGACCGGCGCCGCGGCGCTCGCCGACGGCGACATCAAGCTCACCAATACGCTGCTCTCCTTCGCCCGCCATCTGGCGGCCGGGCGCATCGCGCCGGCGCGCGTCGTGGCGGAAGTCGACTACGGCAACCACACGCCGGAGTCGGCCGATGTCCTCAAGAAGCTCGTCGAGGCCAGCGACATCGACGCCGCGCTCGATCGCTTCAATCCACCGCATGCGGAATTCCGCGCCTTGAAGGAAAAGCTCGCCGAGCTGCGCCACGCTCCCGCGCAGCCCGACAATCGCATTGCCGACGGCGCCGTCATCAAGCCGGGCGCCAAGGACGCGCGCGTGCCGGCACTGCGCGAGAAGCTCGGGCTTGCCGGCAAACCGGACGATCTGAGCTACGACAAGGCGCTGCTCAACGCCGTCAAGCAGGTGCAGGAACGCGCCGACCTCAAGCCGACCGGCCTGATCGACGGCAAGACGCTCGCCGTCATCAACGGCCCGAAGTCCACTCAGAAGATCGAGCGGGTCGCCGCCAATATGGAGCGCTGGCGCTGGCTGCCGCGCGATCTCGGCAAGACCTATGTGATGGTCAATATCCCGGACTTCACCTTGAAGGTGGTGCGCGACCACAGTCTGGTCTGGCGCACCAATATCGTCGCCGGCAAGCCGCAGACGCCGACGCCGCTGGTGACGGCGCCGATGGACCACATCATCGTCAATCCGTCCTGGTACGTGCCGCAGTCGATCATCCAGAACGAACTGCTGCCGGCCTACCAGAGCGACCCGCAAATCTTCGACCGCATGGGCCTCGAGGTGAAACGCGGGTCCGACGGCAATATCAGCGTGGTGCAGCCGCCCGGCGCCGGCAACGCGCTCGGCCGCATCAAGTTCGCCTTCCCCAACAAGTTCCAGGTCTATCTGCACGATACGCCGGAGAAGCGGCTGTTCAACCACGAGCGGCGCGCTTTCAGCCACGGCTGCATGCGGGTGCAGGACCCGACCAAATTCGGCGAGATCATGCTGCATCTGACCATGAACGGCCAGACCCCGAACGCAAAGCAGATCAACGCCATGTTCGACCAGGAGGAGCGCACCTACCAGCTGGTCAACAAGCCGATGGTGCACCTGACCTACCAGACCGCCTTCGTGGACGACGGCCGGCTGGTGCTGCGCGACGACGTCTACGGACTGGATGCGCGCATCCACGCCATCCTGCACAGCGCCGAGCGCAACATCGCCGATGTCGCCCCGCCGCAGAACGCCAAGCAGGACAGCAAGCGCGAAATCGCCACCATGAAAAACAACCAGGAACTTCTGCAGCGGGTCGAGCGGCGCAGCGCGTTCAATCCGATCTCAATCTTCGATCAGATCATCCACTAGCGCCGGTGCAGTAGCCGGATACGGCGGCGGCGACATAGGCGAGCCAAGCGACGCCGCCCCTAGGGCGGCAATGCCCGGTTAATCGCATTTGGAGCACGAGTTCCATGGCAGGCAGCAAGTCTTGTCCGCAGAGCCGCCCTTTCCCGGGCCATTTTCCGCCATGTTCCCCCGGTAGTTCAGGCCTGCATCGGGGACCACCGCCACCGCTAAGGGCGCGTTAACCGTTACCGACAACACTGCGTGGTCGTCATCGCGACGGCCAGATGGGGGCGTAGCGATAACAGTGGGACGGCTATTTTCACGGAATTCTGCAGTGTCGGACAATGCCGCACATCGGCTTTCCATGGGCGTTGCGACTCTGTTGCGCGCCGGCGCCCGGCTGGGCGTGACCGGCCTGATCCTGCTCGGCGCCAATAACGCCCTGCAGACGGCGGTCGCCGAAGGCGACACCCGCACCATCTCCTTCCATCACCTGCACACCGGCGAAAACCTCACCATCACCTACAAGCACAACGGCCGCTATGACGACGCCGCGCTGAAGCAGATCGACTGGTTCATGCGCGACTGGCGGCGCGAAGAATCCGTCCGCATGGATCCGCATCTGATCGATCTGTTGTGGGAGACCTATCGCGAGGTCGACGGCACCCAGCCGATCCAAGTGGTGTGCGGCTATCGCTCGCCGACGACCAATTCGATGCTGCGCGCGCGCTCGACCGGCGTCGCGCAATTCAGCCAGCACACCAACGGCCAGGCCATGGATTTCTACATTCCCGGCGTGCCGCTGGAGAAAGTCCGCGTCGTCGGCCTGCGCCTGCAGCGCGGCGGCGTCGGCTTCTACCCGACCTCAGGCTCGCCGTTCGTGCATCTGGACACCGGCACCATCCGCCACTGGCCGCGCATGACGCATGACCAGTTGGCCCGCGTGTTCCCCGACGGCCGCACCGTGCATGTCCCGTCCGACGGCCGGCCGCTGTCCGGCTACGCGCTGGCGCTGGCCGATGTCGAACGCCGCGGCTCCGAGCCATCCGCGACGTCGCTTGAAGCCGCGCGCGGGGCCGGCGTGATCACCGCCAGCATCGAGCGCGCGGCCGCAAAACCAAAGTTCAAGCTGCTCGCCAAAATTTTCGGCTCGTCCAAGGACGAGGATGAACTCAGCGCGGAGCCGACAATCGCGCCGAAGCACGCGCGCACGCCTGTCAGGGTGGCCAGCATCGCACCGCCGGCCGCGCGTGTCGCGGTCGAGCGCATCGTGCCGCTGCCGGCGGCGCGGCCGCAAACGGTCGCGGTCGCAGCGGCAAAACCCAAGCCGGCAGAGCGGAAATTCGTGACGGCGTCGACGTCATTGCCCGGCAGCCTGTTCGACAATCGCGGCTATTGGCGCGGCGACATCGAGACGAGCGAGTTGCCGGCGCCGGCCGCCACATCGCCGTTTGAGACGGCCAGCCTCGAACCGACCTTTACCGGGAGCACCTCTCAGGTCACGCTGGCTTATGCCGCGGTATCCGAGACGCAGGCCCCGGCGCGCGTTCGCCCGATGGGTTCCACCATGCCGCGGCTGCCGGCGACCGCCGCGCTGATGCCGGCCTCGTCCAACACCACCATCATCGCCAAGCCGCCTTTGATGGCGGCGATGTCGCGGATTTCCGGCACGCTGGCCGATCCCTGGCTGCGCGCGGCGATGCTGACGCCGAGCGTGCGCGAATTCATGAGCGCCACGCGGCTCGGCCCGGTAGACTCGCGCGATCTGACGGGACTGCTGCACAAGCCGGCGCAGGCGCTGGCCATGACCTTCTCGGCCGATCCCTACATGGGGCTGGTGGCCGACCGCTTCGGCGGACGCGCGGTGGTGTTCCTGGCCACCGCCACGTTCACCTGGCAGACCACGGCGTCGCTGCGGTAGTTCATTCTAACGTTAAACATCGTCGTCCCCGCGAAGGCGGAGACCCATAGGCCGTGCGCTCTCGATAGACTGCGGAGTATGGGTCCCGGCTCTCGCTCGCGGTCGCTCGCTCGGCCGGGACGACAGATGAATTACTGCAACATCCCCAGCGCGTGCAGGTAGGTTTCCAGCACCTCCTGCTGCTCGCGGCGCTCGTCGGTGTCCATCTTGCGCAGGCGCACAATGGTGCGCAGCGCCTTGGCGTCGAAGCCGTTGCCCTTGGCCTCGGCATAGACCTCGCGGATGTCGTCGGAGGTGGCCTTCTTCTCCTCCTCGAGCTTCTCGATGCGCTCGATGATCGCCTTGAGCTGATCCTTGGCGAAGCGGGTGGCGGTTTGTTCTTTTTCAGCCGCTGCGGTGGCAGGCATCGACGCGTCTCCTGAATGAACGGAAGCTGTTAGCCGTTCGTTCTAGGAGAAATTCGCCGCCGGGGCGCGGCCTTGGGCACGAAACCCCCCGACATTCACACCTGTGTACAGAATTAGTGCTTGTTTAGTGCTTGGGGCTGGACTTTTCGAATGCCGCCTTCTGCTCGCCCGTGGCCTCTTTCTGGTGTTTCTTGCGCCAGTCCTCATAGGGCTCGCCGTAGACGATCGCACGGCTCTCGTCTTTGGATATTGCGATGCCCTTGGCTTCGGCCGCGTCCTTCATCCAGTTTGACAGGCAATTGCGGCAGAAACCGGCGAGATTCATCATGTCGATGTTCTGCACGTCGGTGCGCTTGCGCAGGTGCTCGACCAGGCGGCGGTAGACGGCGGCTTCCAGCTCGGTGCGGGTCTTGTCGTCCATGGGCGGTATCCTGCCTTTCCTGTCTGCAAAGATAGGCGCGCGCGGGCGTCAGTTCCATAGGCAAAAAAATGCCCGCCGCGCTCCGGTCTGGAACGCGGCGGGTTTTGTTTTGCGCCTGACTCAGGCCAACGCCTTTTTCACCCGCTCCGCCGTCATCGGCAGGTGGCGCAGCCGCTTGCCGGTGAGCTGGAACACGGCGTTGGCGATGGCGGGCGCCACCGTCAGGACGCCGATCTCGCCCATGCCGCTCGGCGCATTATTGGTGGCGACGATCTTGCTGTGGATTTCCGGCACGTCGCTCATGCGCAAGATCGGATAGCTGTCGAAGTTCGTGGCCTGGACGACACCGTCCTTCACCGCGAATTCCTCGATCAGCGCGGCGCTCAAGCCGAAGATCACCGCGCTTTCGAGTTGGGCAACCACGCTGTCCGGCTGGATCACCATGCCCGGATCGACCGCTATCCAATAGTTGTGGACCTTGATCTTGCCGGTCTTGGCGTCGAGCGAGACTTCGGCCACGCCCGCCGAAAAAGTATCGTGATAGTCGGAGAATGCGATGCCCATGCCGTGGCCCGGCCGCTTCTTCTTGAAGTTGGACATCTCGGCCACCGCCTTGATCACCGCGTTGGCGCGTGGCTTGTCCTTGGTGAGCGCAAGCCGCAACGCCAGCGGATCCTTGCCGGCCGCCGCCGCGGCTTCGTCGAGGAAGGCTTCGGCGGCGAACTTGTTGTGACCGGAGCCGATGCCACGATAAGGCTGCACGCGCATGCCGCGAGTTTCGCGCACGTAATCGGCCAGCACATTCGGGATTGCGTAGAACGCCTGGTCGAGGCCGCGCGCGCCGATATAGTCCTTGCCGCCGGTGGCCTTGAAGCGCGGCGGGGCGGCGATCGCGTCGACGTTCTCGGAGACGAGACGATGATGCCAGCCGACCAGATTGCCCTTGCCGTCGATACCGGCCTTAAGCGCGTGATGGGTCATCGGCCGCGGCCGCGCGGCGGCGACGTCATCTTCGCGCGTGAAGATCATCTTCACCGGTTTCTTGACGATGTTGGACAAGATGGTGGCCTGGATCGCCGCATCCGGATAGATGCGCCGGCCGAAGCCGCCGCCAAGGAACTGGTTGTGGATTCTGACCTTGTCCGGCGTGGTCTTCAGGATACCGGCGATGATGCCGGAAGCGAGCGCGCCGAATTGCGTGCCCACCCAGATATCGGCCGATTTGCCGTCCTCCGCGACCTGGGCGACGGCGCTCATCGGCTCCATTTGGGCGTGGTAGGTGTGTTCCGTCCAATAGACCGCTTCCACCGTCTTGGCCGCACCGCTGAGTCCGGCCTTGGCATCGCCGACCTGGTATTCGACCCTGGTATCGGCGTTCGGGTCCTTGCCCTTGGCGGCATAGTCCGCTTTGGCTTTTTCCGAGTCGAAACCGGCGGCGGCGGCACCGCTGGTATCCCAGGTCACCTTGAGCGCCTCCACACCGGCACGTGTGGCCTCGACGCTGTCGCCAATCACCGCCACGCCGAACGGCAGCGGGACGACTTTGCTGACGCCCTTGATCTTCATGACGTCGGGGATGTTGACCCCGTCTTTCATCGGCTTGGCGCCATCCATCGGCGCTTGCTTGATTGAGGCGTAGACCATGCCCGGCACTTGCACGTCGATGCCGAATTGTGCCGTGCCGTTCACTTTCGCCGGCACATCGCCGCGGCCGATATCCTTGCGGCCGATCAGCTTGAACTGCGACGGCTTCTTGAGATCGGCTTCGACGATCTTGGGTGGCTCGGCCGGCACGGTCGCAAAACTGGCGACCTCGCCATAGCTGATGCGCTTCTTGGATTTCTTATGAACGATCGCGCTCTTGTCGGTAGTGAGTTCCGCCACCGGCACTTTCCATTTGGCGGCGGCGGCATCGAGCAGCACCTTACGCGCCTGCGCGCCTGCCATGCGCAAGGGCATGAAATAGCCAGCCACCGAGACGCCGGCCGCGGTGATCTGCGCACCGTGGAACAAGTGATGCGGATTGCCGTAGAGCTTGGGATTGGCCGGTGCAAATTCGACCTTCACTTTCGACCAGTCGGCATCAAGCTCTTCCGCCAGGATCAGCGGCAACGACGTGTACACGCCCTGCCCCATTTCGGCGGACGGGCAAACGATGGTGACGGTGTTGTCGGCAGCAATGCTCACCCAGGCATTGAACTTGGTTGGCTGCGTCGCGCCGAGCGCTTCGCCGCCGCGGCCGAGGCCGCCGAGCGTGAAGGCGAAGGTCATGCCGGCGCTGCCGGCCACGAACCCGCGCCGACTGATGCTGGTGTCGATCGATCCGTTCTTGACGTGAATGGTCATGGCTCAGACCTCCCGAGCGGCGCGTTGAATGGCGCGGACAATGCGCGGATAAGTGCCGCAGCGGCAGAGATTGCCGTCCATGGCCTCGACAATCTGCTCGCGCGTCGGCTTCTTGGTTTTGCTGAGCAGCGCCGCCGCCTGCATGATTTGTCCGGACTGGCAGTAGCCGCATTGCGGCACTTGCTCGGCGATGAAGGCTCTCTGCAGCGCGTGCGTGCCGGTCGGCGACAGGCCCTCGATGGTGGTGACTTGCTTGCCGACCGCTTGCGACGCAGAGATCTGGCACGAACGCATCGCCTTGCCGTCGATATGCACGGTGCAGGCGCCGCACAGGCCGGCGCCGCAACCGAATTTCGTGCCGGTAAGCTTCATGTGCTCGCGCACGACCCAGAGCAACGGCGTGTCGGGCTCAGCCTCGACCGTCGCCGTTTTGCCATTTACTGTGAGTGAAATTGCTGCCATTTCGTCCCTCCCCAGGGATAGTCATTGTGATTTGCGGAAATTCCCGCATGTCTTGGCGCCTCCACCGCGAGCGCGGTTTGGGCACGGATCGATCAAACGAAAGTCTAGCAGTGCACCGTCTTGGGTCTGATGTCGTTGCTGGAAATATAACCAGATTTTTTCGCTCATGGGCAGCTAAGGTTGTGAGATGATCGTCCAACGGCGCGCTTTTCTCGCAGATCTGTTTCGCACTGCGGTAGCCGCGGCGCACCCGGCCACGTGCCTGCCGCCGCTACTGCCGGAGCCGCCGGAGGGCCGGCTCATTGTGCTGGCCGCCGGCAAGGCGGCTGGCTCCATGGCTGAAGTTGCGGAGGGTTTTTATCTCGATCGGCGGAAGCTGCCGGCCGCGCGGCTTTCCGGTATCGCGGTAGCGCGCCACGGCTATGGGCGGCCAACGCGAATCGTTCGCATGATCGAAGCCGGCCATCCGGTTCCCGACGCCGCCGGCCTGGAAGCGGCTGACCGCGCGCTCGACTTCGCCGACGCCGCCGGCGCCAACGACCTGGTGCTGGTGCTGATGTCGGGCGGCGCCTCGGCCAACTGGATCGCGCCGGCGCGCGGCGTTTCGTTTGCGGACAAGCAAGCGGTGACGCGCGCGCTGCTGCGCTCCGGCGCCAATATCAGCGAGATCAACACGGTGCGCAAACATCTCTCGCGCATCAAGGGCGGACGGCTGGCGCGTCATGCCCATCCGGCCCGTCTCGTCACCATCGCCATCTCGGATGTGCCGGGCGACGATCCTTCGGCGATCGGCTCCGGTCCGACCGTACCCGATCCGACCACATTGACGGACGCGCGCGCCATTGTCGCCAAGTTCAAGCTCGAGCTTCCCGACGCGGTGACCCGTGCGCTCAATAATGCTGCGAATGAATCGCCGAAACCCGGCGACCCGGAATTCGCCGGCAGCCGTTTCGCGCTCGCCGCGCGGCCAGCCGATAGTCTGCGCGCGGCGCAAGCCAAGGTCGCGGCCGCCGGTTATGAGTGCATCTCGCTCGGCGCCGACGTCGAGGGCGAGGCGCGCACCGTGGCGGCGGCCCACGCCAAGCTTGCCCGCGCGCTGCGCGCGAGAGACGCCCGCGCGGTGATCCTGTCGGGCGGCGAGTTGACCGTCACCATTCGCGGCCAGGGCCGCGGCGGCCCCAATCAGGAATATGCCCTCGCGCTGGCGATCGAGCTGGCCGGCCTGGCTGGCGTGGCCGCCCTGGCCGGCGACACCGACGGCACCGACGGCGGCAGCGGCAGCGCCGCCGACCCGGCCGGCGCCCTGCTCGACGGCGCGACGGTGGCGCGGGCCAAGGCGCTTGGCCTCGATCCCGCCGCCTTTCTCGCTGACAACAATTCGACCGGTTTCTTCGAAGCCCTTGGGGATTTGCTGGTGAGCGGGCCGACTTATACCAACGTGAACGACTTCCGCGCCATCGTCGTTGACAGGCCATGACGGCTCACGCGAAAACCTGCCCCTCGGTCATGAATCGAACGGCATCGTGACAGCCTTGCCTCCCAACCGCCGGCCCCGCCTCGTCGCCGCGGCGCTATTGCTG
>JAANCK011207568.1_pt1 | contig 13088 bp, 11 predicted proteins | sample 7277841 | NCBI WGS metagenome assembly JAANCK01 (sample SAMN14222788, study PRJNA588281) | permafrost metagenome | isolation source: Arctic cryosol methane SIP | place: Canada:Nunavut | collected 2015-07 | reverse complement strand
GTTCTGGGCGTTTTGCGTCACGGTCGAAGTCAACTCCTCCATCGAGCTGGCGGTTTCTTCCAGCGTGCTGGCCTGCTCCTCGGTGCGCTGCGACAGGTCCAGGTTGCCCTGTGCGATCTGCGCGCTGGTGTCCGCTACCGTGTGCGCTCCGGCGGCCACGTCCCCCACCAGCGAGCGCAGGTTCTGCGCCATTCCCGCAAGTGCCTGCAGCAACTGCCCCATCTCGTCGTTCGAGCGAATTGCGATGTTGTGCCCCAGCTCTCCTCGTGCCAGCGCCTGCGCCACGGCCAGGCCCTCGCGCAATCCGGAGTTCAGCGAGCGCATGATCAGGATCACCGTAATCAAGGCGGCGACGCCCCCCAGCAGTGCGACGGTCGCGATGAAATTGCGGAAGCGCTGGGCGGTTGTTTCGAGTGCGATCGCTTCCGCCGCCGTCGCTGCGCTCAGCGAGGGCAACAGCGCGTCCAGCGGCTTGACGATCTTCTGCTGCACCACCGGCCAGCGATCCTCCAGCAGCGCCTCCAGGGCCTTCTTGTCGTCGCCGGCATAGGCCTTGTCCAACTCCCGGGCGAACTGCTCCAGTTCCGGCAGATCGCGGTCGACACCGGCGACGATCGCGCCGCCTTCACCGCTCAGATGGCCTGTAGCACCCTTGAATCGCTTCCAAAGAACAGGCGCCTTCTCCATCGTTTCCTTCAGGTGGATTCGCGATCCGACTTGCGGCATCTGGTCCAGCAGCACGCCGGCCAGCCGGAACCGCACCTCTTTCAGATGGTCGTTGAGCTCCTGCAGGCTCGCCAGCGGCGCGAATCGCTCGTCGTTGATGACGCGGGCCGCCCGCTCGACCTGGCTGGAAAAGAGGAGGGCGCTGCCGGCAAGCGATAACGCGGAGAGCAGGCAGATCGCACCGAGCACATAGAGCTTCTGCTTGATGCTGAGCGAGATTCCAAAGTTCATAGATGCCCTCCTCGGGCGAGGTTGCAATTACTCGACGGGATAGCCCTTGGCCTTCCACTCGGGGATGCCCCCGCGCAGCCAGTTCACCTTCTTGTAACCCGCATCGATGGCGACTTTCGACGCCTTGAAGCTCTTCCAGCACTCGGCGCCATTGCAGTAGAAGATCACCGCCGCGTTCTTGTCGCCAGGCAGTTTGGCCAGGTCGAAACTGTCTTCCTTCGGGTCGAACTTCACGTCCTTGGGGCTCTTCTCTTTGTAGGGAACGTTCTTGGCGCCCTTGATGTGCTGCTCGACGTATTCGTTGGCCACCCGGGCGTCGATCATCGACGCCCCGGCGCCCATGAGTGTCTTTGCCTGCTCCGCGGTAACCAATGTCGCGCCCGCGAGGCTTGCGGGCGTATCCGTATTCGCAGCAAAGCCTGCAGCAGCGCTGGCGGTAAGCGCGAGCGCGCAGGCCGCCTTCAACAGTTTGTTGACCCACCGGTCTTGAACGATGTTCATGGCAATTTTTCTCCTGGGTTGATCTCAACGCGACTTCCTGACGAGGCCATCGGAATGGGTCATAGCCCTGCAGGGAAGACGCAAGCTGCGGGGTTCCTGGTCGGCCGAAACCGATGATACGAATGTTTCCGATAGATACAAACGCAGAATACAGTGTCATGATGGATAAATCTACGGCGCAGTAACAAATAGTATCTTTCACGGCTGGAATTGCGCATAATCAAAGCAAAGCGCTTTCACATACGAAAAAAGGATTAAGCATAGAGCGTAAGACCCAGCGTTACGCTAACGCTTCCTGCTAAATTGCCAGAAAATAGGATCATGAAAAATAAGCATGTCAACGGGCTGCACCTTAGTGGATCGTTGAGCGTGTGATTTTTTGAAACTAATGTTGTCAGACGAACTGAACCGTATGACCCCCGATCCCAGGCCACCTGCTGCCGGCGCTGCGCGGGCGCATGAGGCGCGGAAAACGGATGCAACCTTTCTTTATGCTCGTCTGCACAACTTCACCGCAATCAGCCGACACCTGTCGGGCGTCGAGCTGACCACCTTCGTCAACGAGGTCCGGCGCATTCTTTCCGAGTCCGTCATCAAGCTGGGCGGGGAAATCGCGCAGCGTCGACCCGACTCCATCCTGGCGGTCTTTTCCAACAAACCGGATGCGCGTAAGCCGGATCACGCACAGCGGGGACTGCACGCGGCGATTCTGCTGGTCTATGAGGCGGTTCAACTTGCGGGCCGAGTCGCCGCGCAGGCGGCGGGACGCCCGATGCCCACGCTGACCCTGGCGGCGGGCGTGAACCTTGGTTATGCGGAGATCAGCGGCCGCGGCAGCCGTAACAACGGCATGGTGCATGCGGTCGGCGAGGCGGTCGAGCTCGCGCGCTTGCTGGAGGTCACGGCGAGTGACCTGCGCTGGAGCGTGGCAGCCTCCGGCCGCACGCTGAGAGCCGCCGCCGGACGGGCCGAAGCCGGGCGCATCGGTTCGGTGGGCCCGCCCGACAACTCCTTCCTGGACATCGTCGAGATCACCGGCCTGGTCCCGCGCCGCGGTTCCAGGACCTCGCCGGAGATGTACAAACTGCTGCGCGAGGCGATCGCCCGGAACGAACGCGCATTCGCCCGGCCGCACGACATGACGATGGGGGGCGACGCCACCCATCCCGGGACACAGGCGGCCACCCATTTCCTGATCGAGGGCTACCGCATCCTGCGCCAGATCGGCGCGGGCGGGATGGCCACCATTTTCCTGGCCCAGACCCAGGACGGCGGCCCGCACCAGGTGCTGAAGATCATGCGGCTGGACGGCCTTCCCGCCGACGACGGGCTGCAACGGTTCATCCAGGAATACGCGCTGCTGGCGCAACTGCACCATCCCAACGTCGCGCGAATCTTCCGCCAGGACTTCTCGGCCGGACACGCATACATTGCCATGGAATATTTTCCGGGCGGCGACCTGCGCGCGCGAATCGGCGACGGCATGGACCGGAGTGCCGTCATCAGGTACCTCAAGCAGATCGCCGCCGGACTGCAGGCGATCCACGTCGCCGGCATCGTTCATCGCGATCTCAAGCCCGACAACCTGATGCTGCGGCAGGACGGTACCCTGGCACTGGCCGATTTTGGCGTCGCCAAGCAGGTGTCCATGCTCATGATGGACACCGATCATGGCGACGTCGTGGGCACGCCCTCATATCTCAGCCCCGAGCAGGCGCAGGGGATGCTGGTGGACGCGCGATCCGACCTGTACAGCCTCGGCGTGCTCGTCTATGAGATGTTGACGGGGCAAAAGCCTTACCGCGCGGCATCGACGCGCGCGATGCTCGAGCTCCATATCAACGGCCCGATCCCCCAGCTGGGCCCCGATCATGAGACCCTGCAGCCGATCCTCGAGCGCCTGATGGCCAAGGACCGCGAGCAGCGCTATGCCAGCGCGCAGGCGCTGCTCGACGACCTCGAGCAGCGGGGAATCTGAGCCATGCAGTCCTCGTTCCACTACCTGACCTCCGGCACCGGGCCGGCGGTCGGCTGGCGCGGCGGTGCGGTTCCGGTCGGCTTCAGCGAGCGCCCAGTACAGGCCGTGCCGCAGCCTTCGCTTGACGGCTACCGAATCGACCGGATCATTGGCGCGGGCCGCGCCGCCACGGTCTACCTGGCCGATGACCTGCGGCGCGGCGGCAAGGTCGCCGTGAAGGTTCTCAAGGGTTCGTGCGGCCAGAGCGACGTGATCCGGCAGGCCTTCGCGGCGGAGTGCGACATCCTGTCGGCCATCGGGCACCAGCACGTGGTGCGCGTGATCGAGCATCGCAGCGGCGGTGCTCCTTGCTACCTGGCAATGGAATTCGTCGGCGGCGGCAGCCTGCGCGAGCGGATGCGCCGCGGTATCGCCCCGGAACAGGCCTTGGGGCTGCTGCGACAGGCCGCCGCCGGCCTGTCGCAGGTGCATTGCCTTGGCGTCGTTCATCGCGACGTCAAGCCCGAAAATTTCCTGATGCGCGCGCCAGGCGAGTTGGTGCTTGCCGATTTCGGCGTGGCCGCGCAACGAGGCGACTGCGCGGCGCGGGTCGCGCCGGGCCGGCTGGTGGGGACGGCCGCGTATGCGGCGCCGGAGCAGGCCCAGGGGGAGCCGCCGGGCGGGGCCGCGGATGTCTACAGCCTGGGCATCGTCTTCTATGAGATGCTGCGCGGCCGGCGGCCGTTTGCCGGCACCACTGTGCTGGAGGCCTTGGCGCAGCATCTGGTGGCGCCGGTTCCGCGCTTGCCAGGAACACTCGCCGCGTACCAGGCGTTGATCGATCGCATGCTGGAAAAGCGGCCGCAACTCCGGCTCCCCGATGCCGGTGCCGTGCTGCAGGAAATCGAGAGCTTGGCTGCGGCTCGAATTGCGTCAACACCGCGTTAAGGAAAGCGAAGCTCACCGTGCCGCATAACGACCATTACCTTGTTGATGTGATCGGGTTCAACCCGACCGAGCGCGCCATGCTCACCAGCGTCTTCGCGCTGGCGGCGCGGCGCGATCCCGGCTTTGTCCAGTACGACCCGGTCTCGGCGGCGGCGCCCGACCTCTATCTCGTCGATATCGAAGATCCGGCGGCGCTGGGCGAGTTCCGCGCGCTGAACCGGCGCGGGTCTTTGCCGGCGGTTCTGGTGGCTTCCCCGGGGCATGGCGGCGGCCAGGACGTGATCGAGCGCCCGCTTCAATGGGCCAGCCTGCTGCAGGCGCTGGAAGACGCGGTCGTGGGCGAGGACGAGACCATGCCGGTACCGCTCGAACCGTTTCGGGACACATCGTCTTCGCGCCACGGGTTCGGCAATCGGCCAACGGCACCAGGCCAGCTGCTCGACTCTTCGGGAATCAAGCGCGCGCTCGGCGACACGGTGCTGGTGGTCGACGACAACGCCACCGTCCGCATGTTCATGCAGGCCAAGCTCGCGCCCTTCAAGTTCGAGATCGACTTTGCCGAGAACGGCGAGGAAGCCGTGGGGCTGACCGGCAACCGCGAATACGCCTGCGTCTTCCTCGACGTGGTGATGCCGGGGATCGACGGCTACCAGGTCTGCAAACTGATCAAGGCCAACAAGCAGGCGATCAAGAAGACGGCGGTGGTGATGCTCACCAGCCGCAGCTCCCCCTTCGACAAGCTGCGCGGTTCGCTGGCCGGGTGCGACGAGTACCTGACCAAGCCGCTCGACGAGGACCGCTTGCTCGAGGTCATCGCGAAATTCCTTCCCAGCAGCCGCAAGCGCTCGGGTCGTTCCCAGCACAGGTGAAAAATGACAATGAAATCTATTCTGGTGGTGGACGACACGCGCTCGATGCGCAAGATGGTTGCCGCCGTGCTGCAGACGGCCGGGTACGAGGTCGAGGAGGCCGGAGACGGCGTGGAAGCGCTGGCGCTCGCGCGGGTTCGGGTGTTCGACCTGGTGGTGACCGACCAGAACATGCCGCGCATGGATGGCGTCAGCCTGATTCGCGAGCTGCGAAGCCTGACTGCCTACGACCCGGTGGCCTTGCTCGTGCTCTCGACCGAGGTGAACCCGGAACTCAAGCAGAAGGGCCGCGAGGCGGGCGCCACGGGCTGGATGGCCAAGCCGTTCGACCCGCAGCGGATGCTTGAAATTGTCCGCACGTTCATCTAGATGAACGGCTTCCCATCATGAACCACTCCACCGCATTCGGCGACGGCGGCGCATTCCGGGCGATCTTCTTCGAGGAGGCCCAGGAGCATCTGGCGGGCACCGAGGCCGCCCTGCTGCGGCTCGATACGGACGCGCCGAGCCCCGACGACCTGAACTCGATCTTCCGGGCCGTCCACTCGATCAAGGGCAGCGCCGCCATGCTCGGCTTCGACGAGATCGCGGCGCTGACACACGTGTTCGAGAACCTGCTGGACCTGCTGCGCAAGGGCGATCGCGCCATCGACCGGGCCGACGTGGACGCGATGCTGGAGGCCGGCGATATCGTGAAGTCGCAGGTGGCACACCATCGCGGCCTGATTGGCGAGGCGCCCGACCGCGCCGCGGTCGAGGCCTTGTTGCGCCAGCGCGTGGCCCTGCCGGGGGCGTCCGGCGTCGCGGGGCCGAGCCAGCGCACCTTCGCCGTTCGCCTGGGCCCGCTGGCCGAGCCCATCGCCGCCGGCGACCTCGAAATGATGCTGGCGGGGTTGGCCGAAATGGGCTCGCTGGTCAACCAGTCGGTAGACAACCGCGCGGGCGGGCTGGTGTGCTTCGACGTCGGCCTCGCGGGCAGCGAGATGGACCTGCGCAGCGTGCTGTCGCTGGTGGTGGCGCCGGAGCTGATCGCGGTGCAGGCCAGCGCAGGTGCCGCCACGGCGCCGGGCCCGGCCGCGACGGCCGCGCCCGCCGAAGCGTCTGCGCCGGCCGCCGCGTGGGCGCCGGCGCAGCACGAAGCCAACGAGCTCTTCGTCGACCCGGTCGAGTTCCGGCGCGGCAGGGCGCCACAACCAACGGACTCGCCCGCGGCACGGCCGGCGGCCGCGCCGCATCATGAGGACCCCGCGGTCGAATTTTTCGTCACGCCCGAGTCCTTGAATGGACGCAGGGCATCGCGAGTCGAAAAGGCGCCGGCAGCGGAACCGGAGTCCGCGGCAACCACCGCGCCAGCTTCACCCGCCGCGCCCATCGCTCCCACGGCCAGGCGCGGCGCGGCCGAAGCGCCGGCCAACAGCCACCACAGCGGCGGCTCGATCCGCGTTGCCACCGAAAAGATCGACCTGCTGGTGAATTTGGTGGGCGAGCTGGTGATCACCGAATCGATGCTGGCGAGCCAGGACGCACGGAACGATGAACAAGCCGGGCACAACTACCGCACAGGCCTGGCCGATCTGGCGCGGCACACGCGCGACCTTCAGGAAATGGTGCTCGGGATCCGGATGGTGCCAATCTCCGATGTATTCGCGCGGCTGCCGCGATTGGTGCGTGAGCTGGCCCCGCGGCTGGGTAAACGGGTGGCATTGACGACTTCGGGCGAAGCCACCGAACTCGACCGCGGGTTGATCGAAAAAATCTCGGATCCGCTGAATCACCTGGTTCGCAATAGCATCGACCATGGACTGGAAACGCCAGAAGTGCGGGTGGCGGCCGGCAAGCGGCCGATCGGCACTGTCAGCTTGGCGGCCAGCCAGCGCGGCGGCAAAGTGGTCATCGAGGTCAGCGATGACGGACGCGGACTGGACCGCGAACTCATCCTCGCGCACGCCACCCGGCGCGGCCGCGTGCTGCCGCCCGACGCGTCCGACGCCGAGGTCTGGCAAGTGCTGTTCGAAGCCGGCTTTTCCACCGCCAACAAGATCACCGAAGTCTCGGGGCGGGGCGTCGGCATGGATGTGGTGCGACGCAATATTCTTGCACTCGGCGGCTCGGTGGAAATCGCTTCGCGCAAGGGGCAGGGCCTGAAGGTCACGATGACCGTGCCGCTCACGTTGGCGATCGTCGAAGCGATGACGGTGATGCTGGGCGGGCAGATCTACGTCCTGCCGCTGGCGCAGGTGATCGAATCGCGCAGCCTGGCGCCCGGGGAGATTCATGCCCTGCCGGGCGGTCGTGAAACGCTGGCCGTGCGCGGCGCCTACCTGCCCGTGCTGCGCCTCTCCAAGCTGTTTCCGACCGGGCAGGCCCGCGACCAGGGCGACGTCATCGCCGTGCTGGTGGAGGCCGAGGGTTCGTGTGCTGCCGTGCTGGTGGATGCGCTGGTGGGTCAGCAACCGGTGGTCGTGAAGAGCCTGGAGACCAATTTCCGCAAGGTCCCTGGTGTGTCGGGCGCGACCATCATGAGCGATGGCTCGGTGGCGCTGATCCTCGACGTGGCTTATCTGATCCGCAGCTGTGGGGCTGCCCAGGTCGTGCGGTCCGACGGCGCGGTGCCCATCGCGTGACAACGTACAACGGTCGTAGAGAATGATGAGTACCCGCCCCGCCCGCCCTTCGAATGCCGAACGGCCCGTGCTGCGCCTGGGCCTGGCCGGGTTCAGCAACGCCGAGCAATCCCTTCTGAACGTCGCGCTGGCGTCCCGGGCCGCCAGGTACCAGATGAACTGGCAACTGTCGAGCCTGGGCGATGCGGACGCGTGGTGCGTGAACGGCTCGCGTGTCCAGGGCCTTCCGGACGGCATCTTGCGGATCACCCCGGGTCTGCCGTCGGGCCGCTCGATCCGCATCAACCCGGCTGAAATCGACTGGCCGGTCGCGTTTTCCACCCCGCTGCACGTGCCGGATTTCTCGCCTGCCTACCTCTTCCAGCCGCAATCGCCGGCGAGCATTGCGTCGGTGCTGACCCAGCTGGAGGGCTGGCTGCGGCCCCTGATGGTGCAGTTCCACCTGGCCTCGTACATCGTTGAGAAGAACCTGGACCTGCGCTCCACCGTCTTTCACGTCAGCGTGAACGGCAAGCTGTACGCACTGGTGAGCCGCCGCACCGGCATCGGCGTCTGGCCGATTGCCGATCCGGCCGAGATGCCCAATGCGGTCTGGAGCGCGCGGCCCGGCATGGCTGACACCATTCCGCACCATTACATCCGCACGGATTTTTCGCAGCTGATGTGGCAGTACGCGACCCGCACTTCGCGCGACTGCCTGCCGCCGCACTACCGCTCCCGCCGCATCTTCCTGCGCCGCTCGCCGCGCCTGCCGATGCGCCTGCTCAACGACCCGAGCCTGATGCTGGTGAGCGAGCTCGGTGCCACGCCGGGCACCCTGAAGGAGCTGGCACAGCGAACCGGCATGGCCGAGGCGATCGTGGCGCGCCACCTGGCGGCGCTGTACATGGTCGGCTCGATCACCGCCGATCCCAAGCGCGCACCGGCGCCGCGGTCGGCAATGGACACATCCGAATGGTCGTCCGCGTTCGACTCGACCGATCTCAGTTCACCGGCCGGCGCGGAGCTGACCGTGAAGTTGACTTTGGCCAATATGCGGCCGCCATCCGACGTGTGAATGGAAATCATGCCCCGCTCAGACACCACCCGCGCACCGTCCGGTCCGCGCCCCAATGCAGGAGGATCATGCAACCGATAACGCAGTCCGAACCCGGCCCGAACCGAGCCGACGCCCAGGTCATGGAGTTCCTGACTTTTCGCCTTGGGGCCGAAAGCTACGGCATCGAGATCCTCAAGGTTCAGGAAATCCGCGGCTATGAGCGGCCCACAACGATCGCCAACGCCCCGACTTTCATCAAGGGTGTGATCAACCTGCGCGGCGTGATCGTGCCGATCCTGGACCTGCGCATCAAGTTTCATCTCGAGCAGGCGAAGTACGACGAGTTCACGGTGGTGATCATCCTGAACGTGGCCCACCGGATGGTGGGCGTGGTCGTGGACTCCGTGTCCGACGTCGTGGGGCTGACACCCGACGCCATCCGGCCGAGCCCCGAATTCGCCAGCTCGGTATTCGATACCCAATACATCACGGGCCTTGGGACCATGGACGGACAGATGCTGATTCTGCTGGACATCGAGAGGCTCATCACCAGCACCGACATGGCGCTGGTCGACGAGGCGGCGAATTGAACGCCGAAATCAGGAGTACCCCATGTCTGACAAGAAGGTTGTTGCCCGGCTGAAGCTGGCTGACAAGATGAGCGTTTCGGCCCGGCTGGCCATCGCCTTTGGCATGATGATCTGCATGCTGATCGTCGGTGCGGGCATGGGCCTCACCAGCCTGGCGAAGTTGAGCCAGAAGTTCGAGTCGCAATCCAGAAGCCGCACCCCGGCCCTGATCCTCGCGGGGCGCCTGGAGGTGACGATCCTGCACACCACGCGGCACATGCGCAACACGCTCCTTCTCTCCGATCCGGACAGGGTCAAGACCGAACTGGCCGCCATCCGATCCGACCAGAAGACGCGCGCGGGCATGGCTGCCGAACTGGGCCAGCTGGTCGCCAGCGACGAAGCCAAGGCGCTGCTGCAGGCCATCAACAAGGCCGCGCAGGACTACGGCGCATCGGAAAGCGAGTTCCTGCGGCTCGGCGAAGCCGGAACCATGGAAGAGGCGAAGAAGGAACTGGTGGAACGGGCCAGTCCCGCCGAGGACCGCTATGTCGAGGCGATCAACAAGTTCGTCGGCGCGCTGGCGGAGGAATCCCGGGATGCATCGAAGGATGCGACCTCGACCTATGAGAACAGCCGGGACGTCATGGCGGTGCTGTCCGGCCTGGCCATCCTCCTGGCTGTCGTCGTGGCCTACCTTTTCTCGCGCCGGCTGAGGATCCAGCTGGGCGGCGAGCCCACTTACGCCGCCCGTGTGGCCAGCAACATCGCCCATGGCGACCTGTCCATGCACGTGCAAGTGCGTGCCGGCGACGAGTCCAGCCTGGTGCACGCCATGGACAAGATGACCGTCAGCCTGCGCCAGCTGGTGGGTGAGGTGGCGAACCGGGCGCGGGTCGTCGCCGAAACCAGCGAGCAGATCGCTCAGGGCAACGTGGACCTGTCGCAGCGCACCGAGGAGCAGGCCAGCACTTTGGAAGAAACCGCCAGCTCGATGGAGGAGTTGACCAGCACCGTGCTGCAAAACGCCGAGAGCGCCAAGCAGGCCAACCAGCTTGCCGTGGGCGCCTCGGAAGTGGCGCGCAAGGGCGGCCATGCGGTGGGCCAGGTGGTGAGCACCATGACGGCCATTTCGGAGTCGTCGCGCAAGATCGCCGACATCATCGCGGTGATCGACAGCATCGCCTTCCAGACCAACATCCTGGCGCTCAACGCCGCGGTCGAAGCGGCCCGTGCCGGGGAGCAGGGGCGCGGGTTCGCGGTGGTGGCCGCCGAGGTGAGGAACCTGGCGCAGCGCAGCGCGGCGGCCGCCAAGGAGATCAAGACGTTGATCGGCGACTCGGTGGACAAGGTGGATGCCGGAACCCGGCTGGTGGATGCCGCCGGCAAGACGATGGATGAGATCGTCGGCGCGGTGAAGGGCGTCACCGACCTGATCGCCGAGATTGCCGCCGCCAGCCAGGAGCAGAGCTCGGGCATCGCGCAGGTCAACCAGGCCGTCACGCAGATGGAGCAGGTGGTGCAGCAAAACGCCTCGCTGGTTGAAGAGGCCACCGCGGCCACCGAGTCCATGAAGGACCAGGCCGGCGCGCTTTTGCAGACGGTGTCGCGGTTCAAGCTCAACGGCGAACAGAACTCGGGCTATTCGGCCGTGCACGAGCTGCAGGGGTGGGACCCGCGCCAGGAGCAAGGCCGGCTGGCTTCATCGGCCGGCCGGAAAGATCGGGCCGTCCCGAAGCGCGGCGCGACCGTCACGGCACTGGGCGGACCCAAAGCCCGCGCGACCGCGGCCGAAGAGTGGCAGGAGTTCTAGTCCATGGCGCTGATGGAGCAGGCCTTCGTTCTGACGGACCGCGATTTCTCCCGGGTGCGACGCCTGATCTACGACTACGCTGGCATCAAGCTGAGCGAGCAGAAGCGCAACATGGTCTACAACCGCCTGGTGCGGCGCTTGCGATCGCAGGGCGGGGTCGATTTCTCCCAGTACCTCGATCTGGTGCAGGCTGAGCGCTCGGACGAGCGGGAGGCGTTCGTGAACGCCTTGACCACCAATCTCACCTCGTTCTTCCGGGAGGCCCATCACTTCGATCTGCTGGCGTCCTGGGCCGGCGAGCGCGCCAAGTCCGTCTCGGCGCCGCTGCGCGTCTGGAGCAGCGGATGTTCGACCGGGGAAGAGCCGTGGTCGATTGCCATGGTGCTGCGTGAGGCAGGATGCCGGGCCGAAATTCTGGCCACCGACATCGACTCGGAGGTGCTGCGCACCGCGCACGCCGGTATTTATCCGGCCGAGCGGACCGAGTCCATGCCGCAGGCGCGCGTGCGGCGACATTTCCTGCGCGGCGTCGGCGCCAACGAGGGGCTGTTGAGCGTCCACCCCGAGCTGCGCACCATGGTCCGGTTCGGCCAGCTCAATTTGCAGGCCCCATCCTGGTCGGCGGCCGGGCGCTTCGACGCGATCTTCTGCCGCAATGTGGTGATCTACTTCGAGCGGGAGGCCCAGTTGCGGCTGGCCGACCGCTTTGCCGCCGTGCTCGCGCCCGGCGGCCTGTTGCTGGTGGGGCACTCTGAAAGCTTTCCGGCGAGCCACGCGGCATTCCGCTCCTGCGGCCGCACCGCCTACGAGCGGCGCCTCACCTGAGGCACGGGGCGAAGACGACGCATGCAATCGCCCGGCACCCCCGTCCGCTCTTTCGACCGCGATTTCCAGCTCGAGGTGGTGAAGATCCTGCCGGGGCAATACCACGCCGACAGCGGCTCGGTGGGCATCACCACCGTGCTGGGGTCCTGTGTGTCGACCTGCTTGTGGGACCCGGTGCGGCGCATCGGCGGCATGAATCATTTCATGCTGCCCGGCGACAACGGCAGTGCCGGGTCTGCCGTGCCGAAGTCGGCGCGCTTCGGCGTGTACGCGATGGAACTGCTGATCAACGACATGCTCAAGATCGGGGCCGACCGGCGTCGGCTGGTGGCCAAGGTGTTCGGCGGCGGGCGGGTGCTGCAGGGCTTCGGTTCCCTCGACGTGGGCGCCCGCAATTGCGAGTTCGTGCTGGAGTTCCTGCAGGTCGAGGGCATCCCGGTGCTGGCGCAGGACCTGTTGGACCGCTATCCGCGCAAGATCCATTTTTCGCCGGACACCGGCAAGGTCCTGCTCAAGCGCCTGGACGCGATGCGCGAAGACGCGGTGGAGCGGCAGGAGCGCGAGTACCTTCGCGCCCTGGGCAGCGACGCCGGTTCCGGTTCGATCGAAATCTTCTCCAAGCCCAGATGATCCGGGTCCTGATCGTCGACGACTCCGCCGTGATGCGCGCCTTCCTGAGCCGCGTGGTCAGCGCGCAGCCGGACATGGAGGTGGTCGCGGTCGCCGCCGATCCGGTGGTGGCCATCGAGCAGATCCGGCTGAAGTCGCCCGACGTGATGACGCTCGACGTCGAGATGCCGCGCATGAACGGCCTCGACTTCCTGCGCAAGGTGATGGCGGTGCGGCCGCTGCCGGTGATCATGATCTCGTCGCTCACCCGGCAGGGCGCCGACACCACCATGCAGGCGCTGGAACTCGGCGCCGTCGACTTCGTGCAGAAGCCGGCGGACCTGAGCCAGTTCGAAGCCAGCGTGAACGATATCGCC
>JAANCK010513717.1_pt1 | contig 13128 bp, 14 predicted proteins | sample 7277841 | NCBI WGS metagenome assembly JAANCK01 (sample SAMN14222788, study PRJNA588281) | permafrost metagenome | isolation source: Arctic cryosol methane SIP | place: Canada:Nunavut | collected 2015-07 | reverse complement strand
TCTATAAGGAGTGCGTGATGAAGAAAACGATCGTTCTGCTATTGCTGGGCTTGCTGGTTAGCCAACAGGCATTCGCCGAGGAAGAGGGTGTCGCGGAGAAAGTCGGCAACAGCATCAAAAAGGGGGGCGAGGCTGCCGGCCACGGTATTGAAACAGGAATCAATGCCACCGAAAAGGGATTGAAGAAAGGCGCGGAGGCGACTGGCAAGGGGCTGGAGACGGCGGGCCAGTGGATCGAGAAAAAAGTGCACGGCGACGAGTAGGGAAAGGCAATCAAGAGATGCGTAAATTTACTGTGCTGGATGGATTGGTTGCACCGCTGGATCGTGCCAATGTGGACACCGATGCGATCATCCCCAAGCAATTTTTGAAATCGATCAAGCGCAGCGGCTTCGGCCCCAACCTGTTTGACGAATGGCGCTATCTCGATCACGGCGAGCCCGGCAAGTCGAATCACGACCGTCCGCTGAATCCCGATTTCGTGCTGAACCAGCCGCGCTATCAGGGCGCATCCGTATTGCTTGCGCGCGACAACTTCGGTTGCGGATCGAGCCGCGAGCACGCGCCGTGGGCGCTGGAGGATGCGGGCTTTCGCACCATCATTGCGCCGTCGTTCGCCGACATCTTCTTCAACAACTGTTTCAAGAACGGCATCCTGCCGATCGTGCTGGATGCCGCCATCGTGGATCAACTGTTCAAGGAATGTGATGCCAATGAGGGCTACGCGCTGTCGGTTGATCTGGACCAGCAGACCGTCACCACGCCCACCGGCGAAAGCATTCCCTTTACCGTGGATGCGGGGCGCAAACATCGCCTGTTCAATGGCCTGGACGATATCGGTTTGACGCTGTTGCAGGCGGACAAGATCGCAACCTACGAAGCGCGGCGCAAGCTCGAAGCGCCGTGGTTATTTGCGTGATTTTTTATCCCCGAAGAACACGAGGATTCGCGTAGAAAAACATTCTCGCGTTTCTTCGCGTCCTTTATGCCCTTCGGGTGTTCGCGGACAAACAAGGTTTAAAACATGAAAATTGCAGTTCTCCCCGGCGACGGTATCGGTCCGGAAATCGTCGCACAGGCGGTCAAGGTGCTCGACGTTCTTAAAAGCGACGGCGCGAAAATCGAAATGGAAAGCGCGCCTATCGGCGGCGCAGGCTACGACGCAGCAGGCGACCCGCTGCCGGAAGCCACGCTGAAGCTCGCGCGCACAGCCGACGCGGTGCTGCTCGGTGCTGTCGGCGGGCCGCAGTACGATGCGCTTGACCGCCCGCTGCGCCCCGAGCGCGGCCTGCTGCGCATCCGCAAGGAACTGAACCTGTTCGCCAACCTGCGCCCGGCCTTGCTGTATCCCGAACTGGCTTCCGCGTCGTCGCTGAAACCCGAAGTGGTGTCGGGCCTCGATCTGATGATCGTGCGCGAACTCACGGGCGATGTGTATTTTGGCCAGCCGCGCGGGATTGAAATCCGGAATGGCGAACGCGTCGGTTTCAACACCATGCTGTATTCAGAATCCGAGGTGCGTCGCGTCGCCCATGTAGCGTTCGGCATCGCGATGAAACGCGGCAAAAGACTCTGCTCGGTGGAAAAAGCCAACGTGCTGGAATGCTCCGAGCTGTGGAAGGAAGTGATGATCGAGGTGTCGAAAGACTACCCAGAGGTCGCGCTGTCCCACATGTACGTCGACAACGCGGCGATGCAGCTGATTCGCGCGCCGAAACAGTTCGATACCATGGTCACCGGCAATATTTTCGGCGACATCCTGTCCGATGCAGCCTCAATGCTGTCCGGTTCGATCGGCATGTTGCCGTCGGCTTCGCTGGATGAAAACAACAAGGGCATGTACGAACCGATCCACGGCTCCGCCCCCGATATTTCGGGCAAGAACCTGGCGAATCCGCTGGCGACCATCCTTTCTGTGGCGATGATGTACCGCTATACCTTTGCCGATCTGGCTACTGCCGACCGCATTGAAAGCGCGGTGAAGAAAGTGATCGCGCAGGGTTTGCGCACGGGCGACATCTGGACCGAAGGCACGCAGAAAGTGTCGTGCAGCGAGATGGGCGACGCGGTCGTGAAGGCATTGTGAGATTTATCCGCGCAGGACAAGATTTTCTGGAGACTGAAAAATGATGAAAGTAGGGTTGATCGGCTGGCGCGGCATGGTGGGTTCCGTGTTGATGGGACGGATGAAGGAAGAACACGATTTCGACTTGATCGATCCGGTGTTTTTCACCACCTCCAATGTGGGCGGAAAAGGCCCCGATATTGGCAAAGACGTCCCCGCACTCAAGGACGCAATGTCCATCGACGAACTGAAGCAATGCGACGCCATCATTACCGCGCAGGGCGGCGACTACACCCAGGAGGTGTACCCGAAACTGCGCGCGGCGGGCTGGAACGGCTACTGGATCGACGCCGCTTCGACGCTGCGGATGAAGGATGACGCCATCATCATCCTCGACCCGGTCAACAAGCCGGTGATCCAGAACGGGATTGCGAACGGCACCAAAACCTACGTTGGCGGCAACTGCACGGTGTCGCTGATGCTGATGGCGATGGGCGGCCTGTTCGACGCAGGGCTGGTCGAATGGGTGTCGCCGATGACCTATCAGGCGGCGTCGGGTGCCGGCGCGCGCAATATGCGCGAACTGATTGCGCAAATGGGCGCGATCAACGCCGAAGTGAAAACCCTGCTCGACGATCCGGCTTCGGCCATTCTCGACATCGACCGCAAGGTGGCCGATTTCATCCGCTCCGACCGCTACCCGACCGATGCCTGGCCGGTGCCGCTGGCGGGCAACCTGATTCCGTGGATCGATGTCGCGCTCGAATCTGGCCAGTCGAAGGAAGAATGGAAAGCACAGGTCGAAGCCAACAAGATCATGGGCCGCAGCGCCAACCCGATTCCGATCGACGGCCTCTGCGTGCGCGTCGGCGCGATGCGCTGCCACTCGCAGGCGCTGACCATCAAGCTGACCAAAGACGTGCCGCTGGACGATATTCACGGCCTGCTGGCGGCGCACAACGACTGGGTCAAAGTGGTGCCGAACGACCGCGAGATCACCATGCGCGAACTCACCCCGGCGGCGGTGACCGGTACGCTGACGGTGCCGATCGGGCGGATGCGCAAGCTCAACCTCGGGCCGCAATACCTGACCGCGTTTACCGTGGGCGATCAGTTGCTGTGGGGCGCGGCGGAACCGTTGCGCCGTATGTTGCGTATCCTGCTGGAAGCCTGAGCGAATCAGGTTTGAACGCAGCCAGTTCAGACTTGGTGCGATTCATGCATTAAAGATTGTGCGCGTTGAGCCGTCAATAATGGCGTCTAGGATTCAACAGCCCCGCTGAGCAGGGCGAAAATGGAGAAACGGGATGAAATTGAAGCGCTTCACCACCCAACTGGTGGCCGCAGGACTGATTACCCTGCCGCTCATGGTGCATGCCGCCGGGCTCGGCAAAATGTCAGTCAGTTCGGCGTTGGGGCAACCGCTCGCGGCCGAGATTGAATTGTTTGCAGCTGACAAGGCTGAGTTCGATAGCCTGTCGGCCAGTCTGGCTTCCGATCAGGCTTTCCGTGATGCGCATGTCGAGTTTGCTCCGGTGCTCTCTTCCCTGCGTTTTTCCGTCGAGAAAAAGTCCAACGGCAAATCGGTATTGAAGGTGACTTCAAGCCGTCCGGTGAATGATCCGTTTGTGGACATGCTGGTCGAGCTGAACTGGGCATCCGGTCGCCTAGTGCGTGAATACACGATGTTGCTTGACCCGCCCGGCATGGCAGTCCAGCAATCGGTGGCGCCGGTGGTAGTGACGCCGACCAAGGTTCCGGCTACCAAGCCTGCACCTGCACCCGTTGCACAAGAACAGGCGCCTGCAGCAGCCAAAGCCCCGACCCCTGCTGCGTCCAAAGCATCGGCACCAGCGCCCAAACCCGCTGCGGCACCCGCTGCGCCGGACCATGTGGCAGTTAAACGCGGTGATACGCTGGGTGGAATAGCGAAGCAGGTGCGCTCGTCAGGTGTCAGCCTTGAGCAGGCACTGGTCGGGCTTTACCGCGAGAACCCCAAGGCCTTTGCCGGCAACATGAACCGCATGAAATCCGGCGTGACGCTGGCTGTGCCATCGGCAGAAAAGGCCGCCAGTATCCCGCAACAGGAAGCAGTACGCGAAATCAAACTGCAGTCTGACGACTGGCGTGCGTATCGCCAGAGCCTTGCTGGCGCTGTGAAAGAAGCGCCTGCGGCCAAGCCTGCGCCGAGCCAGGCCAGTAGCGGCAAGGTCACACCCAAGGTCGAAGATCACGCCAAACCGGCGCCCGAAGCCCAGAAAGATGTGTTGAAGCTGTCGAAAGTCACGCCGCCGGCAGCCGCCGCAGCAGGCAAGGCGGACGAGAAGCGTGCCTTGCAGGAAAAGCAGGATAAATTGCGCGCGCAGGAAGAAGATGCGATTGCTCGCCAGAAAACCCTGAAGGAATCTGAACAGCGTGCAGCCATGCTGGAAAAACAGATTCAGGATGCGCAGAAGCTGATTGAAATGCAGGAACAGGCAAAAAAAGCACCGCCTGCGCCCAAGATTGTGGCCCCAGCGGTTGCGCCTGCGGTACCAGCGCCCAAACCCGCACCCCAAAAGCCCGCGCCCGCGCCTGTCGCGGCTGTCGAAGCGCCTGCCGAGCCCAGCGAAAACTGGTACACCCCCCTGCTGGCCAACCCGATGTATTGGGGCGGCGGACTTGCTGCCCTGGGTTTGGGTGGCGCACTGTGGTGGATGATGGCGGGCGGTAGTCGTCGCCGTAAAACCGGCACTGCTCTTGACGACAGCATCATGAGCGGCGGCGATGTGCGTCCGACTTCTGTGATGGGTGGCGCCGCATCGGGTGGCAGCATCAATACCGGCGACACCTCCTTCCTCACTGATTTCAGCCAGGCTGGGCTGGGCACAATCGATACCCATGACGTCGATCCGATCGCCGAAGCCGAGGTCTACATGGCGTATGGGCGTGATGCGCAAGCCGAGGAAATCCTCAAGGAAGCGATCAGCAAAAACCCGGATCGCCCCGAGGTTCGCGTCAAGTTGCTGGAGGTTTATGCGGCGCGCCGCAATACCACCGCGTTCGAAGCGGTCGCCGGTGAGTTGTATGCCTCGCTCGGCAACAAGCAGAGCCCGCTGTGGGACAAGGCGTGTGAAATGGGCCGCAGCATCGACCCGACCAACCCGCTGTACGGTGGCGTACAGGCGACTTCCCCTGCTGTTGCTGCGGTGGAAACTGTGGCAGCAACTGCTGTCATCGCAGGGGGTGCAGTGGCGGTTGAGGCTGAGCCGTTCGTGGCCGAAGCGCCGGCCGGGGTAGTCCCGAATGTGCTGGAGGAATCCGACCTCGATCTGGAAATCAAGTCCGACCCGGTGACAGCCAGCGCGCCGCTGGAGTTTGAATCAGCAGGACATGCCCTTGATTTTGATACACCGCCTGTAGCCGCCCCTGCCTATCAGGAAGCGGACAGCCAGGGTCTGGATTTCGATTTGCCCGATCTGGATTTGCCTGCGGCAGATGCGGACGATCTGAAACTGGATCTGGATCTGGGTTTGGAGGAAGACAATGGCCCGGTCAGCAAATTCGACTTCAGCGGTCTTGATCTCGATCTGGGCGATGCGGGTGGCAACGAACTCGAGCTCGACGAGGTCGGTACCAAACTTGACTTGGCTCGTGCCTACGTTGAAATGGGCGACAAGGAAGGCGCGCGCGAAATCCTGACCGAAGTGCTGGCCGAAGGCAGCGACAAGCAAAAAGCCGATGCGAAAGGTTTGATGGGTTCGCTTGGCTAACTGTCCTCATCCGGCCGCCCGCATCCTGTTGTGGTGCGGGTGGGCAGTGGCGGTGGAACGCGCTGCCTTGCCCGGGCTCTCTTTCCTGGCCGTCGCCACCGCGACGGCCTTTCTGTTTGCGCCCGTCCGCTTTCAATTGTTGCGACTGCTGCGGCGCACCCGCTGGCTGCTGGCGGTATTGCTGCTGACTTACGCGTTCAGCATTCCGGGAACAGCGCTGTGGCCGATGCTGGCATGGGCGAGCCCAAGCATCGAGGGCGTGCAGCAGGGCGCGCTGCGCGCCGGACGCCTGGTGTTGATGCTGGCTGGGCTGGCGATGCTGCTGGCCTACACGACACGTCCGCGCCTGATTTACGGCTTGTATGCGCTGGCCCGGCCGCTGACCTGGCTCGGTTTCGACCGCCGCGCTTTTGCGGTGCGCCTGGGATTGACGCTGGATTACGTCGAGCACGCGCCCCCAGCCACGCGCTGGCTGGATACCTTGCGCGCGCCCTTGCCTGACGAAGCATCCCCCACGCTTTACGCCCTGAATGTGGAGCGCTGGCAAAGCTGTGACGTCGCCGTCATACTCGCGGGCTTGTTGCTTGCCGTGTTGAGTTGAGTCGTCCCGTATGAGAATTGTTTTGGGCCTGGAATATTGCGGCGTCGGCTTTTGCGGCTGGCAGTCGCAGCTGCAGGGCTGCGGCGTGCAGGATGCGCTGGAAACGGCCATGGCGGCGATCGGCGGTGAAAAAATCCGCGTCACCACCGCCGGCCGCACCGATACCGGCGTCCACGCGGCGTTTCAGGTGGTGCATTTCGACACCGACGTGACGCGCCCGTTGACGGCCTGGGTGCGTGGCGTCAACAGCCATTTGCCCGCAGGCATCGCCGTATTGTGGGCACGTGAGGTGAACGAGGATTTTCATGCGCGCTTCGGCGCCATGCAGCGCGGCTATCGTTATGTGCTGCTGAACCACCCGGTGCGCCCGGGGCTGAATCAGGGCTTGATCGGCTGGCATCACAACCCGCTCGATGCGGCGGCGATGAACGCGGCGGCAGCACTGCTGATCGGTCAACACGACTTTACTGCCTTTCGCGCGGCCGAATGCCAGGCCAAATCGCCCGTCAAGGATCTGCAACGGCTGCAGATCGAGCGGCGCGGTGACTATCTGTTATGTGACTTTCGCGCCGATGGCTTCCTGCACCACATGGTGCGCAACCTGATGGGCAGCCTGATCCAGGTTGGCGCAGGCGCGCATCCGCCGGCGTGGGTACGCGAAATCCTCGACGGCCGCGACCGCGCGCGCGCTGCGCCCACGTTCGACGCTGCCGGGCTGTACCTCACCCACATCCGCTATCCTGCACACTTTGCCTTGCCGGAAACCTCTGAACGATGGCTGTTCGCGTAAAAATCTGCGGCATCACCCGTTTGCCGGATCTGCACGCCGCCTGCGCTGCCGGGGCGGACGCGCTGGGCTTTGTGTTTTATGAAAAAAGCCCGCGCAACGTGTCGATCGAGACGGCTGCTGCCTTGTTGCGCGCGATGCCGCCGTTCGTACAATCAGTCGGCTTGTTTGTGAATGCTGAGCCGGCATTCATCGCCGCCGTACTCGAAGCGGTCCCGCTCGACCTGTTGCAGTTTCACGGCGACGAAACGCCCGAAGCCTGTGAACGCCACGGCCGGCCTTATATCAAGGCGGTGCGGGTCAATCAGGACACGGATTTGTTAAAATGCGCGGCTGAGTTTGATTCGGCGCGCGGACTGTTGCTCGATGCCTATGTGCCGGGCGTCGCAGGCGGCACCGGCGAACGTTTCGACTGGGGCCTGATCCCGCCGGGTTTGCCAGGTTCGGTCATTCTGTCGGGCGGGCTGACGCCGGATAACGTCGCGGAAGCAGTACGCCAGGTGCGCCCCTGGGCAGTCGATGTGTCCTCCGGCGTAGAAGCAACGATGCTTGTAAATGGGGTGGCAGTTGCCACCAAGGGCATCAAGGACGCGCAGAAGATCGCGCAATTCATAGCGAAAGCGAAAGCATCATGAAGCTGACTGATTTTCCCGATTCCCACGGCCACTTTGGCCCATATGGCGGTATCTTCGTCGCCGAGACATTGATGGCGGCGCTCGACGAGCTGCGCGTCGAATACGAAAAGGCGCGTAGCGATCCCGCCTTTCAGGCCGAATTCGAATACGAATTGAAGCACTACGTCGGTCGCCCCAGCCCGGTGTATCACGCCAAGCGCTTGAGCGAGGAATACGGCGGCGCGCAGATTTATCTCAAGCGCGAAGACCTCAATCACACGGGCGCACACAAGATCAACAACACCATCGGCCAGGCCTTGCTGGCACGGCGCATGGGCAAGAAACGCGTCATCGCCGAGACCGGGGCCGGCCAGCACGGCGTCGCCTCGGCCACCGTCGCCGCGCGCTACGGCATGGAATGCGTGGTCTACATGGGCGCCGAGGACGTCGCCCGCCAGTCGCCCAACGTCTTCCGCATGAAGCTTCTGGGCGCCACCGTGGTGCCGGTGTCGTCGGGTTCGAAGACGCTGAAGGACGCGTTGAACGAGGCGATGCGCGACTGGGTCACCAACGTCGAATCGACCTTCTACATCCTTGGCACCGCTGCCGGCCCGCATCCCTACCCCATGCTGGTGCGCGACTTCCAGTGCGTGATCGGCCGCGAAGCCATCGTGCAAATGCAGGAGCAGGCCAGTCGCCAGCCCGATTGCGTGGTGGCGTGCGTTGGCGGCGGCTCGAATGCCATCGGCATTTTTTACCCTTATCTGGCGCACCCCGGCGTGAAGCTGATCGGCGTCGAAGCGGGTGGCTCCGGCATTGCCTCGGGCAAACATGCCGCGCCGCTGTCGGCCGGCACGCCGGGCATCCTGCACGGTTTCCGCAGCTACCTGATGCAGGACGAAAACGGCCAGATCATCGAAACCCATTCGGTATCGGCCGGCCTTGATTACCCTGGCGTTGGCCCCGAACACAGCTGGTTGAAAGACGAACACAAGGCCGAATACGTCGCCATCAACGACGATGAAGCGATGGCCGCGTTCCATGACCTGTGCAAGTTTGAGGGCATCATCCCCGCGCTGGAATCCAGCCACGCCGTCGCCCACGCCAAGAAACTCGCGCCGACGATGAAGAAGGACCAGATCATTCTGGTGAACCTGTCCGGGCGCGGCGACAAGGACATCAACACCGTGGCGAAACTGTCGGGGATGACGCTGTAACACAATGAGCAAGCTGGAAAAGATACTTGACCAGATTTTGCGAGGTGGAAGTGATCAGAACATTGCTTTTGATGATCTGATTTATTTGCTTGAGAGTCTTGGTTTTGAACAGCGGATGAAAGGCAGCCACCATTTGTTCAGCAAGGATGGGGTTTTCGAAATCATTAATATTCAGCCTGCTGGAAGCAAGGCCAAGCCATATCAGGTCAAGCAGGTCAGGGGCATCGTTGTGGAATATAAACTGGCAGGAGAATGAACATGTATCGATATGAAATCATTCTGTACTGGAGCGCAGAAGACGCGGCGTTTATCGCCGAGGTGCCGGAGTTGCCCGGCTGCATGGCGCATGGCGACACGCAGGATGAAGCCTTGCATCAAGCCCAGGAGGCGATGGCTGGCTGGATTGAAGTTGCGCAGGAACTTGGACGCACCATTCCTGAGCCGCGCGGACGATTGATGTATGCGTGACGGCTTGAATGCCGTTGCAATGTTGCATCAGGGCTGTCCTGAATTCGATGGGTTTTTTTGTAGTTCCGATCAGTCTGTTTCGACGACGACTGAGTTTAGATTGAGTACACCATGAGCCGTATTGGCCAAACATTTGCCGCGCTCAAGGCGCAAAACAGGAAAGCGCTGATCCCTTTCATCACCGCAGGCGATCCCGGTCGCGGGCTGACGGTGCCGCTGATGCATGCGCTGGTCGAGGCCGGCGCGGACATCATCGAGCTGGGGGTGCCGTTTTCGGACCCGATGGCGGATGGGCCGGTGATCCAGCGTGCGTCGGAACGGGCGCTGGCGAACAAGATCGGTCTGAAGGATGTGCTGGTCATGACGGCGGAATTCCGCAAGATCAACACGACGACGCCGGTGGTGCTGATGGGCTATGCCAATCCGGTCGAGCGCATGGGCTATGAAACGTTTGCCCAGGCGGCGAAGGCGGCGGGAGTGGATGGGGTGCTGACGGTGGACATCCCGCCGGAGGAGTCGGGTGGGGTGTCGGACGTGTTCAAGGCGGCCGGGCTGGATCCGATTTTCCTGCTGTCGCCGACCACGCCCGAGTCGCGGATCGAGATGGTGGCGGCCGCAGCCGGCGGATTCATCTATTACGTATCGCTCAAGGGCGTGACCGGATCGGCCAACCTCAACATGGAAGAGGTCGCGCAGAAAATTGCCACCATCCGTCGCCACTGCGACTTGCCGGTCGGCGTCGGCTTCGGCATCCGCGACGCGGCGACCGCCGAGGCGGTGGCGCGCATCGCCGATGCAGTGGTGGTGGGCAGTCGCATCGTCAATGAAATTGAAACTTCGCCGGAGAGTGAAGTGGTCAGCCGTGTGAAAACGCTGGTGCAGGATTTGCGCCGCGGTGTTGACGCGGCATCAAAGTAAATTTAAATAAGCGAGCGGAGAAACGAATGAGCTGGTTCCAGAAAATCCTGCCGCCGAAGATCAAGCGGCGTGTGCAAGCTGACAAAAAATCCATGCCCGAGGGCTTGTGGTCGAAATGCCCGGCGTGCAACGAGGTGCTGTATCGCGCCGACCTCGAAAGCAATTTGGAGGTGTGCCCCAAGTGCAGCCACCATCACCGGGTCGGCGCGCGCGCGCGGCTGGCGATGCTGCTGGACGGCGAGGGGCAGCATGAAATCGGCGCCCATATCACGCCACTCGATCCACTGAAATTCAAGGACAGCAAAAAATATCCGGACCGCCTGAAAGAAGCGCAGGCCGCCACTTCGGAAACCGACGCACTGGTGGTGATGGGCGGCAGCATCAAGACGGTGCCGGTGGTGGTGGCAGCGTTTGAATTCAAGTTCATGGGCGGCTCGATGGGGTCGGTGGTGGGCGAACGCTTCGTGCTGGGCGTCGAAGCCGCGATCGAATCGAATTCGGCCTTCATCTGTTTTGCGGCCAGCGGCGGCGCGCGGATGCAGGAAGGCCTGTTTTCGCTGATGCAAATGGCCAAGACCTCGGCGGCGTTGACGCAGTTGGCGCGCCACCGGTTGCCGTTCATTTCGGTATTGACCGATCCGACCATGGGCGGCGTGTCGGCGAGCTTCGCCATGCTGGGCGATCTGATCGTCGCCGAGCCGAATGCGCTGATCGGTTTTGCCGGACCGCGCGTGATCGAGCAGACCGTGCGCGAAACCTTGCCGGAAGGTTTCCAGCGCGCCGAATTCCTGCAGGAAAAGGGCGCAATCGATCGCATCATCGACCGCCGCCAGATGCGCGACGAACTCGCCACCACGCTGGCGATGATGATGGGACGCCCCGCGCTTGCCGCCTAGCTTGCGGCCTGGTCTGACGCTGGCCGAGTGGCTGGCGCGACTGGAGCAGCTTCACCCCAGCAGCATCGAACTTGGCCTCGACCGGGTCAACCGGGTCAAGGAGGCGCTCGGCCTGACGCCGGCGTTTCCGCTCATCCTGGTGGGCGGCACCAACGGCAAGGGCTCCACCTGCGCCTATCTGGAAGCCATTCTTGGCGCGGCGGGTTACAAGACGGGTCTTTACACCTCGCCGCATCTGCTGTGCTACAACGAGCGGGTCCGCATCGCGGGCAGGGAGACAAGCGACGCCGAACTGGTCGCCGCGTTTGAAAAAATCGACACCGCGCGTGGCAACACGTCGCTGACGTATTTCGAATTCGGTACGCTCGGCGCGATGCTGCAATTTATCGACGCCGGTGTGGACGTGGTCATCCTCGAAGTCGGCCTCGGTGGCCGGCTCGACGCGGTGAACGCGTTTGACGCCGATGTGGCGATCGTCTCCAGTGTCGATCTCGATCATATGGAATATCTGGGCGACACCCGCGAACAGATCGGCTTTGAAAAAGCCGGCATTTATCGCACAGCCCGTCCCGCCATTTGTGCCGATTTGAACCCGCCCGCCAGCCTGCTCGAACACGCCCGGCGCATCGGCGCTGATCTGCGCTGCATCGAGCGGGACTTCTCGGCGCAGCGCGAAGGGGATCATTGGATCTATCGCGGCGCAGACGCAACCCGGAACGTCTTGCCGCTGCCCGCCATGGTGGGCGCGTATCAGTTGCGCAATGCCGCAGGCGCGCTGGCGGCGCTGGACGCCCTGCAGCACCGCCTGCCGGTGAGCGAGGCGGCGATTCATGCGGGCCTGGCAAGCGCACAGGTGCCGGGCCGCTTCCAGCGCATTGCCCGCGCGCCGGAGGTCATCCTGGATGTGGCGCATAACCCGGAAGCGGCGCGCGCGCTGGCGGCCACCTTGCGCGAACAGCCGGTGGCCGGGCGCACGCTGGCGGTGGTGGGCATGCTGGCGGACAAGGATGCGGCGGGCGTATTCGCTGCCTTGGCTGGCGAGATCGATGCGTGGTGGGCCTGCACGCCCGATTCGCCGCGCGCGCGCGATGCCACCGCGCTGGCGGTCGAGTTGCGCACGCATGCGCCCGGCGTGCCGGTCAGCGTCCAGCCCGATGTGAACACGGCGCTTGCAAAGGCGCGAAACGCTGCGCGTGAAGGTGATAGAATTCTCGTCTTCGGTTCGTTTTATACCGTTGCCGCTGTGCTCAATCATGCCGCCTCCCACCCCTGGATCTGATCTTAAACGCCGCGCCCGACGCCGCCTGATTGGCGCAGTCGTGCTGACCCTGCTGGCGGTGATCGTGTTGCCGCTGTTGCTGGAAGACGAACCGCCCCCGACCAGTTCGCTGGCGGTGAAAATGGCGGTTTTGCCTGTGGCAGAGGTCCCTGCAGTGCAGAGTCCGGCTCCGGCGCCCAAGCCATCAGAAGCGCCGATCGTCACGGCCGCCGCGCCTGCGCAACCCGAAGTGAGCGCGCCCGCTGCGCCACCGGTGATTTCAGCGAAACCCGCCCCCAAAATTGAGGCAACCAGGACTGAGCCGCCAAAGCCGGCTGTGCCTGATCCGCAGCCGCCCAAACCCGTGTCTAAACCGGTAGTAGCCAAGCCCGTCACCCCTGCCCCGGTAGAAGCCCAACCCGCTGCAGGCAGCAAAACATACGTGGTGCAATTGGCCGCTTTGGCCGATTCCGCCAAAGCGCAAGCCCTTAAAGCACGCGCAGATGAAACCGGCCTGCCGACTTACACCGACAGGGTGGGCAACCTGACGCG
>JAANCK010589480.1_pt1 | contig 13135 bp, 13 predicted proteins | sample 7277841 | NCBI WGS metagenome assembly JAANCK01 (sample SAMN14222788, study PRJNA588281) | permafrost metagenome | isolation source: Arctic cryosol methane SIP | place: Canada:Nunavut | collected 2015-07 | reverse complement strand
GCGGCCGAGGCTTGCGTGGGGCGCAAGCTGCCCCGGCTCGAGGGCGGCCGCACGCCGCAGCGCGACAATCGCCTCCTCGGCGCGGCCCGCCTGCCTCATCAGCGTGCCCAGGTGCAGCCACGCCGCGGCGAATCGCGGCTCCCGGCGCACCGCCCGCTGCAGGTCGGCGAGGGCCTCGTCGACGCGCCCCGCGTCGGCCAGCAGCCGCGCGCGATTGTTGAGGAAGGAGACCTCCCCGGGCGCCATCGCGAGCGAGCGCTCCACCAGGGCGAGGCCTTCGGCCGCGCGCCCGCGCTGCGCCAGCACGCAGCCGAGGAAATGGACAGCCTGCGCATCGTCGGGCCGGCGCTCGAGGATGGCGCGCCACGCCGCTTCCGCCTCGGCCAGGCGTCCGGCCGCGAAGAGCGCGAGTGCCTCCGACTCAGGTGCCGATGAGCTCATGCACGCGCGCGAGCGCCTGGTCCCAGGTGCCGAGGCCGGGGCCCGTCACGATGGAAAGCGACGGGTACCAGAGCGATCTGCCGTCGGCGCGCGGCGCCCAGTAGTGGAACGGCGGCCGGGCCGCGAGGTACACGAGCAGCGTGCGCTTGCCCAGTGCCCCGGCCAGGTGCGCCGTCACGTTGCTGGTGGTCACGACCACGTCGCACGCCTCGATCGCCGCGAGCACCCCGTCGAGGTCGTGGAAGAGGTCCAGGTCCTCGTGGCGATGCAGCCTGCCGCCCCGGCGCGCGAAAGCCTCGCGCTCGGCCGCGGTGTCGCCGTACTGCAGGTCCACCAGGTGCAGCCCTTCGCGCCGGGAAAGCGCCATGAACGCGTCGAGCGGCGCGGATTTCTTGCGCTCCACGTAGCCGCGGCCCTTCGGCTGGAAGCTGCGCCAGGAGATGCCTACCACGCGGGTGGTCGCGGGCGAGCGCGAACGAAAGCGTCGCACCTGTTCCGCGTCCGCGGCGAGCAGCGTGCGCGGCTGGCGCTCGAAGCTCTCGAGGCTGGGGCGCAGCAGCAGGGGCAGCGTCCCCAGGGGGACATGCCGCGAGCAGCCGGCGAATGCCGCCTTCGCTTCCTCGGGCGCGACGACCGTCCACGTTGGATGGGCGCGCGCGAAGGCGGGGACGGGCCGGCGATCGGCCTCGAGGACGAACGCCTCGCCGCGCGCGGCCACCTCGTCCACGAGCGTCGAATACAGGATCTGGTCGCCCACTCCCTGCTCGGGCCAGATCGCCACGCGCTCGCCCTTTCCCCAATCGCGCCCGGCGAATGCCGGGACCGCGAAGGCACGGGCTACCGAAACGGGGGGCGCGGTGGCGAATCGCAGCTCGTGCAGCTTCCATCCCGGATCGAACTCGAATTGCATGAGGTGCGCGAGCCCGAGGTTGTACCCCGCGCGCGCGAGCCGGGGATTCGCCTGCATGGCGCGCCGGTAGTATTCCATCGCCTCGGGCCGGCGTCCCCCCTCCTGGAGCAGGTATCCCAAATTGTTCAGCGCGTCGGCATGATCCGGCCGGATGGCGAGGGCGCGCTCGAATTGCTCGATCGCCTCGGTGTCGCGTTCGCGCTCCTGGAACACGAGGCCCAGGTTGCTGTGCGCGTCGGCGTTGTCCGGCGACTGCGCGAGCACCGCGCGAAAGCATTCGGCTGCCTCGTCGAGCTGTCCCAGCGCGGCGAGCGCGTTGCCGAGGTTGTTGCGCGCCTCGTGCATCGCGGGGCGCAGCGCGAGGGCCCGCCGGTAGCACGCCGCCGCGTCCTCGTGGCGATGGCGCTCGTAGTACGCGATGCCGAGGCTGTTGAGCACCTCCGGGGAGCCCGGGCGCAGGACCTCGGCGCGCTCGAGCAGCGGGATCGCCTCGGCGTAGCGGCCGGCCTCCCGCAGCGCCGTCCCCAGGTTCCCCATCGCGTCCACGAGTCCCGGGTCGTGGCGCAGGGCCTCGCGGTAATGGGCGACCGCCTCGTCCGCTCGCCCCGTCGCCTTGAGCGCGTTGGCGAGATTGTTGTGTGCGGGGGCGAAGGCCGGATGGATGCGAAGCGCTCCGCGATAGGCGGCGATCGCCTCCTCGAGGCGGCCGGCCTGCTGGAAGAGCAGCCCGAGGTTGTATGGCGCCTGAGGCTGCTCGGGCGCCATTGCCATCGCCCGGCGATAGGCGCGCTCGGCCCCGGGGACGTCTCCCAGGCCCGCCAGCACGCTGCCCAGCAGGTTCCACGACGGCTGGTAGTCGGCGTGCATGCGCACGAGCTTGTCGAGCTCCGTGCGCGCGTCGTCGAGACGGCCCAGCGCGAAGAGCGCCTGGGCGCGGTTGTGCCGGATCGTGATCGACGAGGGCCGCAAGGCGCGCGCCCGGTCCAGGGCCTCCAGCGCTTCCCGGGGGCGGCCCTGCGCTCCGCGGGCCGCACCCAGCAGCTCGAGCGCCTCGACGGCGCCGGGATGCTCGGCGAGCAACCTGCCCAGCACCGACTCGCATTCGGCCATGCGTCCCGCGTTGAACAGGCCGAGGGCCTGGTTGAACGCGACGGCGAGCGCTCCCGGGTTGCCGGCCGGGCTCACCGCAGGAAGAACCGGTACGCGGGATTGCGCGACTCGTCGGCGTATTCGTAGCGCAGTTCCCGCAGGAACCGGCGGAAGGCGCCGCGCCCGGATCCGGGCACCTGGAGGCCCACCAGCACGCGCCCGACGTCGGCGCCGTGGTTGCGGTAATGGAAGAGCGTGATGTTCCAGTCCGAGCCCATGTGCTCGAGGAAGTTCATGAGCGCCCCGGGACGCTCGGGGAACTCGAACCGGTAGAGCATCTCGCCCGCGACCTCGCGCGTGCGCCCGCCCACGAGATGGCGCACGTGCAGCTTCGCCAGCTCGTTGTCCGAGAGGTCCGCGGCCTTGAGGCCCGCGCGCACGAGCTGCCCGATGAGCCGCTGGGTCTCTTCCCGCCCCGACACCGACACGCCGAGGAAGACGTGCGCCTCGCCTCCCGGCGCGTAGCGGTAGTTGAATTCCGTCACGCTGCGCCGGCCCAGCAGGCCGCAGAGCTTGCGGAAGCTGCCCGGCAGCTCCGGGATGGTCACCGCGAGCACCGCCTCGCGATGCTCGCCCAGCTCGGCGCGCTCGGCCACGAAGCGCAGCCGGTCGAAGTTCATGTTCGCCCCGCAGGCGATGGCCACGAAGGTGCCGCCCTTGACCCGCCGGCGCTCGAGCCAGCGCTTGGCGCCCGCGATCGCGAGCCCTCCCGCGGGCTCCACCACGGCTCTCGTGTCCTCGAAGATGTCCTTGATCGCCGCGCAGATCTCGTCGGTGTCCACGAGCACCATCTCGTCGACCAGCTCGCGGCACAGGCGGAAGGTCTCCTTGCCCACCTGGCGCACCGCCACCCCGTCGGCGAAGAGGTTCACGTGCGGGAGCGTCACGCGCCGCCCCGCCTTGAGGGAGGCCTGCATCGCGTTGGAGTCCACCGGCTCCACGCCGATGATCTTCGTCCGGGGCGCGATGCGCTTCACGTACGCGGCCACGCCGGCGATGAGGCCGCCGCCGCCCACGGGCACGAAGATCGCGTCGATGGGCCCGGGATGCTGGCGCAGGATCTCCACCCCGATGGTGCCCTGGCCCGCGATGACGAGCGCGTCGTCGTAGGGGTGCACGAACGTGAGCCGGCGCTGCTTCGCGAGCGCCTTCGCGTGCAGCGCCGCCTCGTGGTAGCTGTCGCCATGCAACACCACCTTCGCGCCTCGCGCGGCCACCGCGGCCACCTTGATGCGCGGCGTGGTCACCGGCATCACGATGGTGGCCTCGGCGCCCAGCTTCTGCGCGGCGAGCGCCACGCCCTGGGCGTGGTTGCCCGCCGAGGCGCAGATCACCCCTCGGGCGAGCTCGGCGGGCTTGAGGTGCGCCATCTTGTTGTAGGCCCCGCGCAACTTGAACGAGAAGACCGGCTGCTTGTCCTCGCGCTTGAGCAGGATGTGATTGCCCAGCCGGCGCGAGAGCGCATTGGCCGGTTCGAGCGGGCTTTCGATCGCCACGTCGTACACCTTCGCCGTGAGGATCTTCTCGAGGTAGCTTTCGGTTTTCATGGGATCGGGTGTTGCAGCCCGCAAGCATACCAAGAACGCTCTGGGGCTTCGGCCCCTGGGTTATGCTGGGCCCATGGACGCCAACCCATTGAAGAAGGCCGCCGCGGAGGCGGCGCTCCGGTACGTCGAGGACGACACGGTGGTCGGCGTGGGCACGGGCTCCACGGTGAACTTCTTCATCGACGCCCTGGCCTCCCGCCGCGCCCGCATCTCGGGCACGGTGGCGAGCTCCGAGGCGAGCGCCCGGCGGTTGCGCGCGCTGCAGATTCCGGTGATGGAGCTGAACGACACCGACGGGTGCGACGTGTACGTGGACGGCGCCGACGAGGTGACCGAGCACCTGGCGATGATCAAGGGAGGCGGTGGGGCGCTCACCCGCGAGAAGATCGTCGCCCAGGCGAGCCGCGCCTTCGTGTGCATCGCGGACGCCTCGAAGCTCGTGCCGGTGCTGGGGAAGTTTCCGCTGCCGGTGGAGGTGATCCCGATGGCGCGCAGCTTCGTCGCGCGCGAGCTCGTGAAGCTGGGCGGGATGCCCGAGCTGAGAGCGGGCGTGACCACAGACAACGGCAACGTGATCCTCGACCTGAGGGGCCTCACGATCCTCGACCCCGTGGCCCTCGAGACCGCGATCAACCAGATTCCCGGCGTGGTCACCAACGGCCTCTTCGCCCGCCGCCCCGCCGACGTGCTCCTCCTCGCCACCGCCGAAGGCGTGCGGACCATCCAGCGCCCGCGCTAGGGAAAAGGGGTCAGGTTACTTTTCCCCGACTACGGCTTGGGGACGTAGCCGGTGGCGGCGTCGGCGCCTTCGCCGAAGAAGTGGTTGCGCATCTGCTCCTCGAGATACTTGCGCGCCTTGGGATCGGCGAGGTTCAGGCGGTTCTCGTTCACCAGCATCTTCTGGTGCTCGAGCCAGGCCTTCCATGCTTCCTTCGAGACGCTCTCCCAGAGGCGCTTGCCGAGCTCGCCCGGGTACGGAGGGTGGTCGAGGCCCTCGGCCTCGCGCTTCAACTTGACGCAGTTCACCATGCGGGACATTGCTAGAGCTCCTTCACGAATACCTTCGAACGACGATCGGTGTTGTAGCGGCCCCGCCGCGCCGCGGGCAGCCGCTCCGGCGCGGCCTCGGCGAAGCCGCGTTCCAGGAACCAGTGGGTGGTGCGGGTCGAGAGGACGAAAAGCGATTTCATGCCCTGCGCGCGCGCGCTGGCCTCGGCGTACTCGAGCAGCCTCTCGCCGCGCCCGCCGTCGCGATAGAACGGGTTCACCGCGAGCGCGGCCAGCTCCGCCGCCTTCTCCTCGGGATACGGGTAGAGCGCGGCGCAGCCGAGAATGTTCCCCTCGCCCGCGATCACGAAGAAGCGCTCGATCTCGCGCTCGAGCTCGTCGGGGCTGCGCTTGACCAGGATGCCCTGCTGCTCGAGGGGCTCCAGGATCTGCACGATCCCCGCGACGTCCTCGCGGCCCGCGGGCCGGATTTCCTCGGGCGACTCGGGCACGACCATGGTGCCGATGCCGTGGTGCGTGAAGAGCTCGATCAGCAGCGCCCCGTCCACGTGCCGGCTGATGAGGTGCGCGCGCTTCACCCCGCCCGCGCACGCCCGGATCGCGCACGGAAGGTAGATCTGCACGTCCAGGGGGAGGTTGTTCGCGGCCGTGAGTTCCGCGGCCTGCTTCACCGTGAGCTCGGAGACCAGGCGCCCCTTCCCGTCGAGGGCGCCCTGGGTCTCCGTGAGGAAGATCAGCTTGTCGGCCCCGAGCGCGATCGCAGTGGAAGTGGCCACATCCTCCACGGTGCAATTGAACACGTCGCCGGTGGGCGAAAAGCCGATGGGGGAGATCAGCACCACCTCGTGGTCGTCGAGGCGGCGGCGGATTCCTTCGGCGTCGATCTTGCGCACCTCGCCCGTGTGCTGGAAATCCACGCCGCCCACCACGCCCACGGGCTTGGCCGTCACGAAGTTGCCCGAGGAGACGCGAATGTCCGCGCCCCACATGGGGCTGTTGGCGAGCTCCATCGAAAGGAGCGCCTCCATCTCCACGCGCACGATGCCGTTGGCCTCCTTCACGCAGGCGAGCGCGCGGTCGTCGGTCACGCGCCGGTTCTGCTCGTATCTCGGCGTGACCCCGTGCTGGCGCATCTGCTCCTCGATCTGCGGACGCGTGCCGTGCACCAGCACCACGCGCACCTCGAGGCTCACCAGCACGTTGATGTCGTGGGTGAGCTGCTGGAATTCCCCGTCGGCCAGCACCTCGCCGCCGAAGGCGATCACGAAGGTCGCCCCGCCCCAGCGATGGATGTAGGGCGTGGCCGCGCGAAACCACTTGACGAAGGCTTCGGTCTTGAGGGCGGGCGGTTTCGGCATGGCCGGCCATTCTAGCCGGAGAAGTCGCCCCACAGCGCCTGGATGGCGGCGAGTGCCGCGAGGGGCGCGGTTTCGGCGCGCAGCACCCGCGGTCCCAGGGACAACGGCTCGCACCCACGGCCGAGCGCCAGGTCGCGCTCCCGGTCCGACAACCCGCCCTCGGGGCCCACCAGCAGCTCGAAGGCGCCTTCGGGCGGCGCGTGGAGCGCAAGCGGCGGCGCGCCGGGCTGCAGCATCCAGCGCGGGATCGACGCGGGGGCGGCGATCCAGACCTGGAATGCCAGGGTCGGGTATACGTCGGGAATGCGGTTGCGGCCGCACTGCTCGCACGCGGCGACCGCCACGCGGCGCCAGTGGGCCTCGCGCCGGGCCGCGCGCTCCCCCGTGATACGCACCACGCTGCGGTCGCAGACGAGCGGCTGGATCCACGCAACCCCCAGCTCCACCGCCTTCTGGATGATCCAGTCCATCTTGTCCGCCTCGGGCAGTCCCTGCACCAGGCCCACGGCGAGGGCGGGTTCCCGCTCCACGTCGCGCGCCGCGCCCACCTTCACGTCCACACGGTCCCGGTCGATGCGCTGGATCACCGCCTCGTACTCGCCGCCCCGCCCGTCGAACACCGCGAGGCCGTCGCCCACCTTCAGCCGGAGCGCGCGCGAGACGTGCTGGGCGGCCTCGGGCGCCAGCGTGAACTGGGCCCCGGGTCCGAGGCGCACGTCGCAGTGGATGCGGGGAGGCGGCATCCTAGTAGCTCATGCACGCCGCGTCGAGCAGCCCCACGCCGAGCGAGATCGATCCGAGGAAGAAGCCCTGGGCGCCCTTGCCGGCCTGGATGTCCTGGGTGAGGGTGGGGATCATCAGCTTCACCGCCACGAAGGCGGCGAGCTGGACCGCGAGCGCCACGAGGCCCCAGATCGCCATGTCGGCGAGCCCCACGCTGTAGCGCACCGCGGCGGCGAGCGGCACGATGAAGCCCAGGAGCGACCCGGAGAGGCTGAAGGACGCCGCCATGTTGCCCTCGCCGATGAGGGCGAGCTCGCGGTAGGGCGTGATGCGGATGTAGAGGGCGATGAATAGCCCCAGGAGCACCAGCGAGACGGCGAGGTAGACCAGGAAATCGTCGAAGCGGGCGAACGAATCGAAGACTGCGCTCATGGCGGGGTTCCTTCCCTTCAGTCCGGGACGTAGTAGTGGGGCACGAAGCGGCTCGAGTCCTTCGTGATGGGCGTATCGTCCTCGCGGATGCCGATGCCCGCGGGCTCCTCGCCCACGATCCACGATCCGATGACGGTGTAGTTCGCTCCGAAACGCGCGAGCTCGTGGTACGCCTGCCAGACGTAGCCTTCCTCGCCGTACTCGCCGGGCGCCTCGAGCGTGCCGCCCGCGGCGGTGATGGAGACGTTGGCGCCCTCGCGCGAGTAAAGCGGCTTCTTCACGAAGTCGGTGGCGAAGCGGCCGGGCTCGAAGCTCGCCGCGAGGAGGTTGGGATGCCCCGGAAACATCTCCCAGAGCACGGGCAGGATGGCCTTGTTCGACAGCAGCATCTTCCACGGGGGCTCGATCACGCGCATCCCGGCTCCCGGCAGGTGCGGCCCGAACTCCTCGCGCACCATCCACTCCCAGGGATAGAGCTTGAAGAGCGCGGCGATGGGACGCTCGTCCAGGTCCACGAAGCGCTCGCCGTTCCAGCCGATGTCGGCGATGGCGATGGCGCGCGCGTCCAGTCCCGCCTGCAGCGCCGTGTCGCGCAGGTAGTCGAGGTTGCCGCGGTCCTCGCGGGAATCGGCATCCCCCGCGAAATACACGCGCCCGTCGGCGGGCAGGCCGCCGCGCATCTGCCGCCAGCGCGCGATGAGCTTCTCGTGGATCGAGTTGAACTGGTCTTCGGCCGGGAAGGCGTCCTGCAGCCAGTACCACTGCACGACGCTCGCCTCCAGCAGCGCCGTGGGCGTGTCGGCGTTGTACTCGAGCATCTTCGGCTCGCCCTCGCCGTTCCACGCGAGGTCGAAGCGGCCGTAGAGGCTCTTCTCGTCGTCCTCCCAAGAGCGCTCGATGAGGCCGTGGAATGCATCGGGAATGCGAAACCGCCCGTAGTCGCCCTTCTCGATCACGCGTGCGGCGGCCTCGATGCAGCGCTCATGCAGCTGCGAGGTCGCCGCCTCGAGGGTGTCGATCTCGGCGGCGGTGAAGCGGTAGCAAGCACGCTCGTCCCAGTATGTCGCGCCGTCGATGGTGTGGAAGTCGAAGCCCAGCGCCTCGACCTTCGATGCCCAGTCGACGCGGGGAACGCGCTCCTGCCTTTGCATCGCCGCCTAGCCTCCCGACGAGCGGCCCGACGCGCCAAACCCGCCGCGGCTCGTGTGCGACGAGGTGCTCCCGATCGATCGTCCGCCGCGCGTGCCGCCGGTCCACGCGGAGCCGCCGCCCGTGGCGTGGTACCGATAGACCGGCCCGTAGAAGAAGCCGCCCGCGCGGTGGCGCTCGTCGGACGCCGCGGTGCAGTCCTCGGGGCGGTTGCCCCAGTCCGCGAGGCAATCCTCGCGCGAAGCGTAGACGTCGCGGCGTTCGCCGTCCTGTCGGCTGCACGCCGCGAGGGCCGCCATGCCCATCAGCACCAGGGTCACCCGGCCCGAGGATCGGCGCATCTTCTTCAGCATTTCCCCCTCCTCCCGGGCGGCAAGCGCTTCAGGCGGCGAGCGCGCGGATGTAGTTGGGCAACGCGAATACGGCGCGGTGCACGTCGCCGTTGTAGTACTGCAGGTCGCGCAGGCCGCGCGCGGCGATCGCGCGCTCGACTTCCCCGGGCGAAAGCGTGCGCGGGTCGAGCGTGTCCGAGGCGCACGCGAAGCCCCAGATGGAGCCGTAGAGGGGGATGTGCACGAAGTAGGGTGCCACGACCGCGAACACACGGCGCAGGTTGCCCAGGGTCTCGCGCACCCGCTGGGGATGGGAGAACGGCGAACCGATATGCAGCGTGAGAGCGCCTCCCGGGGCCATGGCGCGCTTGGCGAGCGCGAAGGTGGCGGGCGAATAGAGCTCGAGCGACGGCCCCACCGGATCGGTGAGGTCCAGGGCCACCAGGTCGTAGCGCACCGTGGTCTCGCGCAGGTAGGCGAGGCCGTCGCCCACGGTGACCTTCAGGCGCGGGTCGTCGAAGGCCCCGCGGTGCACCTTCGAGAACTGCGCGCGGGCCACCTCGATCACCACCGGATCGAGCTCGGCCATGTGCACCCCTTCGAGCGAAGGGTGCTTGAGCAGCTCCTCGGAAGATCCGCCGTCGCCGCCCCCGATCACCAGGGCGCGCCGCGGATCCGGGTGCGCGACCGCCGCCGGGTGCACGAGGTTCTCGTGGTAGATGAACTCGTCGCGCTCGGACGTCATGTTGCAGCCGTCCAGGCGGAAGATGCGCCCGAGCTCGGGGGTCTCGTAGACCTCGAGCTCCTGGAACGGCGTGCGGCGGCGCTCGACGAGGCTGCCCTCGAAGTAGACGCCGCTCGCCTCGTTCAGGCGCTCGTAGATCTTGCCGGACACCGCGCGGGACGGCAGCGCGTCAGCCGTTGGCCACGCGCCGCTTGATGGGAAGGTCCTTGCCGCGCATCACGCGCTCGACGAGCACGTCGCCGGGCTTCAGGGCCTTGACCAGGGTCTTGTACACCGCCTCGGCCTTGCCGGTGTTGTCGGACGTGAAGTTGCAGACGTACACGTCGAGGGTGGCCGCGTCGCGCTCCGGCCAGGTGTGGATCGCGAGGTGGGATTCGGCGAGCACGACCGCGCCCGTCGCGCCCCCGTCCTGGATGCCGTTGGCGCCGTCGAACTGGTAGAAGTGGTCCCCGAGCACCGTGAGGCCCACGGCGCGGCAGGCGTCCACGCACAGCTCGCGCAGCTTCGCGGACGAGACCAGCAGCTCGCCCTTCTGGCAGTTGTACAGGTCAGCGATGATGTGCAGTCCCTTCACTTCGATACCCCCTTCCAAGCAAAGATCCGCAGTGGAGGGACTGCGCGCGCGACCTCGGGCGACCCGCCTTCGGCGGGGCGCCCTCAGACCCAGGGCGGCGGGCGAAATCCTTCTTGCAGAGGTTTACCCAAGCGAAAAATATCGCGGTGAAAAAGTGCGCAAGTATAATCGCATATATCTTGCTTCGTGAAGCATTTTCGAGAAATTTCCCATGCCCGACACGCCCGCAGCCCAAGCTTCCTCCGCCGATCTCGCCAACGCCATCCGGGCGCTCGCGATGGACGCCGTGCAGAAGGCGAACTCCGGGCATCCGGGCATGCCCATGGGCATGGCCGAGATCGCCGAGGTGCTCTGGCGGCGCTTCCTCCGGCACAACCCCGCCAATCCCGCCTGGGCCGACCGCGACCGCTTCGTGCTTTCCAACGGGCACGGCTCGATGCTGCAATACGCGCTGCTGCACCTCACCGGCTACGACCTGCCGATGGAGGAGCTGCGCAATTTCCGCCAGCTGCACTCGAAGACCCCGGGACATCCCGAGGTGGGCGTAACACCCGGCGTCGAGACCACCACGGGCCCCCTCGGCCAGGGACTCGCCAACGCGGTGGGCTTCGCGCTCGCCGAAAGGCTCCTCGCCGCGGAATTCAACCGGCCCGGCCACACGATCGTCGACCACCGCACCTTCGTGTTCGCGGGCGACGGCTGCATGATGGAAGGCGTCTCCCACGAGGCGTGCTCGCTCGCGGGCGTGCTGGGCCTCGCCAAGCTCGTCGTCTTCTACGACGACAACGGAATCTCTATTGACGGCAAAGTCGACGGGTGGTTCCGCGACAACACGCCGATGCGTTTCGCCGCCTACGGGTGGAACGTGATCCCCAACGTCGACGGCCACGACGTGCGCGCGCTCGAGGCGGCGATCGGCGAAGCGCTCGCGAGCTCCGGCAAGCCCACGCTCGTGTGCTGCAAGACCGTGATCGGCAAGGGCTCGCCGGGCAAGGCGGGAAGCTGCGACGCCCACGGCGCGGCGCTGGGCGACAAGGAGATCGCCGCCACCCGCGAGGCGATCGGCTGGCGCCATGCGCCGTTCGAGATTCCCCAGGCCGTCTACCGCGCCTGGGACGCGCGGGCGCGCGGCGCCGAGGTCGAGGCCGAATGGAACGCGCGCTTCGCGGCCTACGGCGAGGCCCATCCGCAAGCCGCGCGGGAGTTCCGCCGGCGCATGGCCGGTGAGCTTCCCGACGGATGGGCCGGGCAGGTGCAGGCGATGCTCGCCAAGGCCGTGGAGAAGGGCGAGACGGTGGCCACGCGCAAGGCCTCGCAGCTGGCGCTCGAGGCGCTGGCTCCCCACCTGCCGGAGCTCATCGGCGGCTCCGCGGACCTCACCGGATCCAACCCCACGAACTGGTCGGGCTCGAAGCCGGTCACCGCGACCCAGGCCGGCAACTACGTGTACTTCGGCGTGCGCGAGTTTGCGATGGCCGCCATCGGCAACGGCCTCGCCCTGCACGGAGGCTTCATTCCCTACTCGGGCACGTTCCTCACCTTCTCCGACTACTCGCGCAACGCCCTGCGCATGGCCGCGCTCATGAAGGCGCGCAACATCTTCGTCTTCACCCACGACTCCATCGGGCTGGGCGAGGACGGGCCCACGCACCAGTCGGTCGAGCACGTGGCGAGCCTGCGCCTCATCCCGCACATGGACGTCTGGCGCCCGTGCGACACCGTGGAGACCGCCGTCGCGTGGGCGTCGGCGATCGAGCGGCGCGACGGGCCCAGCGCGCTCGCGCTGTCGCGGCAGAACTCGCCGTTCGTGAAGCGCTCGGCCGCGCAGGTGGAAGCGGTCCGGCGCGGCGGCTACGTGCTCTCGGATGCCCCCGGGGCCCGCGCCGCCATCATCGCCACGGGCACCGAGGTGTCGATCGCGCTCGCCGCGCAGAAGTCCCTGGGCGAGGCGGGCGTGCCGGTGCGTGTCGTGTCGATGCCCTGCACCAGCGCCTTCGACCGCCAGGAGGCTGCGTGGCGCGAGGCCGTGCTGCCGCGCACGATGCCGCGGGTCGCGATCGAGGCCGGCGTCACCGACCTCTGGCGCAAATACGTGGGGCTCGACGGCGAGGTGGTCGGCGTGGACCGCTTCGGCGAGTCCGCGCCCGCCACCGCCGTCTACAAGTTCCTCGGCGTGGACGCGGCACACCTCGAGGCGGCGGTGCGGCGCGTTGTCTGACGTCGCCGCGGGTCTCGTCCTGCGCGCGGCCGCGCCGCGCGACGCCGAGGCCATCGCGCATGTGCACCGCGAAAGCTGGCGCACCACCTACGCCGGAATCCTTCCCCTCGCGGTGATCGCCCAGGAAGGCGGAAGCCGGAGTGCCGCCACCTGGCGCCATCGCCTCGCCCTGGACGCCCCCGAAGCCGCCACCTGGCTCGCCGAGCGCGGCGGCACGGCAGTGGGATTCGCCTCGTGCGGGGCGGCGCGCCATCGCCTCGAAGGGCTCGAGGCGGAGATCTACTCCCTGTACGTGCTGCAGCCGGAGCAGCGCCGCGGCATCGGGCGCGAGCTGGTGCGCGCCTGCGCCCGGCACTTCGTGCGCCACGGCCACTTCGGCTTCTACCTCTGGGTGCTGAAGGCCAACCGGGCGCGGCTTTTCTACGAATCCGTCGGCGGGGAGGAAATCGGCGCCAAGACCGAGCGGCTGGGGCTGCATTCCTTCGCCCAGGTGGCCTACGGGTGGCACGACCTCACGGGCCTCGTGGGAGGATGACGCAGCGCAAAGTC
>JAANCK011208373.1_pt1 | contig 13140 bp, 14 predicted proteins | sample 7277841 | NCBI WGS metagenome assembly JAANCK01 (sample SAMN14222788, study PRJNA588281) | permafrost metagenome | isolation source: Arctic cryosol methane SIP | place: Canada:Nunavut | collected 2015-07 | reverse complement strand
GGATTGAACAGCATCTCCCAGGGCCCGGCGCGGCGGCTTTGCAAGGTTTGCAGATGGTCAAAGCCGATGGCGTGCAGTTTGAGAAACACCAGGATGTCGTCGTCCGGTTCGGTGAGCTTGCGGCCGTGCCGCAAGGATGCGGTGAGGGCGTCGGCGAGTTCCGCGTGGCGTGCCGCCAGGGCGGGGGCGAGTTGTGCCCACAGGCTGGCATCGTAGGCGGCGTTGGCCAGCACCAGGATGTAAACGCCGAGGCCGCGATGCGTTTCCAGCATCGCGGTAAGGCGGTCGGCGAAGGCGGTTTCGAGTGCCGGGGCAGAGGCGAAGGGCTGGGGGGTAAATGGCATGCGGCGGGACGAGCGGCGCGGCGCGCTCAGAGCTCGCCGTTGGCGCCCGCGCGCATGACTTTATCGAGTTTGTCGCGGATGGTGAGCGCGCCCTGGCGCAGTTCAGGCGTGATGTTCAACTGCTTGCCGGCCATGTCGATCCCGGTCACGTCCCAGTCCAGCGTCAGGATCCAGATGCGCTTGTCGGCGTCTTCCATCACGGCGATGCGGCAGGGCATGAACACCACCATTTCGGGGATGAGCCGCAATATTTCGCGGCCGACGGCGATATCGCAGAAGCTGAACACTTCGATACGCGGCGCGTTGTCGTCTCCCAGCACCGCCTTGAAGTCTTTCGAGATCGCGTTTTTTCCGACGAATTTCAGGTTGATCTGGTTGGCGCGCAGCATCATCGAATCGACCACTTCATCAAATGACATGCCAAGCTTGGCCTGATATTTGACGGCGAAATGGTTCACCGTTTCGCGTGCGTCCATTTCCGCCATGTGGGTCGTCATCGGCATGGCCAGTTGCTGCCAGCGCTGCTTTTCTTCGGGGGTGAGGATGCGATTCATCTGGTAATCGCGGTAGGGCGGCGGCGACGCTTGCTGCATCATGATGGGGCCGTAGGGCGTCGGGGCGGCGTCGATCCAGGCGGCTGGCGACGTGGCTGGCTGGTCGGGCTTGGCGGCTGTGGCGGGCGGGTCGGCAGCAAGTGCCGCCTGACTGCACAGCCAGGCGAAGGCAAATAAGACTGGGCGCTTCATGGCGGGTCTCCTGCGAAAGGTGGGTCTATGCTACGCGCCGCAAGGCGTGCGTCAACGGGAATCAGGCGCGCATGAAACGTGGTTTCCAGTGCGCTCAGCTCCAGGGCGGCGCCGGAGAAATCGCCGTCCCGCAGGCTGGTTTCAATGCGTGCGGCAGCGTCCTGAATGGCGTGGGCGGTGACGCTGGCGGCTGCGCCTTTGAGTGCATGCGCTTCCTTGCGGCAGGCCTCGATGTCGCCCTGTGCGATCCCGCGTTCGAGTGCGGCGATGCTGGCTTCGGTGGTACTGACAAACAGCGTGACCAGATCGTTCACCAGCCCGGGATTGCCGGGATAGCGCGCGTGCAGGGCGGGCAGGTCGAGCAGCGGGGGAACGTCAGCCAGGCGGGCTTCGATCGAACCCGCTCCGCTGTGCGGCAGCCATTGGGTCAGCAAGGCGCCCAGCGCGGCTTCGCTATACGGCTTGGCGAGGTAGTCGTTCGCGCCCGCCGCCAGACAGGCTTCGCGGAAACCCGCGCTGGCATTGGCCGTGAGCGCGACGATGGGGATGTTGCGGTTGTCGCCCGGCAACTGGCGTGTCCGCCGGGTGGCTTCGAGGCCATCCATTTCCGGCATTTGCCAATCCATCAGCACCAGGTCGAAGGCTTCGTTCGCCAGACGTTCAAGCACCTGAGTGCCGCTGGCGACGATGGCATGCTGCAAACCCATGGCATCGAGCTGGTGCGCCAGGACTTTCTGGTTGACCGGGTGGTCCTCCGCAACCAGGATGCGCCCCTGCAGCTGGATCGCAGCAGGCGAGGGCAGTTCGACCAGGGGCAGGTCGGTGGGCGGAAGCATGAGGCTGAGGGTGAAGCAGCTGCCCTGGTCGGGGGTGCTCTCGACGCTGAGCTGGCCCGCCATCAGGTGCGCCAGCTGGCTGCTCACCGCGAGTCCGAGACCGGTGCCGCCGAACCGCCGCGTGGTCGATGAGTCGGCCTGCGAAAAAGCCTGGAACAGGCGTCCCTGGGTTTCGCTGTCCATCCCGATGCCGTAATCGCGCACGCTGAACCGGCACAGGACGGCATCGCTCACGGCCTTAAATTGAACCGCTAATTCGATCTCGCCGTGCTGGGTGAACTTGATGGCGTTATCGACCAGGTTGAGCAAGATCTGGCGGATACGGGTGGGGTCGCCGAGCAGGGCCGCGGGGGCAGTGTCGGGAAGGCTGAGTTTCAAGTGCAGGTTCTTTTCCAGTGCGCGCGCCTGAAACAGGGCGACCACGCCCTGCGCCAGCGCCACCGGCGAGAAGGCGACGTGTTCGATGGCCAATTTGCCAGCCTCGATTTTGGAAAAGTCGAGAATGTCGTTGATGATGGTGAGCAGGCTTTCCGCCGAGCTTTTCAGGGTCGCGGTGTATTCGCGTTGCTGACCATCGAGCGGCGTTTTAAGCAGCAGGCTGCTCATGCCCAGTATGCCGTGCATCGGGGTGCGGATTTCGTGGCTGACGTTGGCGACGAATTCGGATTTGGATTGCGCCATTTTCAGGGCGGCCTCGCGCGCAGCCTCCTTGGCCGCTTCGGCGGCGCGGCGCTCCGACACATCGCGCATGATGGCCTGGATCACCGGCTGGCCTCCCAGCTGCATCGCGTGCAGGGCGATTTCGGCCGAGAACACCGAGCCGTCCTGGCGTCGTCCCTGCCAATCCATCACCGCGTGTCCCTGTTCGCGCGCCAGTGCGATGAAGCGCGCGGCATGGTCTTTCGCGGTGGTGCCATCGGCCTGCATGGTGGTGCCGAGTCGCTGAATCGGCGTGCGCAGGAAATCGCCGACCGAATCCATCCCGAACAGGGCGAGGGTGGCCGGGTTGCAGTCGGTAAAGCTTTTGTCGTTGAGAATGACGACAGCGTCGGAGTTGGACTCGAACAGGGTCTGATATTTGAGCCTTTCCGTTTCCAGTTGGCGTGTCTGCTTCAACAAATAGCGGCCCACCAGCACGGCCACCAGCACCGCCAGCAGGGTGGCCAGAATGCCCAGTACCAGCATCAGCTTGCGGGTGGCCTTATAGGCGGCGTAAGTTTGCGCAAGCGCAGCCTCGTTCACTTCGCGCTGCAGGCTGGTCATGTTGTCGAGCGCCTCCACCAGCTGGTTTTGCAGCGGAATGACTTCGTGCTGCAGCTGTCGCAAGGCCTCGTAGTTTTTGTCGGCCAGCGCGGCTTCGACGACGTTGAATACCGCGGGCTGGTTGTTGGCGGTGTTGATATCGAGTTCTTCCATCAAGCGGATTTCATTCGGCGTCTTGAGGATGCTTGCAAGCTGGTTGCGATCCTTGATGTAGCGTTCGCCATACTCGATGAACTGCCCGAACAGGTCGTTTTTTTCCCAGGGATCGGTCGATGCGACGATGGTGTGCATCAATACGCTGCGGTCGCGCAGGGTGTCGCGCATCCGCGAAGCGAGCCGGGTCTTGACGTTGTTGACGGATACCACATTGGCCAGCTCGGTATTGAGATGCGCCATCTGGGTGACCCCCAGCCCGATCACCACCAGCATCAGCAAGAGCGCGGTGGTAAAGCCGAGCCCGACATTGAATATCAGTCCGCGTGGCGAGGAGAGCGGCATGATGGTTTCCGGAAGGCGGCGACTGCGCCGGTGATGGGTCGATGAATAGGCAACTGCGAAATCGGATCGGGCGCCAGCTTGATCATGGGAATGCGCTTCGCATCATCGGGAGAATGGTGGGCATGATACCGGCTATGAGCATGGCAGGCGAAGGCCGCGCGGCGCGCCCTCACTCGACCGTCGAAGTTATCCCTGACCGGGCCGGAGTCAAGGCGGGTTGCACGGCCACTGGCAGCGAAAACGGGCTGTATCGCGGCTTGTTCCTCAGTAGAATGTTTGCATGTTCCGTCTGCGTGGATTGATTCTGATTTGGTTGTGCCTGTGGGCATTGCCGCTCCACGCCCAGATCGCCGCGCGCATCCTGTTGCAGGATTCTCCGCTGGCCGGATTTCAGTACCACGCGGGCAAGCAGGTATGGTCACAGATGCAGGTGGGAGATGCGCTCACCCTGATCCGCGAACCGGACAACTCCCACGATGCCAAAGCGATTCGAATTGAATGGCAAGGGCACACGATTGGCTATGTGCCGCGCCGTGACAACGCCGATGCAGCGCGTTTCATGGACAGCGGACAGGTGCTGGAGGCGCGCATCAGCCGACTGGCCGAGGGGCGTGATCCGTGGTCGCGGGTGCGCTTTGAAATCCTGATTCCAATCCAGCCCCGCGCAGACAAGCCGTGAAGCGCATGCATAGTCTTGTTACGCCCAATGAAATCTAGCTGGATGCTCGTCGCTGCAGCCTTGTTCGCCCTGATGGGGGTGCTGGTCAAGCACGCCTCGGCGAATTTTTCGAGTGCGGAGCTGGTGTTCTATCGTTCGCTGTTCGGCTTGCTGGCGATCGGGGGCGTCATCGCCGTGCAGCACGGCAGCTTGCTGACACCGCTTGCCACGCCGCATCTCAAGGCGCATGTCTGGCGCGGGCTGTCGGGGTTTGTTGCGCTGGTGCTGTTCTTCTACGCCATCGCGCGCTTGCCGCTGGCCACGGCGGTGACGCTCAATTACACCGCGCCACTGTTTCTGGCCGCGCTGTCCGCCTGGTGGTTGCATGAAAAACATGGTCACGGGCTGCTCGGCGCGGTGGCGCTGGGCTTTGTCGGCATCGTGCTGCTGTTGCGGCCACAGTTGCAGGATCAAGCCTGGTTGCCTGCGCTGGCCGGACTGGTGTCGGGCATGCTGGCGGCCGTGGCGTATGTCAACGTCAAGCAACTGGGCCGGCTGGGCGAACCGGCGTGGCGGGTGGTGTTTTATTTCACCCTGCTGGCGACGCTGGGCGGCGGGGTGTGGATGCTGCTGGCCGGCTTCCATCGTCCGCAAGCGGCTGACTGGCCGTGGCTGATCGGGATCGGGGTGACCGCCACGCTGGCGCAACTGGCGCTGACGCGCGCCTACCATCGTGGCCGTACGCTGATCGTGGGCGCGCTGGCCTATACCACGGTGGGCTTTTCGGCGGTGTACGGGGTGATCCTGTTTGGCGAAGCTTTGCCGCTGTCAGCGTGGGTGGGCATGGCGGTGGTGGCACTGGCAGGTATTTGGGCGGTTCGAACCGCTGCGCCTGCCGATTCGCTATAGTTAAGCCAATCAACTTCAGGAGCGATACATGATCAGCCTCGATGTCAAAAACAATCAGATTGCAGTTTCCGTGATGGGGCAGTTCACCCTCGACGATTACCGTGAATTCGAACAGGCGGTGAATTACGGTATCCAGTTTCAGGGCACGGTTGATCTGCTGTTTGATTTGCGCGACATGCTGTCGTACAGCCTCGACGTGGCGTGGGAGGAATTGAAATTCTCACGCGAGCATAAAAACGATTTCGGCCGCATCGCCATCCTGACCGACGATCAATGGATGGCGTGGAGCATGTGGATCAACCGCTCGTTCATGTCAGCGGATATTCGCTTGTTTGATGATCTGGAGATGGCGCAGGCGTGGGTGGCCGGAGGCGAGTTGCCACTGACGGCGGGTTGATCCGCGCTGGCCGGAAAATGGCCTGGTTGGCGTAATACGCGGCATTCGCGTTGGCCGTATCCCATCCCGGCACGCCCTGTACCGGCAACGGCGCAAGCGGGCACGGAGAATGGATGGTGCTGAGCGCAGCGGCCGCTTGCGGTTCAACCGCATCGGGATCCAGCGCATCCGTAACCAGCATCAGGCATTTGCCGGTGATCGCCGGGTAGGGCGCCAGCAGCTTTTCCAGCAGGGCGTGCCCGACCACCACGAACTGCATCGCCGTTTCAACGGCATGACGCTGCTCCCAGAACAGCGCCTGCCAGGCGTGTTCAACCAGCAAGGCGTGCAAGGCGGGCGCGCGACTCATCACCCACACGCCCGACTCATCCAGCATGGTCAGTGCATCGCGCCGACGGCCACGCGTGCTGTCCATCTCAAACCCGATCGCTTCGCCGTGTGCCGCGTTCAATGCCGCCTTGAAGCGGGGAAACCGTAGCCACACCACTGCGTTCATCACATCGTGCCACGTGTCGGCGCGCGTCGGCACCTGGCCGCTTTGCAGGATGCTGGTTTCGTAATCGCGCGCAGACAGGTGGCTACTGGCGGCGACAAAGCGCAGCGGCAGGCCGTTCGCCTGGGTGATGCCGCGCGCGCTGGCCAGCGTGTTCAACTGGGCTAGTGTGGGCATGGCGCGTACCAGATCGAGGGCGTCGATCAGTTGCCGATAGGGGGCGAAGGCCGGGTGGTCGAGCGTCAATGCAGCGATTCGGACAAGGCCTGGCGGAACTGCCGCGTCAGCGGGTGCGCGCTGCCGAGCAGGTCGAACAGCGCCAGCAGGCTGGTGCGGCCGATGTCGTGGCGGTAGGCGCGGTCAGTGCGGGTGATGAACAGCAGTTCAGTCATCGCAGCGTCAAAGTCGTCGTTCGCCAGCAAGACTGCGGCGCGCTGGTAATGCGCATCGAGGTCGTCCGCATGCTGCGACAGCCGTTCATCGATTTCGTCCAGTGAGGGCGCCAGCCGAGCCGCTTCGGCCAGATTCAGGTGCGCGTGCAGGCGGGCAATCTCGGGTTCTCTTTGCGCTTCGTGCGGCAGGCTGTTGAGCAGCTTCAGCGCCTGCTCGCCGTCGCCCTCCGACCACAGCAGCTTGGCGAGATCGCGCGGGATCGCGAGGTTGTCGGGTTCGGCCATCGCTGCATTGGCGAGCAGCATGCGCGCCTGCTGGATGTTGCCCGATTGCCATGCCGCCACCCCCAGCGCGTGGGCGCGGTTGGCGTCGCCGGCGATGAAGCGGTCGAGGACTTCACGAAAGCTGCTGTCGGGGTCGGCACCGTGGATGGTGTGGGCGACTTCGCCGCGCCAGAAAAACTTCACGGTCGGCACCGAGTTCACGCTGAAGCGCCGCGCCAGTTCAGGCAGCTCGTCTGCGTTCAGCATCACCAGCAGGAACTTGCCGCCATATTCGGCTGCGAGCTTGACCAGGCGCGGCATCAAAATGAAACAGGGGGCGGCCTTGGGGGTCCAGAAATGCACCAGCACCGGCCCCTTGTGCGAATTTTCCAGCACCAGCCGGTTGAAGTTGTCGGCGTTGGCGTCGAAGACGTGAGGTGACAGTGACATCAGTTGAATGCTCCGGTTTGGGCAAAGCGCTCGCACGCGGCGACCAGTTCGCGGCAGATGCCTGGCTCGAACGCCGAATGGCCGGCATCGGCCACGACCACATAGCGTGCTTCGGGCCAGGCGCGTGCCAGCTCGTCGGCCGACACAATCGGACAGACGGCGTCGTAACGTCCTTGCACAATGATGGCGGGAATGCCGCGGATGCGGTCGACGTTGGCGAGCAGGCTGTTGTCGGGCAGGAAAATGTTATTCATAAAATAGTGCGCTTCGATCCGCGACAGGGAGAGCGCGGTCTTGTCGCTAGCGTATGCAGAAACCTGCTCGAGGTTGGGCAGCAGGCTTGAGCATGATGCCTCGAACGTCGCCCATTGATAGGCGGCGGGTTGATGCACGGCCGGATCTGGATTCAACAGCCGCTGGTGATACGCAGCAAGCAGATCGTCGCGCTCGTTTGCGGGAATGAATTCGGCCAGCTGCCGCTGCGCCTCGGGGAAAAACGCGCGAATACCATTGAGAAACCAGTCGATCTCGCTTGTGCGGCACAGAAAAATGCCGCGCAGCACCAGTCCGCGACAGCGTTCGGGGTGCGCCTCGGCGTAGGCCAGCGCCAGCGTCGATCCCCACGAACCGCCGAACAGCAGCCAGCTATCGATACCAAGTTCGCGCCGCAGCGCTTCCATGTCGGCAATCAAATGCGGCGTGGTGTTGTCGGTGAGCTCGCCGTGCGGCGTCGAGCGGCCGCAGCCACGCTGGTCGAACAGAATGATGCGGTAGTGTGCCGGGTCGAAAAATTGCCGCTGTTTGGGCGACGTGCCGGAGCCGGGGCCACCGTGGACGAGCAGCACCGGGATGCCGTTCGGGTTGCCGGAGGTTTCCCAGTAGATGCGGTGGCGGCCGTCGGTGTCCATCATCCCGCTGGCGTAAGGAATGATGGGCGGGTGGAGCGTTGCAAGATTGGGCATGAACGGAGCCTTGAGTCGATAAGCCGAATCATATCGCCTGCTTCGGAGGACACGAATAGGTGGGGCGGTGTTGAAAAGGGCGCGTGTATCGACAGATGGGGGCCGTGACCGTATTCTCTCAGTGCGTCACCCTGATATTGAGGTGGCGCGCTTGGCATATTCATTGCCAACCTACACCAATAATGAGGAGTACTACCCATGAGTCATGTTGTGAAAGTTGCCCTGCTGGGGCTGGGTGAGGTCGGAGAAACCTTCGCAGAGCACTTCCTCGAAAAGATCCAGGAAGATCACGTCAAGGTGGAAATTGTCGCTGTCGCACACCATAACCTGGAGTCACCTGTTGCGCTGGGCTTCATCCAGAACGGGGTGCCGGTATTCAAGGACGCGATGGAGGTGGTGACGATGGGCGCAAAGGTCGACATCATTTTCGACCTGACCGGCGACCCCGAATTGCGCAAGAAACTGCGCATCGCGTTGCAGGAAACCCATAACCAGCACACCGTGATTGCCCCCGAGGTGGTGGCGCACTTGCTCTGGAATTTCTTTGGCGAAGGCGAATTGCCGCACAGCGAAAAAACGGGTTATTGATGTCGCCTTTCAAGTCTGCTCACGCCGCAGGCGCCGACTGGACCCAGGCCGCGCAGGCCTGCATGAGCCAGTTGGGTGCCATTCCGGCGGCGGCGACCTTGGGGTTCCTGTACGTAGCGGATGCTTACGCGGGCGAGCTCGACGCGATTCTGGATTTTTTCAAAAGCGCGACCGGGGTAGCGCACTGGACCGGCAGCGTGGGTGTGGGGATCTGCGCAACGGGCGTGGAGTACCTGGAAGAGCCCGCGATGGCGGTGATGCTGGGTGAATTTGCGCTCGCCGATTTCAGCATGTTGCCGGTGTTGCGCACGCCGCAGGATATCGAGGCGCAGCGGTCAGATGCCTACCTGGCACTGGTCCACGGTGACCCGGCGAACAACCGCATGCAGGAACTGATCGACGGCCTGTCCGCGCATGTCACGAGCGGCTTTGTCGTCGGCGGGCTGTCGAGTTCGCGTGGCGATACGGTGCAGATCAGCGATGGCGTCGTCAGCGGCGGCTTGTCGGGCGTGCTGTTCAGCGAGCGGGTGAAGCTGGCGACGCGGTTGAGCCAGGGCATCTCGCCGCTGGGTCCGCATCATCGCATCACCCAGGCCACCAAGAATATTGTGGGCGGCCTGGATCACCGCCCGGCGCTGGAGGTGATGAAGGACGAAATCGGCGAAGTGCTGGCGCGCGACCTGCAACGCGCGGCGGGCTATATTTTTGTCGGCTTGCCGGTGCGCGGCTCGGACACCGGCGATTACCTGGTGCGCAACATACTCGGCGTCGATCCACATAATCATCTGGTGGCGATCGGTGAATATGTCCAGCCGGGTGACGAGCTATTGTTTTGCCGCCGCGATCAGCAAACCGCCGAAGAAGATTTGTTGCGCATGCTGACTGCGATCGGGGCGCAATTGAACGCGCCGATCCGGGGCGGCGTGTATTATTCCTGCCTGGGACGCGGCCAGCATATGTTCGGCGCGCCGAACCGGGAACTGGGGCTGATCCGCGATGCCCTGGGAGACTTTCCACTGGTGGGTTTTTTTGCCAATGGCGAAATTTCCCACAACCGCTTGTATGGCTACACCGGGGTATTAACCCTGTTTGCTTGATCAGAAAAGGAACGACGCATGACCCTGAACGCGATGAAAAAAGATGACGTCAGCTTGTTGCGCGATGAAATTGAAATGTTGATGAATGAACGTCGCCAGCTGTTGCAAGTGACCGGCGCGGCGGCAGTGTTCGTGGCCAACCTGGACACCGACAGTTTGCCGGACGAGGCTGACACCATCGATGCGGCGGAAATGCTAGCCGAGCAACTGAACGGTTTGTCCGAAGAGACGCTCAAGGATGCATTGGAGTCGGTACGCGCTGAGCTCGACCCTGTCGCGTAAATCAGGCTCACGTTTTGCCCCGTCTGGACTTGCCCACCCTGGCTGACGCCAGGCGCTTTGCACTGATTGTCGCGCTGACAGCGCTGGTTTACGCGCTGGCCGGATGGGTGAGTCTCAAAGTGGCCACGTATGTGGCCGGCGTGATTGCTGCCGTCTGGCTGGCCGCAGGTGTCGGCGCGATGGCGAGCCTGCGTTTTGGCCTGGCCGGCGTGCTCGGTGTGCTGCTTGGCTCATTTGCAATCATCAGTCAGGTTCTGCCTGTAGAAACTGCCATTCGTCTTGCCCTCGGCGCGGCGGCGAGTGCGGCGGTCATGGGCTATCTGCCGCGTCATCTTCAGCCCTTCAGTCCCACCCTTGAATCGGTTCCCAGTGTCGCCAAGTTTGCGCTGGTGGCCGCTCCGCTTGGCTGCGGAGTGAATGCCCTGCTCGGGGTGGTCAGCCTCTATTCCGCCGGAATCCTGCCTGACGAGCTGATATTTCAGGGCATGTGGGTATGGTGGCTGGGCGATTTGCTGGGGGTCTATCTCATCGCGCCGATCCTGTTGACGGCTTCGCGTTGGGATTTGTTGCCGACCAGCAAGGCGGCGCGCGTGGAAGGCCTGGTGCTGGTGTTTGGCATGCTGCTGCTGACGTATGCGATGCTGACGCATATCCAGCCCTTGCGTCCGAGTGAAGTGGTGTTGTTCGTGTTGTTGCCCGGCGTGTTGTGGGCGGCATTGCGGTTTACGGTGACCGGGGCGAGCCTGGCCATTTTTTTGTCGGCACTCATCGTACTGGGGGTAGCGGTGGTCTCCTCGGGTGGCGCCATCAGCAGTACCGTTCCGCGCGAATTGTTTGCCTTGCAGATCAGCATGTTCGCCATGGCGCTCGCGGGATTGTTCGTCTCGGCCGCGCTGGCTGAACGCCGCCATTCCGAAATGCGGCTCGACATGCTGGCCAATCACGACCCGCTGACGGGGCTGCCGAATCGTTCGTATTTCCAGGATTTCCTGGGCCATGCGCTGGCGCGTGCGCAACGCGAAAAAAGCCAGGTCTCATTGCTGTTCATCGATCTTGACCGCTTCAAGCACATCAACGATTCGCAGGGTCACGAAGTAGGCGACCAGGTGTTGTGTGTCGTAGGCAACCGGCTGGACGAACAATTGCGTGCCGATGATTTCGTCGCTCGCCTGGGGGGAGACGAATTCGCCATCATCCTGATGCATCCGCCGGCCTCGCGCGCCGCCACTCGCGTGGTGCGCAAGCTGCTCAAGACCCTGGTTGAACCGTTCAAGCTCGAACACCGGCGTTATGCCATCGGTGCCAGCATCGGGATCAGCGTATTTCCGGATGATGGCCTCGATGCCAACACCTTGCTGCGTCAGGCTGACCTTGCGATGTATCAGGCGAAGCAGCGCCGCAGCGGGTTTGAGTATTTCAGCGACGAATTGAATACGGTCGCGCAGCAACAATTGAGTCTGGAAAACGGTCTTCGCCATGCGCTCGATCATGGGGAACTGGCCCTGGCCTATCAGCCCAAGCTTGATCTTGCCAGTGGCCGGGTGGTGGGATTGGAGGCGCTGGTCCGCTGGCTGCCACGATCGGGTGGCATCATTGGCCCCGACCGGTTTATTCCGGTCGCCGAGGAAACCGGTTTGATCATGCCGCTGGGGCGCTGGGTGGCCCGGGCAACGTGCGAGCAATGGATCGCTTGGCGCACTGCCGGCCTGAACCCGCCGCCGGTGGCGATCAATCTATCGCCGCGCCAGTTCAACGATGAACGCCTGATCGACGATATCGATGCCATTCTGGCCGAAACCGGGATGGAAGCCGCGCACCTGCAACTGGAAGTGACCGAGAGTGCGGCAATGGAAAATCCGCAGCGCACCTTTGAAATGCTGGACGCGCTGCGCCAGCGTGGACTGCATGTTTATATCGATGATTTCGGCACCGGTCATTCCAATCTGGGCCAGTTGAAACGGATGCCGATAGACGCCCTGAAAATTGACAAGAGCTTTATTGACGACGTCCTGACCGACAGCGACGGCGCAGAGATTGTGAACGCCATTATTCGCCTGTCGCATGCCCTGAATATGCGGGTGGTGGCCGAAGGAGTGGAGTCGGTTGAACAGCTCGCGTTCCTGAAAAAACGGGGCTGCGATGAAATTCAGGGCTTTGTGGTGGCCAAGCCTTTGCCGCCTGACAAGATAGAAGCGTTTTTTAATCGACAGATTGATTTTTAAGGCCGGATCGGCGTACAGCCAACCCGCTTCGTTCGCTCAGGCCGGGATTCAATGCTCGGGAACACCCTGCCACAACATGCTGAATCCGATCTCGGTGCTGTCGCTGCACATCTCGCCCACGACCTTGAATTTTTCGTTGAAGGTGGTGTCGGCGTGGGACTTTTCGTGCTGCTCGAATGACGCCCAATAGGTGACGATGGCCACGTCATAGTCCGGCTCCTTGAGCGAGCTGATCGAACCTTCCTGGCTCACAAACCCATCGTATTTGAATACCTGCCCGGCGATAAATCCGCCGGCTGCGTTGCCATAGGTTTCTTTCACCACATGGCACATTTCGCCGAGGGCGAGCTCCACATCGTTCATGGTGATGCCGGGCTTGAGCTTGACGGCGTTGAACAACATCTTGCAGCCGTAGGGAATGCTGACGGGATCGAACATTGTTTCTCCTTGAAGATGAATTTGAACTCGGTGCTATGACTGCTTCACATATGGCCCCATGCAGCGGCAGGTTCAAGGCTACGTAACGATGATTTTTAGCAGAAGTCCGACCGGCGCAAACCCATGCGATTTGCACGGGTTTGGACGGGGCCATTGCCTGTGTTGCGTCAGCCCGGGTGGGCTGGATTACAGCGGCATCGGCTTGCCGTCGTTGAGGTTGAGCCAGCCTTTGGCGATGCGGTAGATGAACCAGACAAACGCCACGCCCGGAATCACCCAGCCGATCAGGATGATCCAGGTG
>JAANCK010586686.1_pt1 | contig 13147 bp, 10 predicted proteins | sample 7277841 | NCBI WGS metagenome assembly JAANCK01 (sample SAMN14222788, study PRJNA588281) | permafrost metagenome | isolation source: Arctic cryosol methane SIP | place: Canada:Nunavut | collected 2015-07 | reverse complement strand
GTCCATGGGCATCGTCAACGCCGGCCAGCTGGGTGTGTACGAGGAAATCCCCAAGGATTTTCTCGAGAGAGTCGAAGACATCATTTTGAACCGCAGGCCGGATGCGGCCGAACGCATGGTGGCCTTCGCCAACACGGTCAAGAGCGGCGGCAAGGTGCAGGCGGAAGACCTGCAGTGGCGCAAGCAGAGCGTGGAGGCGCGCCTCGCGCACGCGCTGGTGAAAGGCATTACCGACTGGATCCTTGAAGACACAGAGGAAGCGCGGCAGCAGGCCGAACGCAATGGCGGGCGCCCATCCATGTGATCGAAGGCCCGCTCATGGACGGCATGAACGTGGTCGGCGACCTGTTCGGCGCCGGGAAGATGTTCTTGCCGCAGGTGGTGAAATCGGCGCGAGTGATGAAACAGGCGGTTGCGCACCTGGTGCCCTATATCGAGGCGGAAAAACAGAAGCTGGCGCTGGAATCAGGAGAGGCGGCGAAGCCCAAGGGCAAGATAGTGGTGGCGACAGTGAAGGGCGATGTGCACGACATCGGCAAGAACATCGTCGGCGTGGTGCTCCAGTGCAACAATTACGAGGTCATCAACCTTGGCGTGATGGTACCGGCGAGCAAGATCCTGCAGGTAGCGCGCGACGAAAAGTGCGACATCATCGGTCTGTCCGGGCTGATCACGCCCTCGCTGGAGGAGATGGCGCACGTAGCGCACGAGATGGAGCGCGAAGGCTTCACGATTCCGCTGCTGATCGGCGGCGCCACCACCTCGCGCGTGCACACCGCGGTGAAGATCGCTCCGAATTACAGCGGCACCACGATATACGTCCCGGACGCATCGCGCTCGGTCGGGGTATGTTCCAACCTGCTGTCGGAAGATTTGCGCGCCGACTACGTGCGTACGGTGCGCGCCGACTACGACAAGATCCGCAGCCAGCACCAGTCGCGGCAGCCGCGGGCAGCGCTGCTCACGCTTGCCGCAGCGCGCGCAAACGCGCTCATGACGGACTGGCAGGCGTACACGCCGCCCGCACCCGGATTCATCGGGGTAAAGGCGTTGCGCGACTACGATCTGGCCGTGATAGCGAGCCACATCGACTGGGCGCCGTTCTTCCAGACCTGGGAACTGTCAGGACCCTACCCGAAGATACTGCAGGATCCGCTGGTCGGCGAAGCCGCGCGCAACGTGTTCGCCGAAGGCCAAGCGATGCTGGCGAAGATCATCGCTGAAAGATGGCTGAGCGCAAACGCGGTTGTCGGTCTGTTCCCCGCCAACAGTGTCGGCGACGATATCGAAATCTACGCCGACGAGTCGCGCACGCGCGTGGCGACACGCTTTCACAACCTGCGCCAGCAGGCGCAGCGGCCTGCGGGAAAACCGAATTACTGCCTCGCGGATTTGGTTGCGCCCAAGTCGAGCGGCGTAAAGGACTACATCGGCGCCTTCGCCGTCACCAGCGGCCTCGGCATCGAGGCGCGGGTAAAGGAATTCGAAGCCAAGCATGACGACTATAACGCCATCATGCTCAAAGCGCTGGCCGACCGCCTGGCCGAGGCCTTCGCCGAGCATCTGCACCAGAGGGTGCGGCGCGAATTCTGGGGCTATGCCGCGGGCGAGGCGCTCGACAACGAGGCGCTGATTCGCGAAGAGTACCGCGGCATACGCCCGGCGCCAGGCTACCCGGCCTGCCCCGACCATACCGAGAAGGGGGATTTGTTCCGCTTGCTGGATGCGTCCGGGATCGGCATTGCGCTGACCGAGAGCTATGCCATGTGGCCGGCGGCAGCGGTGAGCGGATTTTATTTCTCGCACCCGGAGTCGCAGTATTTCGCCGTTGGAAAAATCGGCCGCGACCAGGTCGAGGATTACGCGCGGCGCAAGGGATTGGCGCTGCCCGACGCCGAAAGGTGGCTCGCACCGCAGCTGGCTTACGACACCGCTCGACCGACGACCGTCTAGGAACCCGCAACAAAAGTCGTCTTGTTCCGCCCTGACCCAGGGGAGCGCGAGGGGAGGTGTCCCGGAGGTCTTAATCCCGCTCCCTCGGTCCCGCTAGACGGGAGACGGGAAAGTCGCCTTGGGGACATCCCCTCGTTTTGTACAAACTCTAACAGAAGGAATTTCCCATGAGCATCGTGCGCCACCAACCCGCAAAGATCCTTTCCGGCGCTGTCGAAGCCAACGGCATGGTTTATGTCGCAGGCACGGTCGCCGACAAGCGTCCGGCGTCGGTCAAGCTGCAAACCGAGGAAATCCTCGGCAGGATAGACGCACTGCTGGCGCAGGCAGGCAGCCACAAGTCGAAGGTCGTTTCAGCGCAAATCTGGCTGGCCGATATTCGCACGCGCGAAGAAATGAACCAGGCCTGGCTCGCCTGGGTCGATCCGGGCAATCTGCCCGCGCGCGCCTGCGTCGAAGCCAAGCTCGCCGCTGCCGACATGCTGGTCGAGATCGCCGTGATCGCCGCGAAGTAGGCGGATTGAACATTCGCGCCGGTGCGCCGGCCCTGGTGCTGATCTGCGCCGCGCTTGCGGCCTGCGCACCCGAGCTCGACTGGCGCGAGCTGTCGGTTCCCGCAGCGCGTTTCTCGGCGCTGCTGCCGTGCACGCCGCGCCAGGAGTCGCGCCGCATCGACACGGCGGGCATGCTCACGATGATGCTGTATGCCTGCAGCGTGAAACAGGGAACCATGGGTGTGGCTTATACCGACTATGCGACAGCGCCTGCGAGCGCCGAACAGGCGCGCGCGCGGCTCGAAGCGGCGCGCGATGCCTTGCTGCGCAATATCGGCGCCGGCGCACAAGCCGGCGAGCGGATCGATATCGCGGGATTGCCCGGCCTGCAGGTGTATGCGCAGGGCCGTGCCGGCGCGCAGGCGGCGCAACTGAAGGCGCGCCTGGTCCTGGACGGCGCGCGTTTGTACCAGATCGCCTATGTCGGCGGCGAGGGCGGTCCCGCCGCGGCCGATATCGACCTGTTCCTCGACTCGTTCAAGCTCGGGCGATGCGACTCAACCGAGCCTGATTACCTGCGCCAGAAGCCTGGCGTGAACACCACCAGCATGGTGAACAGCTCCAGCCGCCCGAGCAGCATCGCGGCGGTGCACACCCAGGTCTGGAAATCGTTGAGCACGGCGTAGGTCGTCGCCGGGCCGACCAGGTTGAGTCCTGGTCCGGTGTTGTTGATGCAGGCGACCACGGCGGAGAAAGCGGTAATGATGTCCAGCCCGGAAGCGGCGAGCAGCATGGTCATGCCGATGACCGCGCCGTTGTATATCAGGATGAAGGCAAGCACCGCGAATATGATGTTGTTCTCCACCGGCATGCGCCCGAGCTTCACCGGCACTACCGCGCGCGGGTGGATGATGCGCGTCATCTCGCGCAATGCCTGGCCCGCCATCAGCCTTGCGCGGATCATCTTGATGCCGCCGCCGGTCGAGCCGGAGCAAGTGGCGAAGCTGCACAGAAACAGCATCCACACCGGGGCGAAGATCGGCCACAGGTTGAAGTCGGTATTGGAATAGCCGGTGGTGGTGGCGATCGAAACCACATTGAACGCGGCGAAACGCAGTGCCGTCCAGAAATCCGGGTAGGTCTGGTTGACGAGCAGGTAATAGGCGATGCCGAACACGCTGCACGTTACCACGAGCAGATACAGCCCCGCCTCGGGGTCGCGCGTGTACGGGCGGAAGCTCCCGTGCCGCCAGGCGAGAAAATGGGTGCCGAAGTTCATTCCGGCAAGCAGCATGAAATAGATGGCCACTGCCTCGATCGCGGGCGAGTTCCAGTAGGCGTAGCTTGCGTCGTGCGAGGAAAATCCGCCCAGGCCCATGGTGCCGAACGCATGCATCATCGCGTCGAGCCAGTTCATGCCGGCGAGGTGGTAGGCGATCAGGCAGGCGACGGTGATCATGAAATACACCAGCCACAATCCCTTGGCAGTCTCGGCGATGCGCGGCGTGAGCTTGGTGTCCTTCATCGGGCCCGGCGTCTCGGCCTTGTAGATCTGGCTGCCGCCGACGCCGAGCAGGGGCAGAATCGCCACCGCGAGCACGATCACGCCCATGCCTCCGATCCAGATCAGGAAGGCACGCCAGATGTTGATCGACGGCGGCAATGCGTCCAGGCCGGAGAGCACCGTCGCCCCGGTGGTGGTGAGTCCGGACACGGTCTCGAAGTAGGCGTCGGTGAAGGACAGATGCGGCAGGTAGAACAGCAGCGGCAGGGTGGCGAACGCCGGCAGCACGGTCCACACCAGCGCCACCAGCAGAAAGCCGTCGCGCGGCTGCAGTTCGCGCCGGCTGTGGCGCGTCATCGACCACAGCAGCACGCCGGCGACCGTGGTCAGCAGGATCGCCTCGTCATAGGCGGTCTGTGCGCCGTCGGCAAGGATGAAAGACCAGGCGAGCGGAAACAGCAGGCACAACGCGAAAATCATGATGACCACGCTGAGCACGTGGAGAACCGCGAGTATTCGAACCATGGGGGCGTCAGCTCAGAGAAAGCCCGCGCTGACCTGGAACAGCTTTTCCACCTTGGGGACCATTTTCTTGTTGGTGACGAAGACGATCGCATGGTCGCCGGCCTGGATCACCAGGTCGTGGTGCGCCATGAGCACTTCGTCGCCGCGCACCAGCGCGGCGATGGTCGTACCCTTGGGCAGCTCGATCTGATCGATTTGCCGGCCCACCACGCGGCAGGACACCGCGTCACCGTGCACCACCGCCTCCAGCGCCTCGGCCGCGCCGCGGCGCAGCGAGTGCACTTCGGTGATGTCGCCGCGGCGCACATGCGCCAGCAAGGAGCCGATGGTCGTCTGCGCCGGGGAAATGGCGATGTCGATCTGACCGGACTGCAGCAGGTCGACGTAGGAGCGCCGGTTGATCAGCGCAACCACGCGGCGCGCGCCCATGCGCTTCGCCAACAGGCAGCTCATGATGTTGTTTTCGTCGTCGTTGGTGACGGCGACGAACAAATCCATTTCATCGACGTTCTCCGATTCGAGCAGCGACTCGTCGGTGACGTCCCCCTGCAGCACCAGCGCCGTGTCCAGGCGCGTGGACAGCTCCTCGCAGCGGCGCTTGTTGTGCTCGACGATCTTGACGGTGTAATCGCGCTCCAGCGCCCGCGCGAAGCGCAGGCCGATATTGCCGCCCCCGGCGATCATGATGCGATGCGCCGGCTTGTCCATGCGCCGCATCTCCTTCATCACCTTGCGGATGTTGCGGCTGGCGGCAAGGCAGAACAACTCGTCGCCAGCTTCCACCACTGTCGTGCCTTCGGGCACGATCGGCCGGTCGCCGCGGAAGATGGCTGCAACGCGCACGTCGACATTGGGTATATGCGTGCGGATTTCCTGCAGCTGGTGGCCGACCAGCGGCCCGCCCTCGAATGCGCGCACCGCCACCAGGCTGACGCGGCCGTCGGCGAATTCCAGCACCTGCAGCGCCTCGGGAAACTGCACCAGTTTGACCAGGTAATCGGTAATCAGCTGCTCCGGGCAGATGGCATAGTCGACGGCAAAGCATTCGGGCGCGAACAGCTGCTCGTTGGCCAGGTACTGCGGCGCGCGTATGCGCGCGATGCGCGTGGGCACGTTGTACAGATGCGCCGCGATCTTGCATGCCACCAGATTGATCTCGTCGCTCTGCGTGACCGCGATAAGCATGTCCGCGTCCTCGATCCCCGCAGCCCTCAGCACCGGCGGATGCGCCGCGCTGCCGGTAATGGTGCGCAAGTCCAGCCGATCCTGCAGCTGGCGCAGGCGCGGACCATCCACGTCCACCACGGTAATGTCGTTGGCTTCGGAAACCAGGCTTTCGGCCACGCTGGTGCCGACCTGGCCTGCGCCAAGGATGATGATCTTCAACTCTGCCCCCTCGAATGCTCCTGGCCGCGAACGCGCTTGCGCGGCGCTTCGCCAGGCGATGCAAATCGGATGCAGCGCATTTTATGCCTTTTTGCGGCGCGACAGAGCCGCGGCCTATTCCTCTTTCTTGCCGGTACTGATGCCCAGCGCCTTGAGCTTGCGGTACAGGTGGGTGCGCTCGAGGCCGCTCTTCTCGGCCACGCGCGCGATCGAGCCCGCTTCGCGCGCGAGCAGCTGTTCGAAATAGGCGCGCTCGAACGCTTCACGCGCCTCGCGCAGCGGCAGCTCCAGCGGCAATGCCACCTGGGATTCGGTGGCCGGGTGGAACTGTGCCGCGACCCGCTCCACATCAGCGGCGCTGATTTCCTCCTCCAGCGCGGTGAGTGCGAGGTTCTTCACCGCCGCCTGCAGGTCCAGCAGATTTTGCGGCCATTGGAACTGGCGCAGTGCATTGAGCGCGGCAGTGGAAAAATGCCGCGACGGACAATTCCTGGCCTCGACCAACTGGGCCAGCAGGATGCTGGCGATGTCGGGTATGTCCTCGGCGTGCTCGCGCAGTGCCGGGAGCTGCAGCGTCAGTTCCGACAGGCGCGCGAGCAGCGCGGCGTCGAAGCCGAGTTCGCCGGTCAGTCGTGCCGGCTCTTCGCTGGTGAAGGAAACCACCCTAGTGCTGTATTTTTCCTGTTTGGACAGCACCGCCGCCAGGTTGCGCTGCTGTGCGCGCGTGAGCAGCGCGAGTTCCTCGACGAAAATCACGCCGCTGGTGGCCTGCGCGAGCAGGTCCTGGGGCGCCTCGACCAGCGCCGCGCCGGCGGCCAGCCAGGGCGTGTTGGGCTGGTGCAGATAGCGCGCGAACAGCTCGGGCATGACCCCCGGCTCGCCGCGCAGCAGCACCGGCACCGACAGCGAGGCAATCTGCGACAGGCGCTTGCGCAGGTCCGACAGCACCGCCGAGCGGCCCAGGCTGAGCAGCGTGAGTCCGGCCTGCGGCTGGCCGCCGCCATCCCGGAGCGCGCGTTTCACCGTGGCGAGCAGTTTCTGCAGCGCGATCGGCTTTTCCAGGAAATCGATGGCGCCGATGCGCGTCGCCTCCACCGCGGTTTCGATGGTGCCGTGCCCGGACATCATTACGACCGGCATGGTGAGCTGCCCATTCGCCGCCCATTCCTTGAGCAGGGTGATGCCGTCGGTGTCGGGCATCCAGATGTCGAGCAGCACCAGATCGGGGCGCCCGGCGCTGCGCAAGGCGCGCGCGCGCGCGGCGTTTTCGGCGAGCTCGACTGAGTGGCCCTCGTCGGCGAGAATTTCCGACAGCAGTTCGCGGATGCCGATTTCGTCGTCGACGACCAGGATTTTGGACATCTCAGGCGGCCTTCGCTATTTCGGGCTGCAGCGGCAGCGTGACGGTGACGCTGGCGCCGCGTCCCGGCAGGTTTTCAACCCTGATCGCGCCATGGTGCTCGTCGACGATTTTCTTCACGATCGCCAGGCCCAGGCCGGTGCCCCTGGGCTTGGTGGTCACGTAGGGCTCGAACACGCGTGTCATGATCGCCTCAGGAAAGCCGCAGCCGTTGTCGCTGATTCTGAGGCAGGCCTGATTGCCCCTGCGCTCGGTCAGGACCTCGATGCGCGGCTCGGCGCTGCCGGCGAGCGCGTCCTGAGCATTGCGCAGCAGATTATGGATGACCTGGCGCAGCTGCGTCGGGTCGCCCGCCACCTGCGGCAGCCCGACCTGCAGCGCCGGCTGCAGCAGCGCGCCAGTGTGTTCGTACAGACCGAGCACTTCGCGCACCAGCGCATTGAGATCGAGCGGCCGCAGGCTGGGCGCGGGCGTGCGCGCGTACTCGCCGAAGTCGTCCACCATGCCCTTCATCGCGGTGACCTGGTTGATGATGGTTTCGGTAGCGCGGTTGAGCGTGCCCGCGTCCTCGGGCGCGAGCTTGTTGGCGAGCTTGGCCTGCAGGCGTTCGGCCGAAAGCTGGATCGGCGTGAGCGGGTTCTTGATTTCGTGCGCCAGGCGCCGCGCCACCTCGGCCCAGGCGGTGGCGCGCTGCGCCTGCACCAGCTTGGTGACGTCGTCGAACACCACCACATAGCCGCCGCCGCTCGCGCGCGGCAGCACCGAGCCGCGCACCAGCAGCATGCGCTCGGTCAGTTCCAGCTGCTGCTGCCAGGTGACGCTGCCGTGGTGCCTGAATCCTTCCACGATGGCCTGCGCGAGCGGCTGCAGCCGCGGCCAGTCGTCCAGGCTCAAGCCCCAGAGACCGTCGAAGCTTTCCTGCAGGATGGCGGTGGCGCCGTGATTCACCGTGCCAAGGCGCAGCTGCTCATCGAGCACCAGCACGCCGGCAGACAGATTGGCGAGGATGTTTTCCAGATAGGCCTTGGCGGTCTCGAGTTCGGCGCGGCGCGATTCGGCCACGCTGCGCGCATCATCCAGCTGCTCGGTCATGCTGTTGAAGGACTGGGTGAGAATGCCCAGCTCGTCGCTGCTGGTGACCTGCGCGCGCCGGCTGTAGTCGCCGCGCGCCACCGCCTGGGTGCCTGCCGCGAGCAGGGCCAGCGGCTCCGACAGCCGCGCCGACAGCAGGAAGGCGAGCGCGGTCGCGGAGAACAGTGTCAGCAGCAGCGTCAGAGTAAGCGTGAGGATGTAGATCTCTTTCAGGCCCTGGCGCGAAAGCGACAGCTCTTTGTAGTCGCGGTACACTTCCTGCACCGCTTCAGCGTCGCGCGCGAGCGTCGGCGGCACCCGTTGCAGCAGCTGCAGCAGGCGCTCGTCCTCGGCGATGCTCAACGCGGCCACCGGCACCACCACGCGCAGGCTCAGCCCCTGCTCCGGCCCGCCCTCGAGCGCAGAGTAGCCGCGGCTTTGCCGCGCCTGGCGCTGGATGATGCTGCTCGGCATGTCCGGCACCAGCTTGCCGATGCCCTTGCTCGAGCTGGCGATCACGTTGCCGCCGGAGGACAGCAGCAGGGCCTCGTCGACGCCGGCTTGCTCGCGCAGCCGGTCGAGCAGCACCACCTGCTGCGCCTTCGGCTTGTCCGTCAGGTCGAGTGCCATGCGCCGCGCCTTGTCATTGAGCTCGGTCAGCAGCAGGTCGAGCGCGGTGCGCCCGAGGTTGAGCCCGCCCTCGAGCGCGTTGTCCACGCGCACGTCGAACCAGGATTCGATGCTCTTCGCCATGAACTGCACCGACACCACATAGACCAGGCCGCCGGGCACGATGACCATGGGCAGGAACATCAGCAGGAAGCGCAGCGTCAGGCGCGAGCCGAACACGCGCTTGCGCAGCTTGGCGGTGAGCACCCACAGCTGATAGCCGATCAGGGCGAGCAGGGCCGCGGCCAGCGCGGCGTTCAGGCCGAGCAGCAGCGCGTAGTCGCGCGAGAACAGGGCGGTGTTGCCGCTCGCCGCGGCGAGCAGGAACAGCAGGATCGCGCCCAGCGCCACGCCGGAAATGAGCACGTACTTCATTGCGGCGCCTTCTCCGTGACCGGCGCCTTGACCCGGAACGGCCAGTGCCGCCAGTCGGAGGCGAGATTCCAGTCGCGGCTGGTGAGCGCGTTCACCTGGAACGGCTTGGGCAGCTGCGTCACATCCAGGCGCATGCGCAGCGCCGCTTCGTATTCGGTACCGGCATCCAGCTCCCTGCGTTCGAGCACCTGCCAGGAGCGCACGCGCGAAAGCACGCGCAGTGCGTCGGCCAGGTCGGAAAAGCTCTGGTACAGCGGCCCGCTGGATATGCGGTATTGGCGCGTGAGCGCATGATAGGACAGGCGCAGCATCAGCTGGCGGCTGACCGGGTGTTCGTCGAACCAGTACCAGCGCTTGCGCGTGAGCTCGAATTCGACCTGGAAGTACAGGGCGACGCCCTTGTTGATCGCATCCTCCAGGCGCGGATTCAGGTCGATCTTGAAGTCGGCATCGAGCGCGTAGCCTTCGTCGTTGCCCTCGAGCGAGATATGCGTGATTTCAATGTTTTCGGCGCGCGCGCTCGCGCTCCAGCCGAGTGCGAGCGCGAGTAGCAGTGACACTAGCAGCCGCAGGCTCATGTACTAAGAGGCCATTTCAGAATTACCGAAATGCCACCTGACTTAGGGGAGCGCGAGGGGAGGTATCCCCTCGTATCGAAATCAGGCCTAAGAGGCCATTTCAGAATTACCGAAATGCCACCTGACTTAGGGGAGCGCGAGGGGGGGTATCCCGAGGAGACTTCCTGCGGGGCGGATCCCCTCGTTTTGAAATAAGCTCTAATGTTTTTCCAGCAGCGCATAGAAGAAGCCGTCGTGCTGCGCATCGGGCAGCAGCTGTCCCTCATCAAGTCCAGCCAGCGGCAGCCGGCGGGCTGTGCGGTTGCGCGCCAGGAAGGACGCGATAGCCTCTGCGTTTTCCTGCGGAAACACGGAGCACGTCGCATACAGCAATTTACCATCCGGCGCCAACTGTTGCCACAGCGCATCCAGCATCCGGCCCTGGGTCGCCGCGAGCCGGGCAAGATCGCTTTCCCGCCGCAGCCATTTAACGTCGGGATGGCGTTTGACCACGCCCGACGCGGTGCAGGGTGCGTCGAGCAGGATGCGTTCGAACGGGGCGCCGTCGGACCAGGCCGAGGGCGAGGCGCAGTCGGCACAGACGATGCGCGCGCAATAACCCAGGCGCGCGAGGTTGTCGCCGATGCGCAGCACGCGCGCCGGGTCGTTGTCGAGCGCCGTGAGCGCGCAGTCGGCCAGCTCCAGGATATGCCCGCTTTTCCCCCCCGGCGCGGCGCAGGCGTCGAGTACGCGCATACCCGGTTGGACATCGAGCAATGGCGCCGCCAGCTGGGCGCCCGCGTCCTGCACCGATACCTCACCCGCGGCGAAGCCTGGCAGCGATTCTATCGGCAGCGCGCGCTCGAGCAGGATCGCCTGCGCGCCGATGCGCTCGCCCGCGATTCCTGCTGCGCCGAGCTTGGCGAGATACTGATCGGGCGTGAGGCGGCGCCGGTTTACGCGCAAGGTCATGGGCGGGTGCAGGTTGCCCGCGTTGAGCACCGACTCCCATTGCTGCGGCCACGCATCGCGTACGCGGTCTATCCACCACTGCGGGTAGGAATAGAGCGCGCTGTCAGCGCTGCAGCGCGCGAGCAGTGCGTCGGCCTCGCGCAGATAGTTGCGCAGCACGGCGTTGCACAAGCCCTTCGCCGCCGGCTCCAGGCGCGACACCGCGCGCACCGCCTGGTCCACGGTGGTATGGGCCGCGCGCGGCCGCGCGCGCAGCTGGTATAGAGCACACAGCAGCAGCGCGTGCAGCGCCGGTTTGACCGGTTTGTGCAGCAGTTCGGCCAGCAGCGCATCGAGCAGGCCGAGGTTGCGCAGCGTGCCATAGGCGAGATCGCGCACTGCAGCGCCGATGCTGGCGTCCGCCCCCGGGCCCGGGAGCGCATCCGCTAGGCTGCGGCCGGCGCGCACCTGCGCGACGGCTTCGCCGGCTGCCATAAGCGCGAGTTCTAGATTGGCGGATCTGGACAAGGGTACAAGCGGCGTTGCGGCGGTTCGGGCGCGCCACGCCGTAGCGGTGATGGGACAAGCCCGCATCCTACACCGGGAAGCCGGCGCAAAGTGCGGGCTTGACGCGCGGCATCCCCGCACGCCGGGCGAGTGCCGGAACTTACGCCATCGCGCGCAAGCGGGCGGCCGGACTTACGCCATCGCGCGCAAGCGGGCGATGCGCATCTCGGTCGCGGGGTGGGTGCTGAACAGGTTCTGCAGGCCTGAGCCGGAGAGCGGATTGATGATCATCATCTGCGCCGTCGCCGGGTGCTCTTCGGCCGCCATCATGGGCAGGCCCTTGGCGTAGCGTTCCATTTTTTCCAACGCGTCGGCGAGCGCGTTCGGGTCGCCCGATATGCCGGCGCCGCCGCGGTCGGCCTCGAATTCGCGCGCGCGCGAAATTGCCATCTGGATCAGCATCGCCGCGATTGGCGCCAGGATCATCACGATCAGCCCGACTACGGGATTGGCGCGCTCGCCGTCGCCGCGCCCGCCGAACAGGAAGCCGAACTGGGCGAGCGCAGAAATCGCGCCGGCCACGGTCGCGGCAATGGTGGAGGTGAGGATGTCGCGGTGCCGGACATGCGTCAGTTCATGTGCCATCACGCCGCGCAATTCGCGCGCCGACAGCAGCTGCAGGATGCCGGTGGTCGCCGCAACTGCGGCATGCTCGGGGTTGCGCCCGGTGGCGAAGGCGTTGGGCTGGGCTTCGTCGATGAGATAGACGCGTGGCATCGGCAATCCGGCGCGCTGTGACAATTCCTGCACCAGGCCGTAGAACTGCGGCGCGCTGGCCGCGTCGACTTCGCGCGCCTTGTACATGCGCAGCACCATTTTGTCGGAGAACCAGTAGGCGACGAGGTTCATTGCCCCACCGAACACAAGGGCGAGCAGCATGCCCTTGGCGCCGCCGATCGCAGCGCCGACGACGCCGAACAGCGCCACGATGCCTGCCATCAGAATGGTCGTCTTGAGCCAGTTTCCGAGCATTGCGGAATACCTCGCGAGAATTGGAGTAGCGGTGCTTAGATGGTGCTTTCCGCGGAAAATTCAAGCCGCTCGCCCGGCGTCAGTTCGAAGCCGGCGAGAAACTGCGCCGCCGCCAGGCGTTTCCCGCCGGCGCGCTGCAGTTCCTGCACCCGCAGCGCCTCGCTGCCGCAGGCAACCACTATGCCGCCGGTTCCCGCTTCGATGATGGTTCCGGGCGCGCCCGCCGTCGCGATTGCGCTGGCGCGCCAGATCTTCAGCGCAATGCCCCTCGCGCGGGCTGATGCCCCCGGCTGCGGATTGAACGCGCGCACCTTGCGCTCGATCGCCGCCGCGCTCTCGCGCCAGTCGATCGCGGCTTCCGCCTTGCTGATCTTGGCGGCGTAGCTCGCGCCGGCCCCCGGCTGCGCCTGCGCGCGCAGTTCGCCGCGCGCGAGGGCATCGAGCGCGCTGACGATCAGGCGCGCTCCGAGCCGCGCCAGCTTGTCGTGCAGGCTCCCGCCGGTGTCGTCCGCGGCGATGGGCACGGACTCGGCGAGGAGCACTGCTCCGGTATCCAGCCCGCGGTCCATCTGCATGATGGAGATTCCGCTGCGTTCGTCCCCGGCGAGGATGGCGCGCTGGATCGGCGCCGCGCCGCGCCAGCGCGGCAGCAGCGAGGCGTGGATATTGATTGCGCCCAGGCGCGTCAGCGCGAGCGCCGGTTCCGGCAGGATCAGGCCATAGGCCGCAACGACCATCAGGTCTGCGCCGAGCGCGCGCAGGC
>JAANCK011518533.1_pt1 | contig 13157 bp, 11 predicted proteins | sample 7277841 | NCBI WGS metagenome assembly JAANCK01 (sample SAMN14222788, study PRJNA588281) | permafrost metagenome | isolation source: Arctic cryosol methane SIP | place: Canada:Nunavut | collected 2015-07 | reverse complement strand
CTGGGCTCGAACCAGGGACCTGCGGATTAACAGTCCGTCGCTCTACCAACTGAGCTATCGGGGAAAGGAAGCTGATAATTATAGCTTTTTCGCCGATCAGGGTCAAACTTCTCAGCACGCAATCTCAAGCATTCGAGGGTGGCCAAAGGCGCAAAAGCGTCGTAGCTCTCACGTTTTCTTCTCTTCGCACCTAGCCGACTCAACGATACGGTCAATGACACGCTTGGCTCGAAGGCAGGTTGACTCGGGACACATGCGAATCGCAAATCCTTCCAATTTCGGACCGAACCGAGTAATTAACCTCGAGACTACCGATGAAAATGCCTTACACAGCAGGGGGTCGAACTGGCGTCCTGAAAGGGAAGTAATTTCAGAAATCGCGTCATCTATCGCACACGCCGTTCGGTACGGGCGAGAATGAATAAGCTCGTCAAAGGCGTCCGCAAGCGCAATGATTCGCGCTGATTCTGGGATGGCGCTCCCTGCAATTCCGCGAGGATATCCTGATCCGTCCCACCACTCGTGATGATAGAGGGCAACCTCCGCTCCCAGTCGTAAGGTAGAAAGATCCTCGTGGAACCACATTTGCCGTTCGGCCTCCATGCTTCCGATAATGTCGCTGATAATTTGGCAACCCTCGGTGGGGTGGCGCCGCATAATCTCGAGTTCCTTGCCCAGGAGCTTTCCTCGCTTGAGCAACAGAACATCTGGTATCGCCAACTTTCCGATGTCGTGCAGTCTAGAAGCGAGACCAAGCCTTGCTGCGTGATCACGGTCGTGTCCCAGTTCAACTGCGAGTAGAGAGACCAATCGTCCTACTCGAACAGCGTGCTCTCCTGTGGCGTCGTCGCGCTGCTCAGCAAGGCTCGCGAGTGCCTCCAGCTGCTCCCGGAACATTCCTTTTCGGCATACAGGCGTCCGATTGATCATTTGTTCGCGCACGTTGTGTGGAAGTGCCAGTAAATCCGCCTCGGAGGTGTGCCCGCCGGTGCGGAATGCCCGCTGCAACGCCGCAACTTGTGCGACTGCCGATTCGCGCTGGAATCGCGCCAGGTCGAGGATGTATTTCTGCTGGTAATGCTGGGCGTATCGATTGTGCCCAGCGTATGAATTGCAGAGCAGCTCTATTTCAAGAAAATCGCGATATACCGGATCGGTCTCTCGAATCGTTGCTTTGAGTTGTTCCAGGCTCGTAAGCGCCGAATCCGGATTTCCGTTCGCGGCTTCGCAAAGTGCATGCGCCAAATTCGCGCGGATACGGGCCGGAACGCTATCCACCTTATCCGCGAAGGTGGTTGCCATATCCGCTCTTTGGCGAGCCTCGTCGAAACGACCCAGCCGCACAAGTACCTTAGTAAATGTTGTCTCCAGGACCACTCGTTGATGCGCCCAAAACAAGCTCCTCGGTTCTGAGCTGAATTCGAGTGCCGTTCTAATTTCTAGATTTGCAGTGTCCAAATCGTTAAGCAAAAGCGCTGCAACAGCAATGTTGTGATGAGCCCCGGCCCGAATGGGCATCATTTGAGGTTCACTGCCGGAAAGCTCAATTACGTATCGATTCAACGCAATTGATTCGTCCAGCAAGCCCGCATTGAAGCGAGCCTCTGCCAAATTCGCGAGGGTAGCGGCTTTGCCACTGCGGTCACCAATTGAATCTGCAATGTTTAGGGCTTCAACGTATGTCACCACTGCGCCTATGAGATTCCTCATCCTGCTCTGAACCATTCCAACGTTGTTGAGGGCGCGCCTCAAGAGCGAGGATGCATGTGCATAACGTGCAAGGTCTGCGGCTCTTGTGGCAAGCGCGAGCGCTTCTTCCCAGCGCCCCTCCTTCGAATACCATTGCACGAACAAGAGCAGCACCTCGCAGCGAAGTTGAGGCGCTGCAGTGTCGGAACTTGACAATAAATCGCGGGAGTTCGAGTCAAACCATTCCGGCTCACATGAGCCGAGCTGCAATCGCTCACGCGTCGCGGCCTCGAGCTCTAGGAGGGTGTCACGGACCTTATTGGTCCCCACCTCATCGTTGCTAGGAGGGCGATTCGACTCAACTTGCAGTCCAGATGACGCAACGGAGGACATGTCATGTTCTCCTTTAGCAGCGGGGAGATAGATTCAGGGTGTGGATACGCTAGCGGAGAGCGCTGCGTTCTGTTCAATCCTTCGCTCACAGGGATTAGGACTTGAGGTCGATTCCGTGAATGAAGGACGTAGTGTCATGACAACCCCACAATGACACTACTCCGCCTCGCTGCGGCGATTGAACCTCCACAATTCAGTATCCCCCGGCTGTATTTACTGCGCCCTACCTGAATAGGTAGGTTTGGAGGACTGCACCTGCGGCCCATGAGACTTCCGGAACCGATGTAATGCGTTTCACAGCTGGGTAAGAAACCCAATATTCAACGTACAAGAGTGCCGCGAGGGCGGATACACAAGAAGGCGGGTGGCGACGGTGCGGTAGGAAGAACAAATGCCACTACGGTGCAAGAACGACATTCCTTCCCTACGTCAATGCTGAATCAAAATCAGACCTCCGGAATGGCGGACGCATAAGATCATCGCTGCATATCAAGTCGGCTATTACTGCCACCTGAATCGCCATCCAGACTCTTGTGCAACGTATTCCAAATTCTCGTTCGAGCCTGGAGAAATGGGGACCCGTGAGCCGCTTGGCCAAGGAACGAGTCAATGTCGATGTGATCCTGGCGCAGTCTTCCAACTAGTACCATAAAGAAATCTGTTAATTGTGGGTCAAATTGAACGCCCTTCAGCCGGGAAATTTCGTCCAGCGCGGAGTCAATAGGCCACGCGACTTTATAGGGACGCTTGTGAGTTAGCGCGTCGAAGACATCGGCAAGAGCGGTAATTCGTGCAACCAATGGGATCGCCGAGCCCGAAAGCTTCACTGGATACCCGGTTCCGTCCCACCATTCATGATGATGCCGAGCAATTTCCTCGGCCATTTGCATGTGAGGAATGTTGCTCTTGGAAAGCAACTCGGCGCCAACTGTGGCGTGAGTGCACATTATCTGGCGCTCGGCATCATTTAGTTTGTCGGGCTTCAAGAGAATCGCATCTGGTACACCGATCTTGCCAATATCGTGAAGGCGCGCTGCCAGTTCGACCATATAGCAGGTATCTTCATCGCAGCCATATTCGTGTGCAAGAAGAGCAGCGAGCTTGCCTACTCGGTAAGAGTGCTCACCGGTTGAGTCGTCGCGCAATTCCGCGGTCACCGCGAGTCGCTCGAGCATCTCAATTCGAGATCTAAACAATTCCTGTTGAGCCACCTTCCCTTGCAGCGCCGCTTCTTGCCGCTGAAGCCGTATGGAAATAGGTACTTCTCCGCTCAGCTCTTCGCCAAGCTGCTCAAGGTGAAGCTTCACGTGCTTCAATGCGTTTTCTTGCTGCGTCTGGCGCAATGACTCCATCATTTCGCGCAAATACAAGAGAGCTCGTTCGGGCTGCCCCACAATTTCGTAGGCCTTCACAAGCGCGACAAGTGTGTCTCGCAGCATTGACCGGAGAAGGCGGGCGCGCTCTAAGGTACTTGTAAGCCTAGAAATTCCGACATCAGCTCTGCCTGCATGCACTTCGTAAAGGCCTTCGGCGATCGACGCAGCGATATCAGCACGAGCTGATTTCGATTTCGCGGCATACCTCCGCGCAATTGCGCATCGCTCGCCTGCCCTTTCGATGCTATTCACCTCTAGCAGCAGCCGCGTGTAGTAATTTTCCTTAAGTACCCTCGATACCAGCTCTGCTGACGAGTGGGGCTCAGCGCTTTCATTTACGCAGATCTCTGCTGCCTTCAGGCCGCGCGAAAAGTCCTCAAGGTGTAAGCAGCAGAGCGCGATATTCGAAAATGCAACGCCGCGAAACCGAAGAAAGGCAGGATTCTTTCCTGCGACGCTAATTACGTGCTCCATGCACGCAATTGCATCGTGATACTGCGCGGCATAGAGAAGTGCGACTCCGAGGTTCACCCACACTGCACATTCGGCCTCGGTATCGCGAAGTGCGCGCGCTAGGGACAGTGCCTCGTCATAACATTCGATTGCGCGAGAAACGTTGCCCGTATCCGCGAACGCCATGCCGAGCAAGGTGATTGCCTTACGCAAAAGCGGCTTGTGATCCGCCTTCCGAGCCAGCTCGACCGCATCGTTCGCGGGCTCCAAAGAACTAAATGACTGGCCGCACAGATAGAAAAAATGGGATGCATCGCATAGACAATTGATTCGCAAATCCGCGTTTGATGTGTCGGGCAGCCGCTTCAACTCCTGTACGACAGACGTCATGAATTCGCCCGAGGCACCCAAACCCGCCTGGTAGCGCGCATTTACCTCCATAGCTAGGCGCGCAAGGATCCTCTTCGCGTCATCCTGTGAGGGACCGCGAATCGCCTCAGTAAGGGCCTTCAGATCGTCAAGCGCAGTTGTCGTCACAGAAAACGTTGTCTAGCAACGGGTTAAGGAATAAGCTGCGAAAAAAATGTGAACTAGCTCACATTGTTCACCGCGCCGCCGAGTAACAGGGGCCCCGGATGTTGCGTTTTTACAACAATCCTGGGTCTTTTTTTATGCAAAAACCGTTAGTTGGACGTTCTTTTTAACACCGATTTTAGCTTTTGGCGATCCACCTGACTTTTATTACTTCAAATCAAGGAAATAGTAGTCTTTTTTTTACCAAAGGAGGCTTTACTGCAATGGACGGAAATCGAGAAGAGTCGTGCTTGGTTGACGGGGAAATTTCGGACGATGTCGAAATGCGCCTTCACGCCCTGAATGACCTTCAGCTGGCACTCGTTGGTGGCGGAATCGGCGATACGATCATTTAATGCAACAACCTAACTAAAGGGAGATATGAGATGGATTACGCGCAGAAGGAAGTCACGACCAACGAAGAATTATCCGAATCGCCTCAACTGAACACGCGTGAACTAGACAAACTTCAGCTCGCGTTAGTTGGCGGTGGAATCGGAAATACCATCATCTAATCTCGAATCTCAAGGAGCTTTGAAATGGATTACGCCCACGGCGAAGTTGTAATGGTCAGTGAAAGCACGAAAGCCGAATCCCCTGAGGGGCATTTCCACGATCTGTACGAGCTTCAGCTCGCGCTAGTTGGCGGCGGAATCGGAAATACCATCATCTAATTTCTAATTCGGAAAATCCATAGGAGAATTGCAATGGACTTCGCACAAACTGAGATGACCGTAGTTGAAAACAACGCCGTGGAAACTGCCAAAGTCGACCCACGTGACTTGGCCGAGCTTCAGCTCGCGCTTGTAGGCGGCGGAATCGGCGACACAATCATCTAGTTCGGAAGTGTTGCGTTGAATTGAGCAGGCAAATCCAAGCGTTTGATGGACGCTGCCGCAGTCTCCGGCCGATGGCTAACGATGACAAGCGAAAGCGATCGTTCTTCGCGCAAGGATGTGCTTATCCGCCTCTCCAACGCCACATCGAGCTGATCGAATGCCTCGTCCAGGAACAGGACCTGGGGTTTGCGGTATAGGGCCCGCGCGAGCAGCACCCGCTGCTTCTGCCCGCCCGAGAGCGCCATGCCCAGGCTTCCGACGATGGTGTTGTACTGCATCGGCATGGCCATGATCTCCTCGTCGATCATGGCGGAGCGGGCGCATTCGCGCACGCGCTGGGGGTCGTGCTCCGTGTCGAAGAAGCTGATGTTGTCCTCGATCGTGCCGACGAAGAGCTGATCGTCCTGCATCACCGCTCCGATGCGGGAGCGGTACTGGGCCGCCTCCCAATCGGCGAGGTCGCGGCCGTTCACGCGCACCTGTCCCTCGGTGGGCGGGAGCAGTCCCAGCAGCACCTTGATGAGGGTCGTCTTGCCGCACCCCGAGGGCCCCACAACGGCCACGGATTCGCCGGGCGCGACCACGAGATTCACGCCCCGGAAGGCGAACCCCTCGGGCCCGTAGGCGTACCCCAGGTCCTTTGCCTCGATCGTGAGCGTCTGGCCCGCCGCCTCCATGGGCAGCAGCGGCTTCGAGTGCTCCGGCTCCGAGAGCGCGATGTCCGCGATCCGCTCGGCGTGCAGGTCGAGCATGCGGAAATCGTTCCACTTGTCGATGAGCGCGATGATCCGCGTGAGGAAGATGAGCTGGAACCCGATGAAGGCGTAGAGCATGCCGACGGTGAAGCGCCCGTCGAGCACCGCGATCGCCCCCAGCCAGATCACCGCCACGTTCTCCACCCCGAAGATGAGCGAGTTGGCCGCGCGCTGCAGGATCCCCACGTTCTGCACGCGCACGCCCGCGTTGGTCTGGTCCACCACCAGGTTCTGGTAGGCGCTGCGGCGCTCGGACTCCCGCAGGTTCAGCTTGATCGCCATCATCCCGCGCAGCGTCTCGATGAAGTGCGTGCCGCTCCGGGCCTCGTGGGCGAGCTGCTCGTCGGTGGCATGGCGCTGCGGGTAGTAGAACACCCAGCGCAGCACCCCGTAGACCACGGCCGCCACCGCCACCACCAGGGTGAGGGTCACGCTGTAGTAGGTCATCACGGCGAGGGTCAGCACCACCATCACGCCGTCCACCATCGTCTCGACGAACGTGGTGGAAAGCGTGCGCTGGATTGCGTCAACGCTCCGGAACTTCGAGACGATGTCTCCGATGTTGCGCTTCTCGAACCACGCGAGTGGCAGGCGCAGCATGTGGTTGAAGAGGGTGGTGAGGAGCTTCAGGTTGATGTTCGTGCTGAGGTAGACACCCACCCATGCGCGCACGGCAAACACCGTGGCCTGGATGAGGACAAGCGTTCCGAAGGCGATGCCCAGCACCGTGAGCAGGTCGCGGTCGCGGCCCACCAGCACCCGGTCCACGGTGAGCTGCAGGAAGAAGGGCATCGCGATCGCGAACACCTCGAGCGCGAAGGAGAGCAGCAGGATCTGCGCGATGGTGCCCTTCAACCCCGAGGCGACTCCCAGGAGCTGCCACGAATGGATCTTCTCCCGCTCGTCCTTCTTCTGGAAAGCGGAGGTGGGCGTGAACTCCATCGCTACGCCCGTGAAATGTCGCGAGGCCTCGTCCAGCGTCATCACGCGCTTGCCCCGGGCGGGGTCGTGCACCGTGATCTTCCGGCCCGCCACCTGCGCGAGCACCACGAAATGGTTCATGTCCCAGTGCAGCACCGCTGGCAGCCGCAGCTTGCCCAGGGATTCGAGGGGCACCTGCACGCCCCGCGCCGTCATGCCCATGGTCTCGGCGATCTGCGCCACGTGCTTGAGGGTGATGCCCTTCAAGGAAGGCGAGAGCCGCAGGCGCATCGAGGAGAGGTCGGTGCGATGCCCGTGGAAGGACGCCACCATGGCGAGGCAAGCGATGCCGCATTCCGGCGCCTCGCTCTGGAGGATCACCGGCACGCGCGGGGAGAGGATCTCGGAGAAAAACCCCATCAGAAACGCCCCTTGAGCTGCATCACCGGCTCAAACATCCATTCGAGGAGCGTGCGCTTCTCCAGCAGCAGGTCGGCGTTCACGAGCATCCCGGGTCGCAGGGAGAACTCCTGGCCGAACGCCGATACCGCTTGCTTGTCGAGCTTCACGTCCACGCGGTAGACGGGCTCCTTCGCCGAGAGCGGCCCGATGCGATCGCCGGGCGACCAGACGCTGCGGCCGATGTCGGTGACCACGCCGTGATACTGGCCGAAGCGTTCGTAGGGAAAGGCCTCGTAACGCAGCATCACTTCCTGGCCGGGCTTCACGAAGCCGATCGCGCGCGTGGGCACGACCAGCTCCACGTGCAGGCCGCTTCCCCGGGGAAGGACCGTGGCGAGCGAGGTGTCCGCGGCGACCGACTGCCCCTGGTTCACCGCGATGTTGGTGACGACACCCGTCATCGGCGCGCGGATCACCGTCTCCCGTGTGGCCTCCACCTGGGCGAGTCCCTGCTGCAGCTCGCTGATCTGGCGCGCCGCCTGTTCCACCTGCGTGCGCGAGCGCAGCAGGATCGAGGGCTCGTCCAGCTTCGCGGCCTCGAGGTCGCGCTCCACCTGCGAGCGCTGGCGGCGCAGGGCCTGCAGCTTGATCTCCTGGTCGGTGACCTCGTCGCCCTTTTGCTTCACCAGCGCTTCCGACACGAACTGCTTCTCGCCGGCGAGCCCCTTGTAGCGTTCCACCTGGTCGCGCGCGCTCTTGATGCGCACCTCCTGCAGCTTCATCTCGCGGTCGATCTGGGTGAGCTCGTTCTGCAGGTCGTGCTGGCGGCGGCGCACCTGTTCCACCTGCTGGTCTCCCAGCTCGCGCCACTGGGACTGCTCCTTCTCCAGGATGCCGCGCCGGGTCTGCATCTCCGCGGCCACCGCCTCGCTCGTGGTGGCCCCCGAGCCGGTGCTGCGGTCGAGGGAGATCGTGGCCATGGCGGCGCCGGCCTTCACCTCTTCGCCTTCCTTGATGAGGAGCGCCGTCACGCGGCCCGAGTCGGGGATGAGCACGCGCGCGGCGCCGGTATCGAGTGCGAGGTAGCCTTCCACCCGCTCGCGGCGCTGGTACTGTCCCCACAGGGCGACGGCGATGAGGAGCAGGGCGGTGCCCGCGGCGAGGAGCGTGAAGACCCAGGCCGGGACGGGACGGGCGATGGTGGCCTCGCCGAGAAACTTCTCGCGCTGGGCGTCGATCGCCTCTTGTCGGAATAGTTGGCGGGGCATGGCGTCGCCGCCGATTGTAAATCAGCCGCGCGCCGGGAACATACCTGCGCCGGCGAATGTTCTCCATCGGGGGCTTTCCGAATGCTTGCCGTCGGCCCCGGTCCGCTTGACGGCCACGGCGGGCGGAACTAACCTGTGTTAACGTTTCTGAACGGCGTTCACATCCATGAACAGCGCTCCCGGGATCAAGTCGGCGGTCCGCGTGCTGGAGATGCTCGAGATGCTTTCCACCCACCCGGGGCGGTTCGGCGTCTCGGACCTGGCGCGGCGCCTGGTCATCCCGAAGAGCAGCACCCACATGCTCCTCGAGACCCTCCAGTCCCGCGGCTACGTGGTCCGGGACGCCAATCACATGTTCGGGCTGCATGCCTCCCTGGCGGACGGACGATGGGTGGGAGGACCGCGGGCGGTGCTCGCGCGCGTCGCCGGGCCCGCCGCCGAACGTGTCGCGCGGGCCACCCGCGAGTCATGCTTTGTAGGCATGCGTCGCGACGACGAGTGCGTGGAGTACGTCGTGAAGGCCATCGGGGCGCACGACCTGCGCTCCGACGCACCGCTCGCCACCGCGCGGCCGCTGCATGCGACCGCCACCGGACTCGCGCTGCTGGCATTCGGGGCGCCCGAGGGCGTCGAGCGACTGCTCTCCGGGGCGCGCCTGGAACGCTTCACCCGGTACACGTTGTGCGATGGACGCGCGATAAAGCGCGAGCTCGCGGCCATTCGAAAGCGCGGCTACTCGTTGAACCGGCACATGTACGCGATAGGAGAATCGGGCATCGCGGTACCGATCGTCGAGGACGGCGGCGCCGCGATCGCCGCCATCGGTTCCTCGTTTCCCGATTCGAGATACCCGCAATGCGTCGAGCGCACGCTGGCCGAGCTCCGGCGCGAGGCGCGCCGCCTCAGTCGCGAGATCGGGGGGGGGCGGTGAAGCAATCCGGCGCCGAGGGACCGGCGGCACAGCTCCCCATGGCGGAATGCGCGGCGCGTGTTCTCGTGGTGGACAACCACCCCGTGAACCGGCTCGTCGTGCAGGAGCAGGTGGCCGCGCTGGGCTATTCGGCCGAGACGGCGGCGGACGGCACGGAGGCCCTGCGCAAATGGCGCTCCGAGCCGTTCGATCTCGTCCTCACCGACTGCAACCTGCCCGGCATGGACGGCTACGCGCTCGCCCGGGAGATCCGGGGCGCCGAATCGCGCGAGGGCCGGACGCGCACGCCGATGATCGCCTGCACCGCCAACGCGATGAGCGGCGAATCGGAGAAGTGCTTCGCCGCGGGCATGGACGACTGCCTCGCCAAGCCCGTGGAGCTCGCGCGCCTCGCGGACAAGCTGCGGCTGTGGCTCGCCGATCCCCGCGACATGCCCGTGATGAACGAGACCGCGCTCGCCGAGATCGCCGTCGGCGCGGCAATGCGGCGCGAGGTCCTCGTGGATTTCCGGCGCTACAACGATGCCGACGCCCTGGCCCTCGAGGTCGCGGTCGAGGCCGGCGACCTTCCCAAGGTGGTCCAGGCCGCCCATCGCATCAAGGGCGCCACCCGCACGGTGGGCGCGGAGGCCCTGGCGGCGGTGGTCGACCGCATCGAGCGCGCGAGTCGCGCGGGCGACTGGAACGCGACCACTTTGCAGATGGACGCGTTCCGCAGGGAGCTCGGCCGATTGAACGCCCACATCGATTCCCTCGAGACCGCTTCCCTTACCCCGCATCACGCCGGAGAGCCACGATGAGCGCCACCCCCGAGCCGATCGACATCGCGAACCTGCGCTTCCTGGTGGTGGAAGACCATGGCTTCCAGCGCTGGGCGCTGGGACACGTCCTCGAGGAGATGGGTGCCCGCCAGGTGCTCTTCGCGCAGGACGGGGAATCCGCGCTGGAGATCCTGCGTGCCCCGGGCGGGGTAGTGGACATCATCATCAGCGACCTGGACATGCCCGCGATGGACGGCATGGAATTCATCCGCCACGTGGCCGAGGCCGGCACGCCCGCATCCCTCGTGCTCGCGAGCGGGCTCGACAAGTCCCTGGTCGCGAGCGTCGAGATGATGGCCCGCGCCTACGGGGTCACCTTGCTGGGCGCGTTGAGCAAGCCGGTGACGGCGGAAAAGCTCTCCGAGGTGCTGGGCCGACACCGCCCCGTCTCGCTCAAGCCCCCGCCCGCGGCGGACACGGTGTTCACCTCCGAGCAGATCTCCGAGGCGATCCAACGGGGGGAATTCACCGCCTACTACCAGCCCAAGGTCGACCTCGCCACGGGGGTGCTGCGCGGGGCCGAGGCGGTGGCCCGCTGGCAGCATCCGACTAAGGGGATGATTCCTCCTCACGCATTCGTGCGCACGCTCGAGGCGAGCTACCAGATCCACGAGCTCACCATGTCGATCCTGCGGACCGCGAGCGCCGCGTGCCGCCACTGGAGGCGGGCGGGCATCGACGCCACCGTCTCCGTGAACGTCTCCCTGGTGTCGCTCTCGGACGTCTCGCTCGCCGAGCGGCTCACCGAGGTCGTCGAAAGCGAGGGCATCACGCCCCACGAAGTGATCGTGGAAGTGACGGAAACCGCCGCCGCCTCCCACCTGGGCAAGGTGCTGGAGAACCTCTCGCGCCTGCGCATGAAGGGCTTCGGCCTCGCCATCGACGACTACGGCACCGGCTACGCCTCGATGCAGCAGCTCACCCGCATTCCCTTCACCGAGCTCAAGATCGACCAGTCGTTCGTGCGCAACGCCCCGACCCAGCGCTCGAGCCGGGCGGTGCTCGAATCGAGCCTGGAGATCGCGAGCAAGCTTCGCATCGCCTCGGTTGCCGAAGGCGTGGAGACCAAGGAGCAGGTGGTGATGCTGCGCGAGCTGGGCTGCCAGATGGCCCAGGGATTCTTCATCGCCAAGCCGATGCCCGCCGCCGATTTCGTCCGCTGGGCGCAGGATCACGCCCGCGCCTGAGGGCGCCGCTTCAGAAATCCATGCGCAGCTGCACGTAGGCCGATCGCGGTATCGAGGCGGGCAAACCGTGCTCGTCGAATTCCACGTGGTCGCGGTGGAATATGTTGCTGGCGATGAGCGAGAGCTCCAGGCCGCGGTTCACGCGCCAGGCCAACCGCACGTCGGTCGCGTTGTACGCCGGGACGGTGGCGAGGTAGGAAAGAGAGCTCACGTAGCGCCAGTCGACGTCGAGGTCCAGGGCGTCGTTGAAGCGATACAACGAGCGCAGCTTTACGGTGTGGCGCGGATCGTTGCCCAGGCCCGCCGGCCCCGAGAGGCTGCCGCTGCCGTCCTTGTCGCGCAGGTCCTGCCGCAGCTCGAGCAGGCCGGCCATGAGCCGCCAGCGCTCGGTCGCCTGCAGGAGCGCCCATGCCTCGATGCCGCTCGCTTCGCCCTCGACCGCGTTGGAAATGAGGAACGCCAACCCGGGGCCCGGGGCGAGCCGGCCCCCGCGCAGGTCGTCGTAGCGGTTGTAGAAGGCCGTGGCCGAGAAGGTGAGGAATGCGTTGGGCTGCGCGCGATAGCCGACCTCGTAGACATCGCCCGTCTCCGAATCGAAGTTGGGCCCGCCCTGGATCAGGAACGGCGGGTTGCCGGGAATGAAGAAATCCCGGTCCACGCGTCCCGGCGTGCGCGCCACGCGCGAGGCCGCGAGCCACACGATGTCCTGCTCGCGCGGCTTCCACGCGAGGCGCAGGTCGGGCATGAACACGGGCTTCACGTACACGTCGGTCTGCCACTTGGCCCCCGCCGTGAGCGTGAGGCTGGGCGCGAGCTCGATCACGTCCTGCGCCACGGCGCTCGCCCAGTGCAGGTGCCGATCCTCGGGAATGAAGCGCAATGGCAGCGTGGGCGTGGTGTCGTCCAGCGCATAGCGGTAGCCCAGGCCGAACGAGATCCGGTGCGCGCCCATCGCGGGCAGGTTGCTGCGCACTTGCGCGTCGTAGGTATCCACCCGGTCCTTGAACCCCGTGGGATCGTCGCGCGTCGTGTGGTCGAAGTAAGCCTGGGCCACGAGGTGCGAGCCGCCGGCGAGCTGCGTGGTCCACCTCCCCAGCAGGTTCGCGCCGTTGAGCTTCGCCTTCGGGGCGCCGTTGCCCTCGCGGGTCGCGTTGTACGCGTCCCCCTGGATCGTGGCGCCACCCTCGGCGGGCCCGAAATCGGCGCGAAAGCCCATCTGGTCCTTCACCGTGTCGTCCGCGAGGTGGGAAACCGCCGGACGCAGCCCGTCGCGCTCGAGGTGCATGCCGTACACGCGATAGGCGCCCGTCGCGCCGAGGCTGCCGCCGAAGCGTGCCGAGACGTCGCGCGCGATGTCGCTGCCGCCCAGCACCACGCGGGCGCCCTGGGTGTCCCGTGCGGGCCGGCTGATGATGTTGATCACCCCCGCGAAGGCGTTGGCGCCATACAGGGCCGCGCCCGGCCCCGAGATCACCTCGATGCGCTCCACGTCGTCGAGCATCACGTCCTGGGCGTCCCACAGCACGCCCGAGAGCACGGTCGTGTAGAG
>JAANCK010182747.1_pt1 | contig 13164 bp, 17 predicted proteins | sample 7277841 | NCBI WGS metagenome assembly JAANCK01 (sample SAMN14222788, study PRJNA588281) | permafrost metagenome | isolation source: Arctic cryosol methane SIP | place: Canada:Nunavut | collected 2015-07 | reverse complement strand
CTTCCTCTTCCTCGTCGTCGCCGCCGCCGCCGAACTTGATGACGACCTGGGCCTTCATCTTCGTCTCGATGGCGACCGCGTCGGCGCGGAACAGCAGGATGCCCTTGCTGTTGGTCTGATCCAGCTCGCGCGCCTCCAGGTTCTTGCGGAGGTCGGTCACGCTGCCGAACTGCTCGACCGTGTAGATCGTCTCGACCTCCGGCACGCCGTCGTCACGCTCGACGGTGCGCTCGCCCACGGGCACCACCAGCCACAACGGCTTGCGCCGCGGCGCCTTCTTCTTCGGCTTCTCTTCGTTCTCGCTCGTCGAAACATTACTCATCTGAACCAGGTCCTTTCGGTCGCGCCCCACAGCGCTCACCGACTAGTAACGCAGGCTCAGGTGTCTGACAAGTGCTTTCGACGCACGCAACACACTTTTTCGATCAGCGCGCCAGAATGCCGTGGTTTCGGCAGACGTGAGCTAGGTAGCCGAGCCAGTCCTCGTTCCCCTCGGAGTCTTTGTCTTCGAACCGCAAGGCCCACCAGACGCAGGCTTCGAGTGAATCGGAGCGGCTGTGCGCGTAGTGGTTGGTGCAGTGCACGTACCAGCGGTCGTCGTCCTCATCCTCGGCTGGACCGGGGTTCCAGGTCAGAACGGCGAACAGGTACATGACGAGAGCGGCGGTCTGCTGCTGCTCGGTGAACTGCTTGTTGATTGGCACGTACGGCAGACCGTACCCCGACGTCGTCGCGTAGGCGACCGTTCGGGGGAAGGGGATCCGCTTGCCCCCCAGGCGGCGTCGACGGGCCTCACCCACGTGGGGCTCCTGAGAGGAAGCCCTTGAGGAATCCGTCGAGCCACGTGTCGCAGGTCTCGCGCATGCCGGACCAGCTGCCCCATTCGCGGCCGTCGATGACGATCTGAACGTGGTCCAGGTGCATCTCGTCGCGCCACAGGACGGCGACGGCACCGGGAATGGGCAGCTTGTTCTGGCCGTACTTCAGCTCGATCTGAACGGATGACATCACCGGAACTCCACGTCGTTCTCGCGCTCGCGCCCGTGGCCATCGCACTGCGAGCACGCGCCCTCGTGCCCGGCCACCTGGGGATCGGGGTCGTAACCGGTGCCGCCGCAGTGCGAGCAGGCACCGCTTTCCTTCACGCTCGCGAACCGCGGACAGATCGTCTTCATCTGCCGGCGGAAGATGTCGGCCTGCTGACGTGCATCGAGCAACGCGTGATGGATGGCGACCCGGTCCTCGGGCTCTACCCACGTCGTGGGCCACTTCTTCTTCGTCTGGTGGTCGTAGAGATCGCCGTTGTGGCCCATCGCGAGCGAGCCCATGTCGAGCCCCACGAAGCCGAAGACGGATCGGCCGGCGAAGCGCCACGCGTAGTAGTTGTAGTGGCCGAAGTCGAAGGCGACCGGGTAGGCGACATGGAGCGGGGTCGGGCGAGTCTCTCGATCGCTTCCGAAGCCGCTGGTCATGCTGCGGACCCAGTCGTCCAGCTCGCGCATGACGTCGAGCGGATCTCGCGCGTTGCTCGTCGCCTCGGCGTACATCTCGGGGAAGCCAGACCAAAACTTCATCGTGTCGGGGTCCTCGCGTGCATCCGGCAACGGCTTCAGCTTCTGGTAGAAGTGGCCGATCTCTTCGAGCGTCTCGGGGTGCAGTGCGGTGATGCCGATGGAGAGCATCGAGAACAGGCCAGGAACGGGCCCGTTGCTCTCGACGTCGACGGAGAAGTACATCTCGCTCATGTCGTGACCTTCCTCTGTTCTCGGTTCAACTTCATCGCTCGGTCCGCGACGCCGGTTGCGCTCTTCGGTCGCCTCCGGACCAAGCGGCATCGTGAGGCATTTTTCACACGTGACGTCGCACCACCACAGTGCGCAAGTAACGCCACGCTCTTCTCCGTCGCAGAGGGCCATCGGTCCGTCTTTGCGCTTGCCGACGTCGTAACAGATGCGTCTCACGGCCGCACGAACCTCTCGACCTGGAGGATGCGGTCTTCGAGGACGCCGGTGGTGAGCCAGAAGATCGGCGCGCCGTGAACGTGGCATCCGAGCAGTTCCACCAGGATGCTCTCGTACTCGCGGTGGTAGTTCAGATCTGACACGCGAGCCGGGTCGTCCGCGAGGTTATGGAACGCGCGGATCGGACAGAGCACGATGTGCGTGTAGATCTTCATCGCCTGGGCCACGGCGCCGGAAAACACGGCGTCGGCTGCCGTCTCCGCGTGCATCGTGGTGTACGCGAGGTTGTCGAGGTAGGTGCGGTCGGTGACGAAGCCACCTGCCTGCGGCATAGCGCCAGCGCCTGCCAGCAAGCGGTGCACGGCACCGAACGGAAAATCGTTCGCGAGCGTGGCGTGCTCCCAGGCAGCCTTCGCCACGAAGAGGCGCTTCTGGAACTCGGCGCGCTTGCCCGCAGCGTCGACGTCGTACGGACTGTCGAAGCCCATGGCCTTGGCGACCTCGCGAGATCCCGTCGGACACATCGGCAGCGAGAGCTTATCTGCCAGCGCGAGCGCGAGCGTGCTCTTACCCGTTCCACTCGCTCCGGCGAACGCCAGGCGGATCGTCACGCGCTCTCCTTGCCGAACACCTCGTTGAACGCCGCGATGCCGTCGTCGGCGTCCTGCGCAGCCATGAGCACGACCGCGGCGCGGTTGACGGGGACACGTTCGTAGCCCTTGTCCGGCCGCTGAATGCCGACGCCGTCGCGCACCGGCGTCCAGCGCGTCTGCCACGCCGCGGCGTAGAGCGTCCACCACTCGGGCCCGAACCGCTCGACTACCTTCTTCGTCTTCACGCTCACGCTGCTTCTCCCTTCGTTTTCCTCGACGATCGGTGCGGTTTCTTCTGGGGTGGCTCGGCCCATCTACAGCGTGTGCATCGCTGCTCTGGCTGAACGCCGCACTGGTCGCGCCAGTCGCACGGGAACATGCAGTCGATACCGCAGCTCGTACGGTACATCGTCCCCATGCCCGGAAAGATCTGGTTGTGCGCCGCGTGGAACACGGTGTCCTTGGAATCGATGCGGATGGCTTGGTAGACGACCGATCCGCCGCGGTATGGCTCGAACTCGGTCACGATGGTTCTCCCGAGCACTTCGACGGCTCTCCGTGCCCGACTGGCTGGACGGCTCCGCAAGCAGTAACACCGTCGATCGTGACGTGAATGTGGATGGGGTACTTCGCGTCCGACACCGCCTTCGAAGCCGTGAAGGCGAACGCGAGAGCGGTGAGGAGGCACGCGAGGTGTTCCTGCGGAACGGACTCCGGCGGCGTATGCAGCTCGATCTCGCACTTTGGTCCCGAGTCACCCCTGGGATTACGCGCCACTTTCTCCAGGCGATAGCAGACACGGTCGAGCGTCGCTTCGAGGCTTTCCTCCTCCGTCTTCATGCTGCCTCTCCCTTCATTTCCTCGACGACCGATCGGCGCACGCGCCACTGCTGCCCCACCCGCACGGCCACGAGCTTGCCTGTCTTGATCCAGCGGTGCAGCGTGTTGCGCGAGACGCCAAGCTCCTCCTCGACCTCGCGCAGCTTCAGCATCGGGTCGGACTTCATCTCGGTGTTCGTCACGGCTTCTCTTTCTTGGGCGGCGCGTCGGCCAGCTCTTCGATCTCTTCGGCGCAGTCGAGGCGCCACGAGGTGCCCTCCTTGCCGGCCCATGCGCCACGGCGGCAGATTGCGGCGGCATCCTGGAGCGCTTCGCGTCTCACACGGGCGTCGTGGTTGACCGCTAGAGCGGGGTCGGCGAGAGCGTCAGCGATGCGCTGCCGGCAGTTGCATCCGCCGTTCGTGTGCACCCCCACGTACGGTCCGAGATGCAGGATGCACGGCTTGTTGCCGCATCCGCTCGCCGCCTCTCGCAGCCCCGCGAAGGCGGAGCGGGCGTAGCTGAGCCGCTTCAGATCGTCCGCAGCGTACTCGGCGCGCTCGCGCACGTTCGCCTCGTCGCCGGTGCCGTCGCCGAGCGTGTACTCGGGGAGCCAGTCGACCAGCTCCTCGACGATGGCGACCAGGTCGGGGTCGGGGTCGGCGCTCACGCCGAGCGCGTAGGCGATGTCTTCGAGCTGAACTTCCGCCGCTTCGCAGCGGGCACGCAGCGCGCGATCGAACTCGGCGGGTCCAATCGCGGCGATGACCTTGAGGTCACCCTCGGCCCTTGCGGCGCGAGCGCGCAGGCCGCGCACCTCTGCGACGAGAGCGATGAGGCCGACGCGGATGTCCGTCGTCGGGTCGCCCTGGTACTGCGCAAGCAGGGCGGCTGCATCGAGATCAGTCACGGCCGTCCTTCTTCTTCTTCGACGTGATCCAGGCCATCACGCGCCGGATGATGACGCGGAACTCGTTCTTGTCAGGCGGCCCGCTGTAGGAACCGGTGCTCGTTTCGTGACGACCGACCCCAACTCCGACGCCCCACGCCTGGGTCATGCATTCGAGCAACAGCGCCTCATCGGCCGCGATGACGTCGGCGAGCGAAGCCAACGCCTTGTCGCGCTCGGATTCGGCACGGCTCCGCGCTACGAAGGCGGCGTGCATGCGTTCGTCGGCGAGTACCGCCTGCTGCCGCTCGAACGCCGCTTCGCGCAGCAGTCCCGACACGGAGAGGCGGTTGCCTGGGTGCGCGTTGTCCAGGACCTCGGTCTGGTGGTCGAGGCGGTCCAGCGCCTCGTGGTGACGCTTGGTCGCCTCGTCGCGCTCACGCTCGGCATCGGTGATCGCACTCTGCATGGCTGCGAGTGACGCGCCGATCGCGATGCTGTACGCGCTCGCCTCCTCACACGACGGAGCGATGCGGTACTTCGGCGGAATGCAGCAAAGCATCGAGAGGCGATCGCCAAGTAGCTTCGGGTTTTCGGCCATCACCAGAGCCGCTCGCGCCGCGTCTCGCTCACGCTCTGCTTTCTCGGCGCGGTCCAGGATGTTCTCGTACCGAGCACGCCCGGTCGATGCGAGCGCCTCACGGAGCCTATCTTCGAGTTCGATGTTCTCGTCGGCGATGGCAGCGAGGTCCGCCTTCACTCGGCGAGCCATGTCGCCGACGTCTTCCCCGCGGTGCTGGTCCGACCAAAGCGCATCGTGCACAACCGCGACGAGCGCCTCGGCGTGCGATTCACGGGTCTCCAGGACGTTCACCACCCGTGCTACCGCGTTTTCCAGATCCATGGGGCCGGCGGCACCGACCACCTCGATCAGCGCCTGCGTGGCCTCGCGGATGCGTTCAGCAGCACGAGCTGCTCCGGACGCCTGATCCGCCGTGATCAAGCCACGTTCCACGAGCCTCACCGTTGCCGCCGCCGAACGCTCATCCGTCATCTCGCGGACTGCACCGAGTGCCTTGATCGCGTTGTCACGCTCGACCTTCATCCGCTCGAACGCCACGACAAGCTCCGCACCGAGTCCGCCCAACCCGAGCGTCCCTTGCAGGGTTGCAGCGGCGGTCCGAACGCACGAGTCGTCGTCGGTGGTCACGTGCCCTCCTGAGCTGCGATCAGCACCGCCTCGACGGCCTTGTCGACCTCACGCGTGTACAGGTCGCGGAACTTCTCGTCCTCCCACAGCAGCCTCTGCCGAAACGCGCCGACCTCACGAGCCAGCGCGTTCGCTGCGCGACGCAGCCCCACGAGCTGCTGTTCCATTCGCTCCATTCGCCTCGCACGCTCCTGCTCTTGATCGCGCGCCACGTTCGCATCGACGATCTTGCGCGCGAGCGTCTCGTTCTCTTGCCAGAGCAGATCGAAGCGCGTCTGGAGGTCTTGCTCGCGGTAGCCGGCCGGGTTCTGACCGCGGAGCTTCTCCAGCGCAGCACGGAGGTCGGCGTTGTCGTTCTTCACGCTGTTGAGGACGCCGGTCTGATGGAGACGCGCCTCGTCGCGCTCCTTTGCCTCGCGCTTGAAGCGCTCGACCTGGGCGCCGAACTCGGCGACGGCGATTCCGGTCAGCCGGTCGTGCTCTGCGAGCCTCGTGCGAAGGTCGCCAGCGGTCTCCCGCGCCGCTTTCAGCACGGCCCGGAGCTGCTCCATCTCGGTCGGCTGCGCCGCCGTCCGGTACGGCCCGTCGTCTCGCGTTCCATCTTCTTTCGGCATGGTCGCGAGCTTGCTCACCGACGCGCCCAGTGTCAAGGGTTCTTGCAACCCACGCAACTAGAAGCGCACGAGCCCCGATCCCGGCTTCCTGCGTCCCCGCCGTTGCGTTGCTGTGAGCGCCATGCGGTCGGCCTCGGCACTGGACGGCCGCGGCTGCGCCGGACGAGTGCGCTTCGGCACCGAAGGGTTCGGCGCATCGATCCCAGCAGCACGGAGGGCCTGCGCCCTCTTCCTTTCGCGCCCCAGCTTCCGGCCGCATTCGAGGCAGAGGTCTTCGCGCGGATGCTTGAGACGCAGCGGCCAGAGCTGCTCGCACCCGGGGCAGTCGAAGACCGATCCCACCTTCTTCTCCTCTGCACTCGGCGGCTCGGCGGCGGTCCGCGGTTCATCGATTCGCGGCCGACCTCTCTTCCTCGTGAGTCCCATGCCCAAAAAGTACCACGGTTTCAGTATTCCCAAGGAAAAAAGACATAATAGACATTATCGGATACGTTTTCCATGGGATTATCAAAGATCTGAGGGTAGGCTCGGAAGATGGGTCGCCAGAGAAAGCCGGAAGCGCCGTACGTGCGGCCGACCGACGAAGAGATGGAGCGGGGGCTATGCATCGCCGTGAGGAGCTGGCGCACGAGCGAGAACTATCGGTGCCGCCGGGAGCTTCGATCGAGACAGCGTTTCGCTATAGAAATCCGCAGCACAGTCTCGCGACAGGTGACCCGTACAGCAGTCTCGAAGCCACGCTGTGTCTATGCCGTGGCGACGCGCAGCCGAAGCGTTTCCGCTGTTACGCAGTGAGAACGGACATCGATATACGACACTTTCCAAGTCGTCGCCGCGGCGATGTCGGTGGCCACGCCTCGTGTGAGCATTGCGCCGACTTCGTGTTCGACGATGGCGTCTGGCGTCCTACTGACGAACGCGACGCAAGCTTTCGGCCAAAGAAGGTGGGTCGCGCAACGCACCGAGATACCCCATCGTCGTATCGGCAGAAGCGTGGCCGAGGGACTCCTTGATGTCCTGGAGACGCATGCCGGCGCGATCGAGGTCGCGCGCGAACATGTGCCGCAGGCCGTGCGTCTTGATCTTCGTCGCGTCGAGCCCCGCGCGAACGGCGGCCCGCTTGACGATCACCCAGATCGTCCGCTGCTCCAGAGGCTGATCCACATCAGCGCGTGCACCGACCTGACCGAAAACCGGACTGGTGGTGCGCATCCACTGAAGCCGACCCGACGACGTCCAGTGCTCACGCATCGCCTCGTAGGCTTCGTCTGGCAGATCAAACCTCTTCTCCTGGCCGCCCTTCACCGTCACCGTGTAGAGCCGCCGTTCCCCGGGCGCGGTGCTCAGGTGGAGATCGCCCATCCGAAGGCGCGCGACCTCGGCGCGTCGCCGTCCGGTCCAGGCCAGGAAGATCAAGACAGCGCGGTCTCGCAGGCCAATAGCGTCCGTTGGGACGGCCGCGAGCATCTTCTTGAAGTCAGATCCGTCGACCGTGACCGCTGTAGCGAACGGCGTCGGACGGACGTCCTTGCGGGAAACCACATCGAACGGATTCTGCGCCAACGCTCGGCCGTCGCTTCCCTTTCGGTTGACGAGAAACGTGAAGAAGCTGTCGAGCGCTGCGAGCCGCGTGCAGATGGTGTTCTTCTTGTACTTCTGATCTTCGACGAGCCACCGCTTGTAGTTCACCGCGTCCACATCGCTGACGAGCGCCGGCTCCTTACCGACCACACGAAAGAACTGGCGCAGCGCGGTCCGGTACGTGCGTCGCGTATTCTCCGGCTTGTCGTTGAGGAAGACCTCGACGCTCTCGTAGAGCGCCTGCACCCGCGCTTCACGATCCCGCTCGTCACCCTCGCGCCCAACCGATGGCACGCCGCGTGCGCTGACGATCTCTACGTGTTCCACCACGAGGACACCTTACCACGGACCGACGTTGACATCCGCGGGCATTGTCGCTACATACGCAACCGAGGGACAGGCGGGATGACCATCAAGTTCGAGCCATGGGACACGCGACCCGAGTTCGCGGAATGGAAGACCTCGGTGCAGGTAGGAGGAGAAGCGCATGGAGAATGACGGGAGCGCTCCCAAGAAGAGCGCAGGCGCGAATGCATCGTCGACGCCGAACCCGAAGGACCAGCCTCTATCTCCGGAGGAGGTTCACGCCTCTCTGAAGCGCTCGGCCGTTGGCGCGAACGAGTTGAATCGGTCGCTCCGCGCGGTGTTCTCCTTGAAGGACTCCTCGTCTACGCTTCGACTGCGAGATGGCCGAAGAAAATAGTATCTCGATCCGGCCGTTCACTCCCGACGCGTTCGTCGAGCTTGCGCAAAACGGCACGCGGGGACCGGCGCGCTGATTCAGGGGCGTACGACATCATTCGTGAGCCTCAACGTCGACAAGCTCGCCGGCGTCCCGGTGCTCTTCTACTGGGCCACGAGCGTTATGGTCGATCACGACGCCGTCGCGAGCTTCGTTCGGGAGACGTTCGTCGGCGCTCATGGACGGCACCACGACGCCAACAACTTCCACAACGCGATCCACGACATCCGAGCGCTCACCCAGCAGCGATGACCCGCGGCGACGGCAAGTACCGTGTGTGGCGCGAGTGCGGGCGCAAGACGCGCTTCGTCGACGAGCACGAGGCGAACCGCCGGGCCGACGAGTACAACCTGCGTGCCTACCTCTGCGAGCACTGCGACGGCTACCACCTGTCGCACCTCGCGAGCAGCGTGCCGGATCGTCTGGTTCGCCGGTACGCGGCCACGGTCATGCCGCTCGAAGTCGCCGAGCGGAAGCTCGAAGAAGCAGAGAAGATCTTGGCCCATTTTCAGGCGATGAAACGCGCCGGCAAGCAGTTTCCGGCGAAGCTGTTGACCGACGCGCAGACCGCGGTCGAGAACGCACGTAAGGAACGCGACGCAGCTCGCGACGGAGGACGACGATGAAGTTCATGTGCTGGGAAGCGGATCACCTCGAAGAGGAAGCGATCGAGATCGACGACGTCGCCGACGCGGAAGACGCGGCGAGGACCGCCTGCGAGCGGTGGAACGACTCGGGCGCGTGGGACTCCACCCCGCACGTGATCAACGTTCGCGTCCGCGGCGAGGATGGCGTGCCGTGGCTCGTCGAAGTCGAGACGTCGTGGGAGGTGTCGTTCTGGGGCGCGGCGCCGAAAGCGCAGCCGCTGGCCGACATCGAGGACCTGGAGAACTTCATGGCGACGAACGAGACGTGGGGGCCGAAGCTCGCTCGGTTCTCAGCGCTCATGGGCATGAAGTACGAGGCGATGACCAACGCTGAGCGCCACGAGCGCTACCTCCTGAAGGAGAAGCTGGAGCGCGCCGGGTTCGATCCAAGCTGGAGGCCCGGGTGAAGAAGATGAACGACAACTCGAAGGGCGCCGTGATCTCCGACTGCGGCACGTACCGCTACGCGCTCTGGCGCACGCTCGCGCCGCTCGACGTGGGCGGCACGGTGCTGTGGGTCATGGTCAACCCATCGCGAGCTACCGCAACCGAAGATGACGCCACGGTCCGCAAGGTGATGGGCTTCTCGCGGCGCTGGGGCTTCGGGCAGGCCCGCATCGTGAACCTCTATGCGCTCCGCTCGCGCGATCCGAAGGCGCTCCTGACGCATCCAGATCCGATCGACCCCCAGAACGACAAGGTCATCTGCGTCGAGGCGTCAGTCGCCAGTGCTGTCGTGCTGGCCTGGGGTGCCAACGCGAAGGCCGAGCGTGCAGCAGAGGTGCGAGGGCTCATCCGCATGAACGCCGAGGTCCGCGAAGGTCGCGAACGCCGCACGCCGACCTGGCACCTCGGGCTCACAGGATCTGGCCAGCCGAAACATCCGCTGATGCTCGGCTACGACACGCCACGCGTGGAAGCCGACCCGGGCTGATCACATGTCAGTCGAAGCAGTGCGCCGCCTTCCGGTTCTCTTTCAGTGCGTGCCCCTCGGTGGCGTGCGGCTGCTTCGAGCAGCCTGCGGGAAGAGACATCTGGAAGCGCTCGATCCGCCCGAGGGTGGGCGAGTGCGCCCGAGGCAGAGCCGCCGCAGGTCGAGCCCGCCGTAGCGCCGCCGGCACCGAATCTTCGAGTGAAGCCGCTGCAAGGCATGGAGCGGTACGAGCGCATCGCGGTGCTCGGGCAACGCCTCGCCGTGAACCATGCCGAACGCGTCTCGATGGAGCTTGAGCTGCGCAGGCTTGTTGGCCTCGAAGAGCCTTCCTGAAGGCTCGGAAACGAAATCGCCGACGACGCGGTTGACAGGCTCCGGCGTTGTCGCTACATACGCAACCACATGAACATCACGATCATCGACGGCCTGGAGTCGCTCACGGGGGTCGGCGACGCCGCCGTCCAGAAGATCATCGCCGACATGACCGGCCGAGCCGGGCTCGACGGAGCGTGGGACAGCATCGACACCGACGTTCGCGCCGAGATCGTCTGCGAGTGGAGGCGCATCATCAACGACGTCGTCGGCCACAACGTGTTGTCGCCCGAAGACATGGCGATGCTCCAGGCGCTCTACAGCCGGAGCCCAGCGCTCGTCGCTGAGCATCTGGAGAAGGTGCGGCAGGCCGGGTCGGGGAAGTTCATGGACCGCTACTACCGAGGCTACGGACACGCTTCGATCGGCGACTGCGGCTCGACCTCGATCTTCATCGAGAACGTCTCGATCCTCGCGGCGAAGGCGATCCAGGACTGGCCGCTCTATAGCGGACAGGAAGCATCCACGCGCTACATGGACTTCTCGAACGCGAGGTTCTGCGACCCGGTCGCTTCGCCGGAAAGCGGCGCAATCTTGCACCGGTGGATGGAGTTCTATCATCGTGCGCAGCAGCCGGTGCTCGACCACCTGCGCACCGAGTATCCACGGGGCGAGGACGAGCCGGAGGACGTGTACGAGCGCGCTCTGGCGGCGCGGCGGTTCGACGTGCTGCGGGCGTTCCTGCCGGCGGGTGTGCACACGAACCTGTCGTGGCACACGAACTTGCGGCAGGCAGCGGACCACCTCGCGCAGCTCTTGCACCATCCCGACAGCACGGTCCGGTCGGTGGCCGGAGCGATCCACGGCGACCTATACACCAGGTACCCATCGAGCTTCTCGCGCAGCGAGAGTCGCGAGCTGGGGAGCTGGCGAGACCTCGTCTCCAACTACACGTACGCATCGGTGGCCGACACGCTGGGCCCCTGCTTCTCCGTGGACGTCAACGACGACGTCCTCGCTCGGCATCGTGAGCTGCTCATGCTGCGTCCGAAACACGGCCTGCTGCCTCACTTCATGGACACAGTCGGCTCGGTGCAGAGCGACTTCCTCCTCGACTTCGGTTCGTTCCGCGATCTTCAGCGGCATCGCAACGGCGTGGTCCGCATGCCGTTGCTCACAACGATGCGTGGGTTCCACCCCTGGTACCGCAAGCAACTCCCGTGGAAGCTGCGCGAGGAGGTGCCGAGCCTGCTGAAGAGCCAGGAGGAGGCACTTCGCCTACTCGACGTCCGTGCGGAACAGGGTCAGCACTACATCGCGATGGGCTACCAGGTGGCCTGCTCGGTGACGCAGTCGATTCCAGCGTTCATCTACCGCATCGAGCTGCGCACGGGACAGAGCGTGCACCCGACGCTCCGCGCCGTCGCACGTGCGGAAGCGACGGAGTTCCGCAAGTTTTTCCCGTGGATCCCGCTCCACGCCGACATGAGCGACGACACGTGGGACATCCGGCGCGGCCATCAGACCCTCATCGAAAAAGCGTAGCTCCATGTACAACAGCGATCCCGGAATGAAGATGATCGGCCTGATCCTCCTGCTCTTCCTGCTCATCGGAGGCTCGTGGGCGTGGCAGGCGATGACGGCCAGCACGAGGCACGCACACGCGAACGAGCTGGCTGAGCAGTGGAAGCATAGACGATCTGCGTGTCCGAACGCTCGCAGCCTTCTCCCCGGCGAGGTCATCGCATACCGAAGCGCGGCCCACCTTCTCAGACGCGAAGCCCAGCGCGTCATGCTCACAGAATCGCTGAGGGCACGAGCATGACCACGCCCATCTTCCTCTTCGACATCTCTGCGTACCTGCACCGGGCGATGTACGTCTGCTACGGCGATCGCGTCGCCGACACCGACCCATCGGACACGCGCTTCATCCAGCACGCCGCGGGGATGCTCGCGAACTCGATGGAGGGCCTGCGCGTCGAGCGCATGATCGTCGTCTGCGACTCGACCGAGCCATCGCTCCGCTGCGACGTGTTCCCCGAGTACAAGGCCGAGCGCAAGGCGCACTACCCCGTCTTCGCCGCCCAGGCACCGCGGTTCTACGACGCACTGCGCGACGTGAGCGTCGCCGTGATGACCGAGCCGCGCTACGAGGCGGACGACCTGATCGCGACGGTGGCGGGCTACCCTGGCGAGCGATACGTCGTCGTCTCGTCGGACAAGGACCTGCTCGCGCTCGTGCGGCAGGACCGCGGCGTCGACTTCTACGACCCGATGAAGAACGCGTGGATCGGCGTGGGCGACGTGCGAGCGAAGTTCGGCGTAGATCCGAGCCAGCTCTACGACTACACCGGGCTCGTGGGCGACACGAGCGACGGCATTCCGGGCGTACCAGGGTTCGGAGCGAAGACGGCAGCCAAGCTGCTGCGCGAGTTCGACAGCCTCGACGAGATCTACAGCCTCGAACGCCGCGAAGCGCTCGCCGAGTTCGCTACGCCGAAGCAGGTCAAGACGTTGCTCGCGCATCAAGACGATGCGTTCATGTCGCGCCGGCTCGCGAGCCCGTGGCTCTCGTCGAAGTTCACGTACAAGGCCGCGCACTTCGATGCGCCGGCGCCCGGCATCATCAGGAAGGCGTGCGGATGAGAGGCGGCTTCGTTCCGCCACGCAAGCCCGGCGACGACGTCATCGTCCGCGTACGGACCGGCGGCCCGAAGGGTCACTGGATCCGCGCCACGATCAAGGAAGTGCACGAGGACCGTAGCGTCACGATCTGTCCATCGAAGCGTGACGCTACGGTCCTCGTGCACTTCCTTGATCGTGGCGCGGATCCAGTGACCCTTCGGGCCGCCGGTCCGTACG
>JAANCK010805720.1_pt1 | contig 13170 bp, 12 predicted proteins | sample 7277841 | NCBI WGS metagenome assembly JAANCK01 (sample SAMN14222788, study PRJNA588281) | permafrost metagenome | isolation source: Arctic cryosol methane SIP | place: Canada:Nunavut | collected 2015-07 | reverse complement strand
GTTTGATCACGTGTTGCTTGACCGGGTCGGGTGTGGGCGCCGGATCGATTTCCACCGCACGGGCTTCGCGCGCGTTGCGGCAGGGCAGGTTGGAATAGGTGACCTGGCCATGCGCATCGATGCATTTGTTAAGCGTGGCGGCCTGCACACTGGTCGCTAGTACCAGTGCCACACCGCCCATCAGGATCGCGCTTCGCATGCTTAGTGATCGCTCGAATATCGGTCGTCCTCGCGCGCCATTTTTTGCTAGAACTCGGATTCCGGGTTTTGCTCGGCCAGGGCGCGGCGGCGTGCCACACGTTTTTCGTAAGCACCCGGATGCTGTTTGACGAACTCTTCGCCGAACAGGGCGTGGCGCAAAAAATTCAGGCCGAAGTCGAGCAGGACTTCGTCGTCGGCGATCAGTGTCGCCATGATTTCGACCGGGATATCGTAGGTGTCGTTGAAGCTCGGGCTCATGACAAAGGCACGGAAGCGATCCATGTCGTAGCTCGCCATGAAGAACAGCTGGTTCGACACCGGCGAAGGCTTGCCGATGGTGGGGCCGGCCGATTTGCGCTTGACCACCAGTTGACGCCAGGCATGCGCCTTTTCGTCGTATTCGACTACGCCCTGTTCGGCGCGGTATTGCTCGATGGTCTGGGTCTTGTCTTCAAAATGGCCGAGGCAGTGTGATTCCTTCACCAGGGCATAGGCGCTGCGATCGACGTATTCGTCTGAGCGGCGCATGGTCAACAACGCAACCGGATAGTAACGACAGGCGGTGGGACGGTCTTCGTAGACGCCGCAGCCTTCGGGGGTCATGAACTGGCACGCGGTGCCGCCTTCGACCGGGTTCAGCTTGATACCGGGCATGCCTTCCTTGTCCATTTCGAACGGGATCGAGTACTGCTTGAGGAAGTCACCCGATGACATGTCCAGGCGCTTTTTCAGGCGCAGCACGTCGTAGGGAGTGAGGGGTATATCGATGTTGCTGCAGCAGGCGTTCCAGCATTTGACGTTGCGGTGGCAACGGAATTGCAGCGTCGCGTTTTCTGCCAGCATGATGGGTTTGACCGGGCTGCCCGCGAAGGGGGAGTCGTCGATCAGGTCTTTGAATTCATTTTCGTTCATTTCAGCCTTCTTTCGGGGGTCAACCCCATTACTCAACACACACACGAAAACGCAAGGTTACGCGCTTTCGACTGGATGCTAAACCTTGTCAGCCATGCTGTTTTGCAGGCAGGAAAAAAAACGGACACCCGAAGGTGCCCGTCTTCGTACCTTAGGCGCGGATTAGTGCGCAGCGGGCTTGAACAGCTTGGACTTGTCGACCAGATCCACGTGGGCACGCTTGAAGCAGTTCCACTGTTTGGAGTTCTTGTCGTAGACCGAGTTCACAAAGCAATGCCAGTTTTCTTCATCGACAAAGTTCTTGTCCATGCGGTAGTAGAAGCCGGGGTAACGGCTTTCCTGACGGAACTGGATGTGCTTCATGTGGGCTTCCGCCGTCAGGATACGGTGGTAGTTTTCCCAGGCGCGCAGCAGTTCGTGCAGGTCTTTTGCACGCATCTTCTCGGCGTCTTCCTTCAGCATGTTCAGCTTGTCTTCAGCCACGCCCAGCATGTTGGCATTGGTCGTGTAGTAGGTCGCGACACCCGCAACATACTCGTCCATGATCTTCTGCAGGCGGAACTGCAGCATCTTGGGCGTGATGTAGTTGGGGTTGACGTCGATCGCGGTGGTGTAGTCCTTGTGCTCAAGGAAGGTACGCACCGGCTTGTAGATGTCTTCCACCAGTTGCTCGACGGAGGTGTCGAGTTCGGGTTTCATGTCCTTGTTGTCGATGCAGTACTTGACCATGGACTTGGCGCACATGCGGCCTTCCGCGTGTGAGCCGGAGGAGAACTTGTGGCCGGACGCGCCCACGCCGTCGCCGGCGGTGAACAGACCCTTGACCGTGGTCATCGAGCGGTAGCCCCAGTTCCAGCCCTTGGGCAGGTGAGCCGGGATCTTGTCTGCGTCGGCGTGGTCTTCGGAGGTCGGTGCGCCGATATCGGTCGGACCCGACACCCAGATGCCGCAGCAGCCGGAGTGTGAACCGAGCAGGTAGGGCTCGGTCGGCATCAGTTCGGAGTTTTTCTTCTCCGGCTCGATGTTTTCCCCGACCCAGATGCCACACTGGCCGACGCACATGTCGAGAAAGTCTTCCCAGGCTTCGGCTTCCAGGTGCTTCACTTCGCGCGGGGTCAGCGTTTCACGCAGTTTTGCCAAGGCGGTCACGGTGTCCATGTAAATGGGGCCGCGGCCTTCCTTCATTTCCTTCAGCATCAGGTGGTTACGCAGACACGATGCGGGAACGGCTGCCTGCCCGTAGGGGGGGTAGTCGTTCAGCAGTTCCTTGTTTTTCACCATGTAGACTTCGCCGTAGGCGTTGACAGCCTGGGCCTTGAACAGCAGGAACCAGGCGCCAACCGGGCCGTAACCGTCCTTGAAGCGGGCGGGAACGAAGCGGTTTTCCATCATGGTCAGCTCGGCGCCAGCTTCGGCAGCCATCGCATAGGTCGAACCTGCGTTCCACACCGGATACCAGGCACGGCCGGTACCTTCACCCACCGAACGCGGACGGAAGATGTTCACGCAACCGCCAGCAGCCAGCAGAATGGCCTTGGCCTTGTACACCACGACTTTATGGTCGCGGGTCGAGAAGCCGACGGCACCGGCGATGCGGTTGGGGTCGTTCTTGTCGTTGACCAGCTTGACGATGAAGATGCGCTCTTCGATGCGGTCCATGCCGAGCGCTTTTTTGGTGGCTTCAGCAACGATCCATTTGTAGGATTCGCCGTTGATCATGATCTGCCATTTGCCGGAACGTACGGGCTTGCCGCCGTCCTTCAGTGCGGGCAGACCCTGGGCGCCGTCATGACGCTCGCCGTTTTCGTCGGTTTTCCAGATCGGCAGACCCCATTCTTCGAACAGGTGCACGGAATCATCCACGTTGCGGCCCAGGTCATAGGCCAGGTCGTCGCGGGTGATACCCATCAGGTCGTTGGAGACCATGCGGGCGTAGTCGGCGGGATCCTGCTCGGAGCCGATGTAGGTGTTGATTGCGGACAGGCCCTGCGCGACGGCGCCGGAGCGGTCCATTGCAGCCTTGTCGACCAGCTTGATTTTCAGGTCAATGCCCATCTCTGCCTTGGCAGCATCTGCCCAGCGCATGACTTCGTAACCAGCGCCGCAGCATGCCATGCCACCGCCGATCAGGAGGATGTCTACTTCCTCCTGGACTACTTCGGGATTACCAAATTCTCCAGCCATTTTGTTTACCTCTCTAAATTACTTGCGGATCAGTTCAGCAGGATTGCCAGCACGGTAACCACCCATCATGTCGCGGGTGAACGAACCGGTGGTCTCGATCTCGGCCATCTTGGGCATGGGCTTGCCGCCGTAGCAGTCGATGGAACCTTCGGGCGTGGTGCGGATCGGGAATTTGAAACGCTTCAGCACGCCATTGCGGAACTTGATCGTCCACATGATGGAGTCGGAACCACGCAGCGGCTGCACCATGCCGCCCAGCGGCACGACGTCAGCGTAGTGGCGACATTCGATCGCCTGCTGCGGGCAAATTTTCACGCAGGAATAACATTCCCAGCATTGCTCGGGTTCCTGGTTGAACGCGCGCATGGCGTGGCCGGTTTCCGAACCGTCCTTGTCCAGTTTCATCAGGTCGTGCGGGCAGATGTACATGCAAGCGGTCTTATCCTGACCTTTGCAGCCATCGCACTTATCGGTACGAACATAGGTTGGCATTACAGTCTCCTAAAGTTAGCTAACAATCCGCGTACGTCGCGGTCCGATTAGAACTGAACCCGTCCTTGGCCGGGGCGTATCGCGAATCCGCTTCCGTCAGGGTCGTGTCCTAAAAGCTTCATTTGGCCGAATGGCCTTTCAACTCAACCTTGACGTTCTGCTCGGCGGTCAGGCCGGCGTAGTACTTCTGCAGCACGGCGGCGACTTCCGGGCGGCTGAACTCGACCGGCAGGGCTTGACCTTCCGAGAGCATCGAACGCACTTTGGTGCCGGACAGCAGGATGCGGTCTTCCTTGCCGTGCGGGCAGGTGCGCTGCGAGGCCATGCCGCCGCACTTGTTGCACCAGAACGTCCAGTCGATGTTCATGTTGGTGGTTTCGAGCGAGCCAGCGGGGATTTCGTCGAAAATCTTCTGTGCGTCGAACGGGCCGTAGTAGTCACCCACGCCAGCGTGGTCACGCCCAACGATCAGGTGCGAGCAGCCATAGTTCTGGCGGAACAGCGCGTGCAGCAGGGCCTCACGCGGGCCGGCATAACGCATGTCCAGCGGGTAGCCTGCCTGGATCACGGTGTTGGGCGCGAAGTAGTTCTCGACCAGGGTGCTGATGGCTTCGGAACGCACTTCGGCGGGGATATCGCCCGGCTTCAGCGCGCCCAGCAGCGAATGAATCAGCACGCCGTCCATGGTTTCGATGGCGATCTTGGCCAGGTATTCGTGCGAGCGATGCATCGGGTTGCGCGTCTGGAATGCGGCGACGCGGCTCCAGCCGGCTTTCTCGAAAGCGGCGCGCGTTTCGGCGGGGGTCATGAACTGGTCGCCGTACTCTTCCTTGAATCCGCCAGTGGACAGCACCTTGACCGGGCCGGCCAGATTGATTGCGCCTTGTTCCATCACCATCTTCACGCCGGGATGTTCGAGGTCGGTGGTCTTGTAAACCTGCATGCACTCGTGCGCCTTGTCGATGGCGTATTTTTCGGTGATTTTCATGGTGCCCATGATTTCACCGGATTCACCGTTAACCAGCGCGACATTGGCGCCCACCGCAATGCTTTGGCCGGTCACTTCGTCGGTGGAAAGGGTGACCGGAATCGGCCAGAACAGGCCGTTGGCCATTTTGTAGCCGTCGCACACGCCTTGCCAGTCGGCGTGGGTCATGAAGCCGTCCAGCGGGGTGAAACCACCGATGCCCAGCATGATGAGATCGCCGGTTTCACGCGAGGTCATCTTGATTTTGGGGAGCGAGGCAGCGCGAGTTTTTTCGGCAGCGAGGGCATCTCCGGTCAGCAGCAGGGGTATGAGTTCTCCGCCGCCGTGGGGGCGTACCAGTTTGGACATGCTGTCTCCTCAGACTTGATGGGGGTATTAGAGTCCGGGGAGAATAGCACCGTGACTGGCGCGTGAATAATGCTTTATTTTTATAAAAGGATAAGCCGGGTTGATATTGAAGGATGCCAATAAAAAAGCCCGGAAAATCCGGGCTTTTTTATTAAAAACATCATGTTATGCGTCGAAAAACGCAGGCATGTCGGTTTGTTCGGTTTTGATGACATCAACCCAGGCCGGTTTGGTGTCGCCACCCGCTGCGGCCAGTTTTTTGGTCTCGTCGTAAAGCATTTTCCAGCGGTTGTAGAGACAGTCGCTGACTTTGCGCATGCCTGAATCAAAATAGGAATTGTGCAGATCACCGATGGTGCGGGTGAAGGATTCCATTTGTTCGAGCAGGTTGTGCGGATAGCCGTGGCGGTTGGGATCGGCGTATTTCACCATTTCGCGCTTGACTGCCCGCGTGAAGACTTTTTGGCCTTCGGTGAGGTCGCTCTCGGCGCGGGGCGCGCCGCCGTAATTCATGACTTCGTGAATGAAGCCATTCAGGCGTTCACCGAAATCGAAGTGGGTGTAGTCTACGTTTTGCATAAATCCTCCGTTGTTTCAGATGCTGCGGGTAAGGCTGGATTTGACTCCGGCGCTTATCCTACGCCGCATCAGGCGACTGTCCAGTCAGGGCTGCAAGCTTATTGGCTAAGCCCTTGAATCCAGCGGGAATAAATTTTGTCGGCCAGCAGGTGGAGGCGGCTTGTACGGCCGGGCATGTCCGCTTGAATTGCATCGGGCGACTGTACGCCTGGACTGTCGCTGGCGGCGATTTCAGCTGCGCCGTGGTCGCACCAGCTGGCGATGAGTTCGGGCGTCATCTCGATATGGCACTGCATCGCGAGATGGCGGTCGTTCAGCACGTAAGCCTGATTGGTGCAGTACGCGCTTTCGAGAATGCGACGCGCGCCTGCCGGCAGGCTGAAGGTTTCGCCGTGCCAGTGAAACGCCAGCATCGGCTGTGCGGCTTCGCCCAGCCAGGGGTGCGCCGCGTCGGTATCGGTAATGCGGACATCGCCCCAGCCGATTTCCTTGAGCGGGTTCTTGCCCACCGTGCCGCCGAGGGCCTTCGACATGAGTTGTCCGCCCAAACAATGACCGATCACAGGCACATCGGCCGCGACGGCCTGACGAATCAAGGCCAGCAGCGGCGGGATCCAGGGCAGATCGTCATTCACGCTCATCGGCCCCCCCATCAAGCAGAGCCCGGAAATGCCGCTAAGGTTCTCGGGTACGGTGTCCCCTGCGTCGATACGTACCATCTGCCACGGGATGCCGTGGCGATCCAGAAACGTGGTGAAATACCCCGGCCCCTCGGTGGGGGAATGACGAAAGATCAGAACAGGATGCATGATGGCGATTGAGAAAAAGTTAACCCTGATTTACCCGCAAGGGGTAGGCCGTGGTTGTAAAGCCGCTAAAGCGGCAACAACCACGCTCATCTTAGCCGCAGTTTGGCTCGCCAGTTCAGCGGCGTGGGCGGGTAGCGTGTCGGTGATGGGCTTGTTCAAGGACAAGGCCATTGTCAGCATCGATGGTGGCAAGCCACGTACGCTCAGTGCCGGGCAAACCGTGCAGGGCGTGAAACTGATCGCCGCCGACTCCTCTAGCGCCAACATAGAAGTCGATGGCAAACGGCGCACCCTCGGCATGGGGCAATCGTTCGCGGGCGGTACACCAACTGGCACGCGCCAAGTGGTTTCGCTCACGGCCGATGCGCGGGGCCATTTTGCAGCGATGGGTTCACTCAATGGTTTTCCCGTCACTTTTCTGGTCGATACCGGTGCCACTAGCATCGCCATCAGTGCAAGCGAAGCCGGCCGCATGGGGCTTGATTACCGCGCCGGACAAGCTACTGGCGTGAGTACGGCCGCCGGCGTCGTGCCGGCCTGGCACGTCAAGTTCAATACCGTCAAAGTAGGTGGAATCGTTCTCAACCAGGTTGACGGCATGGTGGTGGAAACCGGCCTTGATGTGCCGCTGTTGGGGATGAGTTTTTTGAACCGGATGGAGATGCGACGCGATGGGCAGACGATGACGTTGACGCAGCGGTATTGATTTCTGCGCACCCGGAAACAACAAAGGCCTGCAATCGCAGGCCTTTGTTGTTTCGGCTCCGAAGAATTTACTGCTTCGTTTTGTCGCGCTCAATCAGCGCATACGCACTGTGATTGTGAATCGACTCGAAATTCTCGGCCTCCACTACATATGCGTCAATCAGTGGTTCGTTGTTCATCGCCGCTGCCACATCGCGCACAATGTCTTCGACGAACTTGGGGTTGTCGTAGGCGCGTTCGGTGACATATTTTTCGTCCGGACGCTTCAGCAGGCCGAAGAGTTCGCATGAGGCCTGGTCTTCGACTTTGCGAACCAGGTCTTCAATCCATAGAAAACCGTTGGTTTTCGCGGTGACGGTGACGTGTGAACGCTGGTTGTGCGCACCGTAGTCGGAGATTTTCTTCGAGCACGGACACAGGCTGGTTACCGGAACCAGAACCTTGGTGGTGTGGGTGAATTTGCCGTTCTCGATCGAGCCAATGAAGGTGACTTCGTAATCGAGCAGGCTTTGCACACCGGAAATGGGCGCGGCCTTGTTGACGAAGTAGGGGAAGCTCATTTCGATGTAGCCCGATTCGGCTTCCAGGCGCTCAACCATCTGACGCAGCATGCCTTCGAAGTTCTCGACCGAGATCTCGCGCTCGCGCGTGTTGAGAATTTCGATGAAACGCGACATGTGGGTGCCCTTGAAGTTATGCGGCAGGTACACATACATGTTGAAGTTGGCGATAGTGTGCTGGACGCCGCCAGTCTTGTCCGCGACCCGAACCGGGTGGCGAATGCTTTTTATGCCGACCTTGTCGATGGCGATTTGCCGGGTATCAGCTGTACTTTGCACGTCCGGCATGCAGGTGGTGTCGCAAATGTCGTTCATGACCATTCCTTGGATAGGGGTTCGGCTTGGCCGGGTCCAATTGCTGACCCGGTACAGTTTAGACTAAGTCTACACTGCGATAATAGTTGAGTAAACTACTCGGGTAATAGGGTTATCCGCTGGCGGATGGCACGTTCAATCCCGGCCGGATCGAGTCCACACTCAGCCAGCATGGCGGAGACGTCGCCGTGTTCAATAAAACGATCGGGCAATCCCAGGTGGAGGATGGGTACCTGAATGCCGAGTTCGGCCAGCGCTTCGGCTACTCCCGCACCCGCGCCGCCTGCCACGGCGTTTTCTTCCAGCGTCACCAGCAGCCGGTGGGTTTGCGCCAGCTCGCGCAGCAAATCTACATCCAGCGGCTTCACAAAGCGCATGTCGGCGACGCTGGCGTCGAGCGCTCCGGCTGCCGCCAGCGCGGGCGCGACCAGGCTGCCGAAGGCGATCAGCGCGACCTCGCGGCCGCTGCGGCGCAACACACCCTTGCCGATTTCAAGCGGGTCGAGGCCGGGCTCGATGGCGGCGCCGCTGCCGCTGCCGCGCGGATAGCGCACCGCTGACGGGCCGTTGTGCAAGAACGCCGTGCTGAGCAGGCGGCGGCATTCGTTTTCGTCAGACGGCGCGGCGATCAGCATATTGGGGATGCAGCGGAGAAAACTCAGATCAAAGCTGCCGGCGTGTGTTGGGCCGTCGGCGCCGACCAGGCCGGCGCGGTCGATCGCCAGCATGACTGGCAGATTTTGCAGGGCGATATCGTGGATGAGCTGGTCATACGCGCGCTGCAAAAAGGTCGAGTAAATCGCGACCACCGGTTTGACGCCTTCGCACGCCAGCCCGGCAGCGAAGGTCAGCGCGTGCTGTTCGGCAATGCCGACGTCGAAATAACGCTTGGGATAATCCTGCGAAAAACGCACCATCCCCGAGCCTTCGCGCATCGCCGGGGTAATGCCGACCAGTCGTGCGTCGGCCGCCGCCATGTCGCACAGCCAGTCGCCGAAAACTTGTGTGTAGGTGGGCTTGGCGCCAGTTTTTTCGGTGATGCCTGCCGCCGGGTCGAAGCGCGATACGCCGTGATACTGGCAGGGATTGGCTTCGGCGGGCGCGTAGCCTTTGCCTTTGCGGGTGACGACGTGCAGGAACTGCGGGCCGCTGAGCTGCTTGATGTTGGAAAGCGTATCCAGCAGCACGTTGAGGTCGTGGCCGTCGATCGGGCCGATGTAGTTGAAGCCGAATTCCTCGAACAGCGTGCCGGGCGTCACCATGCCTTTCATGTGTTCTTCGGCTCGCTTGGCGAGTTCGCGGATCGGCGGCGCAACCGACAGGACTTTTTCGCCGGCGCGGCGGGCGGCGGCGTAAAACTTGCCCGACATCAGACGAGCCAGGTAATTGTTGAGCGCGCCGACGTTGGGCGAAATCGACATGTCATTGTCATTCAGCACCACCAGCAGGGGCAGGTCAGTGGCGCCAGCGTTGTTCAGCGCTTCGAACGCCATGCCTGCCGTCATGGCGCCATCGCCGATTACCGCGACCGCGCGCTGACTGGAGCCGGTCTGGCGAAACGCCTCGGCCATGCCGAGCGCAGCCGAGATTGAGGTACTGGAATGACCGACGCCGAATGCGTCGTGTTCGCTCTCGGCGCGGCGCGGGAAACCGGCGATGCCGCCCGGCTGCCGCAGCCCGGCCATGGCAGCGCGGCGGCCGCTGAGAATCTTATGGGTGTAGCTCTGGTGGCCGACATCCCAGACGATGCGGTCGCCCGGCGTGTCGAATACGTAATTGAGGGCCAGCGTCAGTTCCACCGCACCCAGGTTGGAGGCCAGGTGGCCACCGGTTTGCGCGACCGATTCGACCAGAAACGCGCGGATTTCCTGCGCCAGTTTCGGCAGGTCGGCGGGCGGCAAGGCGCGCAGGTCGGCCGGCGAATTCACGGTGTCGAGCAAAGGTCCCGTCATTTAGAAGGCGCGCTCCACGACAAAATCCGCCAGCTGGCGCAGGCGGTCGGCCGCTGCGCCGGCCTGCGCCAGCGTGGCGTGCGCGTCGGCGCGCAGTTCCTGCGCTAGTTCGCGTGCGCGCGCCACGCCGAGCAGGCTGACGTAAGTCGGCTTGTTGTTGGCGGCATCCTTGCCTGCGGTTTTGCCCAGCGTGGCGCTCGAGGCTTCGGCATCGAGTACGTCGTCGACCACCTGGAAGGCGAGCCCGATGCATTTGGCGTAGTGGTCGAGCGCGCCGCCCGTGGCTTCGGACAGCGATCCGCACTGTGCGCCCAGCAGCACCGAGGCGCGGATCAGCGCACCGGTTTTGTGGATGTGCATGAATTCGAGCTCGGTCAGGTCGAGCGGTTTACCCACGCTGGCCAGATCAATCGCCTGGCCGCCCGCCATGCCGCGCGAGCCTGCTGCTTGCGCCAGCAGTTTCACCATATTCAATTGGGTGCCCGCGTCGGCTGCGAGCGGCTGCGCGGCGAGGATGTCGAACGCCAGGCTTTGCAGCGCGTCGCCCACCAGCAGCGCGGTGGCTTCGTCAAACTCAACATGCACGGTGGGCTTGCCGCGCCGCAAGGTGTCGTTGTCCATCGCCGGCATGTCGTCATGCACCAGCGAATACGCGTGGATCAATTCGACGGCAGCAGCTGCGTGTTGCACCTGTTCAATGTTGGCGCCGGTGACTTCGCCCGCAGCAAACGCCAGCAGGGGACGCACCCGTTTGCCGCCGTCCAGCACGGCATAACGCATCGCTTCGTGCAGGCGCGTGGGGGCAATGTGGGCAGGCGGAAGATGTTCGGCCAGCACGCGTTCGATACGTGTCTGACAAGCCAGGGTCCAGACGGCAAAATCAGTCATCGGTGTTTTCGGTTTTGAAGGCCTGCTCGGCCTTGAAATTCAACAGGGTGCCGTTTTCCATGATCTTGACCTGCTGCTCGGCATCGGTCAGTTGCTGGCGGCAAAACTGCAATAACTCGGCACCACGCTTGTAAGCAGCCAGCGAGGCATCCAGCGGCAGGTGGCCGGATTCCATTTCAGCGACAATGGCTTCAAGCTCGGCCAGTGCGGATTCGTAGTCTTTTGGAGCGGCGGCGCGGGATTTGGCCATGAAATCGAACCCGGGCAGAAACAAAGCCCGATACTTTAACCGAGATTACCGTTGGGGCGGGATTCCCTCGGGGCAGAATCAACCCGGACTCGCCAAAATCATCCGCTGCAGGCGCTGGCACAGGGTATCGATGATGCGGCGCGACAGCGGGGCGGAATGGTTCATCAGCTCTTCCAGCATCTGTGGTGGCAGGGCCAGCACGGTGATATCGGTCTGGGCGACGATTGAGGCGGTGCGCACTTCGTTCAGCAAATAAGCCATTTCGCCGAACAGCTGGCCTTCGATGAGTGTGCCGATCTGGCGTTGACCATCGTCGGTGCGTTTGTAGACCGTGGCGCGGCCCGCATGGAGAAAGTAAGAGATGCGGCTATCGCTGCCTTCTTCAATCAGGGTATGGCCGGCAGGATGGACTTCACCATATTTCTCCAGCAGGCGATGGGTATCGGCGAAGACGTAGGCTTCGAGTTTGCTTGCGCCAATGCTGCTGCCGCCGAGAAACAGCTTTTCCAGCGCGGTGATATCCACCTTGCCGTAGGCGTACAGCGCCTGCGCCCATAAATAGAGCAGCAGAAAAGCGGAATACGCCCCCATCAGCACGAACACCACGCTGCCCGGCGCGCCGTACAGGCTGCGTAAATTTTCCAGGTTGAAAAATGTACCGAATAGCGAGAACAGCACGCCCAGGCTGAGCGTGGCGGCCAGGGCGAACGCGGCCGCGACCCGCGCAGACGGATTCTGGCGCGGCAGCCGCCAGTAGGCAGCGAACAGCAGCGACCACACCATGGCAAGGCCGAACATTGAATTGAGCGCCTGCAGCATTTGCGCATTGCCGCTGCCGATGAAATTGTTATGCGCCAGAAAACTCAGGGTCACTTGTGCCAGCATGGCCAGGCCCATCAGCAGAAACAGCAGAGGCAGAATGATCAGGGGCAACACCCAGGACAACACCAGATTGCGTTTGTTCGGGTTGGGGAAGATGACCCTGAACGCGCCTTGTACCGCGTTGACCAGCCCACGCGACGACAGCACCAGGGTGAGTAGGCCGATGCCGCCCACTGTCAATTGGGCCTGGCGCGGGATAAAGCCAAGTGCAGTCAGGTTGTCCAGCCGTAGCTGGTCGTAGAGCGCGGCCATCAGGATGGCGGCAGGCACCGAGTTCTCGGCAATGTGGCCCAGCAGTTGCAGGGCGTAGCTCAGCAACAGCAGCAGCGGGGTGGCGGATAGCAGGAAGTAAAACGCCGCGGCAGCGGCGTGATTTTGCAAACCGTTTTGGTTGAACAGGCGCGCGGTGGTGTGCGCCAGCTGGAGCGGCCAGCTCAGCTGGCTACGCAGGAAGGACAGGACGGGCGTGCGCATAGACGCTAGGCTACCCGCGCCGGACGCGCTAGGCCAGCGCGGCGGCGATGCGGCTGATCGCTTTTTCCAGATTGGCCTGCGAGGTGGCGAACGACAACCGGATATAGCCTTCGGCGCCGAAGGCCGAACCGGGGACGACGGCAACGTCGGCGGACTCCAGCAGGTATTCGGAGAAGGCGATGTCGGTCGGCGCGTCGATGATGTCGCGCGCCAGCAGGCTCATGATCGCCGGACGCACGTCGGGGAACGCGTAGAAGGCGCCGCCGCTGTCGACGCACTTGAAGCCGGGAAGGGCATTCAGCGCATCGACGATATAACGATGGCGTGTTTTGAACGCGTCGAGCATCGGCGTGATACAGCCCTGATCGCCGTTCAATGCGGCTTCGGCGGCCACCTGCGAAATCGACGTAGGGTTGGAGGTGGACTGCGACTGCACGTTGGTCATCGCGCGCAGGATGGCCTCCGGACCCGCCGCATAACCGATGCGCCAGCCGGTCATCGAATAGGCTTTCGACACGCCGTTCAGCACCAGCGTGCGGTCGTAGAGGTCGGGGCAGACATTGAGAATGTTGACGAACGGTGCGCCATCGAGCCGGATGTGCTCGTACATGTCGTCGGAGGCGACCAACAC
>JAANCK011142418.1_pt1 | contig 13180 bp, 12 predicted proteins | sample 7277841 | NCBI WGS metagenome assembly JAANCK01 (sample SAMN14222788, study PRJNA588281) | permafrost metagenome | isolation source: Arctic cryosol methane SIP | place: Canada:Nunavut | collected 2015-07 | reverse complement strand
TTGCCAATGCGCACGACATCCCGCTCAACGTGCAAATCGAGCTGCAACGCTGGCTGCGCAAGATTTATCTGGAGTTCCGGGAACTCAACCTGCGCATTCTGCTCTCCGACCTGCAATCCTCGATCCGCTTGAAATAACGGGTTCCATTTGCCGCTAAATTTAGCATCGGTGGCGGCAGAAAAAACACCAGGAACTCACGGGCAATCGAGGGAACCCAGGAACCGGATCGCCCCTTGCGCGTTACCGGGCGAACTTCCCGCGCGCGCTATCGCGCCAACGAGGAGGCTAGCCATGTGGACTTCAATGTTCGCCATCGTTCTCGCCATTGCCCTTGGCCTTGGCGTGGGCGCGTGGGTGCTGGAATCCTACGAGGAGGCGTCCCATCGTCGACACAGGCCGCTCCGCGGCTTCAGGGCTATGCGTATGCGTATACGTAATTAGTGTGTGCGTTATCGGTAGCGACCCCTTTGGGCGGCCAGCAGGCCGCCCAATTTTTTTGTTCCGGCAGGGCTCGCGCGCCATGGAACTCTGCAATACTCAGTGACCATGCCGCCACCCCTGATGCTGTCGAGGCGCTTCGCGCCGCTGTTCTGGTGCCAGTTCTTCGCGGCATTCAACGATAATTTTCTCAAGACCGCGCTGGTCTTCCTCATCCTGTTTCATGGCCATCCGGATGCCGAGGCGCTGATCACGACGGCGAGCGCGATCTTCATCGCGCCGTATTTTTTCTTGTCCGGCCTCGGCGGCGAACTGGCCGATCGCTACGAAAAGGCGCGCGTGGCGCAATGGGTGAAATTCATCGAGATATTCGTCGCCGCGCTGGCCGTATGGGGCTATGCGCGCCAGTCGCTGCCGATTTTGTTCACCGCGCTGTTCGGCTTTGGCGTGCTGGCTTCGCTGTTCGGGCCGATGAAGTACGGCATCCTGCCGGATCACCTGGCGCGCACGGAATTGCCGGCCGGCAACGCGCTGGTGGAGGGCGCGACCTTCGTCGCGATTCTGCTGGGGACAATCGTCGGCGGCATGGCTGCGCGCAGCAGCGGCGGTCCGTTTGCTTTTGCGCCGCTGGTGATCGGTTTCTCGCTTGCCTGCTGGACGGCGGCGCTGCTCATCCCGCCGAGCGGCGAGGGCGCGCCGCACCTGACGGTGACGATGAATATCATGGTTTCGACCGTGACGATGATCCGCCATCTGCGCGCCGATGCCCGCCTGTGGTGGGGCGCCATGGTGACAAGTTGGTTCTGGCTCGTGGGCATCGTGGTGCTGTCGCTGCTGCCGCCGCTGATCAAGACTCTCATCGGCGGTGACGAGGCGAGCGTCACGATCTATCTGGCGCTGTTTTCGATCGCGGTCGGTTGCGGCTCTGGCCTTGCCGCCGTTATTGCGCGCGGACGCATCGTGCTCAAAACGACTATCGCCGGCGCGGTGATGCTCGGCCTGTTCGCGCTCGATCTCGGCTTCATCACCTGGGGCGTGGCGCCGGCGACGACGCCGCAGGCTCCCGCCGCGGTGTTTTCAGCCGCGCTCGGCCTGCGCGCGGCCATCGATCTGATCGGTCTCGCGGTGTCGGGCGGATTGTTCATCGTGCCGGCCTTCGCCGCGGTGCAGGCCTGGTCCGACGTGGATTATCGCGCGCGCACGGTGGCGGCGGTGAACGTGCTCAACGCGGCCTTCATGACCGGTGCGACCGTGCTGGTGGCGATCATGCAGAAATTCGGCGTCACCGTGCCGGCGCTGTTCTTGGGTGTCGGCGTGGCGACGCTTGCGGTGGCGCTGGCGATTTGGCGCACGATGCCGAAGGCGACTTAAGACTTCCGCATCTTGAGCACCCGATCGACCATCTCGCCGGCGACGCCGAGGTAGTTGGCCGGATCGACCATCTGCTCCAGTTGCTTGCGGGTGGCGTGCTTGCCGATCTCCTTGTCCTCGGCCAGCAGATCGATCAGCGGGCGGCCGGTCTTTATCACCTCGCGGCAGATGTCATAGACCACGTCATGCGCGCGGTTGCGCCCCATGGCGGCGCCCAACCCCATCATCACCGCCTCCGACATGATCAGGCCCTTGGTGATGTCGAGGTTCTCGCGCATTTTCTTTTCGTTGACCTGCAGGCCTTCCACCAGGAAGCGCGTCTGCGCCAGCGCGCCGGCCGACAGCATGAAGATTTCCGGCAGCGCGATCCATTCGATCTCCCACGGGCCGGTGGAGCGTTCGTGATCCTCGACCATCGCTTCCAGCAACGCGGCAACGAGCTGCTTCACCATCGCGGTCTGCGCGGTGATGTAAACCGAGGAAATCGGATTGCGCTTCTGCGGCATGGTCGAGGATGAGCCGCGGCCGGGGTGGAACGGTTCGTACACTTCCTCCACTTCGGTCTGCATCATGAGCTTCACGTCGAAGGCGATCTTGCCGCAGGTGCCGGTGACCAGGCCGAGGAAACAGCCAACCTCGGCGATGCGGTCGCGCACCGTGTGCCAGGCAATGTCGGGCTGGCCGAGCTTGAGCTCCTTGCACAGCTCTTCCTGCACCTTCAGCCCGTCCTTGCCGAGCGAGGACAGGGTGCCGGCGGCGCCGCCGAATTCGCCGACCAGCACGCGCGGCTTGAGCTCGGCCAGGCGCTGCTTGTGGCGCTCGAAGGCGCCCAGCAGGGTCGCCATCTTGTAGCCGAAGGTGATCGGCACCGCCTGCTGCAAGTTGCTGCGCCCGGCCATCGGCGTGTCGCGATATTTCTTGGCGAGTGCGGCCAGCGCGTCCGCTATGGCGTCGATCTCGCTTTCGACGATGGCGAGCGCTTCGCGCATCTGCATGACGGTGGCGCTGTCGGTGATGTCCTGGGTGGTAGCGCCCCAGTGGCTCCATTCGCCCAGGCCATCCTTGCACAGCTTCACGAGTTGCTGGACCACCGGCAGCACCGGATAGCCGATGCGCTCGGTCGCTTCCTTCAGCTTGGCCATGTCGATCAGTTTGGCGTCGCAATGCTTGACGATCTCGCCGCAGGCCTGCTGCGGGATGATCTTCAACCGCGCCTGCGCGCGCGCCAGCGCTGCCTCGAAGTCGAGGTATTTCTGCACGCGGTTCTCGTCCGACCAAACCTGGCGCATCTTGTCGGTGGTGAAAATGTCGCGGAATACCGCGGAATCGAGGATCGTCGAGGGCATTCGGGTCTCCTAAAGGGAGTGTCGGCGCGCACGTTAGCGCTTCCCTCGCGCCGATCAACACGGGGTGTTGCGCCGGAGCGCATTTCCGTCCCAAATTGCCCGCAATCGTCCATCAGCCGACCCGGGAGACCCGTATGAACGTCAGCACCAAGCCACAGCGCAGCTTCAAGCTCGAGCCCGTGCACCCCAAGCCGGAGGAGGCGGCCACCATGCCCTACGCCCCGGCGGTGCATATCGTCGGGGCCTGCGACCTGATGTTCCTGTCGGGGGCGACGCCCTCGCCGCTCTACCACAAGCATCCGCATGTCGAGGCCGAGCACGTGCATCCGCACTCGATCGAGGAGCAGACCAAGCGCGCCATGGAGGCGATCAAGTCGATCCTCGACCATACCGGCGCGAGCTGGCGCGATGTGGTGAAGGTGACCAAGTATCTCACTGATTTCCGCGAGGCCGACGCCATGCACGCCACCATGGCGAAATATTTTGGCGACTGGCGGCCGGCCTCGACCACGGTATGCATCAATCAGCTGTCGTCGCCCGGCGCGCGCATCGAGCTCGACATGATCGTGGCGCTGCCGAAGAAAGCCTCGTGACCCTTCCTCCCCATCTCGCCCGCATCGTCGACGCGCCATACCCGCGCTTTTCCGAGCCAGAGATAGCGCGCCGGCGCGCGGCGGTGGAGGATTTGCTGGCGCGCGCCGAGTGCGACCATCTGGTGTTCTGCGGCGCCAACCGTTTCGGCTCGGCGGTGCAATGGCTGACGCAATGGCCGGTGACCGCCGAGGCGGTCGGCGTGTTCAGCCCGCGCGAGCGCGATACGCTGTTCGTGCAATACGTCAACCACGCGCCGCAGGCGCGGCTCTTGGCCGACAAGGCCCATGTCGCCTGGGGTGGCGAGTCGTCGATTCAATCCGCCATCGAGGTGCTGGGCAAACGCGGCGCGCGCGATAATCGGGTGGCGACCCTCGGTCCGCTGAACGCCGAGCAGCACGCGGCGTTGTCGGCGAAATTCGGGAAAATCAAAAGTCTCAATCGCGATTACATCCGCCTGCGACAGGTGAAGTCGGCTGAGGAACTGGACTGGCTGCGCATCGGCGCGCATTTTTCCGATCTCGGCATGGCGGCGCTGCGCAACAACATTACGCCGGGCATCAACGAGCGTGAGTTAGGCGACCGCATCGAGCGCGCTTACGTGGCGCAGGGCGCGGTCAATGTCATTCATTATATCGGCGCCACGTCGATGAGCGCGCCCGATTTGGCGGTGCCGCGACAGTTCCCCACCACGCGATGCGTACAAAAGGGCGACGCGGTGGTGGCCGAAATCAGCGCGGCGTTCTGGGAGCATCCCGGGCAGGTGCTGCGCAGTTTCGCGCTCGGCGCGCCAAGCAAACTCTATCTCGAGCTGCATGCCACTGCAGACGCCGCGTTCGATGCGATCGCCGAGGTGCTGAAAGCCGGCGCCACGCCCAGCGACGTGATCGAGGCCTCAGGCGTCATCGAGAACGCCGGCTTCACCATCATCGACGATCTGCTGCACGGCTATGGTGGCGGCTACCTGCCGCCGATCCTCGGCTGCAAGAGCCGCCCGGCCGGCCCGGTGCCTGAGACGCCGTTCCGCGCCGGACAGACCGTTGTGATCCAGCCCAACGTCGTGACGCGCGACGGCAAGGCCGGCGTGCAGACCGGCGAGATGGTGGTGATCACCGAGAGCGGCATCGAGCGGCTGCACGCGATGCCGAGAGGATTTGTGCAGCTCTGACTCACTCGGCCTCATGGTGAGGAGCGTCGCGTCAGCGACGCGTCTCGAACCATGTGGCCGCCCATCCTTCGAGACGGGCGCTTCGCGCCCTCCTCAGGATGAGGCGGCGAGTTGCTCCTTCATCCAATCCGCGCTCTGCGAACGCCAGCGGTAGGCGCGGTTGGTGGCGATGTGGTTGCCGTCCTCGATCATCATCAGCTCGACCGGCCCCTTCACCTCGCGCGCCAGGCGCTCGGCATCCTTGGCCGGCACGATGCGGTCGAGCCGCCCGTTCACGATGAAAATGGGGCAGGTGATGTTGCCTGCCACGCTTTCGAGCGACAGCGTATGGGCAATGGCGCGTGCATCCTCGTCGGTGCGGCAATGGCTGCGCACGCGGAAGGCTTCGCGCGTCAGCTCCGGCAGCCCATCCCAGGCCGCGCCCCAGTTGAACGGGCCGCCGAGCGCGATGCAGGCCTTGATGCGCTTGTCGAAGGCTGCCGCGCGCGGTGCATAGTATCCGCCGAGGCTGACGCCCCACATGCCGATGCGCGCGGCGTCGAGATCGTGGCGCGTGCCGATGTAATCGAGCACGGCCTTGACCGGCACTTCGTAGTCGCCGCGGATGGCGAAATCGTACTGCGCCTCGCCCTGGCCGGGCCCGTCGAAAATCAGCGTCGCCATGCCGCGCGCCAGGAAAGGATTTTCGTAGGCCTCGCCCTCTTCCTTGGTGGAGTCGAGGCCGACCGCCATCGCCACCACCGGCGGCTTTTCGATACCGGCCGGTTTGCGCAGGATGCCGGCGAGCGTTTTGCCCTGATAGGGAATCTCGACCCGCTCGCCGGGCGGCCGCAGGTGCGGCAGCGCCGCTTGCCGGCATGCGACCGCTTTCATGTGAGCGACTTTCATCTGCGGCACGTCGTTGACGAACAGAAACGCGGCGAAATGATAGTAGACGGTGGCGCGTTGCAGGCATTCACCGGCGGTGAGAAAATGCTTTTTCGCCAGCGCCTCGCGGCCGAGCTGCTCGTGATGCGCGGCGCGCTCCGACCAGGCGCGGCACCAGTCGCCATAGGACGTGAGCGAGCCGGTCACCTCCTCGAAATCGGTAAGCACCACGCCGTTGGCGACGAAGCGCGGGCCCCAATGCGAAATCGCGGCCTTGAGCAAGGGATCGGATGACATGTGAAGTCCTCGAGAGAGAAGGGGTTATGCGCCCCGGCGATACCACGGCATGAAGCGCTGCGTGGTCCAGTTCACCAGCAGCTCGAAGCCGACGCCGAAGGCAGCCAGCAGCAGCACGCCGACGAAGGCTTCGTTGTGGTGATATGAGCGCGAATTGTAGAGGATGTAATAGCCGAGCCCGCCGACCGATAGGAAGAACTCCGCCACCACCGCGCCGATCAGCGCGCGACCAGCGGCCAGCCGGAAGCCGGCCAGCAAATAGGGCATCGAGGCGGGCAACACGATGTCGATCAGCATGCGCATGCGGCCGGAACGGAACGAGCGCGACACCTCGAGGTATTCGCGCGGCACCGAGCGGGCGCCATCGGCGACGTTCATGGTGATGGCGAATATCGCGGCGAAGATGATGGTGGCGATGCGCGCCGCGCCCGAATAACCAAACCACAACGAAAACAGCGGCAGCACGATGATCATCGGCAGGGCGTTGAAGCCATTGACGTAGACGCGAATCATCCGATCGATGGTGATGCTGCGTCCCATCAGCAGCCCGATGATTGTTCCGGCGACGATGGTGATCGCCAATCCTTCGGCCACGGCCATGACGGTCTGGCGCAGCGCCAGCAGAAAGGTCGGGTCGACGATTACACGCGGAATGGCGAGCACCACTGTGCTCGGCTTTGCTACATAGGCAGGCGCGAAAGCGCGAACCACGATCTCCCACGTCAGCAGAATCGTCAGCCCGGTGGCGGCGCGCGGCATGAAACTGCCGGCGCGCCACGCGGCCATGCGCGATATCGCCGGAGCCGTGGCGATCGCAGCGGGTGATGCGCCGATGGTGGAGTCAGTCATGAGCTACTGTCTCCACTTCGCGAAGTGCTGCTCGATCGCCAGGCCGAGCCGCGTTAAGCCGACGCCGATGATCCCGATCACCAGGATCGAGGCGAACACGCCGGCGGTATCGAAATCCTGCGAGGCGCCCATGATCAGCTGGCCGAGGCCGGTGGACGACAGAAAGAACTCCGCCGCGATCATGCCGACCAGCGCACGTCCGATGGCCTGGCGTACGCCGGTCATCATGTAGGGCAAGGTGTAGGGCAGCATGACCTCGCGCCACAGCGCCCATTCACTGGAGCGGAACGACTTCGCCACCTCGATCAGCTCGGGCTTGATGCTGCGGGCGCCTTCCACGGTGTTATAGAGCACCGGAAACACGGTGAACAAAAAAACCACCAGCACCTTGGGCACAAAGCCGAAGCCCATGATCGAGAGAATAAACGGGATCAACGCTACCATCGGCGTGGCGTAAAGAATCATGATGTAGGGCTCGATGCCGATACGCAGCACGCGCACGCGCGCCAGCAACATGCCGAGCGGCGCGCCGACCGCGAGCGCCAGCACGAAGCCGGTCAAGAACAGTTCGCTCGAATCGAGGAACTGGACGATGAATTCGCCGCGCGTGACGAGCTGCCAGAGCCGCACCAGCGTTTCCGACAACGGCACCATGAAGGCCGCGCTGGTGCTGCGGCCGGCGATCTCCCACAAAGCGACACCGGCGAAGATGCTGGTCCAGAGCGGCGCGTGGCGGCGGAGATAGGTATTGAGCACGAAGTATCACCCTTTCGGCTGTCATCATCCGCGTAAGCGGATGATCCAGTAGCCCCGGTGCTGCGATTCAAGCACCGAGACCGGGGTTACTGGATCCCCGCATTCGCGGGGATGACCGCGCTTTGCTAACGCAAATCGCGGTCACTTCACCATTGCGTTGGCGTCTTTCCAGATGCTGGTGTCGACGAAGTTTTCGTAACTCACCGGTGTCTTGTCGGCCTTGATCGAGCCGATTTTTTTCATCAGCGCGGCGGTTGCTTCCAGCTTGTTGCGCGGCAGGCCGTCGTCTTTCGCCGCCCAGAAGTCGATGGCGAGGAAGGCCTTGAGCGCCGCCTTGTTGACTTCCTTGTTGTGGCCGGTGCCGGCGGCCGCGTCGGCCACAGCGTCGGCGTTCTTCGGGTCCTGCATGAAATGCGCGGCCTCGATCATGCCGGCGACCGTGCGCACGATGGCGTCGCGGTTCTTCGCCAGATTGTCCTTGCGCACCACCAAGGTCAGGTAATGGCTGGTCGGATTGGTATTCTTCTGGGCAAGCAGGATGTGCAGCTTCTTGCCCTGATGTTCGATCTCGGCGAGATCGTCGAGATGCAGCACGGCGAAGTGCAGACGGCCCGCGAGCAGCGCCGGACCGGGGCTGGAGCCGAGCGCGACCTGTTTGAGCTGATCGAGCTTAACTTCCTTGCAGCCACCGGCCATCATCGAGCGCAGCGCGATCGAACGCGCGCCGTTGATCGAATCGACCGCGACATCCTGACCGGCCAGGTCCTTGCAGGTCTTGCCGGCGTCGGTGGTGCCGAGCACCCAGTCGGGGTTCGGCATGCCGTAGACCCCCACCAGCGGCACATCGGCATTGGAAATCTGGGTGATCACCGGCGGCGTCGGCGACCAGGCCATGTCGATATCGCCCGCCACCACGGCGCGCGCCGCCGCGGTGCCGTTATCGAACGGGCGAATCTCCACATTGGCGCCGTACTTCTTGAAGAAGCCCTGCTTCTCCGCAAGGAAGGCGATGGTCACCGAATAGATCGGCGGGATGCCGGGGGTCGCGATGACGATCTTCTTGCCCTGCGCCGACGCCGGGCCGGCGCCGATCAGGAGTGCGGCCAGCAGCGCGCCGCCGGCCATCAGGTTGAAGCTTCTGCGGATCATGGAATCCTCCTTTTTTGCCTGTGTTTTTCTTTTGTCAGCGTTCGAGAACGAACTCGGCTTCGCGCGCCTCCCGCATCAGCGTGCCCCACACCTGCTCGCGCAGCTCGGCGAAACGCGGCAGGCGCAGCGTGTCGCGCGTGCGCGAGTGCGGCAGGTCGATGGTGATGGTTTCGTGGATGCTGGAGGGCCGGCCCTTGAGCACGATCACCCGGTGGCCGAGCAGCACGGCCTCCTCGATCGAATGGGTGACGAAGATCATGGCGGTTGGCTGCTGCTCCCAGATGCGCAGCAGCTCGAATTGCAGAATCTCGCGAGTCTGCGCGTCGACCGCCGCGAATGGCTCGTCCATCAGCAGAACGTTGGGCTCCACGGCGAGCGCGCGGGCCAATCCGCAGCGTTGCTGCATGCCGCCTGACATCTGGTAGGGGAAAGCTTTTTCGAAGCCGGAGAGGCCGACCAGCTTGATGAATTCCGGTACCTTGCGATCGATGTCGGCCTTGGCGGCGCCGGCCATGCGCAAGCCATAGGCGACGTTCTCATACACGGTCTTCCACGGAAACAAGCCGAAATGCTGGAACACCATGGCGACGCCGGCAATCGGCTCGGTCACCAGTTCGCGGCCGACCCGTACCTCGCCGACATCGAACGGGATCAGCCCGTCGATACAGCGCAGCAGTGTGGTTTTGCCGCAGCCGGACGGGCCGACAATGGCGACGATCTCGCGCTCGCCGACATCGAGGTCGATGCCACGGAACACTTCGAGCGTGCCGTAATACTTGCCGAGGCCGCGAACGCGGATGCGCGGCTCGGTGCCGGCCGCGCGGGGGGTGTGGGCGGAAGAAATGGCGGAGACCGCCGTCTGTTGATTTGTCACTCGGCGGCCTGTGTCGTTGGTTTGGGGTTGATATTGGCCCAGTAGTCGGCGGCCTGCTTGGACTGCTTGAGCGCTTCTTCGGTCTCGAAGCCCGGCGCCATCGAGCCGTCCTGGCCTGCGAGGATCTGGTGGTGCTCGATGTTGAGCGTACGTAGCCAGCGCTGCTGACCCATGGTGATGGCAACGAAATAGCCGATCTCGACCAGCTCGGGCTCGCTGAAATGCTTGTGCAGGCGCGCCCAGAATGCGTCGTCGCACGGCAGATCCCAGGTGATCGCCTCGGCATAGGACAGGGCCGCCTTCTGGCGATCGTCGTAGCGGCTCGAACTCTCGAAGTTGATCAGGTCGGAATAGTCGTCCTCCTTGAGGCCGGACTTGGCCGCCTTGATCGAGCGCTGATTGCCGCAGAATTCGCACAGCACCGAGCGCGACACGTAGATGCGGCATAGCTCTTTGATCTTGTGATCGGCGACGCCGTTCTTGAATACGTCGCGCCAGGTATTGGCGAACGACCAGAACGTAGCCGGCACATGGGCGCGGATCGCTTGACTTTCCGGCCGCGGCGTTCCCTCGCGCGCGCAGCGTTCGAACTCGGCGATCATGGCAGGGTCTTCGACCGTCGAAGGATCGATATAGCTAATGCGCGGTTTAGACATCGGCGATCTCTCCCAGAAAAATTCTTGGCCCTGCGCCGGTCGCGGGTGCAATGGCTGTCGGTGCCGCATGTTGCCGCAACCGCACCGCATGAGCAACGTCGGCGGTTTGCTGCGCTAACCTTGCCTTAGCCTTGATCATGGCGTTCCGTCTGTTTGCTGGCGCGCGCTTGCGTGGGCGATGGCCCGTATTTACGGACGTTTGCGAGATGCAGGGGTTCGTTAGCCTAAACCGATCGTTACTGTGCGCGCGGTGATACGATCCAGTATTGTTAATGGCCGGCAAGGTTACTCTAAAGTTCATCCTATTTCGGATACCGGTTGTAAACAATAGGAATTCAGAGGCTCTTCAGCATAGTCCCAGATGCGTCCGCAATTTTAGCAATTGAATACTTCCTGAGCTTTAGGGTCGTCCCGAATAGACCAGAGCAGTTTCCGGTCGCGTCAAACGGGATAAACCGCCGTGCGTGCCAGCACCATTGTCATGATTGGGTTTGCCGTCGTCTTCGGCTTGCTCGCCGTGTTCATCGCCCAGGTCTGGCTCAACAACCAGGCCAGCATGCAAGCGCGCAACATGCAAGCCAACACGCAGCAGGTGGCGACGCGCACCATCGTCGTCGCCAAGGAGCCGCTGCGCTTTGGCACCGAGCTCAGCGCCGCGATGTTGCAGGAAGTGCCGTGGCCGGCCGCATCGCTGCCGAGCGGCGCCTTCACCGCGATCAAGGACATCTTGTCCGGAGGCCGCCGCGTGGTGCTGGCGGCGATCGAAGCGAACGAGCCGGTGCTCGCGCTCAAGATCACCGGCGCCGGACAGCGCGCGACGCTGTCGGCTTTGGTGAAGCCCGGCATGAAGGCGGTGACTATCCGTGTCAACGACGTAGAAGGCGTCGGCGGTTTCGTGCTGCCGGGCGACCACGTCGATGTCGTGCTCACGCGCCAGATCGACAAGGGTTCGGCCACCACCGACATCGTGCTGCAGAACACGCGCGTGCTGGCGGTCGACCAGAGCGCCGATGAGCGCACCTCAAAAGCAGCGGTAGCCAAGTCGGTGACGCTGGAAGTCGACACGGTCGAAGCTCAGAAAGTTTGGCTGGCCTCCTCGGTCGGCAGCCTGTCGCTGCTGCTGCGCAAGGCCGGCGAAACCGCCGAAGTGAAGACGCGCAAGATCACGCTCAAGGATCTGGGCACGCATGAACCGATCCGCGAGGGAAAAGCCGCCGTGACCGCGACGGTGGTGGTGACACGCGCATCGGCGAAACAGGAATACACCGTGCCGGTCGAGGGAAGTCATGGGGCCTCGACCGACGCGGGACGGAGGCAAGAGGCCTGGTAAATCCGGGCGTGGAGTAACTGACGGGGTGGGGAGAGTGTCGTGAACAACAATAACGATTATGTCGCCGGCTTCGACTGGCGGCGTTTGGACAGGACCGCAAAGAGCGGCAACTGGCTGCGCGATGTGGTCATTGCCTTGGCGATCGCGGTGGCGGCGACGCTTCTGTGCATGGCCGGCGATGCCTATGCGCAACAGCGTACCATCCAGATCAGCGGCGCCAACCGCACCGCCATGGTGACGGTGACGATCGGCAAGTCGCAGGACGTGCGCACCGACACCAGTTTCGTCGACGTCATGGTCGGCGATCCGGAGGTGGCCGACGTCAATCCGCTCACCGATCACACGCTGTCGATTCTGGCCAAGAAGATCGGCACCACCCGCGTGTCGGTCTATTCCGAAGGCAAGAAGCTGATCGGCATCTTCGACGTCGAAGTGTCCTATGACATTACGCGCCTGACCAACGAGCTCAAGCGCCGCTTCCCGAACTCAAGCCTGCAGGCCTCGACCGTCAACGGCCGCATCATGCTGGCCGGCGAAGTCAGCGATGCCGCCACGCTCGACAAGGCGGTGACCATCGCGCGCCAGTTCGGGCCGGAAATCATCAATTCGGTCTCGGTCATGTCGCCGCAGCAGGTCATGCTGGAAGTGCGTTTCATCGAGATTTCGCGCACCGCCGGGCGCGAACTGGGCGTGCAGTGGAACCGCTTTGGCGGCAACAGCATCACCAATATCGGCAATCGCACGACAACTCTGCCCATCGGGCCTGCAACGGAAGCGGCCGCCGGCGTCATCTCCGGGGCCTCTCCGTTCGGCTTCCTGATCGCCCGGATGGTGGCGAGCGGCGTATCCACCGACGTCATGATCAATGCGCTCGAGCAGAAGGGCATCGCCCGCAGCCTGGCCGAGCCCAATTTGGTCGCGCTCTCGGGCGATACCGCGAGCTTCCTGGCCGGCGGCGAATATCCAATTCCGGTGGCGGGAAGTCTCGGGCAGATCACCATCGATTATAAAAAATATGGCGTCGGTCTGGCTTTCACGCCGACCGTGCTCGGTAACAGTCTGATCAACCTGAAGATCGAGCCGGAGGTGAGTTCGATCGACACCACGCATTCGGTCTCGATCGCAAACGGCATCTCGATCCCGGCGCTCATCGTGCGCCGCGCCTCGACCACGGTCGAGCTGCGCGACGGCCAGAGCTTCATGATCGGCGGCCTGTTGCAGAACGACAACAAGAACCTGGTCGAGCAAATGCCGTGGCTCGGCAGCGTGCCGGTGCTGGGCGCGCTGTTCTCCAGCAAGTCCTATCAGAAGAACGAGACCGATCTCGCCATCATCGTCACACCGCGTCTCGTGCGTCCCGCCCGCCCGGGCGACATGGTCAAGACGCCGGCCGACGACACGCTGCAGCCGAACGATCCCGACTTTTTCCTGCTCGGCAAGACCGAGGTCACGCGGCAAGAGGCGCGTACGCTGACGCCGGTGACCGCG
>JAANCK010015430.1_pt1 | contig 13197 bp, 10 predicted proteins | sample 7277841 | NCBI WGS metagenome assembly JAANCK01 (sample SAMN14222788, study PRJNA588281) | permafrost metagenome | isolation source: Arctic cryosol methane SIP | place: Canada:Nunavut | collected 2015-07 | reverse complement strand
GCGTCTCAGCGACAATTTGCCCCACGGGACGCGCCTCCGTTCGGACGAGGCGCGCATGTTCGAGGGGCAGCCCATGATTGGATCCGTGGTTTCGATCAGCGTCGGCGCAGCGCTGGGCGCGTTGCTGCGCTGGCTATTGGCCGGGCGCTTCAACGCGGTGTTTCCCGCCTTGCCGCTGGGAACGCTGGCCGCCACCTTGGCCGGTGGTTACCTGATCGGGGTCGCCGTGGCCGTGTTCGCGGCCATGCCGGATCTGTCGCCGCAGGCGCGCTTGTTCGTGGTCACTGGCTTCCTGGGCGGGCTCACCACGTTTTCCACTTTTTCGGCCGAAGTGGTGACGCAATTGCAGCACGGGCACTTGTCCTGGGCCCTGGCGACCACATTGGCGCACCTGCTCGGCTCGTTTGCCTGCACCGCCCTGGGCATCGCCACGGTGAGCTGGTTGCGCTCCTAAAGCGGTCGCGCCGACGCGCGTCCTCGCGCGCGCCATCAGGCTGCGTGGTGCTCGGCTTCCGCTCGCGGCTGGTACAACGCCAGCACCTTGTCGATGCGCTTGCCGTCCAGATCGACCACCTCGAACAGCCACTCGCCGCATTCGATGCGCTCGCCCACCTCGGGCAGGCTGCCCGACACCGACATCAACAGGCCGGCAACGGTGTTGTAGCGGCCCTTGTCTTCCTCTGGCAGCTCGCGGATGTCCAGCCGCGCCTTGAGCTCGTTGACCGGCATCAGGCCATCGAGCAGCCACGAGCCGTCTTCGCGCCGAGTGGCCCAGGCATCGGCCTGGGCGCCGGGCTGCAGCTCGCCGGTGATCGCCTCGAGCAGGTCGTGCGGCGTCATCAGCCCCTGCACCACACCATACTCGTCGACCACGAAGACGATGCGTCCGGACTCCTGGCGGAATTGCTCGAGCAGTTCCATGCCGGAGAGCGTCTCGGGCACGAACAGCGCGGGGGTGGCAAGACTCTCGGCGCGGTTCTGATCCTCCGTTCCCAACGCCAGCAGCCGCGCCACGCTCAGCACGCCGAGCACGTCATCGAGCGAGCCGCGGCACACCGGATACCACGAATGCGCGCCGTCGCGGCCCACCTGGCGCAGGCACTGGGCCACGCTCAAGCTGGCGTCGAGCCACCGGATGTCAGAGCGCGGCACCATCATCGATGTGAGCGGGCGGTCGTCCAGGTGGAACACGTTCTGCACCATCTGGTGCTCGTGCTGCTCGATCACACCGGCGTCGACGCCCTCCTCCAGGCTGTGCGCGATCTCCTCTTCGGTCATGCCGCGCACGCGTGCGGTGTCGATCGGCAACAGCTTCAGCACCGCCTGGGTCGAAGCCGACAGCAGCTTGACGAAGGGACCGGCAGCGCCAGCCAGCCAGGCCATCGGTCGTGCCAGCACCCGCGAGACCGGTTCCGGATAGAGCTGGCCGATCCGCTTGGGCACCAGTTCGCCGAAGATGATGGTGACGTAGGTGATCAGCGCCACAACGATGCCGGTGGCCGCGTAGGACGATGCACGTGCGCCGATGCCGTAGCCCTGCAACCAGTGCGCCAGCTCGTTGCTGAACGCGGCCTCGCCGATGATGCCGTTGAGCACTCCGATCGAGGTGATGCCCACCTGCACGGTCGACAGGAAGCGCGTGGGCTGCCCCATCAGCCGCAGCGCGGCCGCGGCGCCGGCGTCGCCGTCCTCGGCCATGGTGGCCAATCGCGCTTTGCGGCTGGAGGCCAGCGCCATCTCCGACATGGCAAAGACCCCGTTCAGCACCGTCAACAGCGCGATCAGCAGGATTTCCATGAATCAGGGGCGAGAATCGGACACCATGGCACTTTACTTGATCGGTGACGTACAGGGCTGCGACGCCGCGTTGCAGCGGCTGCTGGAAAAAATCGATTTCTCGTCCAGCCGCGACACCCTGTACCTGCTGGGCGACCTGGTCAACCGCGGTCCGCAATCGGCCGCCGTGCTGCGCCGGGTGATGGGCTACGGCGACTCGGCCCAATCGCTCCTGGGCAACCACGACCTGAGCCTGCTCGCTCTCGCGTACGGTCAGCGCCCGCCGCATCGCAACGACACCATGGACGAGGTGCTGACGGCGCCCGACTTCACGGCCCTGATCGACTGGCTGCGCAGGCAGCGGATGGCCATCCATGCGCACGACGTGCTGATGGTGCATGGTGGCGTGCTGCCGCAATGGGATCTCGCGCAGACGCTGGCCCTGGCCGCGGAAGTGGAGGACGCCTTGCGCGGGCCGGGCCTGGTGGCCTTCCTGTCCCAGATGTACGGCAACCAGCCGGCGCGCTGGAGCGACGAACTGGTCGGCGCCGAGCGGCTGCGGGTGATCGTCAATGCGCTGACCCGGCTGCGCTTTTGCACACCGGAGGGCGACATGAACCTGAATGCGTCGGGCGGACTGCAGGACGCGCCGCCCGGCACCCTGCCGTGGTTCGACGTGCCGGGCCGCCGCACGGCCGGCACCACCATCGCCTTCGGGCATTGGTCGACGCTGGGGTTCCTGCAGCGGCCCGACATCATCTCGCTGGACACCGGCTGCGTCTGGGGGGGTGCCCTGAGCGCGCTGCGGCTGGGCGCGTCCGGCGCCAACCATGAGCTGATTCAGGTGAAGTGCCAGCAGGCCCAAAAGCCCGGGGGTTGAGAAAGCTCCGCTGCGGCGGGCGGGCCGGGAACGGTTGACTGGTGGGCCGGCCCGGCTATTCGGCCTTGAACAGCGCCGCCACCTTGCGTTTGGTCTTGATATTGGCCGAAATGCGATTGGCGGCGGGCTTGGCGGCGGCTTCCCAGGCCGGGGCGGCTTCGGTGGCCGGTGCCTGGTAAGGCTGGTCGAAGAATGGATCGCGCGGGGCCGCCGGCGGACGGTACTCGCGCTGGGGCCGGGGCGCGCGCTCGCGTTCGCGCGGCGCATCCAGCACGTCGCGCGGGTCGCCCACCTCGCCGGCCTCGCGCCAGGCGCGACGCCCGTCATTGATGCGGCCCTTTGGCTTGTCCTCATCGAACTCGAGGGCCTCGAGCTCGATCTTCCGCTTGAGCAGCTTCTCGATGTCGCCGATCAGGCGCGCATCGCTGCCGGACACGAAGGTCACGGCCAGGCCCGACTGTCCGGCGCGCCCGGTGCGGCCGATGCGGTGGATATAGTCCTCGGCGTTGAACGGCACGTCGAAATTGAAAACGGCCGGCACGTCCTTGATGTCGAGGCCGCGCGCCGCGACGTCGGTGGCAACCAGCAGGTCGACCTTGCCCTGCTTGAAGGCATCCAGCGCCTTCAGGCGTTCGTCCTGGCTCTTGTCGCCGTGCAGCGCCGTGGTGTTCATGCCTTCGCGTTCGAGCGACCGCGCCAGACGGGCGCAACCCAGCTTGCTGTTGACGAACACGAAGGCCTGCGACAGGCCGCGCTGGCGCACGATCTGGCGCAACGCATGGCGCTTTTCCTCGTCGGAGACGCTGTAGAAATGCTGTTCGACGGTGGAGGCTTCCTGGTTCGGACGGTCCACCTCGATCGTGATCGGGTTCTGCAGGTAGCTGCCGGCCAGCCGCTTGATCTCGGGCGAGAAGGTCGCCGAGAACAGCAAGGTGGTGCGCTGCTTGGGCAGGTACGACAGGATGCGCTGCAGATCGGGCAGGAAGCCGATGTCAAGCATGCGGTCGGCCTCGTCGAGCACGACGTACTCCACCTGATTCAGCACCGCGTTCTTGGCCTCGATGTGATCGAGCAGGCGGCCCGGCGTGGCCACCAGCACTTCGACGCCCTTCTTCAGCTCGGCGGTCTGCGGCTTCATGTCGATGCCGCCGAACACCACGGCGCTGCGAAGGTTGGTGTACTTGCCGTAGAGCTTCACCTGCTGGGCCACCTGGTCGGCCAATTCGCGCGTGGGCAGCAGCACCAGGGCGCGCACGGGATGGCGCGCCGGCGAAGTCGAGGTGTTCTCGTGCTTCAGCAGGCGGTGCAACAGCGGCAGCGCGAAGGCTGCCGTCTTGCCCGTGCCGGTTTGGGCGGCGCCCATCACGTCCTGGCCCGTCAGCACGACCGGAATCGCCTGGGCCTGGATGGGGGTCATGGACTCGTAGCCCATTTCGGCTACGGCGCGTGCCAGCGGCTCGGCCAGCGATAGATTGGAAAAAGAAGCTGTCATCTCAACCCGCTATTGTCGCACTTTGGCGGCTGCCCTTCCGCAGGCCCGGGAAGCGGCACCACTTTTTGAACGCAGAGAAATCCTTGGAAGGTCTTCCCTCTGCGCCCTCTGCGCAAATTTTGCGTCCTCTGTGTTCAAAGATCCCTTGGAGTAAAGGGTCTGACGTTCTCGCCCGAACGGCTGGCGGCGACCACTCGGAAATTCGCCCGAGCGATTGCTCAGAGTGACTTGCTGCTGAAGGTGTCGCAGGCCTTCACGCTGCCCGTGTCGAACCCGGTCTGGAACCAGTGCTGGCGCTGGGCGCTGCTGCCGTGGGTGAAGCTTTCGGGCACCACGGCGCGGCCGGCCGAGCGCTGCAGTGTGTCGTCGCCGATCTTGGCCGCCGCGTTCATTGCCGACTCGATGTCGCCAGGATCGAGCCAGTGCTTGGACTGCTGCGAATGATTGGCCCAGACGCCGGCGTAGCAGTCGGCCTGCAATTCCACCCGGACGCTCACGGCATTGGCCTGCGCCTCGTTCATGCGGGAACGAGCCGCGTCCACTTTGCGCGTGATGCCCAGCTCGTCCTGGACGTGGTGCCCGACCTCGTGCGCGATCACATAGGCCTGGGCGAATTGTCCGGGCGCGCCCAGGCGGCTGCGCAGGGTGTCGTAGAAGCTCAGGTCGATGTAGACCTTCTGGTCGGCCGGGCAGTAGAACGGGCCCATGGCGCTTTGGCCGGCGCCGCAGCCGGTGCGGATGGCACCGCGGAACAGGTCCAGCTTGGGCGCGTGGTAGGTTGCCCCGCCCTGCTTGAACACATCGGTCCAGACGTCCTCGGTGTCGGCCAGCACCACCGAGACGAACTTGGCGCTCTGGTCGTTGGCCGGCGGCGGATGGGCCGGCCCCTGCTGGACCTGCGGCGCCGGACCGCCGCCACCGCTGAGCATGCTCAGGATGGTGAGCGGGTTGATCCCGAACACGGCCCCGCCGACCAGGGCGATGACGATCGCGCCTATGCCCAGGCTGCCGCCGCCGAAGCTGAAACCGCCCCCGCCGCCACCCTCGTCGCGGCGGTCCTCCACGTTGTCCGATTCCCGATTGCCTTCCCAACGCATGCGTGTTCTCCTGGCGTGCACCGCTGCCGGCGCCGTGAGTCCATCCTATCCGCTCCAGCCGTAGGCGGGGACCGCTTTCCATTGTCGTGGTACGGCTCCTGAGCTGCCGCTTTCCAGCGCCGCGCGCAGCCATTGCCGGGCGCCGACTCGTCCAGGAGCGCACGAGCCTAAAATCCCGGGGTGTCCATCATCAATGCCGACCTGCACTGTCACTCCACCGTCTCCGACGGCACCCTGGCCCCCGAGGAGCTCGCGGCGCGCGCCGCTGACAACGGCGTCGAGCTCTGGTCGTTGACCGACCACGACGAGATCGGTGGCCAACACCGCGCCGCCGCGGCCGCCCGGTCCCACGGAATCAAGTACCTCACTGGCACCGAGATCTCGGTGACCTTCGCCGACCAGACAGTGCATATCCTGGGCCTGGGTTTCGACGCCGATTCGGCGCAATTGCGGCAGGGCCTGAGCGAAACCCGCGGCGGGCGCCGCCAGCGGGCGATGGAAATGGCCGAACAACTGGCCGCGGCGGGCATTCCCGGAACCTACGCGGGAGCCCTGAAGTACGTGGGCAACCCCGAACTGATCTCGCGCACCCATTTCGCGCGCTTCATGGTCGAGGCCGGCGTATGCCGTGAGACCAGCGAGGTGTTCCGCAAATACCTCACCGAAGGCAACCCCGGCTACGTGCCGCACCGCTGGGCCTCGTTGAAGAATGCGGTGCGCTGGATCACCGAAGCCGGCGGCATGGCGGTGATCGCGCATCCTGCGCGCTACCCTTTCACGGCCAACGAAGAGTTTGCGCTCTTCAGCGAATTCAAGGCCCATGGCGGGCAAGGCGTGGAAGTGGTCACCGGCAGCCACACGCCGGCCGAGTATCTGCGCTATGCCGGGATCGCGCGTGAATTCGGCCTCGCGGCCTCGCGCGGCAGCGACTTCCACAGCCCCGGCGAAAGCCACACCGACCTGGGCCAGCTGCCGGCCCTGCCGGATACGCTGACGCCGGTCTGGGACGTGCTGGCCGACCGCATCCTGTGAGCCTGCGCCCCCGTGCAATGGCCGGCGTCGCGCTGGCGGTCGGCGCGGTGGCCTGCTTCGGCGCGCTCGATACCACCACCAAGTTCGTCAGCACCTCGGTGCCGCTGCTGATGGCGCTGTGGTGCCGCTATGCGTTCCAGGCATTCCTGACCACCGCCACCGTGCTGCCCCAGCGCGGCATGTCGGTGATGCGCACCCGCAATCCGCGGTTCCAGTGGCTGCGCGGCGCGCTGCTGCTCACCAGCAGCCTGCTGGCCTTCGCCAGCCTGAAGTACATGCCGGTGGGCGAGTTCACGGCCATCATGATGATCGCGCCGCTGGCCATCACCGTGCTGGCCGCGACCCTGCTGAAGGAACACGTTTCGCCGCTGCGCTGGATCCTGGTTGTGGGCGGCTTTGCCGGCACGCTGGTGATCATCCGACCGGGCGGCGACGCGTTTCAGTGGGCCAGCCTCCTGCCGCTGGGTGTGGTCGTCAGCAACGCCTGGTTCCAGGTGCTCACCAGCAAGATGGCGCGCACCGAAGACCCGGTCACCATGCACCTTTACACCGGGTGGGTCGGCACCTTGCTGGCTACGCTGGGCCTGCCGTTCGTCTGGACCACGCTGCCGCACTGGTGGCTTTGGCTGGCGCTGTGCTTCATGGGCCTCATGGGCGCGATCGGACACTTCTTCCTGATCCTGGCCTACCAGCGCGCGCCCGCAGCCACCTTGACGCCCTACCTCTATGCCCAGATCGCCTTCGCCATGCTGGGCGGCTGGCTGGTGTTCTCGCATGTGCCGGACGCCTGGTCCCTGATCGGCATCGTGACCATCGCCGTCTGCGGCGCCGGCGGTGCCTGGCTGACGCTGCGCGAAACCCGTCTGGCCATGGAGCCGGTGGAAGCCTGAACATCCACTTCAAATGGCCCAGTACTTCGACGTCCACCCCGACAATCCGCAGCCCCGGCTGTTGCGGCAGGCCGTTGCGCTGCTCGAGCAAGGCGGTGTGGTCGCCGTGCCCACCGACTCGAGCTATGCGCTGGCCTGCCACCTGGACGACAAGGCGGCGGCCGACCGCCTGCGCCAGATTCGCGGCGTGGACGAGAAGCACCTTCTCACCATGCTGTGCCGCGACCTGAGCGAGCTGGCCACCTATGCCCGGGTGGACAACCGCCAATACCGGCTGCTCAAGAACGGCACGCCCGGCGCCTACACCTTCATCCTGGATGCCACCCGCGAAGTGCCGCGCCGTATCAGCCATCCGCAGCGCAAGACCGTTGGCCTGCGGGTGCCCGATCACCGGGTGCTGCAGCAATTGCTGGCACTGCACGGGGGACCGCTGCTGGCCACCACGCTGATTCCACCGCGCGAATCCGAACCGCTGAACGACGCGCAGGACATCCGCGGCCGCTTCGAGCACCAGATTGCCGGTGTGATCGATTCCGGCGCCTGCCCCTCGCAACCCACCACGGTGATCGACCTGACCGCGATGGCTACCGGCGGCGAGGCCGTGGTGATACGGCAAGGCCGCGGCGACCTCGCGGCCCTCGGTTTGTAACCCGAACCCTTTGTCGGCAGGGCCGGCGGTCCTGCCAAGTCGAACCGCTTCGATCCCGATGTAGGGGACGAAGATCCCCAAATTTGGGTACCCAATCCTGGGGTCTGGTCGTTCTGGACCCATTCTGGCCCCCTGGATTTTTGGTCGCTTGAAGCCGAATCTGCCCACCGTCGCGCGCGATCGCGATGGCGATGGCACGGTCGTTGCATCCGGATACAGCTGATTCGAAGGGGCTGATCGTGCAACACAAACAAAATGGCTCGCCGGACACGGCGGGCGGGGTCGCTTGCGACCGTACACCATCGCTAAAGCGGCCTAGCCTGCTTCGGCTACCCATTGCAGCCGTGCTGGCCAGTGCCATGCTGCTGGGCGCAGCAGGCTCCGCGCGGGCGCAATCGGATCCGTTCATCGCACCGGTGATCCCGGCGGTGCCGATCGTTCCGACCGGGTTCGACATCACCGGGTTCATTCAGGAAGCCACGCTCGACGTGACCCATTCCATCTGCACGCCGGCCCATCCCCGGCTGGCGGGCGGCACCGTGACGCTCAATGGTCAGCTGGTGATCATTCCCTGCAACACGATCTTGCAGATGCCCGCGTTCACGATGTCTTACGCGGATCTGTTCAAGCCCGGCAGCGGACTGTTCGCGCCGGACATCACGCCGAACAATCAAACGGGACTTGCGCTGATGGACCTGATCGGCTCCACCGCGGGGGCCACGGTACCCGCGGCGCAGCCCGGCTTGCTCACCATGCCGCTTCCCGACGCCACCGGCGGCGCAGCCCCCCGCTACAGCGCATCGCTGCCCTCCTATGAGATTCACGTGGTGGGCAATGTGGTCAACGGCCAGTACATCGCCGGCCTGGTATTCATTTCGCAGCAGGCCCTGAATTCGGGGCAGGGCATGATCAGCTGCATCGACTACAACACCGGCGAATTGCAGGTGGGCGGGACCCCGGTCGACCCCAGCGTGGCCCCCTACGGCTGCCCGAGCCCGAATCCACCCGGCACGACCCGTGTTCGCCTCAACGACGCGATCGGTCGCTTCGGCAAGAGTCATGCGCCCATTGGCGGATGCGCCGGCAAGCCCAATTGCATCGAAGAGGCTGGCTTCGACCCGCGCTTCACGCCGGACACCGACAACCCGACCGTGCACGCGTCCACCGGCTATCCGATGTGCATTCCTCGCGTGAATCCCTTCATTGCGGGCGTCGTGGATCCGGAGTGTCCCCAGTCCAACCGGCCCATTGCGCCGTACTGCAAGAGCTACGCGCAAGTCACGGGCCTTCCGGCGTTTGCCGTGCCGTTCATGGGTTACTGCATGACGTACGTGATGGACCCGCCCAAAGCGAAGCCGCCTGCCGGGGTCGTGGGGACCTGCCCGGGTTCCGACCCGCTTTGCCCGACCGACCCGACCAAGCAGGCGCCCTTCGAAATCGGCGACAACATCACCTTCCAGGGGACCCTCAAGGCAGACGCCGCCGGTACTTATGTTTCGGCTCACACCGTACTTGCCAATCTGGGCATCTACACCCAACCGTACACGCCACCGGCCTACACGTTTGTTGAAATGGTTCTTGCAGGCACCGATGCGCTGCCTGTCGCCGGCCTGAATCAGGAGGCCACCGGCCGCGTCAAGTTCGTGGGATTCACCACCGACGTTGCGGGTCTGGTGGACCTGTTCGCGCTCGACCAGGACCCGGTCACCGGCGTCGTCACGGACCGTCCGCTCGGCGTGCAGAGCCCGATTGCCAACCCCGTGCTGGGACGCTTCCGCACGCCCGTCAACAACAACGGCGCATTTGCACCTCCGACGCGCAACTACCGGGCCGTCAACCGCACCATGTGCGCCAACACCTCGGGACCTGGGTCGTGGTGCACCCTGGACGGCGCGGGACCCCAAACGCCGGTGGCGAACGGATTGATCGCAGGGCAATACCTGTTGCCCAACTTCGAGTTCATCTTTGCCGAGAATCTGAATCTTGGAGACGCGCTCGTTCCCAACAACTTCCAGGACCTGCCCTTCCTGTTCTGTGGCTCGGGGCCGCTGGATGGGCCAGGCACCAGTTCGCCGGTGGTGGGTCAACTCGATCCCGCGCCCTGGGCCGCGCCGATGGGCGACCCGATTTTCTACACGACGCTTTGCCCGTCGGTCAAAGCGGTCGCAGCGCCACGTCCCTTCCCGGGTGTGATCGGCACGCCCGATCTCCTGACGATCACGACGGCGACCTGGGACAACCGCCAGGGCAAGGGCAAAGTCAACTTCGTCGTGACGTCGTCGAAGACGCCCGCACCGCGTGGCATGTTCATGATGGCGACCTTTTCCAACGACACGCTGCTTGCGGGCGTGCCTGGCAGCACCACCAATCCGATCAATGCCAGGATGGTGCAGGTGTCCAATACGCCCTCGACGCCAGCCGTCTGTCCCTCGGCGGCTCCTTGCTGGCAATTGCTCGCTACCGGATTCATCGTCAATCCTGCGGGCCAGAATGGAAAGAAGAACCCGACCCTGGTGCCTCCCACCCTGATATCGGTGCATTCCAGCATGGGCGGCACCAATGCCACCACCAGTATCACCGTCCTCACTTGCGTGCCTGGCAAGCGCGTCACCTGTCTGTAACCGGGCAGAACGCCATGAAACAGACCCAGCAATTCCCCCGATCGGGGGTCGAACAGGACCAGCCAGGGCCCGTCAGGCCGATGCGGACATGGCAGCGCGCCGTCGTCCTGGCATTGGTCGCGGCCCTGGTGTGCCCAGCAGTTGGCGCGAGGGGTCCGGGCCGGGCCGGCATTGCCGACCTGGCTGAAGAGCCCGACGCCATACCGCCTCCGGGTCCCAAGAAGGCGACCAACTTTGTCATCGCCATCGAACCCACGCAGCCCTTGCCGGGCAATCCGTCCTTCGACGGCTTGATGTTCGATGCCCTGGGTCGACAATTCGTCAGCGTCTCGGTGGACGCAGTCAGGGGCGGTCCCGACGGCATGACGCTGGGTCAACCCGAGGTTGCCCGTTCGGGCGACTTGATGGTGACGCTGGGCGGCGTCGCGCCGGTCAGTACCGGGAAGCCCGCAATCAATGCACACATCGGACTGATCGATCTTTCCAGGCCGCTGAAGGCACTCAAGACAGTGGGAATTCCGCCGGTGTACGGTCTGGAGCGATATGTGAGCAACAAAGCTGCGATGGTTGCTCTGGGCAAAGCGCTGTTCTGGGATGCGAAGGTTGGCAGCGATGGCCAGGCCTGTGCCAGTTGCCACTTCTCCGCGGGCGCCGACAACCGGCTCAAGAATCAGCTCAATCCCGGCCAACGGGGCGTGGTGAGCGACAACCTCTTCAACCCCACGGCCACCGGCGGCGGCGGGCCCAACTACACGCTCAAGGCCAAGGATTTCCCGTTCTACCAGTTGAAGGATCCGAAAGATCGCAACTCGGCCATCGTGTTCCAGAGCAATGATGTGGTGTCGTCCCAAGGAACTTTTGCCGGACCCTTTCAAAGCCAGTCCGGGGCCAACGAGAAGTGCGGCAATCGACCGATCGACGAATTCAGCGTGCACGGCACCCTGACCCGTCGCGTCGCACCGCGCAACACCCCCTCCGTGATCAACGCGGTCTTCAATTTCCGCAATTTCTGGGATGGCCGCGCCAACAACATCTTCAACGGCAACAATCCCTTCGGAAGCCGCGATCCCTCTGCCACGGTGTTGCAGACACAGGCGGATGGGACGGCGGCACCGGTAGCGATGGCGCTTCCCAATGCCAGCCTGGCTTCGCAGGCGGTGGGCCCGGCGTTGAGCGACTTCGAGATGTCCTGCGCCAACAAGACGTTCCAGCAGCTGGGGCGAAAAATGCTGCCCTTGAAGGCCTTGTCGACGCAGCGCGTGCACCCCGAGGATGCGGTGCTGGGGCCCTACCGCGACCCGCAGGGCGTCGGCACGATCGCGACCTATCAGCAGATGATCCAGGCGGCGTTCAATGCCGATTGGTGGAACGCGACCGGCACATATGGCGGTTACAGCCAAATGGAGAACAACTTCTCCATGTTCTGGGGACTTGCCATCATGGCGTACGAAGCGACGCTGGTGTCCGATGACACGCCGTTCGACCGCTTTGTCGGATGGGCCGGGACTCCGCCAGACCCCAAGGCCCTGTCCAAGCAGGAACTGAGCGGGCTGGCTGTGTTCAGGGGACCCAAGGCACTTTGCAATTCGTGCCACCGGGGAGCCGAGTTCACGGTGGCGGCCTCGACGCTTCAACCCAACACCGGCGAGATCAATCTGCTGGAACAGATGTTCGTGAACGGAGGGCAGATCGCACTGTACGACACCGGGTTCTACAACACCGGGGTGCGTCCAAGCTCGGACGATATCGGCCTGGGCGGCCTGGATCCCTTTGGCAACCCGCTCTCCTATTCACGTCAATGGCTTGGCCACCTGCGCGGCAAGCCGTCGCCCGACCTGTTCCTGGTGAGCCCCTGCCTCTTCCTGGTCAAGGCCGATGCGTCCGATTGTTCGACACCTCCTTCAGCCAGCATGTCACGGGTTGGCGTTGACGGAGCTTTCAAGACGCCCGGGCTGCGCAATGTTTCATTGACTGCACCGTACTTTCACAACGGCAGCCGCAACACACTGGAGCAGGTGGTGGAGTTCTATGACCGTGGCGGCGACCGGCGCGGACCCGACGGCAACGACTCGTCCGGGCTTTCCGGTGCCGTCGCACCCGATGGCGGCAACTCCAATGTGCATCCGGCAGTCCGCCCGTTGGGACTGACGAAGCAGGAAAAGGACGACCTGGTGGCCTTTCTTCGCACCGCACTCACTGACCAGCGTGTGGCCTGCAGCCAGGCGCCATTCGACCACCCCGAACTGGTGGTGTTCAATGGGCATGTCGGCAATGAGAAATCGGTCACGGCCGTCAAGAATGACGTGAAAGCCGTCGATGAGGTCATCGATCTGGCGGAGGTGGGTGCCAAGGGCCTGCTGAAAGGCAAGTGCCTGGCTAGGGACGACGGCAAGCAATTCGATGATGGCAGGTAGTCTTGAACCGGCTTTGGCCTGGAACGGAATTACCGGATGACAGTGTCCGCCAACGGATGACATCGACCGCAAGGTCTTGCCGCTGACCACGGGAATCGGCGGCCAGGCCGCCGTGCGACGGCGGGTCGGTGCGATGGCTCGGTGTCCGGGGTCGCCGCGGGAACCCGCGGTCGGCAGTTGAATCCTCGGGTCTGAGACAATCCGCCCCGTGGATATCAACAACCTCGTTCAAACCGTCCTGATCTACGCCCTGCCGGTGCTCTTTGCCATCACGATCCATGAGGCCGCGCATGGCTACGTGGCGCGCTACCTGGGCGACAACACCGCGTACATGATGGGCCGTGTC
>JAANCK010494774.1_pt1 | contig 13215 bp, 10 predicted proteins | sample 7277841 | NCBI WGS metagenome assembly JAANCK01 (sample SAMN14222788, study PRJNA588281) | permafrost metagenome | isolation source: Arctic cryosol methane SIP | place: Canada:Nunavut | collected 2015-07 | reverse complement strand
TCACGATGCTCGCCGCGCTCGCGTTCGCCGTGGCGTACTTCGCGTGGGTGCGCGTTCCGGCGCTCGCGCTGCGATGGCCGGGCCGCAAGGCCGCGGCGATCGCCGGGGTCGGCGTGGCACTCGCCTACACGCTCATGACCGGCTACGCGGTGCCGGCGCAGCGCACCCTCGCGATGCTCGCCGTGGTGGCCGCGTGCGTGCTCGCCGATCGCCACGGCAGCGCCTCGCGGGTGCTGGCGCTCGCCGCCCTCGTCGTGGTGGTGCTGGACCCGTGGTGCGTGCTCTCGCCCGGGTTCTGGCTTTCCTTCGGCGCCGTGGCCTCGATCTTTTACGTGATGGCATCGCGCACGGGAAGGCACGGCAAGCTGCGGGGCGCGTTGCTCGAGCAGTTCGCCGTGACGGTGATCATGCTGCCGATGCTCGTCGCACTCTTCGGGCAGTTCTCCCTCGTCTCGCCCATCGCCAATGCGTTCGCGATCCCGCTGGTGAGCCTGGCCGTGGTGCCGCTCACCATCGCGGGGGCGTTCCTGCCGCTGCCCTTCCTGCTCGACGCGGCCCACGGGCTCATGCTCGGGATCATGGTGCCGCTGGAATGGCTCGCGGCGCTGCCCGCGGCCGCGGTCGAGAGCCACGCTCCCGCGCCGTGGACCGTCGTGGCCGCGATCGCGGGATGCCTCTGGCTGCTGGCCCCCCGCGGCTTCCCGATGCGCGCCTGCGGGCTCGCATGGATCGCGCCGCTCTTCGCGGTGCTGCCCCCGGCGCCCGCTCCGGGAGAGGCGTGGCTCGACGTGCTCGACGTAGGCAACGGGCTCGCGGTGGTCGTGCGCACCGCTTCCCATGCGCTCGCCTACGACACGGGGCCCACGTGGAGCGACGAGTCCGACAGCGGCGGGCGCATCGTCGTGCCGTTCCTGCGCGGCGAAGGCGTGGCCCGGCTCGACGGGCTGGTGATCTCCCACGCCGACGACGACCACTCGGGAGGTGCTGCCTCCCTCGTCGCGGCGCGCAAGCCTCCGTGGCTGCTCTCGCCGCTGCCCCCTGAGAATCCGCTGCACCGCCTGGTGGAGCGCTCGCTGCGCTGCGAGGCGGGCCAGCCCTGGACCTGGGACGGCGTGGAATTCCGCGTCCTGCATCCCGGCGCCGGGATCTACGGCGAGGCCGCGCCGGAAGGGCCGCGCAAGCGCGATCGATCCCGCAGGAAGGAAAATGACCGGGGCTGCGTGCTCAAGGTCTCCACGGCCGCGGCCTCGATGCTGCTCGCCGCCGACGTCGAGGCGCGCAGCGAGGCGGAGATGCTCGCGCGCGACCGGGCGCTGCTCACGGCCGACGTGCTCCTCGTCCCCCACCACGGCTCGAAGACCTCGTCCACCGAGGCCTTCGTCGACGCGGTGGCGCCGCGCAGCGCGGTCTTCTCCGTGGGCTATCGCAATCGCTTCCACCATCCCCACCCGTCGGTGGTGGCGCGTTACGTCGCGCACGCCGTCGCGCTTCGCCGCACCGATGGGGAAGGAGCGCTGCACGTGGTGCTGCCCGCGCATCTTCCGGCGCCCGTGTCCATCACGGGCCGGGAAGGCGAATGCCGCTATTGGAGCGAGCGCGGGTGCGGATAGGCGACCGGGCGGGCGGGGCTTCCCCGATTCCTACCTCACGATGTCCGTTTGACCTTCATCAAGTCGGCCGGTTGACCTTCGTCAAGTCGCGAGAACTGCGCTCGCGCGCTCCGGGTCGAACGGCGGCACAACAAATAAACAACGTGAGGAGAATGCCATGTCCCTCGGAATGATCCTGTTGATTGTCCTGATCCTGCTGCTGATCGGCGCGATTCCCTCGTGGCCTTACAGCCGTGGATGGGGCTACGGCCCCAGCGGCGGGCTCGGGCTCGTGCTGGTGATCATCGTGGTCCTGCTGCTGCTGGGAAAGATCTAACGCTCGTTCGGTAAAGAGACCGGCTCCCGGAGGAGGTCCCGGGAGCCGGCAAGCTCCGCGACGAGCTACCCGGAGCCGCGCCGCCCCGGGCAACCGATGGCGCGGGATAGCACATGATGGCCATGGCGGCCCGGGGGCGCCGTGAAGCATTCCACCGGGCGGGTGCGGAATATTCGGCAACGGGGATAGAATCGTTGCGACGCTTCCGCCTCTTCATCCGCCCCGTGCTGAGCCCCACCGCCGCCACCGACGTCGCGCCTTTCGAGGCCGAGCTGCGCTCCACCTTCGGCGCGGCCCTGGCCGAGCTGCCCGCGCGCGCCCTGCAGTTCGCCCGCGGGGCCGCCCGGGCGAGCGGCCGCGACGAGGCCTTCGAGCGCGCGCTCGCCGTGGCCCACCTCCTGCTGGTGCAGGGCGCCGATCCGGAGACGATAAGCGCCGCGCTCATCAGCCAGTCGATCCCCGAGCGCGACCTGGACCTGGAGGGCGTGCAGGCCGCGTTCGGGCCGGAGCTGGCACTCCTCCTGCGGGGGCTCGCGCGCGCCGGACGCATCGAGAACCTGGGAGCCACGGGCACGGACCTGGAGCAGCTGCGCAAGATGCTGCTCGCCATCGCCGAGGACGTGCGCGTGGTGCTGATCAAGCTGGCCGAGCGCGTGGTGTACCTGCGCTCCCTCACGCGCGCCGACGAGGCGATCCGCCGCGCGGCGGGGCGCCAGACCCTCGAGCTTTTCGCGCCGCTTGCCAACCGCCTCGGCGTCTCCGACATGAAATGGGAGCTCGAGGACTTCGCGTTCCGCTATACCGAGCCCGACCTCTACCGGCGCATCGCGCAGCTCCTGGACGAGAAGCGCAGCGAAAGGGAGGCCTACATCCAGCGCGTCATCGCGAAGCTGGCCGAGGAGCTCTCCGCGATGGGCATCGAGGCGACCATCCAGGGCCGGCCGAAGCACATCTATTCCATCTGGCGCAAGATGCGCGGCAAGGACGTCTCGTTCGAGGGCTTGTACGACATCCGTGCCGTGCGCGTGATCGTGGGCAACGTGCGCGAGTGCTACACGGTGCTGGGCGTGGTGCACGACCTGTGGACGCCCATCGAGGGCGAGTTCGACGACTACATCGCGAGCCCCAAGACCAACGATTACAAGTCGCTGCACACGGCGGTGCTCGGTCCCGAGGGCAAGACGCTCGAGGTGCAGGTCCGCACCGACGACATGCACCAGCACTCCGAGCACGGGGTGGCGGCCCACTGGCGCTACAAGGAAGGCTCGCGCGCCGACAGGGTGTTCGACGCCAAGATCGCGTGGCTGCGGCAGGTGCTCGCGTGGAAGAAGGAAGTGCTGGGCGGGGAAGTGGCGGATTCCTCCCGGCGCGGGCTGTTCGAGGACACGATCTACGTGCTCACACCCCAGGGGCGCGTGGTGGACCTGCCCGCGGGATCGACGCCGCTCGACTTCGCGTACCACGTGCACACGGACCTGGGACACCGCTGCCGCGGCGCCAAGGTCGACGGCCAGATGGTGCCCCTCGACTACAAGCTGCAGAACGCGCAGCGCGTGGAGATCATGTCCGCGAAGCAGGGCGGCCCGTCGCGCGACTGGCTCTCCCGCGATCATGGATTCCTCGCCAGCCCGCGGGCGATCGCCAAGGTGCGGCAATGGTTCCGCCACGAGGACTTCGAGTCGGACGTGGCGAGCGGGCGCACGGCGCTCGACAAGGAGCTGCACCGCATCGGGGCCGTGAGCGAATCCCACGAGAAGATCGCCACCGCGTGCGGCTTCGACAAGCTCGAGGATTTCCTCGCCGCCCTCGGGCGCGGCGAGGTGTCCGCGCGGCAGATCGAGGTGGCGGTGCGCGGCGAGGCGCCCGCGCCCCAGGCGGCACCCGTCGTTCCGGTTTCGAAGCCCGCGCCCTCGGGGACCTCCTCGGGCGTGCTCGTGTTGGGCGTCACCAACATCGCGACCCTCATCGCCAAGTGCTGCAAGCCGGTGCCGCCGGACCCCATCGTGGGATTCATCACCCGCGCGCGCGGGGTCACGGTGCACCGCCAGGATTGCCCGAACATCACCGGGCTCGCTCCCGACCAGCGCGAGCGCCTCATGCCCGCGGACTGGGGCAAGACGGGCGAGGAGGCCCCGTTCTCCGCCGACCTCGAGGTGGTGGCGCTCGACCGCCAGGGGCTGCTGCGGGACGTGAGCGAGGCGATCGCCCGGGAGCGCATCAACGTGACCGCGGTGAACACGCTCTCCCGCGGGGCCCACGCGTTCATGCGCTTCACGCTGCAGGTGGGGTCGGCCGACGGGATCGTGCGCGTGCTGCGGCAAGTGCGCGAGGTGCCCGGCGTGGATACCGCGCGGCGGCTGTGAAGATCGCCACCCTGCAGCAGCTCGAGGCGCGGTTGAACGAGCCGCTGCCGGTGCAGGAGCGCGTACGGCTGCTGAACGAGATCTGCGACCAGCTCTACGAGCGCGATCCCGCGCGCGGCACGCTCCTCGCCCGCGAGGCGGTGGACCTCGCGCGCGCCACCGCCGACGTCCCGGGCGAGGCGCAGGCGCTCTACTGCCTGGGGCGCAACCTGCATTCCCAATCCGAATATCCCACGGTCTTCGAGACCCAGGGTGCCGCGCTGGCGCTCTTCCGTTCCCTGGGAGATGCGGGCGGCGAGGCGCGCTGCTGCAACCTGCTGGGCATCACCCATCGGCAGTTGTCGGAGTACGGCCGGGCGCTCGAGATGTACGAGGCGGCCCTCAAGGGCTTTCGCCAGACCGCGGACCTCAAGTGGCAAGCGCGCGTGCTCTCCAACATCGGCAACGTGGAGATCCAGCTCGGCAACCATTCCGCGGCCCTCGAGCTCTTCGAGCAGGCGCTCGAGCTGCGGCGCGAGATCGGGGATTCCGAGGGCGCGGGCTTCGACCTCAACAACAGCGCGTTCGGCCACATCCAGCGCTCGCTCCAGCTGCGCTCGGCGGGCGACGCGGCGAGCTGCCAGCTGGAGGCCGAGACCGCGTTGAAGCTCCTCGATCGCGCGCTCGCCATCGCGCGGCAGTACGGATACAAGCGCCTGGAAGCGGTGTGCCTGGAGACGATGGGCGAAGCGTACCTCGCCATGTCCCGTCCCGAGGTGGCCCTCGGGATGGCCGACGAGTTTCTCGCCCTCGCGCGGGAGTCGAGCGACAAGTGGGTCGAGGCGTACGGGCTTGCGAGCGTGGGGGAGATACGTCTCCAACTGGGACAGCACGAAGACGGCGTGGCGCTGCTTCGCGACGCGCTTGCGACCTTCGAGTCGCTGGGCTCCCGGGACGAGGTGGCACGGGTGCTGCGCGTGCTCTCCCAGGGGCACGAGGCGATGGAGAACGTGGCCGAGGCGCTCGCGTGCCTGAAGCGCGCGGGGGACATCGAGCAGCGCCTGAAGAGCGAGGAGACGGAGCGGCGCGCCCGGTCGCTCTCGGCGCGCCGGCGCGTGGAGCAGGCCGACCTCGAGGCGGAACGCTATCGGCGCCTGGCGATGGAAGACGCGCTCACGGGGCTCGCCAACCGACGCCAGCTGGACGAGCGGCTCGCGGCGATGATGCACGAGGCCGCGGCGCGCGGCGGGGTGGTGACCGTGGCGATCGCGGACGTGGACCACTTCAAGGGCATCAACGACCGCTTCTCCCACGCGGTGGGCGACGAGGTGCTGCGCAGCGTGGGCGAGATCCTGCGCGCCCATTGCCGCCTGGGAGATCTCGCCGGGCGCTACGGCGGTGAGGAGTTCGTGCTGATCTTCCGCGGCCTGGACATGCGCTCCGCCGCCGAGGCCTGCGAGCGCGTGCGCCGCGGCGTCGAGGCGTGGGACTGGCCGTCGATCCATCCGCAGCTGCGCGTGACGCTCTCCATGGGCCTCGCCACCAGCGCCTCCTTCGACCATCCCCAGGGCCTCCTCGACGCCGCCGACCACTGGCTCTACGAAGCCAAGCACCACGGCCGCAACCAGGTCCAGCCGCTCGTCGTCGCCCCCGCGTGAGCGATAATGGGGGGTGAATCCCGAAGCCCGACTGGTCCTGAAGCCCGGACGCGAGAAGTCGCTGCGCCATCGCCATCCGTGGATCTTCTCCGGCGCGGTCGATCGCGTCGAGGGCGAGCCCGCGATGGGCGACACGGTAACGGTGGTGGCGCGGGACGGCGCGTTCCTCGCCCGCGCGGCGTATAACCCCCAGTCGCAGATCCGTGCGCGCGCGTGGTCGTTCGATCCGGCGCAGATCGTCGACGAAGCGTTCCTCAAAGCCCGCCTGCAAGGCGCGATCGATCGCCGCTCGGTGATGCGCCCGGGCAGCGACGCCCTGCGTCTCGTGCACGGCGAATCCGACGGGCTTCCGGGCCTCGTCGCCGATCGCTATGGCGACACGCTCGTGCTGCAGATCCTCTCCGCCGGCGCCGAGCGCTGGAGATCGCTGTGGGCGCCCGCCCTGGCGCAGATGACCGGGGCGAGCGCGGCGTTCGAGCGCTCCGACGTCGAGGTGCGAACGCTCGAGGGCCTGCCTCCGCGCACGGGCGCGCTGATGGGAGCGGTACCCACGGGCGTGCGCATCGTCGAGGACGGCATCTCCTACGAAGTCGACGTGGTCCACGGGCAGAAGACGGGCTTCTACCTGGACCAGCGGGAGAATCGCGCGCTCGCCCGCACACTCGCCGCCGGAGGCGACGTGCTCAACGCTTTCTGCTACACCGGCGGCTTCAGCCTCGCCGCCCTCGCGGGGGGCGCGCGCCACGTGTCTTCCATGGATACGTCGGAAGAGGCACTCGCCGGCGCGCGGCGCAACGTGGAGCTGAACGGCCTCGATGTCGGCAAGGCGGAATGGGTCGCGGCCGACGTGTTCGGGCAGCTGCGCAAGCTCCGCGACCAGGGCAAGCATTACTCGCTCATCGTGCTCGATCCGCCCAAGTTCGCGCCCACGGAAAAACACGTCGCCAACGCCGCGCGCGCCTACAAGGACATCAATCTCTGGGCGATGAAGCTCCTCGCGCCGGGCGGGCACCTGCTCACGTTTTCGTGCTCGGGAGCCGTGAATGCCGACCTCTTCCACAAGATCGTGGCCGGTGCCGCCGCCGATGCGCGCGTGGATCTCCAGATTCGCCGTCACCTCGAAGCGGGGCTCGACCACCCCGTCTCGATTCACTTCCCCGAGGGCGAGTACCTCAAGGGGCTCTGGCTCCAGGCGGCGGCGTAGCGGGCGAAGGACTGCACCGAGGCGCCCAGGAAGTCCCGCGTCCATTCGTCGTACATCGTGAAGGCGTCGGGAGGATCCACCGCGAGGCGCGCGTCGGCCTCCGAGCCGCCGTGCACGATGCCCATGCGGTGCTTGCGCGCGAGGTGCATCATCGCGCCGTTCTCCGCGAGGCAATGCACGAACACTTCCCGCGCCCCGCGGTTGCGAAGGTGCGTGACGGCGCGCGTGAAGAGCGCCGCACCCAGCCCCAGGCCGCGATGGCCCGGCAGCACGGAAAGCCCCAGCTCCGCGCTTTCCCCCGTGAAGGCCACGTGCACCGCCGCCACGATTTGCGTGCCGTCGTCGTGCACGGCGAAGATTCCGTCGCCCCGGAAATCGATGCGCTCGACATAGGCCTGCACGGCCTCGTCGGAGATGGGGCTCCCGAAGCGCAGCCGGCGATCGTCGCCGCCCAAGGCGAGGAAGTGGGCTGCAAGGGCGGGGCGGTCGACCTCGCGCAGGTGCACGGCGAGGGAGGCGGAAGTCGTCATGGGGAGTCCCTATGCTAAAATTTCACTTCGAATCACAGGCGCGTAGCTCAGCTGGTTAGAGCACCACCTTGACATGGTGGGGGTCGTTGGTTCGAGTCCAATCGCGCCTACCAGTTCATCGTTCCATGGATGAAAAAAGCCGCTCCGATGAGCGGCTTTTTTTGCTTCGAGGCGGATTAAGATATAAAAACGACCGCGCGAGATGCCGATGACCGCCTTTGGGGAAGCGACACGCTGGCGCCGCCACATGTTCGAGCGATACGCGTCCGAGCGGCGGACGGTCACGGTGCCGGGGTATTCCGTCGAGGTGGATGCGGACATCACGCGTCACCATCCGCAGGGCTGGGATGACGAGGCGCTCCTCTGGCTCGCCCGCTTCCCGAAGTCCGCGGCCGACCGCCGCATCGCCGAGGAGCTCGCCAATGTGCGCGATCGCGGCTGGCAGGCGGAATGGAAGCTGCACGACTTCGACGAGCCGGACGATCTCAAGGCGCGCCTCGAGGCGCGGGGTTTGTCATGCCACCACATCGAAGCGCTCATGGTGCTCGACGTCGCCAAGACGCAACCTCGCACTTTCGACGAAACCGACGTGGAGGTGGCGGTGGCCTCCCCGGAAGAGATCGACGAGATCGCGAGGCTCGGGGAAGATGTGTGGAAGTGCCGGCTGCCCTGGCTCGCGCGCACGCTCAGGGAGATGACCGATCCGATCTCCGGAACCGCGAGCCTGTACTGCGCGCGCACCCGGGATCGCGTCGTGGGCGCCGGATGGATCGAATTCCACGGCGGGTCGCGGTTTGCCCAGCTGTGCGGCGGCGCGCTTCTCGAGGCGTACCGTGGCCGACGCCTCTACTCGCGACTGTTCGAGCTGCGCGTCGCGCAGGCGCGGGCGCGCGGCGTGCCCTACATCGCGGTCGATGCCGCGCCGATGAGCCGGCCGATCCTCGAGCGGCGCGGCTTCCGTTTCGTCTGCCACACGTATCCGATGCGGACGCGGGCGTACGAGGCGCTTGGTTCGGGATGACCGTCATGTGAAGATGATGCTCATGGCAGGCCGGATTTGCATGGTCATCGGAATCCTGCAGGCATCCCTCACCTCGTCGCCGTCCTTCGCTTCGCCGGCACCCGAATCGCCTCGATGAACGCCGCGAGCGCCGGCGATACCTGTCGTCGTCACCGGACCGGGCTCGAACATGGTGCGCGGAACCCATGTCGCGGTAAGTTTGGCCACGCAACGAGCCGTTCAGTGCAGGCGGTAGGCGAGGATCCGTGCGGCCGTGCCACCGCTCGCCGGGGCGGCGACGAGCAGCTTCCGCTCCTCGGGCACGAAGATCCCCGTGCGGGCGCGCGGGGCGGTCTTGATCGACGATTCCCTGACGTAGCGGTCGGGCGTCTCCTGTCGAAAGACATCGACGCGGCCCTCGCCGCAGATCACGTACACGCGTTTGCGCCTGGCGTCGAAGTAGATGTCGTCGGTGTCGTTGCCGATCGGCGCGCGTGCCACGACCTTCCCGGAGCTCGTGTCGAGGACGAGCATCACGGCGGGGGAACGGGCGCCGACGAAGAGCCGGTGGCTGCCTTCGTCCAGCGCCATCGGAAAGTTGCCTCCCGCGTCCGGCACGTCCCAGCTTGCGACGACCCGGCGCTTGACGCGGTCGACCACGACGACCTTGTGCGCGCCCGGGACGTTGACGAAGGCGCGTGGACCGTTGCGCTCGAGCTGGAACGACTCGGGGTGGCCCGGCAGCGGAATGCGGCCGACCACTTGCGCCTTGGCCGGATCGACGATCGCGAGAGCGCCCTCACCGTACCCGACCAGCACCGTGCGCGAGCCTGCGTCGTACCGGACGTTGTCCGCATCGTCCAGTTCCTCGATGCGTCCGAGGACCGCGAGGGAGGAGGCATCGACGATGTCCACGCGAGCGCCTTCCCCGTTCGCGACGAAGATCCGGTTCGACTCGGGGACATACGCGATGCCCTGCGGCTCGCGGAATCCCGCGATGCTCCGGTGCCGCTTGCCCGCCGTGTCGATCATCTCGACCGTGTCGTTTCCCAGCGCGGCGATGAATACGTGATGGCTCTCGAGGTCCACGGCGAAGTGGTCGATGCGTCCCTTGACGCCGGGCAGCGGCGTCGTCGACACGAGCTCCATGCCGGGCTGCGTCTCGGCCGGCAAGGCATGGAGCGCGACCACGAGGGGCCATGCGGCCGCGCCACGAAGGAGAACGTTCATGGGTTCGAACCGGCCATGGGATGAGAGAACGCTGTCGGCATTTGCGAGTACCTATTTCGCCGGACCGTAGGAAAAGTCGTCGAAGGCCGTCACGCTGTCGGCCTTCGTCCAGACGCCCACGGCACCGGCTCCCTTCAGCTGGTTGTCGTCGAGCTCCATGTATGCCTTGCCGTCGAGGATGACGCGGATGCGCGTGCCACGGAATTCGGCGCGCAACGTGTGCCACTGGCTACCCGCCACCGGCGCGTCGACATATTTGATCGTCTTTCGCCGCCCGTTCTCGGTGTGGTAGAGCGAGACGTTGTTCTCGAGCGCGTTGGCGCGTGCGATGTAGTAGTTGTCGCCGTCCTTCCAGCGCCACACCACGCCGCCCGCCTGGTCCTCGCGGCCCGAGAGCGGCTTGAACTTCACCTCGACGAAGCCGTCTTCGAGCTGCACATCCTTGCGCACGCACCATGGGAACGCGCCGGAACCCGATTGCCTGAGCACGTTCGGCGGACTGGGCGCGCCCGCATCGGCCTCGACCATCCAGCGCGAGCTTCCCTTGCCGGTAACCCCCGAGGTCCATCCGGGCGGAAGCGCCCCGGCAGGGTCCTTGTCGAAATCGATCGTTTCGGCGCGTGCGCTCATGGCGATCGCGGCCAGTGCCGCCGGGAGTAACCATCCATGCATGCGGGCCTCCACTCGGGTTTCGTTTCATGGGTCATGGTCGTCGCCGGTTCACCCATGCAGCAGCGGATAGGCGATGAGGCCGATCGCCGCGGCGCCGGCGACGATCAGGGGCTCCTGCAGCTTCTTGAATTTCCAGAGCAGCCCCAGGGTTGCGATGGCGAGGATCGCGGTCGGAACGTCGACGATCGATCGCCGCGCGAGCACGATCACGGCTCCGGTGATCGCACCGATCGCGGCCGCCGTGACGCCGTCCACGAACGCGATGAGCCCGGGCAGCTTCCCGTATTTCTTGAAGTAGGGTGCGGGGATGATCGTGAAGAGATAGCAGGGCAGGAACGTCGCCAGCGCCGCCACGATGGCGCCCGCAAATCCTGCGATGAGGTAGCCGATGAACCCGACGGTGATCACCACCGGTCCCGGCGTGATCATCGCCACGGCCACGGCGTCCACGAACTGCCGCTCGTTGAGCCAGTGGTTTTCGGTCACCACGCCGCCATAGAGGAATGGCACGATCGCGAGTCCCGAGCCGAATACGAAGGCCCCGGCCTTGGCGAAGAAGACGCCGATTTGCGCCAGCAGCGGCCAGTCGAGGCTCGAGGCGATGCTCGCGCCGGTCGCCGCCTGCGCGGCCAGGACCACATTGGCGCCGTGCCGCGTCCAATGCGGCGGCGCGCGCCACAGCCACACGACCACGCCGCCGAGGAGGAAGAGCCAGGCGACCTCGTTCTCGGTGACGACCGTGACGGTCGCCGCGACGAGATAGACGGCCCACAACAGCTTGTCCTTGCGGACGCTCTTGGTAGTGAGCTTGTAGGCGCTCATCGCGATGATGCCGATCACCGCGGCGCCCACGCCATAGAACACCGCCTGCATCCAGGAAAGGCCGCCATAGCGCACGTAAGCCCATCCCAGCGCGAGCACCATCAGGAAGGAGGGGACGACGAACGCGAAGCCGACCAGCGTCGCGCCGAGGATGCGGTAGTGCACGTACCCGAGGTACATCGCGAGCTGCGCCGCGAGCGGCCCGGGCATCAGCTGCGCGAGGGCGAGACCCTCCTTGTAGTCCCCCTCGGAGATCCAGTGCCGAGCCTCGACGAGATCCCGGTGCATGTAGCCCGCCAGGGCGACGGGACCGCCGAAGCCCAGCGTCCCGAGCCGAAGCATGTAGAGCACCATCTGCCATAGCGAGTAGGCCGGCGCGGCACTGGTGGAAGGAATCGAGGGATCCGATACCTTGTCCATGGCGGAATGAGCGTGGCGTGAGCTTCGGCGCGGACGGCGGCTCAGGTCGCGAGCTTCATCGGGGCGCCGATCGCCTTCCAGCCCGAGTGCCCGCTGTCCATGTACTTCGCGTCGAAGCCCGCTTCGCGCAGCCTTCGCGCCGTGTTGCAGCCGACGTGGAAGCCGTAGGCGCAATACACGACCACGGGGTCGGACTTCGAGAGCTGGCCTATCCAGTCCTCGATCAGTTCCGGATCGCGCCACAGCACGCCCTCCGCGATGTCCTGCTGGCGCGAGAGCGAGCGGCGCGGACGCACGTCGATCACTTGCAGGGGCTCGCCGGACGAGAGCCGCTCCTTCACCTCCTCGACGCCGATGCTCGGCAGCTCGGCGTACTCCGGCTGCGCGATGGGTTGCAGCGCGGGCATCTCTACCGCGCGTTGGTAGCGGTCCTCGACGCCCTGCCATTCGACGTTGCGCAGGAACGTCTCGACGTAGGCCCGGGCGTTGGCGCCGAAGTCCATGTGGTAGGCGTGCTCGTACATGTCGAGCGACTCGAGCTGCTCGGTGACGGCGTTCAGGCGGCGGAGCGCGCCGCCGTAGTTGTTCTCGTAATGGCTCTCCATCAGCTTCAACGAGAGCCCGTTCAGCTTCCAGGGGCGGCAGTGGATCTGCCTGAGCGTGTAGCGCATCGTGACCTCCAAGGCAAAGCGTTGGCGATGCGTTGCGTGCCCGGGGGCCGCGAACGTCGCACTGTCTTGCCGTGGAGACGACAGTGCCCGCTCGCGTGCAACGCTTCCAGGATTGGACGGGGCACCGTCTTGGAGGGAAACTTCCCGGGGGTCCTGTGGCCCCCGCGAGCAAGATACGTCCGCCATGCGTCCGAAGTCAACACCCGGCGGGTGAAGGCCGTCGGCGCATCGGGACGAGTAACCTGGGCTACACGGCGCCGATCTCGGTGAGAAGACGCCGGCGGCATTGGTCACGTGGATCTCGCTGGTAAGCTTCTTCAACCGGATGAACGCCGCGACCGGCCAGATCGCCGCCGGGGCCCAGTGGGGGTAGCCTGACGCAACCTTTCTTCACCATCGGACACTCCACCCGCGCCATCGACGAGTTCACGGCGCTGCTGCGGCCGAACGAGGTGGCGCGGGTGATCGACGTTCGTACGGTGCCTCGGTCGCGGACCAACCCGCAATACAACTCCGATGCCTTGCCCGGCGCCCTGTCGGCCGTCGGCATCGCCTACGAGCACATGCCGGCGCTGGGAGGCCTGCGGCCGCGTAGCCGCGACGTCGCCCCGGAAGTGAACGGTTTCTGGGACAACCAGAGCTTCCACAACTACGCCGACTACGCGATGACGGCCCCGTTTCGCGCGGGCCTCGCGCAGCTTCTCGAACGCGGTCGCGCCGAGCGTTGCGCGGTCATGTGC
>JAANCK010324012.1_pt1 | contig 13220 bp, 12 predicted proteins | sample 7277841 | NCBI WGS metagenome assembly JAANCK01 (sample SAMN14222788, study PRJNA588281) | permafrost metagenome | isolation source: Arctic cryosol methane SIP | place: Canada:Nunavut | collected 2015-07 | reverse complement strand
CTGCAGGCAAAGGATTACCGTCCGGAAGAACTGCTCGCGGCGATGCAGAAAGCCAGCGTGCAGGCCGAACGCGCCGGCAAGATCATCCGCCGCGTGCGCGACTTCGTGAAGAAGAGCGAGCCCAACCGCGGCCCGGTGCAGATCGCCGAGGTCATCGAAGAGGTGATCGGTTTCGCCGAGATCGAAGCGCGCAAGGCGGGCGTGCGCGTCAGCATCGGCATTTCGCCCGAGCTGCCGGCAGCGTTCGCCGACAAGCTCATGATCGAGCAGGTGGTGCTCAACCTGGTGAAGAACGGCATCGAAGCGATGCACGACACGCCGCGCAGCGCGCGCGAGCTTGCGATCCACGCGCGCGCCAACGGCAGGGATTTCATCGAGGTCAACGTGGCCGATCGCGGTCACGGCGTGCTGGCCGAGTCGGCGGAGAAGCTGTTCGCGCCGTTCTACACCACCAAGCCCGAGGGCATGGGCATGGGACTCAACATATGCCGCTCCATCATAGAGTTCCTCCACGGCCGCCTGTGGACCGTGGCCAACCCCGGCGGTGGCAGCGTGTTCAGCTTTACTCTGCCGGTGAATCCGCGATGACCGAATCCAGGGTGCATATCGTCGATGACGACGAGGCGATGCGCGATTCGCTCAAGTGGCTGCTGGAATCGCACGAGCTCGAGGTCGAGCTGTATGCGTCGGGCGATGCGTTTCTCGCCGCATTCAACAGCGGCTTCCGCGGCTGCCTGGTGCTCGACGTGCGCATGCCCGGCATGAACGGGCTGGACCTGTACAGTCAGTTGCAGGCGCGCCATTCGACCCTGCCGGTGATATTCATTACCGGCCATGGCGACGTACCGATGGCGGTGTCGGCGCTGAAAAAAGGCGCTGTCGATTTCATCGAAAAGCCGTTCAACGACCAGGATATGCTAAGGCTGATCGAATCCTGCCTGACGCAGGACCGCGCCGCCGCAGCCAGGCGCGCGGAAGACGCCTCCGTGACGCAGCGGCTGCAGCGCCTGACCCAGCGCGAGCGCGAAGTACTCGCACTGATCGTCGCCGGCAAGTTGAACAAGCAGATCGCCGACGAACTCCGGATCAGCATCAAGACGGTGGAAGTGCATCGTTCCCGCGTAATGGAAAAAATGGGCGCCAATTCCGTGGCGGAGCTGGTCCAGCTGGCGCTGAGGCGCCACAGCTAGGCGCTTCGCTTTGCCGCGGCGCCGGCCGCCCCTGCCAGCATGATGTGCGCCAACCTTCAAGGATGAATCCGATATGACCGAGCCCAACCCTCTCCTAGATTTCAGCGGCCTGCCGCGCTTTGCCGCGATCCGTGCCGAGTACATTGCGCCTGCCGTGGATCGGCTGCTGGCGGAAAACCGCGCGCGCATCGACAGCCTGACGCGGCCGGAAACGCCCGCCACCTGGATCAAATTCGTGGCGCCGCTGGAGGATGCCAACGAAAGGCTGGCACGCGCCTGGGGCGTGGTCGGACACCTGCACGGCGTGCTCGATTCGCCCGAGCTGCGCGCCGCCTATAACGCGAACCAGCCGAAGATCGTCCAGTACTACACCGAGCTGGGCCAGAACCTGGCGCTGTTCGAAAAGTACAAGGCGCTCCGGGCCCTCCCCGAATACGCCGGGCTCACGCCGGCGCAGCGCAGAATCATCGACAACGAGATCCGTGATTTCCGCCTGTCCGGCGCCGAGCTGCCGCCAGCGCAGAAACAGCGCTTTGCCGCAATCTCGGAGGAACTGGCACAGTTGGCGACCAGGTTCTCCGAAAACCTGCTCGACGCGACCAACGCGTTTTCGCTGCATGTCGACGAGCGCGGCAAGCTCGAAGGCATCCCTGCGGACGTGCTCGAAACCGCGCGTGCGGCGGCGGAAAAAGACGGCAAACCCGGCTGGCAATTCAGCCTGAGGGCGCCCTCCTACGTGCCGTTCATGCAATACGCCGCGAGCCGCGGGCTGCGCGAGCAGATGTACCGCGCCTATGTCACGCGCGCGAGCGAATTCGGCAAGCTCGAGCTCGACAACACGCCGCTGATCACGCGCATACTCAAGCTGCATCAGGAGGCGGCGCGGCTGCTCGGCTATGCCAACCACGCCGAGGTCTCGCTGGTGCCCAAGATGGCGCAAACACCGCAGCAGGTGCTCGATTTCCTCGAAGACCTCGCCGCCAAAGCGCTGCCTTTTGCGCGCAAGGATTACGCCGAATTGTGCGATTTTTCGGCGGCCGAACTCGGCCTGGAGCAACTCGAGTCCTGGGACCTCGCCTACGCCTCGGAAAAGTTGCGCGTCACGCGCTATGCTTTTTCCGATGAAGAGGTAAAGCAGTATTTTCCGGAAGCCAAGGTGATTCAGGGCATGTTCCGGGTGGTGGAGACCATCTTCGGCGTGCGCATCGAAGCCGATGCGGCCGAAACCTGGCATCCGACGGTGCGCTTTTTCCGCGTGAACGATGGCGAGGGCAGGCTGCTCGGCCAGTTCTATCTCGATCCCTACGCGCGCGACACCAAGCGCGGCGGCGCCTGGATGGACGAAGCCATCAGCCGGCGCAGGCTGGGCGGGCGCGTGCAGACCCCGGTGGCCTATCTCACCTGCAATTTCTCGGAGCCGGTGGGCGGCAAGCCGGCGCTGTTTACCCACGATGAAGTACTGACGCTGTTCCACGAATTCGGCCACGGCCTGCATCATTTGCTCACCGTCGTCGACTACATCGGTGTCTCCGGCATCCACGGCGTGGAATGGGACGCGGTCGAACTGCCGAGCCAGTTCATGGAAAATTTCTGCTGGGAATGGGAGGTGCTTGCACACATGACGGCGCATGTCGACAGCGGCGCGCCGCTGCCGCGCGCGCTCTTCGACAAGATGCTGGCCGCGAAGAACTTCCAGAGCGGCATGCAGACCGTGCGCCAGCTGGAATTCTCGCTGTTCGACATGCATCTGCACTACGATTTCGACGCGGGGGGCAGCAAGACACCGCAGCAGCTGCTGGACGAAATCCGCAGCCGCGTGGCAGTGGCGCTGCCGCCGCCCTACAATCGTTTCCAGAATAATTTCTCGCACATCTTCGCCGGCGGTTATGGCGCCGGCTATTACAGCTACAAGTGGGCCGAGGTGCTTTCGGCCGACGCCTACGGCCTGTTCGAGGAAAACGGCGTACTCGACGCGCGCAGCGGCAGGCGATTTCGCGACGAAATACTGTCGGTGGGCGGCAGCCGGCCGGCGCTCGACTCGTTCAAGGCGTTCCGCGGCCGCGAACCGACGCCGGATGCGCTGCTGCGGCACAGTGGTATGATTGGAGCCTGAGAGGCCATCTCAGAATTAACGAAATGGCCCTGATTTAGGGGAGTATGAGGGGAGATATCCCCTCATTTTGAAATAAGCTCTAAGAATCCCTAGCAAGAGCATATCTTTTTGTCGGGTGCTCCATGCGCGCCATCACTGCATTCACTCTTCTGGTATTTGCGCTCGCCGTGCAGGCCCAGCTGTATCGCTGGACCGACGAAAACGGCAAGGTGCATTACACCGACACCCAGCCGCCGGCCAGCGCCAAGAACGTGGAAAAGAAGGGCAAGGCGCGGGTGAGCGAAGCGGAGGCCGCCGCCGCGCAGCAATCCTACGCGCTGCAGCAGGCGGTGAAAAACTTTCCGGTGACCATTTACAGCTCCAAGGAATGCGGCAATCCGTGCAAGGACGGGATTGCGTATTTGAAGAAGCGCGGCGTGCCGTTCACCGAAAAGGCCGTGGCAACGCGGGCTGAAATCGACGAATTGATCAAACTGGCCGGCGCCCCGCGCGTGCCGGTAATGGTCGTCGGCGTCACCACCCTGAAGGATTTCGAAGAGCAAGGTTGGAGCGAGGCGCTCGACACCGCCGGTTATCCCAAATCCGGGACGCCTTAAACCGAGTCCGCCGCTCGCGCGCAAGCGCACCATACCGCGTACCTTCCGTTTCCTTCGAGCCGGCGATATATGCCGGCCGCCGCCTCAACCGGAAAATTCCCCTCCCGGAGCAGGTGTATACCAAAAATACGCGCGGCGACCTGAGCTAGCCGCTTGAAATTCCACGCGAATTTTCTGGCGCGCAGGCTAAGGCGCACAAAAAAAATATTCTTCCGAGCATCCGCCCGGCCCTTGCGGCGTTCCAGTTCGCACCTGCCATCATCGCTTAACATTTTGATTATAAGAAATGTTTTAACGCCGACTTGGCATCTGGTACGACTGTTGCATAGCATAGGTCAAGCAAAGCAAGCGAGGGGATCGAAATGGACGAGAAGACAAAAATTCTAGTAGTAGACGACGAAGAGGTAGTGCGTCTGAGCCATATCCGCACGCTTGCAAGCATTCATTGCGACGTGGAAGTGGTCAGGAGCGGCGACGAAGCCCTGAATGTGATGGCGCAGCGACCCGCGGACGTGGTGCTGCTCGACCTGCGCATGCCCGGCATGGACGGAATGGCAGTGCTTAAGGCGATCAAGCAAAACTGGCCCGAAACCGAAGTCGTCATCATCACGGGCTACCCGAACATAGAGACGGCCAAGGAGGCGGTGCGCCTCGGTGCGTACGACTACCTGGCCAAGCCAGTTGGCCCGGATGAAGTGATCAACGTCGCCAGCGGCGCGATTACGCAGAAGAAATGGGCGCTGCACAAAGACAGGCAGCAAGCGGACGCAGGATTGGGCGCGGCTGCCGGTTACAGTTTCAAATCCAGCAATTTCACCAATTGAAGCACAAGGAGAATGTCATGGGTGCCTTACGCAAAGTTCTGGTAGTCGATGATGACCCGGTGGTCGGCAAGAGTTTCGACCGGGTTCTTTCCGGGAAAGGCTACGCGGTAATCACCGCGAGCGACGGTCGGGAGGCTCTGAGCAAGCTTGAAGCGGAGAGCTACGATCTCGTATTCACCGACATCAAGATGCCGGGCATGAGCGGCCTCGAGATGGCCGAGCAGCTGAAGCAGCGCCAGCCATGGCTGCCGGTAGTGATCGTTACCGGCTACGGCTCACCTGACAACGAAACCAGGGCCGAAGCCGCCGGCGTATCCGCTTTCCTGCGCAAACCGCTTTCGCCGGAGATGATAGAAAACAGCGCGGAAAAAGCCCTGCTGGAAAAAGCCGCCGATGCGCGCCACGCTGTTGCAGCACCGGCCGCCGCCGAGGTGGCAGCGGCTCCCGCGCCGGGCGCATTACAAGGCGTCGCGCGCGTAGTCAAGAATATCGCGCTGTTCCTGGCGGCTCCGTTCGTGGGGCTGGCCTACATCCTCACCTTCCCCATCGTCGGTCTGGGCATGCTCGCCTGGATGGCGATCCAGGCGCAGCAGAAGAAATCCGCGGTAGCGAATATGGCGCATCCGGTGCCGGTGGCTTCGAGCATCGCGAAAAGCACCGCGATATTCCTGGCTGCGCCTTTCATCGGCTTGGTATATGTCATCGTAGGCCCGATCGTGGGACTTGGGATGCTGCTCTGGTTCGGTTTCCAGGCCTGGGGCAAGCTCGGCGCCAACGCGCTGGCGCATCACCCCGACGCGAAATAGCAGCGCGTCAGCGGTCGCACAGAATGATCGCCGGGGGGCGAAATGCCTCCCGGCGATTTTCTTTGATAGTCTGGAATCAAGCGGGACCGTAACGCCGCGCCGGCTCCCGCTGCAATCGGGCTCGCCCGCCTTCGCCACCTGGCTCGCGACGAGCGCGCTTCCTAACCGCCGACGCTGTGCTCGTCCTCGACTTCCTCGTAGCCGGTCAGCATGGATTTTATGTGCGCGATGCGCGTGTGGCCGAGGGTCGCGAGATAGATGTGCATCGGGATGAATCCCGCGAAGAAAATGAAAATGAGCACGTGTGCCGTATCCACCACGCGCACCCCTCCGAGAACGTCGATCATGCCGGAGAAGCGACTGACGTCCCACAACAGCACCCCGGTATAGAACTGCAGCGGCACCAGCAGCAGCATGATGACCTGATAACTCATGCTCTGCATTGAGTTGAACTTCTGGTAGACGCTGACGTGGTGGGGATTGGGCTCGCCCTTGAATATGCCGTAGCCATAAAACATGGCCTGGCGGAAACTCGCGCGAAAATGCTTCATCGGGCTCAGTTCGGGGTGATATACGCGGATCTTGTCTGTAAACAGGTAAAACACCAGCCAGATGAAGAAATTGCCTATAAGCACAAAGCCGATCCAGTTATGCAGGACCACCGCCGTTCGGAACGACATCAGATTGAACAATCCGATATAACGGATCTGAAAGCCGGTGACGAGCATCGCCACGAATCCGGCCGCATTGATCCAGTGCCAGATCCTGACGGGGAGCGGGTGAACGTAAATTCTTGGCATTGCCTTGTTCCTTTTGCTTTGTGGCGCCGTCGGCGGCTGGGTGAATCGTGACCCGCGCCGGTCTCGGCTCGTCGCGCTTCAGGAGTCCTCTTTCCCGCTGATCTTCTTCGCGTATTTCTTGAACAACCAGCGTACCGTCATGTGGCCGATCGGCGCCCCGATGCCGCCCATCACCGCAAGTACGAGGAGCCAGTCCAGCAGCTTGATGCGGGTGCCGCCGATGGCATAAAAGCCGCTCACCGAATCCATCGAGACAATCGAGTGCAGCACTTCGGGCTTGGCTCCATAGCGCACCGGCCTGCCGTCCGGGCCGACGATGGATACCGTGACGCTCTGAAACGCGTCGGCGCCCTGCTGGTGGCACTTGGCGCAGTCCCGGATTGCCTGGGATTTGGCCGTGAGCCGATGCGCGTCGATGCCTTTAATAAGCTCGAGGCGGCCCCGCAGCGTCGTCTTGTTGTCCGTTGCGTCGCGGTTGAATTCGCGCAGCAGGCTGTACAGTGCCATCGCGTCGAGGTCGCCGCCCTTTACTTTGGCCGAGCGGACCCAGTTGTCAAATTGCGGCACGCCCTCCTTTTCCGCAACGCTCTGCTTGGTCACGTTGTCATACAAGCGCAGATCGACCTTGCGCTTGGCGCCCGGAGCATGGCAGGCGGGGCAGGATACGGTCTCGAAATGCTGCGCGGCATTCGGCAGCCAGGTCTCGTGCGCGGCCAGCGCGTCCGGGTGGCATCCCAGACAGGCGTTTTTCAGCTGATCCCCGGTGGTTGCGGGGCTTACGTCGTGCGCGCGATGGCAATTCGAGCACTCCAGGCCCGCCTTGCCGTGCACGCTGCCGGCGTACGCATCATAAACGGACCCGTGACATTTGCTGCACGGTGCCCCGGTCGCCGCATCATAGGCGGCTTTGGCCATGACCGTATGCGGATTGTGGCAGTCCGTGCAGATGGGCGCGACCGGGTTGCCCTCGCGTACCAGGGCAGCATGAATGCTGCCCTGGTAGAGTTTGAGTACCTCGCCGTGACAGGAGGCGCAAACCTTCGTTCGCTCAATCGAATACTCGCGAAGTCCGGGGATCTTGGTCTTGGACGGAGGATGGTTTTCGAGGGTAACGGTGCCGTGGCAGACGGCGCACCCGATCATGCTATGAACCGACTTCGCAAACTTCGCCCCATCCACGTGCAGGGCGAGTTTTTCTCCGTTCTGCAGTTCCTTCTCCATCCCGGCGGTCGAGTGGCAGGCGAGACATTGCTGGTCCACTTTGTTGGAAGCGGCAATGCCGGCGGCGCGGGCGGTGCCTTGACCCAAGAACAGCGCGCCGGCCATGGCAAAAAGCGCAGCCAGAGCCAGCCTTGCAAACCTTCTACCTTGCATGATTCCCGTCCCTACGTATGACGCGGATGCGTCCTATCGATCATTGGGCAAACCGATATAAGCCTGGCGTCGAAGACCGCAACTCCGCACTGACGCTCCTGGGGGCGCGAGCGCCGCGCTCCAGTGCATCGGAAATTTCATTTAGAACGCTGACCTCATCAGACGATTGCATGGCGATCGGCCTCTGCGCCAGGCAAAGACAATGCGCGTTTGCCCATTCGACCCAAAACACACTTTATAGCAGATGCGGTATAGGGAATTTGATCTGGATCATGCACCATGATCCCCGCCCCCGGGTCACGCCTGTCGGGCGCGCAGCTGCCGCACCCGGGTTGACTTCCTCCTCTTGCTCGACCGGCGATGGCCGCTATTGTAAAGGCAGGTGAACGGTGAACGTCGTTCCCTTTCCAAGTTCGCTGTCTACGCTGATCGTTCCGTCATGGCTGTCGATGATTCCCCATGTCACCGCAAGCCCAAGCCCGTTTCCGTGCTGGCCTTTCGTGGTGAAAAACGGCTCGAATATTCTGGACAAGTCCTCCTTGGCAATCCCCTGCCCGGTATCCGTTACCTTCACTTCCAGGTAATCCCTGCTGCCCGCTTCATCCATCGCCCGCCATCGCTGCCAGGAGCATTCCGGATTGGTGCATCCTTCGAACATTCCGTGCGACAGCACTTCAAAATTGCATACTGAAGATCCGCACTTGGGACAGTTCATGCCCTCCTCGATCAGCGAGATATTGCATTGCGGACATGAGATCCGCAGGTCCTTGCCCTTCTCCACATGAATTCCGTACTCATGCCGGTGTCTCCCATAGACCGGATCCAGGTTCATCACGCCGTGGTTGCCATTGGAGACCACTTTGACCCTTATCGACGGCAGGCCGTAGATCTTCAATTCACTGTCCATCAGATCGTGCCCTTTGGGGCACACCGCCGCTTTTACCAGTGCCAACCCCTGCGGTGAAAGCGAAATCAGCGAAGGCACGACGGTAATCCTGCCGCCATTGTCGCCGATCGCGTCGGCGGCGTTGACCAGCAGATTTATGATCACCTGCTGAATTTGATTGGCGTCGACCTTTGCTTCCGGCAAGGATGCATCAAAGCGCGCATCCAGTTCGATCCGCTTCAGCAGCAGTTGGCTGGCGACTACTTCTATTGCGCTCTTCAGTATCTTGTTGATGTCGGCATTGTGCTTTTTTGGAATGGACTGCCGGGAAAAATCGAGCAGGCCCTTGACGATTTCCCTGCTCCGTATTGTTTCCCTGACTATGACCTCCAGGTTTTCCTGCAGCTCCGGATTGTCCTTCGTTCGCTTGAGAAGAAAACTGCTGTAGGTCAATACACCCGTCAGCGGGTTGTTTATCTCATGCGCCACGCCGGCCGCAAGCCGCCCCAACGAGGCCATTTTGTCGGCCTGGAACAGCTGCAGCTTTGCTTCTGCGAGGCTTTTGGTCATTTTGTTGAATGACCTGGCAAGGATGCCGAGTTCGTCCTTCCCGGGATTTTCGATGGTGTAATTCAGATTGCCCTCGCTGACCTGATTGGTTGCTTTTACCAATTCGCTGACGGGCTTGCCGATCCATTTCCTTACGAAATAGGCGATAAAGGCGCTCATGACGAGCGTGGCAATGACCGCGAATACGATCAATCTGAATTTGCTTTCCTCGATCTGCCGGTCTACGTCTTCCAGGTCCATTTTGATGTCCAGCACACCCAGCACCGTCTGGTCCTTGGCGTGTGCATGGCAGGCCGCCTGATAGCAGGAGGGCTGGTTGTAAATCGGGTTTATTACCGCAAGGATGCGCGGAGATTCCGGATTGATCCGGTAGATGCGCATCCTCTCGTCACTTGGCAATCTCTGCAGCGGCGCATTTTCGGTGTGGCATGCATAGCAGCTTTCAGCGCGCTTATCGATTACCTGCCCGATCAACTCATTGCGAGAAGAGAACGTCACCACCCCTTCCTTATTGAGGATGCGGATCTCCGTAATGCTCGGTTCATGCGAAACCGTATTGATGATGGCGCGTATCTCTTCTTTCTTGTTTTCCAGCATGCTTGTAAGCGTGCTGTTCTTTATTGCGTCACTCAGCTTGTTCGCATGTATTCCCGCCTGGGACAGCAGCGCGTCGCTTTGCGCGCTAATGCTGAAATAGGAAAACACGCCGACAATGACGATGGTCAGCATGCCGATTGCGACTATCAGTTTCCGTCCTATGCGCGTATCGGTGAAATGCATTACAGGGTTCCGGATAGTGGGGTTTTGCCTAGATCCGCGGGCGGCAATTCACTGGATCAAACGCGGGTTCGCGCAGGGCATGTCTGCCAGGCGTTGGCAGTCGCGTTTGCTCCGGCAGCGCCTGCGCGGAACCGGAACGCCGGCGCGATCAGGCCCAAGCTGCGCGCATCCTGTCGGTCAGTCGGAAGCCCCATGCCCCGGCTTGCGCCCGTTGGAATTTGCATCATTCTTTTCCGGACCTGACAGATACCTTATCAAAAGCACGCCCAGAACCAGAAAGGAGAGCAACAGAAGGTATGCCAAACCCTTCGTTTCGAATATGTTCACATAACTGTAGTATTCCACGGTGACTCCTTGCTCTATTCCTTGCTGAACACCGACATCCGCGTAACCACCCATCTGAAGACCCACACTTCCACGAAAACCACCATTAGCGTCACAACGATTTCCTGCCAGGACGGATAGTATTTGTTCGGCACGTACCAGTTATACGCGATCAGACAGATATTTTGCCTGTTGAGAATGACGCCCAGCACGGTCATGATCGCAGCCACCCGGATGACCCCGAATTTCTTGTTTCTCACTCCATAGGCGAACATGAAGCAGGGTATCAACACAAAGCCGATGACTTCGACGAGGTACCAATAACCCCACGGGCCATTGATCAGCTTCCATTTCTCTCCATGCATGAATATGAACGCAAGGAAGAAGTAATAGACAAACATTGTGATCGCAGCGCCTTTGGCCAAGCCCAGCACAATATCGTCGTGGGAATGGTGCATCTTCTCTCCGATCAGATTGCTGAATACCTTGAAACTGATCGTTCCCTCGAATATCACCATCGCCAATCCGCCAAAAATGCTTGAGACAAAATACAGCAGTGGAATGTACTCCGAGTACCAGAGCGGGTGAATCTTGGGTTTGGCCATCAGAAACATCCCGCCGATGCCGGATTGATGCAGCATCGAAAGCGTAATACCCACTATCACCGTCCCCAGCGTCAAACTGGTAAGCAATTTCCGCAGCCTCTCCCAGTGCGCCCATTCGGCGATAGTTGGCGAAAATTCCAGAAACAAGGCGCCCGTATAGAGCAGGAAGTGCCAGGCAACGAGAAACAGGACGGAGTTATAGCCAAACGAGTTTCCAATTATCGGATTTATGATGTGCCAAGGCCGTCCCAAATCCAGCACCAAGGCGCCGGAATAAAAGACATAGGCGAGCAAACCGTTCAAAATCGTTACCTTCAGAACCGAGTGATACTTTTCAATCCTCAGAACGTAAACGACAAAGCAAAGGACATACGCCCCCCCCGCGAGGGCGACACCGGTCATCACGTCGAAGCCGATCCAGAATCCAAACGGGTATTGCTGGGAGAGATTGGTTACCGCTCCGAGGCCAAGGGTAAAACGAAAGTACAGAATTACCAGGCCCGCGAGTATGACCGGAATCGATATGATATTGAACGGCGTTAGCCATTTACCCCGCGGTTTTAGTTCCTCGATAAGGAATTTCGCGAATCTAAGGAATTCGCTGGCGGGAATTGCTGCGGTATTCATTGGTCCGCCCCCTTTTCGGTCCAGTCGTCATCTTTGTGCAATTTGTCTTTTCGGTCGGTTAGCACGTTCAACGCCAGCAGGAACGCCGGAACACCGAATTCAATGAGCGGAATGGAAATGAGGAACTCTCTCGTATATTCTGGATATGGGGTTGTGCCGAGATCGGTCCGAAAGCCGATTTGATCGAACGGCACCGCCGACAGGTATAGCCAGCCGGTACCCCCGGCTTCGTTTTCCCCGTAGATGTGATGCACGTATTTGTCCGGATGGCTATAGACACGATGGCGTGCGATTTCCATCAACTCTCTTTTCTGGCCAAACATCAGGGCATCCTCGGGACAGGACTCCACGCAGGCGGGCTTCTTGCCTTCCTGGAGTCTGTCGTAGCACATGTCGCACTTCATGATTCTCGGATTCCATCCCGAATACTCGAATTTTGGAATATCGAAGGGACAGGAAATCATGCAAAATCTGCATCCCATGCACTTGTCACCGTCCCAGGTTACCGGCCCTTCTTTGGTCTTGAGCATTGCGTTCACCAGACACGCCGCGGCACAAGCGGGCTGCCAGCAATGCAGGCATTGCTTTTTGACGAATATTTCGCCTTTCGCCGTATTGAAGCTATTCACCACCGTGAACTGCTTTTCGCTCGTATCCCTGATTTGCGCAAGCGCGTTATCGCTTTTTGGATCCGGAACAAAATTCTGATGCGTTTCTGAACACGCTACCTCGCAGGCTCTGCAACCGTTACATCTGGTCGTATCGACCAGCACCCCGACGAACTCTTTTGGCTCTCTTGCATCGTCGGCCTTGATATTTACGTTGGGTATGCCTCCAGTACCTACGGTAGCCGAGGCGATCAAGAACTGTCGTCTATCCACGATAATTCCTATTTAGAGGCGGTTGTTCGAGCGAATGACACTACTCAAAACGTCTTCTTTCCCGAGTGGCACTTCTCGCACGCCACGCTTGCTTCTTTGCCGGTGCCCACGGGGTGACAGGTCCAGCACTGCTTGTGAATCACCACTTTCGCGCTAAGCGTTTCATCAGCGATATTCGTTGGATTCTTTTCATGGCAACCCGAACAGGTGTATGCGTTCTGCCTTGTCGCTCCCGGCACCCCGTGACACATTTCACATTGGATGGAGGAGGATTTAGTGTAAGCCGGATGAGGAGTGACGAGTTCTTTTGCATCGATGGAATGGTGGCACTTGACACATTTGATCGAGAGATCCTTTGTGTGCATCTGGTGACGGAATAGAACCGCGCCTACCGTGGAGGGGAAACTTCTTTCCGCCGGGATCGCAACGGTGTCGGATTTCGAGGGCAAACTGGCGGCAAGGAGCGCCAGCATGGCGGCTACCGCTGCGATGTGCTTGAGCATAACTATCCCCTTCCGGTTACATGGCTAAGAGCTCTGCAGCTAGCTCAAGTTGTCAGCTGCCGGCGAAGGAAGGTGGCAGCGAACGCTTCCACAAGCCTCTCTTCCGCTTTTTGTTCTTTGGCCTTGTCGCCGCCGTTGCCCGCGGAAGCGCTGCGGGTGCCTTCCTGGTCGATCCCTTTGGCGAGTTCGCCGTATTTGTCGATTTCCTCGCGGTACCAGTTGATGGTATCTGCGCCGATTTTCAGTGAACGGAGCTCTTCCGCGAGATTGGTCGGTTCGATGCAGCACATCCAGCTCAGTTCAAACGGACTTAGCGCGATCAGGTCCGGGTGCTCAATGTG
>JAANCK010275839.1_pt1 | contig 13249 bp, 10 predicted proteins | sample 7277841 | NCBI WGS metagenome assembly JAANCK01 (sample SAMN14222788, study PRJNA588281) | permafrost metagenome | isolation source: Arctic cryosol methane SIP | place: Canada:Nunavut | collected 2015-07 | reverse complement strand
GGGACCTCGCGAATAATCTTGCGCTTTTTTGCGAAAATTTGTTAAAATAGAACGTTTTAGACCCAATCAACCGGTTAGGAAGACAGTTTTATTATGAAAATCGCACAAGAACTCCGCGCAGGCAATGTGATCATGCTCGGAAACGACCCGATGGTGGTGCAGAGAGCCGAATTCAGCAAGTCCGGGCGCAATGCTTCCGTGGTCAAAATGAAACTCAAGAACCTGCTGTCCGAATCGATCAGCGAGAGCGTGTACAAGGCCGACGAGAAATTCGACGTCGTGGTGCTGGAGCGCAAACAATCCACCTACTCGTATTTCGCCGACCCGATGTACGTGTTCATGGATGCCGACTACAACCAGTTCGAGGTCGAGAAAGACAATATGGGCGAGGGCATCAATTTCCTCGAGGACGGCATGGAATGCGAAGTCGTGTTCTACGATGACCGCGCGATTTCGGTGGAACTGCCGAATACCGTGGTGCGCGAAATCATCTACACCGAGCCGGCCATACGCGGCGACACCTCGGGCAAGGTGCTGAAGCCGGCCAAGATCAACACCGGCTTCTCGGTGCAGGTGCCGCTGTTCTGCGCTACCGGCGACAAGATCGAGATCGACACCCGCACCGGCGAGTACAAGCGCCGCGTCTGAGCGCTTCCGCTACTGCCAAATGGGCGCGCATGGTCGCGCCCATTTTTTTGCCGTGGCACTGCTGCTGCAGGCCGGACGGATGGCCGGCACCAAGCGCTTGACTCCACTTGACGGTTGGACATTTAGCGGGTATAACGCGGACAAGTGTTTAGTTTCAAGTGCTTGAGAGCGGTTCCCTGAGCGGTACGTCCTTTTCAGTCTTGAGATTCAAACATTGATCGGGCTTGGCCCGAATTCTCAACTTTTAAAGGAACGCAAGATGGCAACCGGCACAGTGAAATGGTTCAATGACTCCAAGGGCTTCGGCTTTATTACCCCGGATGGCGGCGGCGAAGATTTGTTCGCGCATTTCTCCGAAATCAACATGCAGGGTTTCAAGACGCTCAAGGAAGGGCAGAAAGTGTCCTTCGAAATCGTCGACGGCAAGAAAGGCAAGCAAGCAGCGAAGATTCAAGCTGCGTGAGTCAACCAGTTTCCAATTGAAAAGCCGGGTGAACAACCCGGTTTTTTTTATTCTGGGGACCGCCATATATGGACCGCCCGCGAATTTATGGACCACCCGCGGGTAAACCTATCGCGGGCTGATTGAGGGCTCGTGCCTTGCGATGCGCTGTGTCGCGGCAATTGGCATCGCTGAGGTTCTGCGTAATCCGTGAAAATCGTTATTTGGCGTATTTGCGAAATTCGGGTTTGCGCTTTTCGCGAAAAGCATTGCCGCCTTCCTTCGACTCGTCGGTCGCGTAGTAGAGCTTGAGCGCCTGCATCGCGAACGAGGAGATGCCGCGAATCATCTCGGTGTCGACGTTGAACGAGCGCTTGGCCAGCGCAATCGCGGTCGGACTCATCTGCAGGATTTCGGCGCACCATTTCGCCACCTCGGCGTCGAGTTGCTCGTGCGGCACGACCGCGTTCACCAGCCCCATCGCCAGCGCTTCCTGCGCGCTGTAGCGGCGGCACAGGTACCAGATCTCGCGCGCCTTCTTCTCGCCGACCACGCGCGCGAGCAATGCCGTGCCGAAGCCCGGATCGACTGAACCTACCTTCGGGCCGACCTGGCCGAACTGGGCCTTGTCCGAAGCGATGGCGAGATCGCACAGCGTCACCAGCACATTGCCGCCGCCGATGGCGTAGCCGTTCACGCGCGCCAGTACCGGTTTCGGAATGTCGCGGATGATGCTCTGCAGCTCTTCGACCGGGAGGCCGATGGTGCCGCGCCCGCCATAGCCGCCATCCTCGGCATCCGCGCTCTGGTCGCCGCCGGTGCAGAAGGCCTTGTCGCCGGCGCCGGTCAGCACCACGACGCCGATGTCGCGGTTCCAGCCGGCCTGGCCGAACGCGCGGATCAGCTCTTCGCAGGTGTCGCTGTTGAATGCGTTATAGACCTTGGGCCGGTTGATGGTGATGGTGGCGACTCCGGCCTGCTCGGTATAAACGATGTTCGCGAATTCCATGTTGTGCCTTTGCTCTTATCCGGACGCGTATTGTTGTCTGATTCGACTGCGTTCGGTATTATGATTAGCACACAAGCTTGGCGCAACCGAGATCGGCGCCGGGACACCAAGAAGCAGCCAGGGAGGTTGCAACTTCTGCCTCCGGAGCGCTGTTCGATCCGCTTGCCCCTGCAGATTCCAACCACGCAAATCCGGAGAAAAAAATGGACATTCCCGCTCCCGATCAACACCAGGAGCTGCGCGAGGCGCTGCGCGATCTGTGCAAAGAGTATCCCGACGAGTACTGGCGCAAGCTCGATTACGAGCGCGAGTTCCCGGTTGCCTTCATCGATGCGTTGACCAAGGCCGGCTGGCTGGCGGCGCTGATCCCGCAGGAATACGGCGGCTCGGGCTTAAGCCTCGCGCAGGCCTCGGTGATCATGGAAGAGATCAACCTCAACGGCGGCAATTCCGGCACCTGCCACGGCCAGATGTACAACATGGGCACGCTGCTGCGCCACGGCTCGGAAGCGCAGAAGCGTAGATACCTGCCCAAGATCGCCTCGGGCGAATTGCGGCTGCAGTCCATGGGTGTGACCGAGCCGACCACCGGCACTGACACCACCAAGCTCAAGACAACGGCGGTGAAGCAGGGCGACCGCTATGTGGTCAACGGCCAGAAGGTGTGGATATCGCGCATCCAGCACTCCGATCTGATGATACTGCTGGCGCGCACCACGCCGGTGGCGCAGGTCAAGCGCAAGTCCGAGGGCATGTCGATCTTCATCGTCGACCTGCACCAGGCGATAGGCAAGGGGCTCACGCTGCAGCCGATCCGCAACATGGTCAGCCACGACACCTGCGAACTGTTCTTCGACAATCTCGAGATTCCGCAGGAGAACCTGATCGGCGAGGAGGGGAAGGGCTTCAAATACATCCTCGACGGCCTCAACGCCGAGCGCATCCTGATCGCGGCCGAATGCATCGGCGATGCCTACTGGTTCATCAACCGGGGGAGCGCCTATGCCAAGGAGCGCATCGTGTTCGACCGGCCGATCGGCCAGAACCAGGGCGTGCAGTTTCCGATCGCCGAGGCCTACATGGAAACCGAGGCGGCGAACCTGATGCGCTGGAAGGCCTGCGGCCTGTTCGACCAGCACCAGCCCTGCGGCGCCGAGGCGAACATGGCCAAGCATCTCGCGGCGAAGGCTTCATGGGAGGCGGCCAACATCTGCCTGCAGACCCACGGCGGCTACGGTTTCGCCGCCGAGTACGACGTCGAGCGCAAGTTCCGAGAAACGCGGCTGTACCTGGTGGCGCCGATTTCGACCAATCTGATCCTGTCCTACGTCGCCGAGCACGTGCTCGGCCTGCCGCGTTCGTTCTGAGCATGGCGAAGATCAGCGGCCGCAGCGCGTTCCTGAAACTTCTGATCGACGAGGGCGTAACGCATCTGTTCGGCAATCCGGGCACCACCGAGTTGCCGCTGATGGAGGTGGTGCCGGATTGTCCCGAGCTGAACTACGTGCTCGGCCTGCAGGAAGCGGTGGTGGTGGGCATGGCCGACGGCTATGCGCGCGCCTCCGGCCGGCTCGCGGCCTGCAGCCTGCATGTCGCGCCGGGCCTGGGCAATGCAATGGGGGCGCTCTACAACGCCAAGTTTTCCGGCTCGCCCCTGATCGTCACCTGCGGCCAGCAGGAGCAGGGCCACGGCCTGCTCGAGCCGCTGCTGTACGATCCGCTGCTGCCGATTGCGCAGCCCATGGTCAAGTGGGCGGTCGAGGTGACGCGCGCCGAGGACCTGCCGCGCATCGTGCGCCGCGCCGCCAAGCTGGCGCTGACGCCGCCGACCGGCCCGGTGTTCATCAGCCTCCCGGGAGATGTGCTCGACGCCGAAGTGGAGCTCGACTTCGGCAAGCCAACCCGCGTCGATGCGCGCGTGCGGCCCTCGGACGAGGCGCTGGAACAGCTCGCGGCGAAGCTGCTCGCGGCGAATAAGCCGATGATCCTCGCCGGGCAGGAACTGGCAACGCACGATGCGTTTGCCGAAGCGGCCGAACTCGCGGATTTGCTCGGCGCCGCGGTATACCAGCAGCCGATTCCCTATTGCGCGCAGTTTCCGAGCGCGCATCCGGCCTATCTCGGCGCGCTCACGCGCAACCAGAACCAGGTGCGCGCGCTGCTCGAGCCCTACGACCTGATGTTGTGCCTGGGCGCAGACCTGTTGCGCATGTCGGTCTACAGCCCGAGCGCGCCGCTGCCCGAGCGCATGCAGGTGCTGCACCTGAGCGAACGCGACTGGGAACTGGGCAAGAACTATCCGACCGAGCTCGCGCTGCGGGCGAACGTGAAGGAGACGCTGCGCGCGCTGCTGCCGCTGGTGCGCACACGGCACGACAGCGCCGCGGCCGGGCGCAGGCTGGCCGCGCTCAAACCGCGCAACTGGTTGGCGCAGCGCGAGCAGGCGCGCGGCGAAACGCTGCGCGCCGCGCAGACCGTTCCTATCGATCCGCGCTACCTGATGCTCGCCATCAGCGAAACGCTGCCGCACAATGCCATCGTGGTGGAGGAGGCACTGACCTCGTCGGTGTCGCTGCCCGGATTCCTCGAGCTGCGCGATACGCGCGCCTACTACGGCCTCGCCAGCGGCGGCCTCGGCTTCGGCCTGCCCGGCGCGGTGGGCATCAGCCTGGCGCAGCCCGGGCGGCCGGTGGTGGCGGTCATCGGCGACGGCAGCAGCATGTACGGCGTGCAGGCGCTGTGGACGGCGGCGCACCTGAAGCTGCCCATCATCTACGTGATCTGCAACAACCGCAGCTACCGCATACTTAAGGAGCGTTTGGTGTCCATGCGCGCAAGCGATCGCTTCACCGGCATGGACCTGCGCGACCCGGAAATCGATTTTGCCGGCCTCGCGCGCTCCCTGGGTGTGCACGCCGAGCGCGTTGCCGATCCGCAGGCTATAGTGCCCGTCTTGCGCGCGGCGCTGGCGTCGGGCGGGCCGCGTCTGATCGAGGTCATGGTTGCCGACGGATTCGGAGGCTGATATGTCGAAGTTCGCACTGGGTCAATCCGTCACGCGCCTGGAAGATGCGGCGCTGGTGCAGGGGGCCGGCCGCTACAGCGATGACGTCGAGCTGGCCGGCGCGGCGCATGCATGCGTGCTGCGTTCGCCGCATGCGCATGCAAACATCCGCGGCATCGACACCGCGGCTGCGCGCGCGGCAGCGGGCGTGCTGGCGGTACTCACTGAAGCGGACGTGGCCAATGACGGACTAGGGGACATTCCCTGTCTGGTGCCGGTGACCAATATCGACGGCAAGCCGCGCGCCGATACGCCGCGGCCGCTGCTCGCGCGCGGGCGCGTGCGCCACGTCGGCGATCCGGTCGCGCTGGTGGTGGCCGAGACGCTGGCGCAGGCGCGCGACGCCGCGGAATTGATCGACGTCGATTACGATCCGCTGCCGGCGGTCGCGGACACGCGCGCCGCGGCGCAGGCGGACGCGCCGCAGGTGTGGGAACACATCCCGGGCAATTTGTGCTTCGACATCGGCGCGGGCAGCGGCAAGGCCGCGGTGGACGCGGCCATTGCCGGCGCCGCGCACGTCACGCGGCTGGAACTCGTCAACAACCGCATCGTCGCCAATCCGATCGAGCCGCGCGCGGCGCTGGCCGATTACGATGCCGCCAGCGGCCGCTCGACGCTGTACACGCCGAGCCAGGGCCCGCATGTCATCCACGGGCAGCTGGCCGAAGCGGTGCTGAAAATCGACAAGGCGCTGCTGCGCGTGGTGTCGGGCAATGTCGGCGGTGCGTTCGGCATGAAGATCTTCCTGCATCCGGAGCAGCCGCTGGTGGTCTGGGCCTCGCGCCGGCTCAGGCGCGCGGTGCGCTGGACCGCGGACCGCAGCGAGAGCTTTCTCTCCGACGTGCAGGGGCGCGACCACTACTCCGTCGCCGATCTCGCGCTGGACAAGGACGGGCATTTCCTCGCGCTGCGCGTGAGCACGCATGCCAACATGGGTGCTTACCTGTCGAACTACGCGCCCTTTATTCCGCAGCTGTCGGTGCCGATGCTCTCCGGCGTGTACCGCATCCCGGCGATCTACGCCAACATCCGCGGCATCGCCAGCAACACCGTGCCGGTGGATGCCTATCGCGGCGCCGGCCGCCCGGAGGCGATCTATCTGGTCGAGCGCGTCGTCGACGTGGCGGCGCGCGAACTCGGGCTCGCGCCGGACGAACTGCGCCGGCGCAATTTCGTCAAACCCGGCGACATGCCCTACCAGACGCCGGTGGAGAGCTGCTACGACTCGGGCGATTTCGCCGCAGTGATGAATCGTGCGATGGGCAAAGCCGACTGGGCAGGGTTTCCCGCGAGACGGGCCGAGGCCGGGCGGCAGGGAAAGATACGCGGCATCGGCCTGGCCATGTACATCGAGCGCTGCGGCGGCGGCAACGGCGACACCATCGTGCTCAAGGTCGATGCGGCCGGCACGGTGACGCTTTACTCGGGCATGCAGGACAACGGCCAGGGACATATCACCACCTTTGTGCAACTGCTGCCGGACAAGCTCGGGCTGGACGCGAGCCAGATCCGCGTGGTGCAGGGCGACAGCGATGTCGTGCCCGCGGGTTTGACCGGCGGCTCGCGCTTTCTTGCGATCGGCGGCGTCGCCGCGCTTGCCGCGGCGGACGAAGTGATCGAGCAGGGCAAGGACACCGCGGCGGGCCTGCTCGAAGCGGCGGCGGCGGACATCGAATACGGCGAGGGCGAATACCGCGTCGCCGGCACCGACCGCAGGGTGTCGCTCGCCCAGGTGGCCCAGGCGGCGCAGGGTCTGGCTGCGACGCACACGCGCAACCCGCAAGCGTATACCTACCCCAACGGCTGCCACATCTGCGAAATCGAAATCGACGCCGAGACCGGCGAGGCGCGCATCGTGCACTACAGCATCGTCGATGACTTCGGCCGCGCGATCAATCCGCTGCTGCTGGAAGGCCAGGTGCACGGCGGCACGGTGCAGGGCATCGGCCAGGCGTTGCTCGAACTCGCGCACTACGACGCGGAGTCGGCGCAGCTGCTCGCCGGCTCGTTCATGGATTACGCCATGCCGCGCGCGGACAACGTGCCTGCCTTTGACTGCGGCTTCCACCACGTGCCCTGCGCAAGCAATCCGCTGGGCGTGAAAGGCGCGGGCGAAGCCGGCGCGGTGGGTGCGCCGCCGGCGGTGATCAACGCGGTGGTCGATGCGCTGCAGCCGCTGACCGGGCTCAGGCACATCGACATGCCGGCCACGCGTGAAAAGTTGTGGCGCGCGCTGCGCGCCGCCTGATTTGATCGTCGCGCGCCTCGCCGCGGCGCTCGACGCGTCGATTGCGGCGTCGCGCGCGAAGTAGTCAAGACTTGCGCAAGGAGCCCGCCAGCGATGCGGGCTGTCTGGGTAAGGGTGGCCGCAGCGTTTGGCCGGAGGACTTGTTGATGCATCCAACCAAGGAGACTCACCATGATAAAGAGCTTTAGTCGTAGCAAAACGGCCGCAGCGCTCGCCGCGGGCGCAAGCATAGCCGGCGCGCTGATGTTGCCATCGGCCGCCATGGCGCAGCAGAAATTCATTACCATCGGCACCGGTGGCATCACCGGCGTGTATTACGCGGTCGGCGGCGCCATCTGCCGCCTGGTCAACAAGGACCGCGCCAAGACTGGCTACCGCTGCTCGGTCGAATCGACCGGCGGCTCGGTGTACAACGTGAATACCATCAAGGCGGGCGAGCTCGATTTCGGCCTGGCCCAATCCGATGTGCAGTACCAGAGTTACAAAGGCACCGGTCCGTTCAAGGAGCCATACGGCGATTTGCGCGCGGTGATGTCGGTCCATCCAGAGCCGTTCACCGTGCTTGCGCGCAAGGAAGCCAATATCAAGGGCTTCGCCGACTTCAAGGGCAAGCGCATGAACGTCGGCAATCCCGGCTCGGGCACCCGCTCGGCGATGGAAGAACTACTGGTCGCAATGAACATGAAGATGTCGGACTTCTCGCTGGCGTCGGAGCTCAAGGCCGACGAGCACGGGCCGGCATTGTGCGACAACAAGATCGACGGCTTCTTTTACGGCGTCGGCCATCCTTCTGCAAACATTCAGGATCCGACGACAACCTGTGGCGCGAAACTCGTGCCGCTGACCGGTCCGGCAATAGACGCCCTGGTGAAGAAGAGCCCCTATTACGCCTATGCCACGATTCCGGGCGGTCTGTATGCGAACAACCCGGAGCCGACGAAGACTTACGGCGTACTCGCTACCATAGTGACGTCGGCCAAAGTGCCGGCGGACATGGTCTACCTCGTGACTAAGGCGGTGTTCGACAACTTCGACGAATTCAAGAAACTGCATCCGGCTTTCGCGCATCTGGACCCAAAAAGCATGGTGCACGACGGCCTGTCGGCGCCGCTGCATGAAGGTGCGGCGCGCTACTACCGTGAGAAGGGCTGGATCAAGTGACCCAGGACGTCGACGTTCGCGAACTGGTCGCGCAAGCCGACCTCGGCGGGCGCAAGCCCGTCGGGACGGCGCGCCTGGTTCTGGCGTCGACGTGTCTCCTTTGGTCGCTGCTGCAACTGTGGTATGCGTCGCCATTTCCGTTCACGTTCGGCGTTTTCGTCCTCAACGATACGCAGATGCGGGCGCTGCATCTGGCGTTTGGCCTGTTTGCCGCCTATCTCGCGTATCCCTTCGGCAAATACTCCGCACGCGAGCGTATTCCGGCCTATGACTGGTTGTTTGCGCTCGCGGCGGCGTTCTGCTCCGCCTACCTGTTCCTGTTCAGCCGCGAGCTCGCGACGCGCCCGGGCGAGCCGACGCCGATCGATTTCGCGACCGCGATCGTCGGCATGCTGCTGCTGATCGAGGCGACGCGGCGCGTGGTCGGCCCGCCGCTCGCGATCATCGCGGTGCTGATGCTCGGTTATTCCTTCGCCGGCCCATGGATGCCCGATATCGTTGCGCACAAGGGCGTGTCGCTGTCCAAGGCCGTATCGCATTACTGGCTGTCGACCGAGGGCGTCTACGGCGTCGCCATCGGCGTGTCCTCGAGCTATATCTTCCTGTTCGTGCTGTTCGGCTCGCTGCTCGAAAAAGCCGGCGCCGGGAATTACTTCATCAAGGTCGCGTTCGCGTTCCTCGGCCATATGCGTGGCGGACCGGCCAAGGCCGCGGTCGTCTCGTCCGGAATGATGGGCATGATCTCCGGCTCATCGGTGGCCAATGTGGTCACCTGCGGCACCTTCACCATTCCGCTGATGAAGCGCGTCGGCTATACCGCGGAAAAGGCCGGCGCCATCGAAGTGGCGGCCGGGGTCGACGGCCAGATCATGCCCCCGGTGATGGGGGCGGCGGCGTTCCTGATGGCCGAGTACGTGGGTGTGTCTTACGCGGAGATCTGCAAGAATGCGGCGCTGCCGGCGGTGATTTCGTACATTGCGCTGTTCTATATCGTGCATCTCGAAGCCTGCAAAGCCGGCATCCACGGCCTGCCGCGGCGGCCGGGCACTTCGACTTTGGGACGCCTGGCCGGCATGCTGATGACGCTGTGTGCGATGGTGGTTCTGGCCAACGTAATTTACTACGGTCTGGGCTGGATCAAGGGCATCGCGGGTGCGGGCGCCATCTGGATCGTGCTCGGCCTGATCGCCGTTGCCTACGTCGGCCTGTTGCGCATCGTCGCGGCCGAGCCCGACCTCGTCGTCGACGATCCGGACGCCGACGTGATCGAACTGCCGGCGCTGAAGGAAACGCTGCTCGCCGGCCTGCATTACCTGCTGCCGGTGGTGCTGCTGATCTGGGTGCTGATGGTTGAACAGCTGTCGCCGGGGCTGTCGGCTTTCTACGCCACCGCATTGCTCATAGCGATTGTGCTCACGCAGAAACCGCTGATTGCCATGTTCCGCAAACAGCCCGCGCCGCTCGCGCGACTGCGCGAAGGCTGGGTCGATCTCATCGACGGGCTGAGCGGCGGCGCGCGCAACATGATCGGGATCGCCATTGCGACCGCCGCCGCCGGCATCGTGGTCGGTACGGTGTCGCTCACCGGCTTCGGCCTGGTCATGACCGATCTGGTCGAATCGATTTCCGCGGGGAACCTGGTCCTGATGCTGATACTGGTGGCCGTGATCTGCCTGATCCTCGGCATGGGCATGCCGACCACCGCGAGCTATATCGTGGTATCGACGCTGATGGCGCCGGTCGTGGTCGAACTCGGCGCGCAGTCCGGCCTGGTCGTGCCGCTGGTGGCCGTGCACATGTTCGTATTCTATTTCGGGCTGATGGCCGACGTGACCCCGCCGGTCGGGCTTGCGTCCTTCGCCGCGGCCGCGATTTCGCGCGCCGATTTTTTCAAGACCGGCTTCACCGCGTTCTGGTACAGCATTCGCACCGGCATCCTGCCGTTCATGTTCATTTTCAATAACGAACTGCTGCTGATCAACGTGCACTCCTTCCCCCATCTGGTGCTTACGGTCGCCACCGCGGTCACCGCGATGCTGGTATTTGCGGCGGGGACCCAGGGCTGGTTCCTCGCGCGCAGTCGCTGGTACGAGTCGGTGGCGATGCTGCTGGTGACGTTCACGTTGCTGCGGCCCGATTTCTTCCTCGATTACGCATTCGCGAAATACGAACTGATGCCGCCGCAAAAGCTGACGGAACTGGCGAATGCGGCGCCGCCCGGTGGCGGCCTGCGCCTGCGCATCGAAGGAACGACCATCGAAGGCAAGGAGCTGAAGAAGACCGTGCTGCTTCCTCTTGCGGGCACAGGCTCGGCTGCGCAGCGCATTTCCAAGTCCGGCGTGACTATCATGAACGTGCCCGCCGGCATGCAGATTGCCGCGGTATCGCTGCACAGCGCCGCGGACAAGGCGGGCTTCGAGCAAGGCTTCATGGTCTCCGGCATCGAGACCGAGTTGCCGCGCCCCTCACAGGCATGGATGTACATCCCGGCGCTGTTGCTGCTCGCGGCAGTCGCGTGGCTGCAGCGGCGCCGCGCGGGCGCAGATCCCGCTCCGCGTAGCGCGGCCGCGCCGGGCTGACACGGCTTTGCGCAATCCGGCGCAGCGTCGCTCGCCGCGCCCGTGTTCAGTCCAGGCCGAGTATGCGGCCGATTTCCTTCAGGAACATGCCGACGCGCACGCCGTCCGCGCGCAGTTCCGTCGCCGCGCGGTCAAACGAGTTGTGCACGGATTTCATCTGATCTTCGACCTGCGGCAGATGAACCTCCGTGCCGGCGAGCATGCGCTTCAGGTCCTCCACCTCCGCACGCAGTTCCGCGTACTTGGCGCTGTCCTCGGGCAGCGCGGCGAGGTTGGCCGAAATTTCCTGCACCAGACTTTTGGCGCGAACGATGTCGAATTCGCTCTTGCTCATCATGCTCTCCGTTGTTACAGCCAGCCTATCCGTACCGCGCTGCCGCGGTGTTGAGAAAGATCAAGTTCCAACCGAAGCCGGGCTGGCGCTCCTCCTGCACCGCGCTGCCTAACCGTAGTTGATTTCTTCCGCCGCTTCCGCCTCGGCCGCGTCCGCCGCGTAGTTGCGCCCGCCGCGCGCCGCGGTTTCGCGATACCACTCGTGCGCAACAATGCTCGCCATCACCTCGTTGGTGCCGGTCCAGATCGAAGCCAGGCGGATATCGCGGTAGATGCGCTCCAGCGGGAACACATTGGTGTAGCCGATGCCACCGACCACCTGCATCGAATTGTGCACTACTTTCTGGCACGACTCGGTGACAAATTTCTTGGTTTCGGAAACCATGCGCCGCACCCGGTTCATCTCCATGCCGGTGTCGACCGCGCGCGCGGTGGCGTAGACGAGGGAACGGCAGGCGTCGAGCAGCATCGCGCCCTCGGCCACCTGGAAGCTCACGCCCTGAAAGCGGTTGATGGTCTCGCCGAAGGCCTTGCGCTTCGAACTGTAGCGCGTGGCGATGTCGAGCGCGGCGCGCGCCGGGCCGACGGTCATCGCGGCGGTGCCGAGCCGCTCTGGAATCATCATGGTGGTGAATACCGGGTAGGCGCCGTTTTGCGCGCCGACCAGATTCTCACGCGGCACTTTTACATCCCGGAACGCGAGCCGGCCGGTGCCGCCGCCGCGGCAGCCCATCAGGCCGTAGAGGTACTCGACTTCGACACCGGGACCGCGTTCGACGATGAAACAGCTGATGCGCTTTTGCGGCGCGGCCGCCGGGTCAGGATCGGTGCGCGCGTAGACCAGGAAATAGTCCGCGCCCTCCGCGCCGACGATGAAGCGCTTCTGGCCATTGAGCAGGAAGTATTCGCCCTTGTCTTCCGCGGTCGAGGTCGCGCCGAAAAAATCCGAGCCCCCGCGCGGCTCGGTGAGGCATTCGGCGGCGAACATGTCGCCGCGCAGCAGGGGCTTTACATAGCGTTCCTTTTGCGCATCGGTACCATGCAGCACGATCGCATCGCACACCAGGTCCGCGCCGACGCCGAACACGCAGGCCAGTTCATAGCTCAGGCTGCCGATTTCCTCGCTGATCGCGCAGGAGGCGACCCAGTCCAGCCCCAGCCCGCCCCACTTGGCGGGCTGGCGCACGCCGAGCAGATTGCGCGTGCCGGCTTCGCGCAGCCAGTCCCTGGGAAAGCGTATCTTCTCCGCGTCCATGTCCAGGATCAGCTGCCGCGGCGTCGCATCGACGAATTCGCGCGCGGCATCCCTGACGCGGCGCTGCTCCGCATTGAGCAAATGGTCGAACATTGTGGTCTCCTTGGCCGAGGACGTGGAAAATTGAATTGAGAGATTATTTCAAAACGAGGCGATACCTCCCCTCGTGCGTCCCTAGATCAGGGGCCATTTCGGTAATTCTGAAATGACCTCTAAGTACAGTATAGGTCCGCCGCACGCTATCTGCGCACTACGGACTCTTGTATGATTCCCCGTCTATGAAGGACGAGTCCACGCGCCCGCCGAACCGCTACGACCTGCCCGAGTGGGCCGGCGCATTCGGCGATCTGGGAACCCTGATCCCTTTCGTCGCCGCCTATGTGTCGATCCTGCAAATGGACGCCAACGGCGTGCTCGTGGCCTTCGGCATCGCGCTGATCCTCGCCGGCTGGAAATACCGCACGCCGTTTCCGGTGCAGCCGATGAAGGCCATCGGCGCCGCCGCGG
>JAANCK010557187.1_pt1 | contig 13280 bp, 14 predicted proteins | sample 7277841 | NCBI WGS metagenome assembly JAANCK01 (sample SAMN14222788, study PRJNA588281) | permafrost metagenome | isolation source: Arctic cryosol methane SIP | place: Canada:Nunavut | collected 2015-07 | reverse complement strand
GCCCGAGACGCTCGCGGCGGCGAAGATCCTCGTGGCCGAGGGCTTCCAGGTGATGGCCTACTGCAGCGACGACCCCATCATGGCGAGGCAGCTCGAGGATCTGGGGTGCGTGGCGGTGATGCCCCTCGCATCGCTCATCGGCTCGGGCATGGGGATTCTCAACCCGTGGAACCTGCAGATCATCATCGATCGCGCGAAGGTGCCGGTGCTGGTGGACGCGGGGATCGGTACCGCGTCGGACGCCGCGATCGCCATGGAACTGGGCTGCGACGGCGTGCTCATGAACACAGCCATCGCCAAGGCGCGCGAGCCGGTGCGCATGGCCGGAGCGATGAGGCTCGCGGTGGAAGCGGGCCGGGAGGCCTTCCTCGCGGGACGCATGGCGAAGAAGCCCTACGAGGCGAGCCCCAGCTCACCCGCATCGGGCCTGATCCAATAAGCGTTCAATTTCGCGAAGCCCCGTCCCCCGTTCGCTCCCTCTCCCTTGGGAGAGGGTTGGGGAGAGGGTCCGTCAGAACCGCCAGCTCACCCCGACCGAGAAGAGGTCGCCCTCGGGGTCGCCCGTGAGCGGCGTGCCCAGGGGCGTATAGCGCTCCACCTCCGCGCGGATGCCCAGCGCGTCGGTGATGTTGTAGCGCATCCCGAGGCCGTAGCGCAGCCGCGTGTGCGCGGCGCCGTCTCCCAGCAGCGAGACGGTGTAGGTCGAGAACGGATTGCGCGGGTCGCCGTGGTAGGCCCCCAGCCGCCCGTAGAACGAGAAATGCCACACCGGCAGGGTGGCGATCGTGTCGACTCCGAAGCCGCTCGCCCGGAACTGGGACGCGGAGTACGGTGAGGCAAAAGGAAGGGGAGCCATGCGGCCGGAATCGTTGAACTCGCCTTCGACGGCGAGATAGCGCGAGTACTTGTACCCCAGCTTGAGGCCGAAGCCGTTGTCCGGCACCGATGCGTTCCCCGGCAGCGATGCGAAGGAGTACAACATCGTGGAAACCCCCAGGCCCGAGCTCGGGGGCTTGAGCATGCCGAGGTAATCGGCGGCGAAGCATGCCGGCGCGAGCAGCGCGCAGCCCAGGGCAACGAGGCTTGGCGCGAGATTCGATCGGCGCGTGATAGGCGCGAGTTGCATTGTTTTCGACTTCCCCCCAGGGCAATTTAGGCCGCGTCCCCCGCCCTGTCAATCGAGGCCCTCGCCTATAATCGCCGCCTCTGCCATGCCCCCATCCCTCGTGACCCATCCACCCATCCGAAGCTACGTGTTGCGCCAGGGAAGGTTCTCCCCGGCCCAGCAGCGCGCCTATGCCGACCTCATGCCGCGCCTGGGCGTGGCCTACCGGCCCGCGCCGCTCGATTTCGCCGCCGTCTTCGGGCGCGAGGCGCCGGTGGTGGCCGAGATCGGCTCCGGCATGGGCGAAACCACCGCGCGCATCGCCGCGGAGAACCCGGGCACCGACTACCTCGCGATCGAGGTCCACGCTCCGGGCGTGGGCAGCCTCCTGAAGCGCCTCGACGCCGAAGGCATCGCGAACGTGCGCGTCGTGACCCACGACGCGGTCGAGGTGATGCGCGACATGGTGCCCGAGGGTTCGCTCGCCGCGATCCACGTGTTTTTTCCGGATCCGTGGCCGAAGAAGCGCCACCACAAGCGCCGGCTGCTGCAGCCCGGTTTCGCCGCGCTCGCCGCCTCCCGCCTCGCTCCCGGCGGCCACTTGCACGTGGCCACCGATTGGCAGGACTATGCCGAACATGTGCTCGCCGTGCTTTCGGAGGTCCCGATCCTGCGCAATACCGCCGAGGGCTTCGCGCCCCGCCCCCCGGCGCGCCCCGAGACCAAGTTCGAGCGCCGCGGCCGCCGCCTGGGCCACGGCGTCTGGGACCTCGTCTTCGTGCGGGGCTGAGCGATGAGCTCCCGGGGCGCTCGCCGCAGGCTGCTGCGCATGATCGCCGCGGGTGGGTCCGTGGGCGCCGGGGGCCTCGGCGCGTGGATGTCCCGGGCGCTCGCCAAGGGAGACCTGGGGACCGTGCCGGGCGTGAACCGCCTCGATGGAACCGCCACCGTCGACGGCAAGCCCGCCAGGGTGGGCACGCCCGTGGGGCTCGGCCAGCGCGTGGCCACGGGGCCCGGCAGCCAGGCGGTGATCGTGGTGGGCCAGGACGCGTTCCTCATGCGCTCCGATACGGTGATCGTCACGCGCGAGAAGGCGGGCGTGCTCGCGGGCTTGCTCGTCTCCACGGGCAAGGTGCTCTCGGTATTCTCGAAGAAGCCCGTGGCCATCACCGCGGCGTACGCGACCATCGGGATCCGGGGAACGGGCTGCTACTTGGAGGTGGAAAGCGACAGCGTCTATTTCTGCCTGTGCTACGGGGAAGCTCTGGTCGAGGGCCCGGGCATGGAGGACAAGCTCGTGAAGACCACGCACCACGAGCAGCCGCTGCTGCTAAGCGAGGGCGCGGGCATCATGCGGGCGGATCCCGGCAAATTCCGCAACCATTCCGACGCGGAGCTCATCATGCTCGAGGCCCTCGTGGGCCGCGAGCCCCCGTTCGTCAGGAACGGGACGTACCCGGCCGGGAAATACTGATTTCCCGCAGCGGCGCGACAGTGCCACGGGCCGGCAGGAAGGGCTCCAGGAGGTCGTTGAGGAATCGCTGGCCCTTGGGCGTGGGCCGGATCGTCACGTGGTCGCGCTCGATGAGTCCCGCCGCTTCCGCGCCAGCCAGCTCCCGTTCCACGGCGGTGATCGCAAGTCCCGTGCGCTGCGCGAAGAGCTCCACGGGGAAGCCCTCGACGAGGCGCAGCGCGTTCAGCATGAACTCGAACGGCAGCTCGGGCGCGGCGACCTCGCGCGACTCGAGGATCGCGCTCCCTTCCATGGCGGCACGCATGTACGCCTGGGGATTGCGGATGCGCGATTCGCGCACGATCCGGTCGCGCGACGACACCTTCCCGTGGGCCCCGGCTCCGAGCCCCAGGTAATCGCCGAACGTCCAGTAGTTGAGGTTGTGGCGCGCGCGATGGCCGGCGCGCGCGAACGCCGACGTTTCGTAGTGCCCGTAGCCCGAGGCCCCGAGCTCCGCTTCGATCGCTTCCTGCATGTCGGCGGCGAGATCGTCGTCGGGGAGCTTCGGCGGGAAGCGGTGGAAGTGCGTGTCGGGCTCGAGGGTGAGGTGATAGGCGGACACGTGGGGAACGCCCGAGGCTATCGCTTCGCGCACGTCGGCCAGGGCCTGCCCGAGGGACTGGTCCGGCAGCGCGTACATGAGGTCCGCGTTCACGGTATCGAAGACCTCGAGCGCGGTGGCAAGCGCCCTCCTCGCCTCGGCAGCGCCATGCACGCGCCCCAGCGCCGCGAGCTTGCCGTCGTCGAAGCTCTGCACGCCCACGGAAAGGCGCGTGATGCCCGCGGCGCGATACCCGCGGAAGCGCCCCGCCTCGAAAGTGCCGGGGTTGGCCTCCATCGTGATCTCCGCGTCGGGATCGACGGGAAGCCGGGTGCGGATCGCGGTGACGAGGCGCTCGATCGCGGCGGGGGTGAAGAGGCTGGGCGTGCCGCCGCCCAGGAAGATCGTGCGGATGCGTCGGCCCCACACGGCGGGCAGGCTCGCCTCGAGGTCCGCCACCAGCGCCGCCACGTAATCGTCCTCGGGGATCTCGCCGCGCTTCTCGTGGGAATTGAAGTCGCAATAGGGGCACTTGCGCAGGCACCACGGGATGTGGACGTAGAGCGAGAGCGGCGGAAGCTCCGTGAGGCGCACGCGGGTGAAGTCCGCGAGCGGCGAGGAGGCGGTTTGCGCGGGACTCATGGCAGGCCGCGTTGCGCGGCGAGGCGCGAGGCGAGCGCGGACAGCGCCTGGCCGCGGTGGCTCGCGCGGTTCTTCTCGTCGCCCGCGAGCTGGGCGGCGGTGCGCCCGTCGGGCAGCAGGAAATGGGGGTCGTAGCCGAATCCGCCCCCCCCGCACGGCGTGGCCACGATCTCGCCGCGCCAGGTTCCATCGGCCACGAGGGGAGTCGGATCGCCGGCCGATCGCACCAGCACCAGCACGCAGTAATAGAACGCCGAGCGGTCCGATGCTCCGCGCAGGGCTTGGACAAGCTTCGCGTTGTTGCGGGCGTCCCGTTGCGCGCGATCGCCCTCGCGTCCCGCGTAGTACGCCGAGTGCACGCCGGGTGCGCCTCCCAGCGCCGCCACGCACAGCCCCGAATCGTCGGCGAGGGCGGCAAGCCCCGTGGCTCGGCTGGCGTGCCGCGCCTTGGCGAGTGCGTTCTCGAGGAAAGTCTCGTAGGGCTCCTCGGCCTCGCCCACGCCGAGGCTCGATTGCGCGATCGCCTCGATGCCGAGCGGTGCGAGCAGCGCGCCCAGCTCGCGCAGCTTGCCCGGGTTGTTCGACGCGATGATCACTTTGTTCATGAAGGACTCGAGCGGAAACACAGAGGAAGGGCTTTCTCCGTGTTCTCCGTGCTTCTCTGTGCTCTCTGTGTTTCCGCTTTGCTTCGGCTTGTGCTTCAGCCCGGTGCGAGCGCGGCGCGCTGGAGCGCGACGAGCCGCGCGATGCCGAGCGAAGCGAGGTCGAGGAGCCCCGACATCTCCTCGCGCGTGAAGGGCGCGCCCTCGGCGGTTCCCTGCACCTCGACGAAATGGCCCGCGCCCGTCATCACGACGTTCATGTCGGTGCCGCACGCCGAATCCTCCCCGTAGTCGAGGTCGAGCAGCGCCCGGCCGTCGACGATGCCCACGGAGACCGCGGCCACGAAATCCCGCATCGGATCGGCGGCAAGGACACCGCGCGCGCGCAGCCCGGCAATGGCATCGGCCAGGGCCACCATCGCCCCGGTGATGGAAGCGCAGCGCGTGCCCCCGTCGGCCTGCAGCACGTCGCAGTCGATGGTGACCTGGCGCTCGCCCAGGGCGGTGAGGTCGGTCACCGCGCGCAGGCTCCTGCCGATGAGGCGCTGGATCTCCTGGGTGCGCCCCGATTGCTTGCCCACGGCCGCTTCACGGGAACCGCGAGTGTGGGTCGCGCGCGGCAGCATGCCGTATTCCGCCGTGACCCAGCCGCTGCCCTTGCCCTTGAGGAAGCCCGGCACCTTTTCCTCGACGCTCGCGGTGCACAGCACGCGTGTTTCGCCCATCTCCACCAGCACCGAGCCCTCGGCGTGCCGGGTGTAGCCGCGGTGGAAACGCACGGGCCGCAGCGCGTCGGGCGCGCGATCGAGGGCGCGGGCCATCAGCGGGGAACCTTCTTGATCGCGTTCTGGATCTCGGCGATGGCGCGCTCGATGTCCTCATCGGTCACGTCGTCGGCGGGCACGTCGGTGCCCAGCTGCTGCGTGGTGTTGGTGGAGGTCGCGAACTGCTCGTCGTCCATGCTCTCGGTGTCGGCCACGTTCGGGTCGTCTTGGTTCTCCCAGGTCATCGCCACCACGGTCAGGTTGTCCGATTCGCCCTGCGCCCGGCGCTCGGCCTCGGCGAGCAGTCCCGGCATCACGGCCACCACCGTCTGCTTGCGCAGCATGTTGCCCAGGAGCACCGCGGGGATCTGGGCCCAGAACCCGTCGGTGGACAGCATGATCGTGTCGCCCACCTCGAGGGCGAAGTCGCGACCGGTGTCGATCATCGGCGGCACGACGCCGCCCAGGCAGCTGTAGATCTTGTTGCGGTCGGGATGGCGCGTGGCCGCCTCGGCGGTGATTTCGCCCGCGTCGATCATCTGCTGCACCCGGGAATGGTCCTGGGTGAAGGCCACGAGCTCGCCGCGGCGGATCACGTACAGGCGCGAGTCCCCGGCGTGGGCCCAGAACGCGCGCCCGCCCTGCACGAGGCACGCGACACAGGTGGTGCGCGGACACTCGAGCAGGTTCTGCGCGACCGCGTGGGAGACGATCGCGCGGTGCGCCGACTGGATCGCCGAGACGAGGAAGTCGAACGGGCGCTTCAGGCGATTGCGCGCCTCCTGCTGGAAGCGCCGGGTGATCTCGGATACCGCGATCTCCGCGGCCACCTCGCCCTGCATGTGCCCGCCCATGCCGTCGGCGATCACCATCAGCAGCACGTCGCGGCTGTACGAGTAGCCGACGCGGTCCTCGTTGCCCTTGCGGTCGCCGATCCTGCTGTCCTGGAAGATGGTGAAGCGCATCGCGTCGCCTAGCGGGAGAAGAGCTTCGACAGCGGCCGGTTGATGGTCTCCAGGAAGCCGCGCTTCTCCTCGGGCTCGTTCATGAGCCGGCGCTGCAGCTCGAACGCGGTCTGGGGGCGCTTCAACCAGTCGACCGCCAGGCAGGAGTCCACGATGTCGTAGAGGTCGTCGGAATAGGGCTGGCGCGCGAGGGTGCGCAGCGGGATCATCCGGTCCTTCTCCTCGCGCTGGTCGCCCGCCTGGGGAGGGGTGCCCGCGATGCAGGTGTAGATCGTGGCCCCCACCGAGTAGATGTCGCTCCACGGGCCCAGCTCCTCGGGCTTGAAGCGGTAGTGCTCGGGAGCGGCGAAGCCCGCGGTGTACATGGGCTTCAGCTTCATCGCCTCTTCCGACAGCGTGATGCGTGCGGCCCCGAAGTCGAGCAGTACGGGACGCCCCTCCATGGCGATGAAGATGTTCGCGGGCTTGATGTCCAGGTGCAGCAGCTTGCTCGAGTGCACCTCGCGCAGCCCGTTCATCAGGTTGATGAAGATGCGCCGGATGAAGGCCTCGGTGAACTCGTGGCGGTGGCGCTGGATGTGGTACTGGAGCGTGCGGCCGCGCACGTACTGCATGACCATGTAGCAGGTCTCGTTCGCGCGGAAGAAGTTCTCCACCCGCACCACGTTCGGGTGCGAGATCATCGCGAGCGCCCGGCCCTCCTCGAAGAAGCACTTGAGCCCGTGGCGGAAGATGGAGAGGTTCGCCTCGTCGGTGACCTGCACCTCGACGCCCTCGGTGCGCAGCGGCAGCGACGAGGGCAGGTACTCCTTGATCGCGTAGGGCGTGCCGCTCTCGTCCTTGGCGAGATAGACGATGCTGAAACCTCCGGAGGACAGGGGCTTCTCGATGCGATAGCCGTTCAGCACGTAGCCTGCGGGCAACGGCTGATTCGCCTGCTGGGGCATTGGAGCGGGGAGGTTCCGATATAATTTCTCAATTGTCGGCACTCCCTCCCGCCTTGTAAAGGCGAATCCTCCACACTCGCTTCACCAGCGGAGCCCAGTCACATGATCTCCAGCATGACCGGCTTCGCGGCAGCCGCGCTCGAGATGCCCCAGGGCAGCCTCGCGGTGGAGCTGAAGACCGTGAACCACCGCTACCTCGAGTTCCAGACCCGCATCCCCGAGGAGATCCGCCCGCTCGAAAGCGCGATGCGCGAGGCGGTGTCGGGGCGGCTCACGCGCGGCAAGGTGGACTGCCGGGTGACGTTCACGTCGGTGGCGAGTGCGGCGCGCTCGATGACCCCGAACGACGAGGCGCTCGCGGCACTGCAGGCGGCCGCGCGCCAGCTGGTCGGGCGATTCCCCGAGGCGCGGGCGCTTTCCGTGGCCGAAATCCTGCATTGGCCCGGCGTGCTCGCCGACGAGTCGATCCGGGCCGACACGGTGAAGGATGCGCTGATGGCCCTCATGGATCGCGCGCTCGCCGACCTCGACCAGACCCGCGCGCGGGAAGGTGCCAAGCTCGAGATCGTGCTGCGCGAGCGCCTCGAGCGCATGTCGGTGCTGGTGAAGGAAGCGCAGCCGCTGCTTCCGGCGGCGATCCGGGCCTTCCAGGACAAGCTCGCCGCGAAGATCGCCGAGGCGAACGCCGCGCCCTCCGACGAGCGCGTGCACCAGGAGATCGTGCTCTACGCCGCGCGCATCGACGTGGACGAGGAGCTCTCGCGGCTGGCTACCCACATCGCGGAATTCACGCGCGTGCTGGGCAAGGGCGGGGCCTGCGGCAAGCGGCTGGACTTCCTCTGCCAGGAATTGAACCGCGAGGCGAACACCCTCGGGTCGAAGTCCGTGGCCAACGAGATGACGCGCATCTCGGTCGAGCTCAAGGTGCTGATCGAGCAGATGCGCGAGCAGGTCCAGAACATCGAGTGAGGCCCGCCGGGGGCGCAGGCCGCGTCAACGGTACTGCCGCAGGTACTTCCATTCGAATCCCCGCTTGGCCCAGAGGAACAGCCGCGACGGCGGCAGCAGCAGGTTGCGATCGGGGGTGCGCCATACGAGCGTGCCCTGGTCGATCCCGTCGACGATGCACATGAGCTCGACCTTGAACGTGGCATGGCTTTCGCGCCCGTCGAGGTCGGCCAGCACGTTGGCGGCCGCGGCCGCGGCCTGCAGGTCCGCCATGTGGGCCTGCTTCGGCATCCAGTCGGGCCCGGGGAAGCTGCCGGCGTCTCCCACGACCACGACCCGCTCGTGGCCCGCGACGCGGCAATGGGCATCGGCCTGCACCAGGCCGCCCGGGGAGCGCGGCAATCGGGTGTTGTCGAGCCACTCGTCCCCGGTCATGCCGGGCATGAAGAGGATGAGCCCGGCTGCGAACTCGCCGCCCTCGGTGACGACCCGGTCGGCGGTGAAGCGCTGCAATTTGTGGCCCAGGTGGGTGACGATGCCGCGCCGGCGCATTTCGGCGAGCAGGTGGCGAACGGCCCTGGCGCCCAGCCGGTTGCCGGGTTCCGCCGAGGGATTGAAGAACACCAGCTCGAAGCGATCGCGGCGGGCCTCGCGCCGCAGCTGGGTGTCGATGCCGAACAGGAACTCGAACATCGGCCCGCCGCGCACCGCGCTCGCCTCGTTCGGGTTGCCGGCGAAGCCGACCGCGATCGTGCCTCCCTCCATGTCGCGCAACCGGTCCCGGATGCGCTCGGCCGCGGCGATGCCTTCGCACGGCGTGATGGCGTGCTCGATGCCGGGCAGCTTCTTGATGAAGCGGCCGCCGGAGGCGATCACCAGCGCGTCGTTTTCCACGTCGCCACGGGTCGTGCGCAGGACGCGTCCATCGTCCGAAAGTCCGGTCGCCTCGGCGCCATGAAAGTCCACCCGTGCGCGGCGCAGGAAGTTCTCGAGCGGGATCACCAGGTCTTCCCGCCGGCGCAGCCCGCTGGGAATCCAGATGATGCCGGGCAGGTAGTGCAACTCGGCGCGGGGCGCCACCAGGGTGATGCGCGCCGTGGCGTCGCGCTTGCGAAGCTCGCGGATGGCGGACAGGCCGCCGAAGCCGGCGCCGACCACGACGACGTGCCGATCGCTCGAAGGAGCCGCCCGCCTCACCGCGCGAACCGGATGAGCGCGGCGAGCAGCAACGCGCCCGCGCAGGCCCATCCCGAGAGGAGCCATCGGATCCATGCCGTGCGAGGCACGAATCCGACGCCGCGCACGAAGCCCGCGCTCATGGCCCAGAACACCGTCGTCGCGAGAGCATGGTCCGCGCGGCCGGTCGCGTCGGCCAGCAGTCGCGGATCCAGCGTCCCGGCCACCATGAGCGCGAGCGCCACGGCGAGGCTGGGAAAGTGGATGCCGGCGTCCTGCGCTTCGGGCGCGCCGGACCGGGCAGTCACGGCCGCAGATCCTCGTCGCGCGCCCGCGCCTCCGCGCGGGCGGCCTCGTTCTCGCCCCACATCGCATTGAGTATGGCCAGCAGCACGGCGAAGCCGACTCCAAGCACCCAGGCGAAATACCACATCGTCGTTTCTCCTCGTGTCCGTGGGCTCAGTAGGCCCCGTGCTCGTCGGCCTGGATGCGCGCGACCGTCACCTTGCCGCGCATCACGCGATAGGCCCAGCCGGTGTAGAAGATGATCAGCGGCATGAAGATCACCGTGGCCCAGAACATCAACCCGAGCGTGAGGTGGCTGGACGTGCTGTCCCACACCGTGAGGCTTGCATTGGGCATGGAAGACGACGGCATCACGAACGGGAACATCGCCGCGCCGGCCGTGCCGATCACGCCGGCGATGGCCAGGGACGAGGCGACGAATGCGAGTCCCGTGCGCCGCGCGGCCAGCAGGCCCATCGCGAGCAAGGGGGCGACGGCGCCGAGCGCGGGCAGCAGCCACAACAGCGGTTGCCGCTGGTAGTTGAGCCACCAGCCGAGGGCATCGCGCGCCACGGTCTTGGCCAGGGGGTCGGCCAGCGCCCCGGGCTCGATCGCGGACGTGATGACGAAGCCCTGGATGCCGCCGATGCGCAGCCACAGGCCCGCGGCCAGGAACGCCGGCACCATCACGGCCGCCGCGACCAATGCTCCCTTGACCGCCCGGCGCTGGATCGCGCCCTCGGTGCGAAGCGCGAGGTACGTGCCGCCGTGCATCGTGATCATCGCGCTGCTCACGACGCCGGCCAGCAGGGCGAACGGGTTGAGCAGCTGCCAGAAGGTGCCGGTGTAGCTGGACACCAGGTACTGGTCGAACTGGAACGGCACGCCCTGCAGCAGGTTGCCGAAGGCCACGCCGAAGATGAGCGGCGGCACCGCGCCCCCGACGAAGAGCCCCCAGTCCCAGCTGCTGCGCCAGGTGGCGTTGTGGATCTTGCTGCGGTAGTCGAAACCCACCGGGCGGAAGAAGAGCGCCCACAGGACCGCCATCATGGCCCAGTAGAAGCCGCTGAACGCGGTCGCGTAGACCACCGGCCAGGCCGCGAAGATCGCCCCGCCCGCGGTGATGAACCAGACCTGGTTGCCGTCCCAGTGCGGGCCGACGGTGTTGATGACGACGCGGCGTTCGACATCGCTGCGGCCGACGAAGGGCAGCAGCGTGCCCACGCCCATGTCGTGGCCGTCCATGATCGCGAAGCCGACCAGCAGCACGCCCACGAGCAGCCACCAGATGACCTTGAGGGTCGCGTAATCGAGCACGTTCGTTCTCCTTCAGGCGAGCGCCGGCTCGCCCTGGTAGCGACCCGTGCCCAGGCTGCCGGGGCCCTGGCGCGCGAACTTCACCATCAGATAGACCTCGACCACGAGCAGCAGCGTGTAGAAGCCCACGAAGCCCGCGAGCGATCCGTAGAGGCTCTCGACGCTGAGCGTCGAGACCGACAGGTGCGTGGGCAGCACGCCGTAGATGGTCCATGGCTGGCGGCCGTACTCGGCCACGAACCAGCCGAGCTCGCACGAGATCCACGGCACCGGCAGCATCCACAGCGCCCACTTCAGCAGCCAGGGCTTCTGGACGCACGCGACCTTGAGCGTGCTCCAGAACGCCAGGACGAAGAGTGCCAGCATCGTGAAGCCGAGGCCCACCATCAACCGGAAGGACCAGAACATCGGCATCACCCGGGGAATGGTGTCGTCGACCGCAAGGTCGATCATCGCGGGCGTTGCCTGGCGCACGTCCACCACGTATTTCTTCAGCAGCAGCCCGAAGCCGAGGTCGGCCTTGTGCGCCTCGAACGCCTTCCTGGCGTCGGCCTCGCCCTCGCCGCGATGCTTGCGCAGCGCCTCGAGCGCCGTCACCGCGGCGATGCCGTCGACGATGCGCTCGCGATTCTTCGCCTTGATCTCGGCGATGCCCGGGATGCGCTTGGTGACCGAGCGCGTCCCGATCAGGCCCATCACCCAGGGGATCTCGACCGACCAGTCGTTCCTCGACTCGGCCTGGTTGGGCCAGGCGACGACGGTGAACGACGCGGGCGCGGGCTGGGTCTCCCACATCGCCTCGATCGCCGCGAGCTTGGTCTGCTGCGCCTCTCCCACCGTATAGCCCGACTCGTCGCCCAGCACGATCACGCTCAGCACCGAGGCCAGGCCGAACGCGGCGGCGACGCGGAAGCTGCGCCTGGCGAATTCGAGGTCGCGGCCCTTCAGCAGATACCAGCTGGAGATGGACAGCACGAACATCGCGCCCGTCACGTAGCCGGCCGACACGGTATGCACGAACTTGGCCTGGGCGTCCGGATTGAACACGATGGCCCAGAAGTCCGTCATTTCCATGCGCATGGTCTGGTAGTTGAACTCGGCCCCGACCGGATTCTGCATCCAGCCGTTGGCGATCAGGATCCACAGCGCGGACAGGTTGGTGCCGACGGCCATCAGCATCGTGACCAGCAGGTGCTTCGTCCTGGACAGGCGGTCCCATCCGAAGAAGAAGAGCCCGATGAAGGTCGATTCCAGGAAGAACGCCATCAGCCCCTCGATGGCGAGCGGCGCGCCGAAGATGTCGCCCACGTAGTGCGAGTAGTAGGCCCAGTTGGTGCCGAACTGGAACTCGAGCGTGATGCCGGTCGTGACACCCAGTGCGAAATTGATGCCGAAGAGCTTGCCCCAGAAGCGCGTCATGTCCTTCCAGACGACCTTGCCGGTCATCACGTAGACGCTCTCCATGATGAGCAGCAGCCAGACCATGCCGAGGGTGAGCGGCACGAAGAGGAAGTGGTACAGCGCCGTGGCGGCGCACTGCAGCCGCGACAAGTCGACGAGATGTTCGGGGATCACTTGAACGCTCCTGGGGGAGGCGGAAATTGCCCTGCCGGCGACGCCAATCGCGCAGCGGCTCGATCGGCATCCACCGGGGCCGCGGCATCGCGTTCGAACCACCACCACAGCGCCGCCAGCGCCGCCAGCTTGATCGCGACGGCGATCGCGAGATGGCGCGCAAGCCGGGGGCCGGTGAATCGGTTCGTCGTCACGCTGGAAAGGATGCACCACGCCGCCCGGCGCCCATTGATCTGGCGCAACGTCTACCGTTCGGGAACACGCGGCTGATAAACTGGGCGTATCGGTCCGGCTCCCGCCGCGAGGCCGAAAGATTCGTGGTCATCACTTGCTTGGGTCGGCGCCGCGCTTCGGGTCCGCACCCCGGCGTCGGCGCGAGGCACGGGGCGCGAGATCGATGCGAGGCAACCTGTTCGTCGTGGTCGCGCCCTCGGGCGCGGGAAAGACCAGCCTCGTCTCGGGCCTGCTCCAGCGCGACCCTCATATCCGGCTGTCGGTCTCCTACACCACGCGAGCGCCGCGCGAGGGCGAGGCGCACGGGCGCGACTATCACTTCGTTCCGCGCGAGCAGTTCGAATCCATGATGGCCGCGGACGAGTTCCTCGAGCACGCGCAGGTGTACGGCAACTACTACGGAACCTCGCGGCGCTGGATCGAGTCGCAACTTGCGGGCGACCACGACGTGCTGCTGGAGATCGACTGGCAGGGCGCGCGCCAGGTGCGCACGCTCTTCCCCCACATGGTGGGAATCTTCATCCTTCCGCCTTCCCTAGAGGAGCTCGCCCGGCGCCTGGAGGGACGCGGCAAGGACGCTCCCGAGGCGATCGCGAGGCGCCTGGCGAGCGCCCGCGAAGAAGTCTCGCATGTTCTTGAATTTGAATATATAATTGTAAACGTATC
>JAANCK010706693.1_pt1 | contig 13283 bp, 10 predicted proteins | sample 7277841 | NCBI WGS metagenome assembly JAANCK01 (sample SAMN14222788, study PRJNA588281) | permafrost metagenome | isolation source: Arctic cryosol methane SIP | place: Canada:Nunavut | collected 2015-07 | reverse complement strand
CTACGCCACAACCCACCTGGACCGGCTGTCGGGCAACACCATGCAGAGCATCGAGACCAGCTCGCTGCACATCGACCTGATCAGCGACCTGAAGCGCATCAACTCGCACATCTGCTCGATCGCCTACCCGATCCTGGACTCTGCCGGCGCCCTGGCTCCGAACCGGCTGAGACAGGCCCAACTGGCCGACGGCCCCTGAGAACCTGGCGCGCAGCCGATTCGGCTCGGCGCGCCCGGCTGATTCTGTTGCGGGCCGACGTCCTCACTGGTCTCGCTCAGGCGCCGGCCCGGCGAATCCGCCCCGGACCGTCGGTCGTCGTTGGACTGCCCTCGATCCGTCGATCAACCATACTGCGAGTGCACAGTCGGCGCCGGTTTCATGGGAAGAGGCATGCCCACGCGTAAGCGCATCAGGTCGATCTTTGACAACGTCTCGGCGGGCGACAACGCCCCGGCCGGGGTATTCCGCAGGCTCAGCGCGATGATGTTGCACGCGCCGGCCTTCCTGATACTGCTGTCGGTCACTGGTGCGTGCGCCGAGGAAGGCACTCCCGGCTGGGACCATTATGGAAACGACGCCGGGGGCACGCGCTACAGCGCGGCGGGGCTCATCACAGCCGACAACGTCGGCGCCGTGCGGCAGCAGTGGCTCTATCGAACCGGTGACCTGGCACAGCGTGCGCCGGCCGTGATGCGCCGCGTCAAGTTCGAAACCACGCCAATTCTTGCGGGCGACAAACTGGTGCTCTGCTCGTCATTCAATGAGGTGATCGCTCTCGATCCCGGCACTGGCGCCCCGGCCTGGCGCTTTGACCCCCGGGTCACCACCGACCGGCGTCCAGCCAATCGCTTCAATTGCCGAGGTGTCGCCCAGTGGCGCGACCCGCAGGCGCGCGCCGATGCCGTCTGCGCGCTGCGCATCCTCAGCGCGACGGTCGATGGTCGACTGCTCGCCCTTGACTCACGCAGCGGTCGTCCCTGTCCAGGCTTTGGACGAGAGGGGCAGGTGAGCCTGGACATCGGCAAGGTTGTCTGGCCGGGCGAAGTGCAGGTCTCCTCGGCGCCGGTTGTCGCTGGTGACGTGGTGATCGTCGGCGCGGCGATCGGCGACAACGTGCGCGTGGGAGCGCCATCGGGGCGTGTGCGTGCGTTCGACGCCCGCACCGGCGCGCCCCGATGGCAATGGGAGCCGCTCGAGCCCGGGATCAGCGCTGGCGCCGCCAATGTGTGGGCACCGATGTCGGTCGACGAGAAGCGTGGCCTTGTCTTTCTGCCCACATCGAGCCCGAGCCCTGACTTCTTCGGCGGCTCGCGCCCGGGCGCCAACCGCAACGCCGACTCCGTCGTGGCGCTGCATGCCACCGACGGCTCGCTCGCGTGGGCTTTCCAGATCGTCAAGCACGACGTGTGGGACTACGACGTCCCGGCGCAGCCGACGCTGACGACGCTGGAGATCGACGGCAAGCCGCGCGATGTCGTCGTGCAGGCGACCAAGCAGGGCTTCGTGTTCGTCCTGGACCGCGACACCGGGCAGCCGGTCTACCCGGTCGAAGAACGCGCGGTACCGCAGGGCGGCGCGCCGGGCGAGCAGCTGTCGCCGACACAGACGTTCCCGGTCGATCTGCCGCCGCTGGTCCCATCCGAGCTGCGGCCGGAGGGCGCGTTCGGCTTCACCTCCTTCGACCGAGGGGCGTGTCGCGACCGGATAGCGGCCCTGCGCAATGAAGGCCTCTACACGCCGCCATCGCTGCAGGGCACGCTCGTTTTCCCGTTCACGGGAGGAGGCGCGAACTGGGGCGGCGGCGCCGTCGACCCGGCCGGCGTGGTGTATGTCAACACGTCGCGTGCCGCGCACGCCATCCGGCTGATTCCGCGCTCGGATTACGCCGACTTCAAGGCTCGCAGCGCCGGCAAGGAGGTCAGTCCCCAGGAGGGCGCCCCGTTCGGAATGCTGCGGGAGTTGGTCGTGTCGCCGTTCGGCGCGCCATGCAACCCGCCGCCCTGGGGCACGCTGGCCGCACTCGACCTGAAGAGCCACCGCCTGCTGTGGGAGAAGCCGCTCGGCACCACCGAGGACCTCCTGCCCCTGGGAATCGCCCTGCACACCGGAACGCCCAATCTCGGCGGACCGATTGCGACTGCGGGCGGGCTCGTCTTCATCGGCGCCGCGATGGATCGCTACCTGCGCGCATTCGACGCGAAGAATGGCGCTGAAATCTGGCGCGGCCGGCTTCCGGCGGCGGGAATGGCCACCCCCATCACCTACGTGTGGAAGGGGCGTCAATACGTCGTCATTGCTGCTGGCGGCCACGGTGAGGCCGGCGCCGAAACGGCAGATGCCGTCGTCGCCTTTGCCTCGCCCGCGCCCGGAGAAGCCAGCCGCACATGGTGGGACGAAAACCTCGACCAGCCCGGAGGGCGTGCGGTCATCAAGATCGGCGCAATCGCGGTGCTCGCTGCGGCTGTTGCGCTTGCACTCATCAGGAGGCGGAGGCGTTCGAGGGCTGTACCGGCGTAGCCGGCTCAGCACTGCGAGACGCCGCTTGCTGTCGACCTTCCAAGCGTCCGCTAGCCGCCGGGGTCGACCTTCACCCGCTCCTTGATGCAGAAGTCGACCAGCGCGTCGATCTCGGTGGATTTGTCGAAAACCGCATCGGCCCCCAGTTGGGCACAGCGCCAGCGCACGTCGTTGGTGGCGTGGTTACTCAGAACCACCATCTTCTGGGTCGGTCGCCGGAAGCGGCAGGCTTCGAGGATGTTCAGCCCGCTGCCCTCCTTGAGGAACAGGTCGATGATGGCCAGATCCCAGTAATCGTGGTTCTGGGCCAGCCATCGCTTGCCCTCGTTCTCGGTCTCGGCGGTACCCACCGCATCCACCAACGCCATTTCGTGCAGCGCCTCGATGAGGTTCTCACGAATCGTCGGGCTGTCCTCGACGATGTAAGCACGGAACTTCATTTCGCTTCTCCAATAGAGACCCGCCCGGCCGGCGGCATGCCACGGGTCTCGCGTCTTGGAGTCACTCTATCGCGCCCACGCTTGCGCAAAATGCAAGCGGCAAGGCCTGGCACCTGTAGGACACGCCGCTCATCCGCCGTCGAGGCGCGTCCCGCGCGGCTGAACCAGGGCGGTCGGTGCAACCGCCGCGGCTGACCTTGCCGGCACCGGCGGTCAGAGCGTGATGATGGTGCAACCGGTGGTCTTGCGCGCTTCCAGGTCGCGGTGCGCCTGCTGAATCTGGTCCAGCGGATAGCGCTGGTCGATCCGGATCTTCACCTGGCCGGAAGTGACGGCCTGGAACAGGTCGTCCGCCATCGCCTGGCAGGCCTCGCGGGTGGCGATGTGCGTGAACAGGGTCTGGCGCGTGACGTACAGCGAACCCTTCATCCCCAGGATGCCGGGCGCGAACGGCGGCACCGGCCCCGAAGCATTGCCGAAACTGGCCATCAACCCGAAGGGCGACAGGCAGTCCAGCGACTTGTCCCAGGTGTCCTTGCCCACCGAGTCGTACACCACCTTGACACCCTTGCCGCCGGTGATTTCCTTCACGCGCGCCAGGAAGTCCTCCTTGGAATAGTTGATCACATGGGCCGCACCATGTTCCTTGGCCAGCGCACATTTCGCGTCGGATCCCGCGGTGCCAATCAGTTGCAGGCCCATCGCCTTGGCCCATTGGCAGGCAATCAGGCCCACCCCGCCCGCGGCCGCATGGAACAACACGACGTCACCCGCGTTCAGCCCGCCCTGTGGCTGCGTCCTTTTCAGCAGGTATTGGGCCGTCAGCCCCTTGAGCATCATGGCCGCGCCGGTGTCGAAGTCGATGGCATCGGGCAATTTGCAGACAGTCTTGGCCGGCATGACCCGCGCTTCGCAATAGCTGCCGGGCGGCGCGCTGGCATAGGCGGCGCGATCGCCCGCCTTCAGGTGCGTCACGCCCGGGCCGACGGCTTCCACCACCCCGGAAGCCTCCATGCCGATGGTGGCGGGCAGCGGCAGCGGATACAGGCCGGTGCGGTGATACACGTCGATGAAATTCAGCCCCACGGCCTTGTGACGGATGCGGATTTCACCGGCGCCGGGCTCACCGACCTTGACGTCGACGACCTTCAACTGTTCGGGACCGCCGATCTGGGCGATTTGTACGGCTCTGCTCATGGGAAAGCTCCTGTTGGGAAACGTGGCGGCACCATCGTGCCACGAAAAATGTCACGCGCATCCTGCCATGAATCGGCAAGCCTTGCGCCAGCCCGGCGGTGCGCCGCCCCCTAAACTGCCGGCTTCGCCATGAATCAACACCTCACCTTGCGCACCGCCGCCCTGCTCACGGTCCCGCCTCTGCTGTGGGCGGGCAATGCCGTGATCGGCCGGCTGGTACAGGGGCTCGTGCCCCCCATCACCCTCAATTTCCTGCGCTGGCTGCTCGCCTTTGCACTGCTGCTGCCCGCCGGCGGCTGGGTGCTGCGGTCCGGCAGCGGCTTGTGGCCGAACTGGAAGCGTTTTGCGTTGCTGGGCCTGCTTGGCGTGGGCGCCTACAACGCGCTGCAATATCTCGCGCTGAAGACGTCCACGCCGCTCAACGTGACCCTGGTCGCGGCCAGCACACCCGTCTGGATGCTGGGCATCGGAGCGCTTTTCTTCGGCCAGCGGGTCACGCACCGGCAACTGGCCGGCGCCCTGTTGTCCATTGCCGGGGTGCTGATCGTGCTCGGCCGCGGCGAGTGGCAGGTGCTGCTGCGCGTCCAGTTGGTGCCCGGGGATTTCTATATCCTGCTGGCCACCGCCTCCTGGGCGGCGTACAGCTGGCTCCTGGTCCGCCCGGGCGACCCGAAGGCCATTCGCGGCGACTGGGCCGCCTTCCTGATGGCCCAGATGGTCATGGGTCTGGGCTGGTCCGGCTTGTTCGCCGCCGGCGAATGGGCGCTGACCGATCCTCGCATCCACTGGGGCTGGCCGCTGGCGGCCGCATTGATCTATGTCGCCGTCGGCCCGGCGATCGTGGCCTATCGCTGCTGGGGTGTCGGGGTCCAGCGCGTGGGCCCCAGCATCGCTGGATTCTTTTCCAACCTGACGCCTTTGTTCGCGGCCTTGATGTCGGCTGCGTTCCTGGGCGAACTGCCCCATCTCTACCACGCGATCGCCTTCGCGCTGATCGTCGGCGGGATCGTCGTGTCGTCCCGACGCTGATTGCGCCGGGGATGGGGTTCCTGCCTCAAAAGGATTGCTCGTGCATTGCTGTAACCCCTCGCGTTTCCTCGCCGCGACCGCCAGCCGGCGAATGCGGGTCGCTGCCGCGGCGCTGGTGCTGATCGCGCCTGCTGTCAACGCCCAGGCCGTGGCCGACTGTTTGAGCGAGGCCGACGCGGCGCGGCGCCTGGCCTGCTACGACGCGCTGTTCGGCAAGGCCGGCGCGAGCCCGGCGCCGGCCGCGACAGCCCCGGCGAAAGTGGCGCCCTCTTCGAGCGCGGCTGATTTATCGAGCGCCCCGGCTGCTTCAAGCGCTGCGGCTCCCGCGCCAGCCGACACGGCGCGACCTGGGCGCGAATGGCCGGAGGGCCTGCTGGTCTCCACCTTTTTCGACAGGACCTGGGAACTCACGCCCGCCACCAAGCGCGGCACGTTCGTTGTGCGGACCTACCTGCCCAATTTCGTGCTGCCGCTGCATTACACGTCCAGCATCAACGCCACGCCGGGCAGCCCCGCCCATCCCGCCGGAACGGCCCAGATCAACTACCGTCCGCTCGAAGCCAAGCTGCAGATCTCGCTGCGGGCCAAGGTCGCCGAAGGCCTGGGATTGCCGGACGCCGACCTGTGGTTCGCCTACACCCAGCGTTCGCTGTGGCAGGTCTGGAACCCGCAGGAGTCGTCGCCCTTTCGCAGCACCGACTACCAGCCCGAAGCGATCTATGTGATTCCAGTGCCCGAAAAGATGGGCACGCTGCCCGGCGGCTGGCGCTGGCGCATGGCCCAGCTCGGCCTGGCCCACCAGTCCAACGGGCAGAGCGATCCGCTGTCGCGCAGCTGGAATCGGGTGTACGAAGCGGTGGCGTTCGACCGTGGCGAGCTCGGGCTGACCTTCCGCGTCAACCAGCGGCTCCATGAACCGGCAGCGCACGACGACAACACCGACCTGGTCCACTACATCGGCGGCACGGAGATCACGGCGTCGTGGCTGCACGGCCTGGCGACTTCGACGATGACCTGGCGCACCAACCCAGGTTCATGGAAGCACGGCTCACTGCAGATGGACTGGACCTACCCGGTCAACAAGGCCCAGCCGGCCGGACTGCGCTGGTACGCGCAATTGTTCACCGGCTACGGCGAGACCTTGCTGGACTACAACCATTCCCAGACCAGCCTGGGCCTGGGGCTGACGCTGTTTCAGTTCTAACGCAGCCACCGCTGCCCCATTGCCGGATCAATAGGTGCCGGGATAGGCGCCGCCGTCGGTCAGGATGTTCTGGCCGGTGATGTAGCTCGCGTGCTGGCTGCACAGGAAAGCGCACGCCGCCCCGAATTCGGCGGGGTCGCCGAATCGCTGCGCTGGAATCAGCTTGCGGCGCGCGTCCTTGAGAACTTCCACCGGCTGGCCGGTTTTCTTGGACGCGGCGGCCATCGTGGTAGCGATGCGGTCGGTGTCGTAGGTGCCGGGCAGCAAGTTGTTGATCGTCACGTTGGCCGACGCCAGCTTCGTGGTGCGCGCCACGCCCGCCACGAAGCCCGTCAGGCCGCTGCGCGCGCCGTTGGACAGGCCCAGGATGTCGATCGGCGCCTTCACCGAACTGGACGTGATGTTGACGATGCGCCCGAATCCGCGCGCCGCCATGTTGTCGACCGTGGCCTTGATCAATTCGATCGGCGTGAGCATGTTGGCATCCACTGCCTTGATCCACGCGTCACGGTCCCAGTCGCGGAAGTCACCTGGCGGCGGTCCGCCGGCGTTGGTGACGACGATGTCGTAGTCGCCGCGCAGCGCGAACACCTTGGCGCGCCCTTCCACGGTCGTGATGTCGGCGGCGACGTGCTGCACCGCAGTGTCGGGCGGCCGCGCCGGATCAGCCAGGAGCTTTTCGACCGCGGCCTCCAGCGCCTGCGCGCCGCGCGCAACAATCACTACATGCACGCCTTCGCGCACCAGGGCCTGCGCGCAACCGAAACCCAAACCCTTGCTGGCCCCGCACACCAGGGCCCATTTGCCAGCTATACCCAATTCCATAATAATGTCTTCCTTTCGCCTGAGGCTGTTTGCGATGCGCACATCATCGGCCATTTTGCTCTGGTGCTTTTTTATCGCGGCCGGTGCGCAAGCCCAGGGCTTCAAGTTCTCCGAGCCAACGGCCGACGAACGGGCCGACGCCGCAGCTCAGGCCAACCGGCAAGCCGTCATTTCCATCCATCTGGCCACTCCCTGCCTGAACCGGATCCGCAATCGCAAGATCATGGTGCTGTTCGCCGAGGAGATCAACGGCCAGGTCATGTCCGGCCAGGGCGGCTACAGCCGCCATGTCGACGCCGTTAACCGTCGCCTGCGGGCCGTGGGGCTGAAGACTTATTCGCCCGAGGAGATCCGCCGGCAAGTCGCCCAGGAAGAGATCGACGCGTATTTCAAGAACAACCCCGACCGTGCCTTGAGCGCAGCGCGGCGCCTGTCTGCGCAGTATGTGCTGCGCGGGGTGATCGCCACCAGCGCGATGGCCAATCCGATGATGCCGGTCAACCAGGTGAGCGTAAATATGAACTTCACGCTCACCGACTCGGCCGGCCGGGCGATATCCACCGCCAGTGCCAGCAACCAGAGCTACTCGGGCAGCGACGTTGCGGGCATGGCGCTGACCTTGATCGACGAACGCGCCGACGAGGTCGTGGCCCGACTGTACAGCGACTATTGCCGCAACGCCGACCTGCGTTGACGGGTTGCGGATCTTCAGTTCTTGCAAGGAGACATGACATGCTTTACCCGAAGTCTTTCCACGGTCCATTGCTGGCAGCCCTGTGCCTGGTCGCAGCGCCGGTGCTGGCGCAGCCCACCTTCGGCAATCCGTCGCCCAACGCGGGCAGTTCCACTTCGCAGCAGGCCAACGCCGCCGCCGACGCGGCCGCCTACAAGGAGGTTGACTACGTCAACAAGGCCAAGCGCGGTCCCGCGCTGGTGGTGATCCCGGGCGAGGTGAAGAGCAACAACGCCAACTTCATCCAGAAGTTCGGACCCAACAACATCGCCGATTACGGTGAGCTGGAGCTGTCGCAGGCCAACTTCCCGGTGCTCGAACGCGCCAACCTGGGCAACTTGCTGCAGGAAGTCTCTCTGGCCTACAACCTGGGCGACGCTCAGCAGGCCCGCAAGACCATGCAGATGGGCAAGCTCAAGACCACCAAGTGGGTGGTCAAGTTCGACATTCTCAAGGCCGAGCAGATCGCCGAGAACAGGAAGGGCTTCGACGGCCGCGCCATGGGCGGGCTGATCGGAATGGTTGGCGGCTTTGGCTCCGCGGCGGCGGGCCATGTGACCAGCTCGGTACAGACCCAGGAAGCCACCAGCGTCTGGCTCATCGGCATGCGCTACAAGATCATGGACGCCAATACCACCGAGCAGATAGCCCAGGGCTACAAGGAGCTGAAGATGGAGGTGGGAGCCAATGCCACCAGCGTGATGGGCGTGTCGGAGGGCGCCAAGGGCGGGGTCGGTCTGGACACCATGGTGCAGCGGTTGGTGCAGACCGCCGTATGGGAAATCGACTCCAGGTACAAGTGAGGTGACGGCCTTGCTATCGACCCACAAGCGCTGCCGGTCATGAACAAGCTGGGCAAATACCAGATCCGCCGCACCCTGGGCAGGGGCGCGATGGGCATCGTGTACGAGGGCTTCGATCCGGTGATCGAGCGCCGGGTCGCCATCAAGACCATCCTGCCGTCACAACTCGGCGGCGGCGAGGCGACCAACCTGCTGGCGCGTTTCAAGCGCGAAGCGCAGGCTGCGGGCCGCCTCAACCATCCCGGCATCGTCGCCATTTACGAGTATGGCGAAGATATCGCGCAGGACGCCGGCGACGATGACGCCACGCGGCTCCCCGCCGCCTCCCCCGCGCCGGCGCCGCAGCGGGTAGCGTTCATCGCGATGGAATTCGTCGACGGTCGCGAGCTGCGGGACTGCTTCGAGCGGGGCGAACGGTTTTCGCTGCCGCAGATCGGCCGGATGATGGGCGAGATCCTCGATGCGCTGGACCACGCGCATGCCCAGGGCGTGGTGCACCGGGACATCAAGCCCGCCAACCTGATCCTGCTCGCGGACGGCCGGGTCAAGGTCGCCGATTTCGGCATCGCCCGCCTTGGCGCTTCCGAGCTGACCCAGACCGGCGCGGTGCTGGGCACGCCCTCGTACATGTCGCCCGAGCAGTTCACCAGCCAACCGGTGGACGGGCGTAGCGACCTGTTTTCCTGCGGCGTTGTCCTCTACCAGCTGCTCACCGGGGAAAAGCCGTTCACCGGCGAATCGACCACCACCGTCATGTACAAAGTGCTGCGCGAAGACCCGGTGCCGCCTTCGGAGCTGAACCTGGCGCTGGTGCCGGAACTGGACGCGGTGCTCAAGCAGGCGTTGGCGAAGGCGCCGGCCCAGCGTTTCCAGAGCGGACGCGAATTCGCTACCGCCTTGCAGGTGGCCATATCCGCGGAGCCGGTGGCGAAGCCCGCCCCCGTCCCGTCGTCGGCGTCTGCCACGAACGGGGCCATGGCTCGGCCCACGGTCGCCGCAGCAACGTCAACGCCATCTACCGGCAGCCGCCCTCGCAATGCGGCCGTCTGGGTCGTCGGCGCCGCCGCGTCGGTGGCGCTGGCTGGGGGCGCCTGGTTGCTGCTCGCGCCCGGCCGGCAACCCGCGCCCGTAGCGCAAGCCCCGGCGGCCCCAGTGGTGGCGCCGGCACCGGCTGCTGCCGCCGTCGCTGCAGCTCCCGTCGCGGCGGCGCCTGCAGCCACGTCCGTGCCCGCGCCCGCGCCCGCGCCCGCGCCCGGCACGATGGTGATCAGCGCGCTCGGCTTGGTCGACCCGCGTGAGGCACGATTCAACGGCGACCCGGCGGCGGCCGAGCTGGAGGCGCGCAGCGACGCCAAGCGGCAACTGATCGAGAAAGCCGTGGCGCTGTATGTCGAGCCGTCATCCCTGCGCGGCAACCATGCGCTGATCGAGCGCAAGGTGCTTGCCAATTCCGGCGCCTTCATCCGCACTGTGCTGCAAGAAGGTGCGCCCAGCGCTGGCAAGGGCGGCCTGATGGAGACGCAAACCCGGGCCGTCATCAACATACGCGACGTGCAGAAATCGCTCAACCAGCTGTCGCGCGAAGAGCGCGTGGACCTCATCCGCAACAAGGGCGATCCAAGGATTTCGATCCGAATCGACGTCGCCAACGCCGGCGGCGGCGCGGCGGAGCGTTCGCAGCTGGCCGAAAACGTGCTCAAGGAACGCATCAAGTCGTTTGGCTTCCGGGTCTGGGCCGCCGAGGGCGATATGCCGTCCGCCGCCAACGCCCAGCCGGCCGACTTCGCTATCCTCGGCGAGGCGAAACTCAAGCAGCTGTCCACGCACCTGCCGGCTTCGGGCCTGACCATCACCAAGGCGGCGCTGACTTCCTGGACGCTCAAGGCGATCGAAACCGCGACCGGCGAGGAGGTCTATCTCAGCACGCGTCTGCCCACGGGGCAGAGCTGGGCATCCGAAGAGCAGGCGTTGGCCTCCATCGGCAAGCTGGTCGGCGACGAGTTTTCGCGCGCCTTCTTCCTGCAGCATTTCAACTTCTCGACCCAGAAGACCAGCCTCACCTTTACCGGGCTGCCCGAAGGAGGCGGGCCGCTGATGCTGCGTGAACTGCGCGCCATGCTGCCCGTACTCGACGCGCAACTGATCGCCGATCCGGGACGCTTCCAGGTTCAATTGCCCGCCGGGAGCGCCACTGACATTGTGCAGGAAGCGATCGTGCGGCCGCTGAACGCCAAGCTGGGCCTGGACTGCTTCGCCCTGGCGGGCAGCGCCGGCGCGGAGGTGACCATCGCCTACGCGGCGAGCTGCGCCACGTCGGAGATGCGTACGAAGATGGAGTCCGGCCCGCCAGCCGGCTCGCGCCTGCAGCCCCCCGCGGGCGAAAAGCCGGCGGTCAAGCCGAAGATGCCGGCACGCAATACCGCGTGAAGCAGGGCTGCCGCGGTCGCCCCGGTCAAGGCTAGGCGGAAGCCCGGGTGAACATGTAGATCCCCGCGATCACCAGCACGGTACCGGCCCCGATCCAGGCGGTGAACGGCTCGCCCAGGATCAGCACGCCCATCAGGATGGTGGACAGGGGCCCGACCATCCCGGTCTGTGCCGCGAGCGCCGGGCCGATGCGCTCGATCGCCATCATCACCAGCAGCACGGGCACCGCGGTGCACAAGGTGGCGTTGAGCAGGGACAGCCAGATGACCTGGGGTGCGACCGCCAGCGCGGTATCGAGCGGGCGCAAGACTGCGAATTGCAGGATGCAGCACACGCAGGCGAACGAGGTGGCCAGCCCCACCAGTCGCAGCGATCCCAGGCGCCGCACCAACTCGCCGCTATAGACCAGGTAGATCGCGTAGGTGATCACGCTCGCGAACACCAGCAGCGCGCCCAGCGCAACCTGGCCGCCCTCGAACCGGACCTCGCGGCCAAGTACCAGGATCACGCCGCAATAGCTCACGGCCATGGCGGCAAGCTGCCTGCGGCTGAACGATTTGCGGTACAGCAGCCAGGCCAGCAGCATGACCATGGTCGGATTGAGGTAGATGATCAGCCGTTCCAGCGAGGCGGTGATGAACTGCAGCCCGGCGAAGTCCAGAAAGCTCGACAGGTAATAGCCGCTGACGCCCAGGCCAGCCACGCCCAGCCAGTCGCTGCGCGTCAACGCCGGCTTGCCGCGGCTGGCCCACCACGCCATCAGCGCGAAGATCGGCAGCGCAAACAGCATGCGGTACATCAGCAGCAGCACCGCGTCCACGCCGTAGCGATAGGCCAGCTTCACGATGATGGCCTTGCCGCTGAAGGCGATCGCACCGACTACGGCCAGCACGAGTCCGGGCGCCAGGTTCGAATCGCTCGCTCGGTCCTGGACTTGATTCATTGGCTCAGTGTGGCATGGAAGCAGGGTCCCCCTCGAGGCCGCGTTGCAGGAACGCGGGCCTGCGGTCCGCCGGGCTTCAACCCTCGAACACGCGAGTGTGCAGGCGGCGCAGCGACCACCAGACCGCGAGCGCGACGACCGGTATGGCCAGCGCCGCGGTCCGCTCGGCGCTCCACGGCCAGCCGATTTCCTGCGCGCCCTTGGCCAGGTAACTCACCAGACCGACGATGTAATAGGTGATCGCCGCCACTGAAAGGCCTTCCACCGTCGCCTGCAATTTCAGCTGCAGGCCCTGGCGCCGGTTCATCGCGGCCAGCAAGGCCTGGCTGCTGTGCTGCTGTTCGATCTCGACCCGGGTGCGCAGCAGGCTGCTGATGCGCGAAACGCGCTGCGACAAGGCATCCTGCCGTCGTGTCGCCCATTCGCAGGTAGCGCGCGCCGGCGAGAGGCGCCGCTCCATGAATTCGGCAATGGTCTGCAGGCCCGCCAGCCGCGATTCGCCGAGCTCGGCGATGCGGCGCTGGACCAACTGGAAGTACGCGGCGCTGGCGGAGAACCGCGAATGGGTGGCCGCGTACTGGCTCTCGACCTGGCCCGCCAGTTTGGTGAGCCGGTCCAGCAATTGTGGCTCCTCGTGCGGCCCCGCCACCCGGATCGCGCCGGCCAGTTCCGCCAGCTCGCGCTCCGCCGATGCCAACGCAGCGGCCGCTTCGCGCGCGGCCGGAAGGCCCAGCAGCGCGGCCATGCGGTAGGTGTCGATCTCCAGCAGGCGCTGCACCAGCCGGCCCAGGCGGCGCGGCGACAAGCCGGGTTGCGCGACACCGCCCCCGGCCAGCACCACCATGCGCGAGAACCCGTCGGCGTGCAGCGCGAAGTCGGTGTAGACCTCGCCCTGTCCGTCGGCGACACGCGAGGCGATCACGCCATCTTCATGCAGCACATGCCGGAACAGGAAATCGCTGCCCGCGCCGCGCGCCGGCACCACCCAGACATGCAGGCCCGCCAGCAACTGGCCCGGCAACGCGGCCAGCCATTGCTGCGGCACCGATTCCATGGCGGTGGCGGGTTCGCGGTCGCCGAAGCCGGCAGCGTCGATCGCCCGCGAAAAACTCCAGGTCACGAATTCGGTGTGCAATTCCCAGCGCAGGCGGAACGCTCCCAGGT
>JAANCK010060358.1_pt1 | contig 13292 bp, 14 predicted proteins | sample 7277841 | NCBI WGS metagenome assembly JAANCK01 (sample SAMN14222788, study PRJNA588281) | permafrost metagenome | isolation source: Arctic cryosol methane SIP | place: Canada:Nunavut | collected 2015-07 | reverse complement strand
GTTTTGCAAGGGCTCAAGCCATCCTACGCGTTACGCGCTACGCGTAGCCTACAATCCCGCCGCCTTCTTCAGCGCCTTGTCCATGCGCGACTGCCAGCCCGGTCCATCGGCCTTGAAGCGCTCCACCACGTCGCGCGTCAGGCGCAGCGAGACGGCGACCTTGGTCGGTTCCTTCTGCGGCCCGCGTCCGCGTCGGCTCTCCGCCAATGCCGGGAATGCTTTGGCGAACGGCTTCGCGCGCCGGAAATCTTGCGCGGTCCATTCCGGATTGTCGGGATCGGCGGCGATGCCGGCCTGGATGCGCGCCTCCTCTGCATCGGAGAGCGCACGCGTCTTGCGCTTATGTTTTGTCATGCAGCTTCCTTTCTGCCCGGCTGGCCGGGCGCAGGCTGATCACGGAAATCGCTTCGGCGCCGAGCGGCGAAAAGACGAGCGTCACAAGCTCATCGCCCAACACGCCGATGGCTCGAAATCGCGGTCGGCCTCTTTTGGCCTTATGGCCCGGAACGACAATGGCGGTTTCCCAGTCGAAGGATTCCGCATCCGCCAGATCGAGCCCGTGTGTTGCGATATTGGCCTGGCGCTTGGGCTCGTCCCAGACGATCTTCATATTTTATTGTATATACGTTTTGTTTAACTGATGCAACCGAGACGGTGGGTGGCATCCATCTCTGCGTCAAGCTCGGCGCCCACCCGAGCGATCTGGTGCCGTTCGAGAAATACGCCGCCGCCGCGCAGAGCCTGACGCGTCCGGCTTCCGCCGCGCGCGCGCTGTTCAACGGCGCCCCCAATATCGAGCGCTGCGACAAGCTGGTGCAGCTCATCGCCAAGCAGAAGGGGCTCAGCCATCCGGTGATCGACGCCAATGTCGCGCTGGTCGACGAGCTGCTGGCGGTCAACCGCAAGAAGGCGGCGGCGTAACCGCTGCCGGGGGCCGATTTGGCTGGCCTGCCCCCGCCGGGGGCCGGCCGTGAGGGCCCTGATCAACGCCAATTTCGGTATTCTTTGCATCCGCCGGGCCCGTTCAAGGCTTGGCGGGGCAATGCGATCCCTAGAGTCTGATCCGATTAGATTAAATCGGATCAGACTCTAGATTCCTTGATTTATCGCGCAATCTTGCGGCGAACCGGTTCCCACTTCACCGGATTGCGCTCTAACACCCCCGGGTTGCGACCCTGAAAATGTGACATCCAGGCCACAGTTGTATTTTTTCCTTCGATAAAGCCCTGAATCGCCTAAAAAGGCAGCATTTGCTGACGTTTTCAGCTTGCCGCCGCACCATGTCGCATGTGTAGATTTGACCCTAATGCACGTCCTTTTGCGTACGGATTGAATGCAGCCGGGGTCTGGTAACGAGTTTTGTGCGCAAGAGCGATGGGCGGGGTGTATCGGCTGCAAGTCGATCGAACGAAAAGGGGCAGGCTCAATGAATAAAGTTGTGTTGTCGGTAGTTGCGGCGCTGGCGGTTTCCGCGGCGGCGCCTGCATTCGCGGCGGATATGCCGGTGAAAGCCGTGCAGGCTCCGGTGGCCGCGTCACCGTGGGACGTGGCGTTCGGCGCCGCGGTCATGAACGACTATATCTTCCGCGGCATCACGCAATCGAATCACAGAGTGTCCGGCGCGGCCTATGTCGAGCCGCGTTACAATATCAATAAGGACCTGCAGCTCTACGTCGGCACCGCGTACGAGACCATCAGGTTCCCGAACGATGCCAATGCGGAAATCGATTTTTACGGCGGCATTCGTCCGACCTTCGGTCCGCTCGCCCTCGATCTGGGCTTCTGGTACTACTGGTACCCGAGCGGGACTTGCTACGCTGACGGCGTTCTCTGCACGAACATTCTCGCCAACGGCAATTTCATCAAGGCCGATCTGAGCTTCTGGGAAATTTACTTCAAGCCGACCTGGAACGTGAACGATTCGCTGGCGATCGGCGGCAACTTCTTTTATACGCCGTCGTTCCTGAACTCGGGCGCTCCGGGCACCTACGTGTCGGGCACCGTGAAGTTCACAGCTCCTGAGAAAATGGCGCTCGGTCCGTTGGGATGGTACGTGTCGGGCGAGTTCGGCCGGCAGTTCCTCGGCACAAGCGATTCATTCTATGGCGTTCCCGCCTTCCCGAACGGCATCGACTATGCCGACTACAACACCTGGAATATCGGCGTCGGCTTCACCTATAAGCAGGCCACTCTCGATCTGCGCTACTCCGACACCAATCTGTCGCAGGCTGATTGCAATGCCTTCACCGGCGACAACACCGCGAGCTTCAACGGTAGCTTCTCGCCGATCAATCCGAGCGGCGTAGGCTCCAAGTGGTGCGGCGCGGCCTTCGTAGCCAAGCTGTCGCTCGATTTCACCGCCAGCACTCTGAAGTAAACGACTTTAAGTCTGTCTCTGGGGGCGGCGGCTGAGACAATCAGCCGCCGCTTTTTTTATTGCGTACCGTCACGACGATGCCGGCGTCAGGCTGGCCTCGCGCAGGGCGAAGTGGTTGCCGTCGCGGTTGAAGCTGAGCCGGCGGCGGTGGAACGCGGCGAGTGTCGAGCGGTGACCGATCGACACGATGGTCGTCTGGCCCAGCCGCTGCTCGAGCAGGCGGTAGAGCGCAGCCTCCGATGGCTCGTCGAGCGAGGCGGTGGCCTCGTCGAGGAACAAATAATCGGGCGCGTGCAGCATGGCGCGGGCGAGCCCGAGCCGCTGCTGCTCGCCGAGCGACAGCATGCGGTTCCAGTGCGCCTCTTCCTCGATGCGGGAGACGAGCGCCGGTAAGCCGACAGCATCGACCAGTTCGGCCACCTTGGCCGTATCGAACGTACCGGGCTCGGCCGGGTAGGCGATGGCGGCGGCGAGTGGCGCGATCGGGAAATACGGCCGCTGCGGCAGCATCATCAGCCTGGCGTTCTTGGGAACCTCGATGGTGCCGGAGCCGAACGGCCAGACGCCGGCCAGCGCGCGGAACAACGTGGATTTGCCGGAGCCGGACGGGCCGCTCACCAGCACGCGTTCGCCCGGTTCGATCGCAATGCCGCTGGCATTGACCAGCGGCACGCCATTGGGCAGCCGCACGGCCAGCTCCTTGAAACTGACGGCAGCGCCCGCGCTCGGCTTGACCGCGATCACCGGCGGCGTCACCGCCAGCGCGCGGGCGGTCGTCACCGACTGGTCGAAACCGTTGAGCCGTTCGATCACCGCGCGCCATTCCGCCAGATTGCGGTAGATCTCGACAAATACCGAGAGTGCGTCCTGTAGCTGCCCGAATGCATTTGCCGTCTGCATCAAGCCGCCGAGTTGCACCGCATTGGCGAAATAGGCCGGGCTGACCATGATGAAGGGAAACACCACGGCGGCCTGCTTATAGCTGGCCGTGAAGAAAGTGAGCTTCTTCTGCCGCGTCATGATCGCCAGCCAATTGGCGACCACGTTGCCAAAGCGCATCAGCAGACGTTCGCGCTCGGCCCGCTCGCCGTCGAGCAGCGCGATCTGTTCCGAGTTCTCACGCACGCGCACCAGGTTGAAACGGAAATCGGCTTCGTAGCGCTGCTGCTGGAAATTGAGCGCGATCAGCGCGCGTCCGATCAGGTGGGTCAGCGTGGTGCCGAGGCAGGCATAGATCAGCGCCGCCCACAGCAGATAGCCGGGAATGCTGAAGCTCATGCCGAAGAGATGCAGCGGGGCCGCCGCCGACAACGACCACAGGATGACCATGAACGAAGCGATGGTGACGCAGGCATTGAGCAATTTCAGCCCGATGCCCAGCGTCAGTTCGATGAATTGCTTGACGTCCTCGGCGATGCGCTGGTCCGGGTTGTCGGCGGCGTCGCCGAGTAGCTGCATGCGATAGTGATTGGCGCCCTCAAGCCAATGATCGAGATAGCTGTTGGTCAGCCAGCGCCGCCAGCGGATCTGCAGCCATTGATTGAGATAAAGCTGGTAGACGTTGACCAGAACGTAGACGCTCGCCAGTACGCAAAAATAACCGAGCTGGTAGACGAAGGCGTCCCAGTTACGATCTTGCAGTGCATTGTAGAAGGCATTGTTCCAGCTGTTGAACAGCACCAGGAGCCCGACCACCGACAACTCGAGACCGATCACCGCCGCCAGCAGCAATCGGCCGGGCCAGCGATCCTGCGAACGGAAATAGGGGCTGGCGATCCGCCAGACGATGGCGAGTGTCGCGATAATGCCTCTCACGGGCGGTCTCCTGTCGGGAAGGAAGTATGGGTAACTGTGCGCTGCACACGTTACTGTCGGGAGGGATGTACGGGTAGCTGTGCGCTGCACACGCGACTAATGACTAATGGCGCGCCAGTTCCGATCCATTTTCCCGGGTTCGCGCATAAAAAAGGCGTATCAAGGGCGCCCCAACCGCTGCTCTATGTTGCGTCCGGTCGCCTCACCCCGTACGATTGTGTCCAAAGGGTGCCAGATCCAGGTTAAAAGTGGGTCATGGAAGCGGAATAAGACCCTTCATTACTTGTTGGCGGAATAGCAATCCAAGGGAGGATAAAGACTATGGCCAAGGATAAACTGTCTACACGTGCGACCCGTCGTAAATTCCTCGGCGGAGCCGCTGTTGCCGGCGTGGCAACCATCGCCATGCCGCAGGTCTCGCGCGCACAAACCGTAACCCTGAAGATGCAAGGCGGCTGGGGCGCCACCGACATTCTCAACGACTACGGCAAGGATTACGCCGCCAAGGTCAACGAGATGGGCGGCGGCCGCTTGAAGGTCGACTACCTAAATGCCGGCGCCATTGTGAAGGCGTTCTCGGTGATGGACGCGACCTCGTCGGGCGTGCTCGACGGCAATCACAGCGTACCGGCCTACTGGTACGGCAAGCATCGCGCCGCCTCGCTGTTCGGCACCGGCCCCTGCTACGGCACCGACGCCAGCCAGTTCATGGGCTGGTTCTATTACGGTGGCGGCCAGGCGCTCTATGACGAACTGACGCAGAAGATTCTCAATCTCAACGTGCAGGGCTTCTACGTGTTCGCGATGCCGACGCAGCCGCTCGGCTGGTTCAAGAAAGAGCTCAAGGGCCCGGATGACTTCAAGGGAATGAAGTACCGCACCGTCGGTCTCGCTTCCAACGTCATGCAGGCGATGGGCGCCAGCGTTGCCCAGTTGCCGGGACCGGAAATCCTGCCGGCGATGGAAAAGGGCGTGATCGAGGCGTTCGAGTTCAACAACCCGACCTCGGACAGCCGCTTCGGCGCACAGGACGTTGCCAAGTACTACTATCTTGGCTCCTACCACCAGGCGTCGGAGGCTATCGAAGTCGTGTTCAACAAGACGAAATGGGACGGTCTTGCCAAGGAGCAGCGGCAGATTCTGCATCTGGCCGGCCAGGCGGCATGTTCCGACGACATCTGGAAAGCCTGGGATATCTACTCGAGGGATCTTGAGACGCTGCAGACCAAGCATGGCGTCCACGTCAAGCGCACGTCCGAAGCGATCTTCAAGGCCCAGCTCGTGGCCTGGGACAAGGTCGTCACCGAAATCAGTTCGGACGCCAACCAGGGCCCGTTCATCAAGAAGGTGCTCGAAAGCCAAAAGGCATGGGGCAAGCGGGTCGGCTTCTACGCCATCAACAACGAAGCCGATTTCAAATCCGCCTACGAGCATTACTTCGGCAAGATGAAGGTCTGAACGAACACAACAATCGCCGGGGCGGCTCGATCGCCCCGGCGAGTTTGCGTCCCGTCCCATTTGGCGAGAATCCCCCCGTGGAAAATTTTCTCCTTTTCATCGATCGTCTGAGCGCGGGCGTCGGCAAGGCGTTTGGCTGGTGCATCGTCATCATGACGCTGGGCACCTGCTACGACGTTTTCATGCGCTATCTGTTTCGTGCCCCGACCAACTGGGCGTTCGACGTGAGTTACTTCATGTATGGCGCGCTGTTCATGATGGCCGGCGCCTACACGCTGTCGCGCAACGGTCACGTGCGCGGTGATTTCGTCTATCGCATGTGGCCGTACCGGGTGCAGGCCTCGATCGACCTCGTTCTTTTCATTATCTTCATGGGCCCGGGTTTCGGAGCGCTGTTCTATTACGGTATCCCTTATGCCGCGCAATCTTGGCACATCCATGAGCTCAGCATCTACAGCCCGACGGGCGCACCGGTCTATCCGCACAAGACGCTGATCCCGATCGCGGCATTTCTCATGCTGATGCAATGCCTGGCCGAGATGATCCGCTGCATCATCTGCATCCGCGACGGGGTTTGGCCGCAACGGCTGCATGACGTGGAAGAGATGGAATCCGCGATTTTGGCCGAAGCGGCGGATCGCCGGCGTATCGAAGAAGAAATGCATGTGGGGGCTGCGCGATGATGTTCACCAATCCCGAACTCGGGATGATCCAGCTGGCGAGCTTTATCGTCATCATCCTGCTGGGCTTTCCGATCGCTTTCACCCTCGTGGCGATGGGCGTTTTCTACGGCTACTACGCGATGGGTGGGCGCATCTTCGACCTCCTCATCACCAATACCTATGATGTGATGTCGAACGATGTGCTGACCGCGGTGCCGCTGTTCCTGTTCATGGGCTACGTGGTCGAGCGCTCGAATATTCTCGACCGGCTGTTTTATTCGCTACAAATGGCGATGCGGCGCGTGCCGGGATCGCTCGCGGTGGCAACGCTCGTGACTTGCGCGCTGTTTGCCACCGCCACCGGCATTGTCGGCGCCGTGGTGACGCTGATGGGCCTTTTGGCTTTCCCTGCCATGCTCAAGGCGGGCTACAACACCGAACTCTCGGCCGGCGTGGTCTGTGCCGGCGGCTGTCTCGGCATCATGATTCCGCCGAGCGTACTGCTGATCCTGTACGGCGCCACGACGTCCGTTTCGGTCGTCCAGCTTTACGCCGCCGCCTTCCTTCCCGGCTTCCTGCTGGCCGGCTTCTACTGCGTGTATGTGATCGTGCGGGTGCTGATCAATCCGAAGCTGGCGCCCAAGCCTCCAGAACTCGAACGCCACATCCCGTTCGGGGAGGTCTCCTGGGCCTTGCTCACCTCGTTCTTCCCGCTCGCGGTGCTGATTCTGTCGGTGCTCGGCGCCATCCTGCTCGGTCTGGCGACGCCGTCCGAGGCGGCGGCCGTCGGCGCGCTCGGTTCGGTCGTGCTTGCGGCTGCCTATAAGTCGCTCACCTTCCAGCGCCTGAAGGAGGCCGTGTATCTCACCGCCCGCACCTCGGCGATGGTTTGCTATCTGTTCATCGGCTCGTGGACCTTTTCCTCGGTATTCTCCTATCTCGGCGGCCACGAGGTGATCGAGCACTGGGTTCTGGCCGCCAATCTGAATGCGACCGGCTTCCTCATCGTTGCCCAGATCATCATCTTCCTGCTCGGCTGGCCGCTGGAGTGGACCGAGATCATCATCATCTTCGTCCCGATCTTCCTGCCGCTGGTCAAGACCTTCCATATTGACCCGACTTTGTTCGGCATCCTCGTCGCGCTCAATATCCAGACCTCGTTCAACACGCCGCCGATGGCCATGGCGGCCTACTATCTCAAGGGCGTGGCGCCCCCGCATGTCAGGCTGAACCAGATTTTCGCCGGCGCGCTGCCGTTCGTCTTCATGGTGTTCCTGACCATGACCCTGGTCTATATTTTCCCGGGCATCGCGCTCTGGTTGCCTAGCAAGATCTACGCGAACTGATGGTGGCCGAGGGCGAGTTGACGACACTCACCGCGGTCGAGGCCGCCGGGCGGATCGCCGACGGCGAGTTGAGCGCCGAGCAATATGTCAGCGCCTGCCTCGAGCGGATCGCGACGATCGAGGACGAGGTGCACGCCTTCGCGCATCTCGATCCGGAAGCCGCTCTGGCGCAGGCGCGCGCGCTCGACGAGCGCCGTCGCAACGGAGAACCGATAGGTCCGCTGCACGGCATTCCGGTCGCCATCAAGGACATCTTCGACACCGCGGACTATCCGACCGAATGCGGCTCGCCTTTGCTCAAAGGCCGCCAGCCGATGCGCGACGCGACGGTTGTCGCGCGGCTGCGCGTCGCCGGCGCCGTCATCATCGGCAAGACGGTGACCACCGAGTTCGCCTATTTCCACGCCGGGGCGACACGCAATCCGCACGATCTGGAACGCACACCGGGCGGCTCGTCGTCGGGTTCGGCGGCGGCGGTCGCCGCCGGCATGGTGCCGCTCGCCATCGGCTCGCAGACCAACGGCTCGATGATCCGGCCCGCGTCCTATTGCGGCGTCTACGGCGTCAAGCCGACGCACGGACTCATTTCCCGCGCCCGCGTTTTGACGCTGTCCCGCCACCTCGACCATGTCGGCACCTTCGCGCGCTCGCTGGCCGACAGCGCGCTGCTGCTCGAAGCGATCGCCGGCTACGATGCCGACGATCCCGATACGCGCGCGGTGGCGGCGCCGAGGTTTCTCGACATCGTGGACGAGGAACCGCCGCTGCCGCCGCAATTCGCCTTCGTGCGAACGCCGATCTGGGACAAGGCCGACCCGGAAACGCGCGCGGCGTTCGAGGCGCTGGCCGCACGGCTCGGCGATCTGGTCATGCCGGTCGATTTGCCGGCGGCCTACGCCAAAGCGTGGGACGACCTGCGTGTCATCATGGCCACGGACATGGCGCATAATCTGGGCGATGTGGTCGAGCGCGGCGGCGACGCCTCGAGCGCGGTGCTGCGCGAACTTCTGGCGGAGGGCCGTGGCGTCAGCGCGGTTCGTTATCTGGCGGCGCGCGATGAAGCGCGCCGTTACGCGGCCGGCCTCAACGAGATATTCACCCGCTACGATGCGATCCTGACGCCGGCGACGACCGGCGTGGCGCCCAAGGGAAACAGCACCGGAAGTCCGGCGTTTTGCTCGCTGTGGTCGCTGACCGGATTGCCCGCGGTGACATTGCCGCTCCTGAAGGGCGAGGGCGGCATGCCGCTCGGCGTGCAACTGGTCGGCCCGGCCGGCGACGATGCCCGGCTGTTGCGCACGGCCAATTGGCTGATCAATCGATTGGCGGAATGACGCGGGCGCAGCCTGGGTCTTATTTCTTTTCGGGTCTGATGACTGGGTGCCAGTCTTCCCACCAGAAGCCCCACAGCATCAACGCAAGGCCGATCAGGACGCAAACCCACAACGGCCCCGCGGCCAGCTTGGCGGCGATCAGAAACATGTAGCCGATCATGATAATCGCGCCGATCAGCGCCGTGATTGCGTCTGCCATTTCAATCTCCCGCCACGTTTTTCGACCGGCATTCTAGCGTAGCGCGCCAAGGCGCGCCACCGCTTTAATCGGGTAGAAATTTAAGCGCCACGCCATTGATGCAATATCGCAGATTGGTCGGCGGCGGTCCATCGGGGAAAACGTGTCCGAGATGGCTGCCGCACAGGCGGCAGTGCGCCTCGACCTGCAGATCGCCGTAGACCGGATCCTTTTTGGTGCCCACCGCGCCTTCAATTGGATCGTTGAAGCTCGGCCAGCCGGTATTGCTTTCGTATTTCGTCCCGGAGGCGAATAGCGGCTGATCGCAGCCGGCGCAAAAGAAGGTGCCGGCGCGTTTCTCATGATTGAGCGCACAGCTCCCCGCCGGCTCGGTGCCAAACCGGCGCATGACCATGTATTGCTCGGGCTCGAGCCGCTTGCGCCATTCGGCGTCGCTGCGGGTGACCGGATATTGCGGTTTCATCCAAAGGCCCGTCGCACTGATTCGATCGCTCGTCTCGCCTGACTTTACGCCTTCGCCGGCGTGCCGAGGGTTTCCTTGAAGAACGCGAGCGTGCGGCTCCAGGCCAGCTTGGCCGCGGCCTCGTTGTAACGCGCCGCACCGGTGTCGTTGTTGAAGGCGTGTTGCGTGCCGGGATAGGTATACATCGTGAATTTCTTGTTGTTGGCTTTCAGCGCCGCCTCGTAGGCGGCTTTACCCGCGTTCACGCCGTCATCGTGCTCGGCGTAATGCAGCAACAGCGCGGCCTTGATGTTGGGTACAAGCGCTGCGGGCACCTGACGGCCGTAATAGGCGACGCCGGCGTCGAGCTCCGGGCTCGTTGCCGCCAGGCGGTTGATCATCAGCCCGCCGAAACAGAAGCCGACCGCGCCGACCTTGCCGGTCGATTCCGGATGCCGCTTGAGGAACGATACGCCGGCCACCAGCGCGGTCACGGCATCGTCTTGATTCAATTTCGGGTGCAGGTCGCGCGCCGCGTCCTCGCTGGCCGGCGTGCCGCCGACCAATGACAGCAGATCGACGGCGTAGGCGAGGAAGCCTTCGGCCGCCAATCGGCGGGCCACGTCTTCGAGATGCGGGTTGAGGCCGCGGTTCTCATGGATGACCAGCACGGCCGGGCGTTTGCCCTTGGCCTTGGGCCGCACCAGATAGCCGTTGATCTTGCCCTTGAGCGAATCGTAGGCGACGCGCTCGCTCGCCAGCCGCGCGTCATCGGGCGCCACCATCGCGGCGCGCGCGTAATCGTTTTGCAGCAGCGGCAGCAGCGCGGCGGCTGCCGCACTCGATCCGGCGACTTCCGCCAGCCGGTCGAGGAACGCGCGGCGGTTGATCTCGCCATGGGTGAAACGGTCGTACAGATCGATGATCTTCTGATCCATGGATTGCCTCCGGCGCGCATGAGCGCTGTGCCATGATAACACACCGCGCGCGCCGCTATTCCCGTGCTTGCAGTGCAGCATCGGGGCGGATTCCGGCGACATTCCGGCGGCCGCTTGCTACGTTTAAGCATCAGCGCTTGATCCCGAAAAGTGGGAACCGGTTTTCGGATAAGATCATGCGCATATAGAAAAAAATTTTCGTCGGGGGCTTTCTTGTCGTCCACGGTAACATTGCCGCTCTGGCTGGTCGTGCTGATCGGCGTGCTCTCGATCATGGCCGCGCTCGATCACCTGTTGCTGCCGAGCGCGCGCTGGGTCATGCGGCGGCGCCTCAACCGGGCAATCGACGAACTCAACACAAGGCTGAAATTGCGCATCCAGCCGTTCAAGCTGGCCAAACGGCAATCGCTGATCGACCAGTTGGTGTTCGATCCGGAGGTGCTCGGCGAAATCGAGCAATACGCCAAGGCCAACGCCGTCCCGCGCGAAGTCGCGCACGCGCAGGCGCGCCGTTATGCGCGCGAGATCGTGCCGTCGTTTTCGGCCTATGCCTATTTCGGCGTAGGCGCGCGGCTGGCGCGCTGGGTTTCGACGGTGTTTTACCGGGTCCGCCTCGGCTACATGGACGAGGACGCGCTCAAGACCGTCGATCCCGACAGCGCCGTCATCTTCGTCATCAACCACCGCTCCAACATGGACTATGTGCTGGTCACCTACATGGCCTCGACCAGCTCGGCGCTGAGCTACGCGGTCGGCGAATGGGCGCGGGTGTGGCTGCTGCAAAGCCTGATCCGCTCGATGGGCGCCTATTTCGTGCGGCGCGATTCGCGCGAGCCGCTCTATCGCAAGGTGCTGGCGCGCTACGTGCACATGGCGGTGGCCGGCGGCCTGGCGCAGGCGGTGTTCCCGGAGGGCGGGCTCACCCGCGACGGGCGCCTGCAGCCGCCCAAGCTCGGGCTCATCGGCTACATGGTGGCGGGCTTCGACGCCAATGGGCCGCGCGACGCGGTGTTCGTACCGGTCGGCATCAACTATGACCGCGTGCTGGAAGACCGCCTGCAGCTCGGCGCTTTGACGGCCAAGCAGGGCGGCCGCGCGCGCCACCGCTTCAATCTCGGCGTCTTTCTGAGGGCCGTGTTCAGCCATGTCGCGCTGCGGCTGCGCGGCCGCTGGCATCGCTTCGGCTATGCCTGCGTGAGCTTCGGCCCGCCGCTGTCGTTGCGGCAATACGTCAAGCAGCGCGGCATCGACTTCCGCGTGCTCGACCAGGCCACGCGCTTTGCCGAGGTCGAGCGGCTCGCCAAGGTGCTGATGGAGAAGGTAGGCAGCGTGCTGCCGGTGCTGCCGGTGGCGCTGGTGGCGACGGCGCTGCTCGATGCCGGCGCGCCGCTCTCCATGCTGGAACTCAAGGCGCGCGTGCTCGCGCTCGGCCAGCGGCTGGCGGCCAGTGGCGCGCATGTGCATATTCCGCGCGGCGACCAGGACTATGCCATCGAGGTGGGCCTGCGCATGTTGCGGATGCGCCATCTGGTGACGGAACAGGACGGCCTTTACGGGGTCGAGCCGGAGGAGGCGCCGCTGCTGCGCTACTACGCCAATTCGATTGTCCACCTGCTGGCCGCATAGGCTTGACGCCGCCGCCGCCAGTCGGCATTTCAATGGTCTCGACGGCGCCGCGGCCGCGGCAGCCGAAACCGGAGGACATGATGGACGTCTTTCACCTGATCGCAGGGCGGCATCTCGTTGCCTTCGCCGCGCTCGCCGCCGGCCTGCTGCTCGTCTCGGAGCCCGTCTTGTCCGCCGACAAGTTCCCGTTCGATCAGGAGTTGCTGCTCGAGGCCGCGCCGATGCGGCCGGCCAAACGCATGCCGATCATCACGATCGCGGAGAACGGCAATGCCATCATCGATCTATGGTGCAAGACCGTGAGCGCGCGCGTGGAATTGACCGACGCGGCCATCAAGATCGAGCCGGGCCCGCTGCCGGAAGCCTTGCCGGCGATGATGGGCGACGGTCAATGCACGCCGCAGCGCATGCGCGCCGACGAGGACATGCTGGCCACGCTCGCGCAAGTGACCGCCTGGCGCAAGCAGGGCGCGGCGCTCGTGCTGGTTGGTCCGAAGACGCTCAAATTCCGAGCGGCGACGAATTAGGGCAAAGTCCCCTTAGCCTGCCTTGTTGTTGCTATAGATTTCCATTTTAATGGAACTACTTGGCAGTGCCATAAGTTTGCCATCCTGCCGACACTGCAAGGCGGCGCTGTCTCGGTGGATATGGGCAGAGGGCTCGGCGGCCATGCACCGCCGGAAAAAGGAATCTCCTGATTAAATATAGAAATTTATTACTGGCCGGCACCGTTTTGCCCGGTCTGCTACTTTTCGTTAGCCCGATCGTCGCCGCTCCTGGCTCAGACATGGTCGTGGCGCAGAATTGCCCGGCGCCGAATAGAATGGTCAACGGCCGGTGCATGCCGCCGCCCGCGGTCGTCAGGCCTGCGCCTCCGGCCGTCGTCAGGCCTGCGCCTCCGGCCGTCGTCAGGCCGGCCAACCCAACGCCCCCGGTGCCTACGGTCAGCGGCGGTGGGCAGGCGGCGTGGACGCAGGTGGCGACGGATACGCGGGCCGTCAGCGGCACGATTCCGACGGCCCGCATGACCGTCTTTCGGGCGCTCACGGCCACGCCAGGGGCCGCGTCACGGTTCACGGCGGACTTCGGCGCGAG
>JAANCK010463945.1_pt1 | contig 13309 bp, 16 predicted proteins | sample 7277841 | NCBI WGS metagenome assembly JAANCK01 (sample SAMN14222788, study PRJNA588281) | permafrost metagenome | isolation source: Arctic cryosol methane SIP | place: Canada:Nunavut | collected 2015-07 | reverse complement strand
GGCCTGCGTTAGAAGCCTCGCCGGGCTTCGGCCAGCGAGGTCACAGTCCCGGTACGGGTGAGTTCCGCTGCACAGGCCGATTTACTCGCTCTACTTTTGGCCATGGATTCGTCTATACTCGGCGGTGACCGTTAGGCAGACGCAAAGTACCTGCCGCCAATGCCACTATGGGGACTGCAGCATGAAATTCCACTGGTTCCACCTGATGCCATGGCCGGACCTTCCGGACGACTTCCAGCAGAAGAACCGCTCGGTCTGGGTCGACGTCGATTACAAGCTGTTCGACGCGGAGCGGTGCAACACCGTCTACAACGAATACCTGGACGAACTCGAGTTCGCCGAGAAGATGGGCTACGACGGGATCTGCGTGAACGAGCACCACTCGAACGCCTACGGGATGATGCCGAGCCCGAACATCATGGCCGCGACGCTGACGCGGCGGACGAAGAATGCGGCCATTGTGGTCATGGGCAATTCGATCGCTCTCTACAACCCGCCGCTGCGCGTGGCGGAAGAGTTCGCGATGCTGGACATCCTTTCCGGCGGGCGGCTCGTCGCCGGGTTCCCCGTCGGCACCAGCATGGACACGAATTACGCCTACGGTGTGCCCGGGGCACAACTTCGCGACCGCTACTACGAAGCGCACGACCTGATCATGCAGGCGTGGCACGACAAGGGTGTCAGCCACTTCAACGGCAAGTACAACCAGGTCCGGTATATGAACCCGTGGCCGCGCCCGCTACAGCAGCCGAACCCGCCGATCTGGATCCCGGGCGGCGGCTCGATCGAAACGTGGGAGTGGTGCGCCGACATGGGCTACCTCTACTCCTACCTTTCGTACTCCGGGTACAAGCGCGCCCAGACGATCATGGATGGCTTCTGGAAGCGCATGACCGACAAGGGCATGGAGCCGAACCCGTATCACGCTGGCTTCGCCCAGACCGTCTGCGTCGCCGAAACCGAAGCCGAAGCCAAAGAACTGTACTGGCCGCACATCGACTACTTCTACAACCGCTGCCTGCACGTCTACCCCGGCTTCGCGGATGCACCGGGCTACCGGACGCTGCGCACGGTCAAGGCCGGCATCAAGAGCCAGTTCGAACAGGCCCAGCAGAACGCCAAGGCGAAGCTGACCTGGGAGGGCCTGGTGGAGCAGGGCTACGTCGTCGCCGGGCCGCCGGACAAGGTCATCGCCAAGCTGAACGAGCTGGCGACGAACCTGAACGTCGGGCACCTCATGCTCCTCCTTCAGATGGGCTCGATGCCTCGCGAAGTCGCGATGTACAACACGCAGATGTTCGCCGAGCGAGTCGCGCCACACCTGCGGGACAAGTTCAGCGAATTCGAGGACAAGTGGTATCCGAAGATGATGCCGGCCGCAGACCGGGCGGAGCCGATCGTGCAGGAAAAGGGCCAGCTTCGGTTCCCGGTGGCAGTCGGAGGCGGCGGGCAGTAGCTGGCGAGCCGTCAGCACCCGGACCCGTCAGGGCCGGGTGGTTGGTCGACATTCAGTACCCGGCTTCGCAAGAGCCGGGTACTTTCTTTGGCGTGTCTGCCCCATGCGTACCCCGACCCGTCAGGGCCGGGTGGAATGTCGTCGAAGGAATGCAATCGACGCCACAGCTCCTATCCCGGGCTCGAGTGGTGGAATCGAGACGGTGGTGGTTAGACGAAGGTGCACCCGGCCTGACGGGACCGGGTACGGACATTAAGCAGCGTGCCCGGCGCCCTCTTCGAGCGCCATCAGTAACCGGTCCCGCCAGGGCCGGGTGGGCTGTCGCAGTGCCCGCGTGCCACAATCCATCGGGACACGTCGTTGCCAGAACATCCGCTCGCCTACTTCATCACTATCCGCACCTACGGCACCTGGCTCTCCGGCGATCCTCGCGGATCCGTGGATGACGAGCACAGCGCATACGGTGAGCCCTTCGCCCGACGAGATGACTTTCGGCACAACTACCAGGCGCGCCGACTGAGATCCCAGCCTCTGACCCTGGGCGAACGAGAGCGCCGGACCGTGGAGGCCGTCGTGGAAGAACTCTGTCAGTTCCGGTCGTGGACGTTGCTGGCGGTCAACGTCCGGACGAACCACGTACACCTCGTCATCACCTCACCAGACACAGCCGAACGAGTCCTCGGAGATACGAAGGCCTACGCCACCCGTGGCCTCCGACGGAACGGACTTGTAGGCCCCGAGCAACGCGTCTGGGCCAGGCACGGGAGCACCGTCTACCTGTGGTCAGACGAAGAGACTGAGCGGTGCATCGCCTATGTCCAGGACTTTCAGGGTGCCGATCTACCTGGCAGCGAATGGCCTCGCCAGCACCGGGAACGCAGTAGCTAGCACAAGATTGCACCCGGCCCTGACGGGACCGGGTACGGATAGTTCCTCCTCCGTCGGCTGGCGACGCCGCTTGGTCAGTACCCGGTCCCGTCAGGGCCGGGTAGGCTTTGGTCACACCCGCGCGGCCTCGCTCGGTTACGCACCTTCACCAGGAGTACCACCATGAAACTCGGCATCATGCTCTCCATGCCCGGCGACCCGGCTGGCACGCGCGAACTCGTGGCGCGGGCAGTCGCTGCCGAGGGGGCCGGGTTTGCATCAGCGTGGCTGCCGCAGGTGAGCACCTATGACGCTCTGATGGTGCTGGCGCTCGCCGGTGGCCCGACTAACACGATCGAACTCGGCACAGCCGTCGTGCCGACGTACCCGCGCCACCCAACGGCGCTCGCTTCGCAGGCGTTGACCGTGCAGGACGCGACAGGCAACCGCCTGGCGCTGGGGATCGGGCTGAGCCACAAGTTCATGATCGAGAACTCGCTCGGCCTCGATTATTCCCGTCCCATCCCGCACACGCGCGACTACCTGACCATCCTCAACGGGCTGCTTGCCGGCGAGCGCGTCGACTACAAGGGCGAGGAATACCGCGTGAACGCGCAAGTGGGCATCGGTGGCGCGAAGAAGCCGCCCGTGCTTGTCGCCGCGCTTGGGCCCGCCATGCTCAAGCTCTGCGGCCGCCTGGCTGATGGAACCATCACCTGGATGGGCGGCACGGACTTCCTGCGCAATATTGCCGTGCCCACGATGTCCGAAGCCGCTGCCACAGCCGGCAAGCCGGCGCCGCGCTTCGTCGCTATGGTGCCGATCCTGCTTTCAGACGACGCCGCCGCCGGCGCGGAAGTTATCAACAAGACGTTTGCCGTGTACGGCCAGATCCCGTCATACCGGGCGACGCTGGACCGGGGCGGCGCGGCGAACCCCGCGGATGTGGCGATTGTTGGAAATGCGGATCAGATCCAGCAAGGGATCAAAGCGTTCGCGGATGTGGGAGTGACGGACCTGGTGGCGGCCATCCCGATGGCGGTGCCGGGAGAACAGGCGACGTTCGAGCTGCTTTCGGGCCTGGCGAAGGCCATGAACCGTTAGCGCCATTGCCGCGCGGCCGCATCGGGCCTACGGTGGTGATCCCTTCTCCGTGCACGGACTCAACCCGAGGACGCGTTTCCATCGGGGAGGTCACGAGGGAGATCCATGTCTACGACCAAGACTCCAACCGGAACCTACCCGCAGCACGCGCGCGCCCAGCTGCTTGACCTGGAAGTCATCGCGGACCGCCTGCTACAGGAGCTGCCGGGACAGAAGCGCAAGACCGAGACCGTGGCTCGAGAAGCAGGCGTCTCCATTGTCGTGATGGCTATGGAAGCCGGCGACGAAATCAAGCAGCATCTCGCGCCGGGCGCAGTCTCGATCCACTTACTTCGCGGTCACAGTTCGGTGAACGCGGATGGCACGGACTTCGACCTTCGCCCCGCGCAGGTTGTGTTTTTGCAGCCATCAACGCCACACAGTGTGATCGCCGTGGAGCAGTCGGTCATCGTCCTGACTGTTACAGGTGGGAACGACCACTTATAGCTCGTGGCTTGGCGAGGGACGGCAGTTGATCGCGGCAGTCCAGCCCTCACCCCCAACCCCTCTCCCGACTTCGTGCCTCGCGGGAGAGGGGAGCACAGCGGCAGCAGGTGGCAAATCGAGTCAACCTTTAAACAAGCCTGGTGCGTACCTAGAACAATCCCGTCGTCGGGTTCTGGCCAGTCACAATCTGGTCGAAACGCGTTTTGATCGACTGCAGCATGTAGTCCTGGGCGGGGATGATGTAGAAGGTGTCGGTCAGGACGGCATCGAGGACTTTCTGGGCGACTTCCTCCGGTGCGAAACCGTTCTGCACCATGCCGCGGACCATGGCAACCCGCTGGGCGGCTTCGGGGCCGAGCGATGAGGGATCGACGGATTGGCCCAGGTCTTCTGGGCGGTTGCGGCTGGCATCGAGGATGTTGGTGTTCACCCAGCCCGGGCAGAGGACGGAAGCGGAAAGCTTTAGCTGCATCATCTTGAAGTTCTTGTAGAGGCCTTCGGTCAGGCAGACGACGCCGTGCTTGGAAACGGAATATGGATCGGCGCCGGTGAGCAGGCCGGCGACCGAGGCGGTGTTCACGATGTGACCTTCTTCGCCGTTTTCGATCATGCGGGGGACGAAAGCGCGGACACCGCGGAGGACACCCCAGAAGTTGACACCGAAGACCCAATCCCAGTCTTCCTGGGGCGCTTCCCAGACGGGCTTGCCCGCCCCGCCGGCGACGCCGGCGTTGTTGCAGACGACATGGACGTTTCCGAAGGTCTTGAAGGCGGCGTCCGCCAACTTCTCGACATCACCGTCCTGGAGGACGTTGGTGCGGACGGCGAGGACCTTCGCGCCCTTGGCTTTGACCGCAGCCTCGGCCATGGCGAGGGGCTCAGCCTCGATGTCAGCGAGGACGACGTTCATGCCTTCCTCGGCGAAGCGGTTCGCAAACGCAAACCCCATACCGCTTGCTGAACCAGTGACGACGGCAACTTTGCCCGCGAGGTCCTTCATGTGAGTTTCTCCCGATGCGAATGTGGTTCGGGATTGTAGGGGAGTGAGGGGAAGGGCGCTCAAGCCGATTAGACGACGCTTACGAAATGCCAAGGCGGGGGCATTGATGCTTGCCTGACCGGGCCGTTGCTTAGCGGTCGAGTACCGCGAACAGCTCGACCAACGAGAGGCTGAAGCCAGGCATCACGGCCGTCTCAAGGACACCATCCGATGGAAGTGCTTCGCCGTCACGGTCGCCTTCGAACACTTCGGCCGTCCGGGACAGGGGATCGATCAGCCAGCAAACGTCCACGCCGTTCGCACGGAAGGCCCGGCACTTGCGGCGCAACTCGGCCAAAGCCTGTCCCGGAGACCGCGCTTCGACGACCAACGACGGCACACTGTCGTCGCCATCCAGCCGACCCGGAGCCCAGTAGGCCGTATCTGGCAGGCGAAAACCTGACCCATCCGGAAGCCTGACGCGCCCTTCGGGGCCAGCAGATCCCCGCAACTGGTGCAGGCGGCGATACGTCCCGATCTGGAAAATGAGTTCTTCGACGATCCTCCGATGATCTCGATTTGGCATGGGCTTCTGGATCACCACCCCATCGACGTATTCGAGGTATGGCTTTTCCTCGGGCAGGGCGAGGAATTCCGCTTCGGTCATGCGCCGGCCGTGGTACTTCGACACCGGGAATTCGTTCTTCGGGGGTTTGGGCTGCCGAACGGCCATGTTTCGAGTATACCAACCTACCCGCCGCGAATTCGGCTCAGGACGGCAGCCGCTCCCGTCGATGCGATCACCACAACGCCGACGATGACGACCACGGTGTTGGACATGGCCATGCCGACGCCGACGATGCTGAATGCAGCGACATCGCAGAGAAGCAGCGCGACCCAGAGAGGCGGAATGGGAGGGCGAAAGACACGCCGGAATTATCGCTCGCTGGGCCGCTTCGCGTATGGTCGGGAGTACTTCATCTCAAGGATCAGTGATGTTTTTCGAATTGCGCCAGTACCAGGCTTTCCCGGGTAAGCGAGACGAACTCGCGACGTACATGGAAGACGTCATCATCCCGTTCCAGGTCGCGAAGGGCATGGTGATCACGGGGAGCTTCACCGGCGAGCAGGATGAGAACCTGTATGTCTGGATACGCCGCTTCGAAAACGAAGCAGAGCGCGAGACGCTCTATTCAGCGGTTTACCAGTCGGACGAGTGGAAGAACACCTTTGGCCCGAAGATCGGCGAACTGCTGGACCGCGAGAAGATCGTGGTCTCGCGCCTGGAACCAATGCCGAAGAGCGTCATGCACTAGGGCTGAGGAGACTCGGAGCGGGTCATTCTTCCCCACGTTCCGTCCCGGTGAGGACGATTACGGTCTGGCGACAGGCGCGCACGACTTTTTCCGCGGTGGAGCCGAAGAACAATGCTTCGCGCAGATCGCGCGTCCCGGATTTGCCGATGACAACCGCGTCCACGGCGAACTCTTCCGCGTGGCGGGCGATTTCGTAGAACGGGATTCCTTCGCTCACCACCGGGGTGACCTCAACTCCGACTGCCAAGGATGCCATCTCGGCCATTTCTCTGTCGGCTTTGGCGCGGAGCTTGCGGATGATGCTTGCAGGCGAGCCCATTCCGCCGCTACTCGCGGCGTTGACGACGGCAGGATCAATGACATGGAGCAGGATGATGACCGGGTTTTCGCCCTGGAGCAGCGCCTGCGCCCGCGCGAAGGTTGCGTGTGAGGCCGGCGAGAATCGACAGGGACGAGCACTTCGTTTAACTCGAACAGCCGGCACCTCCGCATGTGGCGCACGCCCACACGCCTGACTCTGCACAGGTTGTCCCGTGCTGGTGGCGACGCGAAGGTGCATTCGGGTACCAGAAACAGGCCCGTCCGGGCCGTCGGCCGCGGCGAGTTGAGGTCTATGCCCGCTGGGGCTGAGCGCCGTGTGTCGCGAAGTCGTGCAGCATCTTCTTCAACTCCTCAACGGCCAGGGCCACGTCTTTGTGCGTCTGTTCAAGTGCCTCCTCTGATTTCTTGATGACGCCGTCGGCGAGATCCCCAAGCGCATTCACAAGGTTGATCTGAGCGTCTGTATTGCCAGTCTCAATTGCGATGCTAGCCTTCGTTACGTTCGAGGTGAGTCCCGAGAGAGCGGGTACTGCCGATGTCGTGCTAATCGCCGCATCGAGGAACTGGCGCTTCTCCGCAGCTTCGACTTCTGTGCTTCTGGCTGCGGAAACGACAACTGCTACGGTCGCGGCGGATGCGATCGCCGCAAGGATCTGCTCGGCGGCCTCCTGCTCGGCTTGCTCGCGCGTCTTCTCGGCCAGCTCCTGCGCTGCATCCAGCTGTTCGAACATCTGCTTAACCTGGGAGGCAGCGTTCTCGATCGAAGCCTTCTGAATCTCCGCCATCATCTTGTTGAACGCCTTGAAGAGTTGCTTCGGCGCGTCCGCGGAGAAGAACGGGTTGTCTTTCGCGGGGTCTGCGGGAGAGTCCTCCCCGCTTCGCATCAGCGTTGCCGGATCATTCCGCTTGGCGATGGCACGTTGAAGGGCGTTGTTGCCGAGCGTGCGTTGCAGCGAGATGACGTCGTTGATCGTTTCGCGCCCGGCGGCCAGCCTGCGGATCGCGTGCCTGGTTTCGGGGGCTCTTGCGGCAGGACGTCGTCCTCGGACCCGGACGTCGTCTTGAGTCTCGACCTGTATGCGGCGCCGCCTGCGATGCATTCCAAGAGTCCTCAGACGGGATGGAGTGAGGCAACTCTAGCACTGGCGCGGTGGTAAAACTCGACTAAACACTAACGCGGTGTGTGCTGGCGGAGAGGGTGGGATTCGAACCCACGGCGGACTTGCGCCCGCATACGCTTTCCAGGCGTACCTGATCGGCCACTCCAGCACCTCTCCTAGGGGCCGCCGAACATCGTAACAAAGCTGCCGGGTAGCAGATATTCGGGCGAATCCTCGCTCCGCGCGCGCTGACGCCAGCGTCGCCCGCTGTGAAGCAGTTACTTCCGGCGGCGCTTGGTTTTCGCGTCGAAGCGCTCCCAGCCGTTCTCCATCGCTTCGTGAGCGCCCCGCCGGCCCTCATCGAGCATGTCCTTCGCGGTATCACCGATGCCGCCAACGATCGCTTTCGCCCAGCCGAGAATCGGGTTTTCCGAGGCTGGTTCTTCCAGCGGTTCCACGCGAATGACCGGCGCCACCGGCACGGGGGTAGGCATTGGCTCCATTTCGGGTTCCGGCGTGGTCATTTCTTGCCTCGCTTGCGGCTCTTCACGCGGTCCGGGAGGTTCGTGACTGCTGAAATGCCGGTACGGACGCCTTTGAAGACTGAGTAGACGCGAATAATCGGCGAGGCGACGGTCTCGCCCGCGAACTCCGTGGTCCCGCGGATGTTGTCGACCGACTGGCGAAGCGAATCGAGGGCTGGCGCGGCGTTCTCTTTGATCACCTTGCGTGTCACGCCAACGAGCAAGAGAACGGCAACGGCGACGGCGAGCATGACGATGCCCGAGAGCAGCCAGAACACGGCCGTGAAGACGATCACGATGTCTCGCCATTCGGCCCAGCTATCGGGATGGTGCCAGGAGTCCGGCACCGCGCCCGTTGGCACGGCGTGGACATCCCAGTACGAAAGAATGCCCGCAAGGCCCATCCAGAGCAGGAAGCCCAGGATAAGTGCTGAGAAAACGGTCACGACGAAGCGCATGAGCGACCCCCGGTCTTAACCTGATAATACGGTTGGATTCGCCAACCGGGAATGTACGGCCTCGCCATCGCCATGCTTGCACCTTCATTTCGAATGCGGCCGCCACCTCTCCAGCAGCGCCCCCGACGAAATCAGCAAGAAACGCGAGACGGTCCGCAAGGTATTCCAGCGCCGTTTCCACGCTCGTTACGTCGTCGCTTTCTACGGCTTCCATGAAAAGTTCGGACGCAAGGACGCCCGGTTCGGCCGCAATGGCTGCCCGGGCGTCTTCGTCGTCTTCGATTGGGCGCTGGTAGATGCGCGAAAGCTGGCGGTGGCGCGAATCGGTCACCGCTAGCGCGCCACGCTTACTGCGTGACTTCCTCGCGCGGCTTGATCTTGCTGTAGCAGTTGCTGCAGTACACGGGGCGTTCGCCACGAGGCACGAACGGCACTTCGGTCATCTGCCCGCAGTCCGCACACGAAGCCGGGTGCATCTGGCGCGGCGTCTTGCCGCCGAAGCTGGCGAAGTTGCCGTAGCGGACGTAGCCGTTGTTCTGTTCGAGGGTGCTCTGGCTGGTGCGCCGCGCCGAACGGCACGACTGGCAGCGGGTGGGCTCGTTCATCAAGCCCTTGTTGGCGTAGAACTCCTGTTCTCCGGCTGTGAACACGAAGTTCGTGCCACAGTCGCGACAGGCGATTTGTTTGTCGGCAAAAGCCAAGGGGTAGGTTCTCCTGATTTCCGCACCATGCGGGTCTACGTCTAGCTTACCAGATGGGTCAAACGACCAGCACACGGCCACGAACCGGCGCCCAAACCACGGAGATGTGGTTGGGCGCCGGGTCCTTTCGCTGGGGGGGATCCGCTTACTGCGTGCGCGGTTGAATTAGCGTGCTCGGCGGTGAAGGCGGTGAAGGCGGTGAAGGCGGTGAAGGCGGTGAAGGCGGTGAAGGCGACGGCGTGGCTGGCGTTTGGACCGTCTCGCGGATCAAGCCCTCGCTTACGGTCGGGCCTACGGAGGTACGTGCTCAACGCGCGGCCGTTTAGCCGGAGCAACATCTCCGTGGCCCGACCGTCCAGGGAAGGTGTGATCCGCGATGACGTCCGTGGTGCGGCCGCGACGCCGTTGTTGGGGCGAGTTCCGGGTGGCTCGTGGCGGTCTCGGTTCGAGCCGCCAAGCGCGCCGTCCCCGACGCGCCTCAGACACCGGTGCCGATCGTCGGCCAACCCGCGGATGACGTCTGGGGCTTCCCGCCCAACGCCGTTGTTGGGCGAGTCCCGCCCCTCCGTGACCGTCGGGGTCACGGAGATGCGGTTGGGCTCCGGGTCCTTTCGCTGGGGGGATCCGCTTACTGCGTGCGCGGTTGAATTAGCGTGCTCGGCGGCGGTGGTGGTGAAAGGCGGTTAGGCCACGATGTGGCTGGCGTTCGGGCTGTCTCGCGGATCAAGCCCTCGCTTACGGTCGGGCCTACGGAGATGTGTGGTTTGGGAGCCGGGCACTTTCGCCGGGGCGGGCCGTTGCGGGTTGAGCCTGGCGAAGTGTGCCTAGCGGTACACCGGCGCGCAGAGGGCGCGGACGTCCTCCCGCCCTCGCTCTCCCGGGACCCTCAGTTCGGCGCGGAGGTAGCGGTCGAATCGGATCTGCGGCGGGAGCGTGTACGAACCTTTCGCCTTCGCTATCGCCACCCGGTGCTTTCGCTCGCCATCGGCGATGAATTCGAGGTCGGCGCCGGCGGCCCGCTCGAACATCGCCGTCACTCGGCCCTCGGCATCCTGTTCCAGCGTGAGGAATGGTCCCTTCGGGCCATCCGAAATCGTCGTGCGGCCTGTGGTGATGGCCTTAAGGATGGCGGGTTCGTTCAGGCCAGTCTCGCAGTACAGCCACGTCGTCGGCTCACCCACGTGATGCGTGTAGCCTGGCGAAGTCGGAGTCGCGCTGTGCGCGTCGCTGCCGCCGACCGGGACGATCCGCCGCCCTGCAACAAGCTGCTCCTCCCACGCGTTCACGGATTCCCAGTTGTACCAGCGCCACGGCGCCTGCCAGACCTCGCGCACGCCGAACCCCGGGTCCGCGAACTTCCATGGCGGGCCGACTTTCTTCGGGTGGTTGATGGAGAACGGCCGGTTCCGCGCCTCCACCCAGTGCAGGAGCGAATGGATCTCGGCATCCGTCGTGAAGCGGAAGTCCACCCACTGGCGCAGTCCCCAGACGTTGGCGTGCCCGCTGTACGTCGTGACTTCCTCGCCCGGCACGAGCAGCAGCGGCGGGTCCTTCCACGCGTCGATCACCGGCATGTGGGTGATGGTGTTGTGGTCCGTGATGGCGAGGAACTCGAGTCCGCGCTTCTTCGCGAAGACAGCCATTTCGGCGATGGTGTTCTCGCCGTCGGAATGGTCGGTGTGGGAGTGGAGGTCACCGCGGTACCAGCCAGGGCGGGACGACGACGAAAGAGGTGAGACGTGGGGCGTGAGACGTGGGAGGTGAGGCGTGGGGCGTCCCGCCGGCACCGGCTGTTTGCTTGCAGCGTCGGCCGTTTCGAGCGACACGGTTAGCCAGTAGCGGACGCCGCCAGCGGAGATTTCGTAGCCGCCGAGGATGACGGACCAGGTCCCGGCGGGCAAAGGCCCGGCCACGTATCCGGGTGTGGCGATGTGGCGCTCGATGAAGAAGTTGCGGCGGTCGCTGCCGCTCCAGCCGCGAAAGCCGCCGGTGTAAGGCTCGGTCCCGCGCACATCGAAGACGCCGATGTCGATCGTTGCCGGTTCGTCCGTGTCAGCGACAGGGGCGAAATGGTAGGCGACTTCGATCCGGCTGCAGCGGGGTGGCACCGCGAACGGCACGTAGAGATAGGGGTGGCCGAGGACGTCGTCCGGCTGGATCAGGCCTTCGAAGTGGTACTGCCTGCGCACGGAGGTAGTAGACGTTGTGCGGGAGAGATGGGGCAAGCGGCAACATCGAGGTGATTCGTCGCCGAGCGAGCGCTTCCGCACTCGCCTCTGACTCACTCCAAGTCGCCCCAGCGGGCGCCGGAGCGGGCGAAGAATTCATCGGCGGTCATGCCGAAGATGAGCACGTCCCAGAATCGCCCGTCGGTGAATTGGCCTTCGCGAATGGTCCCCTCCAGAGTCATGCCGAACTTCCGGTGGAACGATTGCGAGCGAGTGTTGAAGCCGTACACCCAGCCCTGGACCTTATGCAGGCGAAGCTCGCCGAACATGTATCGGCAAACCAGCTCGAGTGCTTCTTCCGCGAAGCCGTGGCCCCAGTGTTCGCGGCCGAGGGCGATTCCGTACTCGAAGCTGAACCGCCGGGCGTCGACGCGTGTATTGATCGAGCCGGCTGCTTCGCCGTCCAGGGTTTCGATGATCACGCGGAAGTTTCCGTCGGCCGGTTTCTTCAGAGATTCCTGCTTCGCGAACTCCTTGCACGCCTCTTCGCCTTGGGGCGCCCAGACCATCCACCCGTAGCGCGCAGCGTCGCTATCGAGGTCCCAGTGCATGAAGTGCTGCCAATCATCGGGGCGGACACCACGCAGCCGGACCTTTTGCCCTTCGAACATGTTGTATGTCATCGGACGAAATGTACCGCATCGGGCATGACTGGCGAGTGCTAATGCCGCAAGCCTTGAGTGGTGCCACACTCGAAAGGTGCGGCTCCATCTTCTTCTCCCGCTGCTCGCCCTCGTCTCCGGGATATTCACGGTTCTCCACGGTACTGGCCCGGCGCCGGTCGAAGCGGCCAACGGCCCGCGGGTCCGCGAGCAGGTGCTTGAACTGGTCTGGCCCGGCCCCGAGGGACCACGGTACGGCGAGATCTCGATGTTCGCCGTCGACGATCCGGCGGCGGACATGGACGCGCGGCTGGCTGAAGGCAAGGCGGCGATGCTCGCCCGATTCCCCGGGGCTTCCGAGGTTCAAACCGGTGTGACCGCCCAGTACCGACTCTTTGGTGTGCGTTGGCCACAGCCTTCGGCGAGCTGGCTTTATAACCCGGAGGGCTCCACGCCGGCGATGTCGCAGGAATCGGCGAAGGCGGCGGTGATGGCTGGATCACATGGCTGGGATGATGTTGGCGGTACCGGCTGGCACTACGAGTTCCTTGGCGAAACCGCTACCCCGACGGGGTGCAACGGCGACACCACCGCTTACCACAAAGACGGCGACAACGTGGTTGGCTGGGGTCACATTGTTGGCGGCTATCTTGGCTACTCGTGCTACTGGCGCGGGACTACCCTCGTCCCCAATACGCCGTACTTCGCGACCCAGGAGTTCGACATCATCTTCGAACCGGACAACGCGTATTCGGCGGGGACGCTGCAGGCGTTGGCGATGCACGAATTCGGGCATGCGCTTGGTTTGGACCACACGGAACCAGCCCTTTGCCCCGGCGAAGCGATGTGCGCGGGTAATGCCGCGCTCACGTTCACGTCGCCGCGGCCCGACGACATCAACGGCGCAGTTGCCCTCTACGGCATCGCGCCGACAATGACGCCGACGGTGCCGGCGGGGAAACGGCCGTACCGCGCGATCGCCGTGGCAGTGGCCAGGGACTGACCCTTCGCGCTGCCGATCCTTAACGAATCTGACCCTACTGAGCGTCTATTTCCCGGCGTATATTCAGGTAGAGGACGGGTGAACAGTGCGCTTTCCCCTTCGACGACAGCAGGCCGACGAGGTCGACCAGGCCCCTGAGCCGGAGCCTCAGCCCGGGCCTGATC
>JAANCK010326769.1_pt1 | contig 13354 bp, 10 predicted proteins | sample 7277841 | NCBI WGS metagenome assembly JAANCK01 (sample SAMN14222788, study PRJNA588281) | permafrost metagenome | isolation source: Arctic cryosol methane SIP | place: Canada:Nunavut | collected 2015-07 | reverse complement strand
GAGGCGTGTGGCGACGCGCTCACGGTGCGCTTTGGCGCCCCAGATCCAGACGTATTGCACGCCGGACACCACGGCGATGACGAATACGCTCGCGAACAACGCAGTCAGCCATTCATCCAGTTTCAGTATCTGGGCCAAGTCTGCGAGCACCAGCGCCAGCAAGGCGAACTCGGCAAACATATGCGTCTTGCCAAGCCAGGTTGGGTGGATTTCCAGATGCCCCGCCATCCCCCGATAGCTCAATGCGCCCAGCACGATGATGCTGTCGCGCAGCAGAATCGCCAGCGTCACCCACAGCGGAATCGCCCCCGCCTGCGTCAGCAACACCAGGGTCACCACGCCCAGCGCCTTGTCGGCGACGCTATCGAGCGCAGCGCCAATCTGTGTCATCTGGTTGAGCCAGCGCGCCAGCATGCCGTCGATGCCGTCCGATACGGCCGCCGCCAGAAATAGCCAGCACGCGGCCTCCCAGCGCTGCTGCAGGATCAGCCACGCCACCACCGGCACCGCAGCCAGCCGCAGCAGGGTGATGACATTCGGCAGATTGAATACACGCTCACGCATGGCTACACACTAATCAACTCAAGGGTTGTCTGGCAAGTTCGTCCCACAGTTTGTCGAGGCGCTTGGCCGATACGGGAGACGGCGTTTTCAGTTCCTGCGCGAACAGCGAAATCCGCAATTCCTCCAGTTGCCAGCGGAAGTCGTCCAGCACCGCCGGCAGCTCGCCCCGCACCTGCGCCCGCCGCGCCAGATACTTGTTTTGCAGCGTCAGCACGCTGGCCATGCCACGCGAATCGCGCACTTCGGAGGCGGGTAATTTCTCCAGCCTCTTGAGTATGCCGCGCAGGTAACGCGGCAGGTCGCGCAGGTGCGCCCATGCGGTGGCGGTGATGAAATCAGGCGGAACCAGCGCGGCCAGATGCGACGTTTCATCGCGCATCGCAGCAGTAAACTGCGGCTTGGCATTCAGGCGCGCCGCCACCTGCGCATGCAGGTCGAGAATCTCCGCCACGTCACGCAATAGGGCCTGCTTGACGACCGCGACCTTGGGCTTGGCGCGCTCCTTTTGCTTGTCGAATTCCTTCTGCTTGCGCGGCGTGTCGTCGTCGCCCAGCAGCGCGCGGGTGGCGATCGCATTGATCAAGGCCTCGCGCAACTGTTCAGCGCTGCCAAAGTTGCGGAATTTAAGCGCCAGCGCGGTTTCGTGCGCCAGGTCCTTATCGAGCTGCTTGAACTGGGCGACCAGTGCGATGCGCAACAGCCGCACCACCCCGCGCCGGGTTTCGCTTGCAGCTGCGTCGGCGGTATCGAGCAGACGCAGATCGACGCTTTCGCCCGCATCGACCAGCGCGGGGTAACCCGTCAGTTCGCGTCCGCCGCGCTTGAATTTCACCTGCTCCGGCAGATCGCCAAAACTCCATTCCACCAGTCCGGTGCGCTCGAACTCGCTATCCTCCGCGCCACCGCCGTAGGTGATGCGCGCCGCGCCACCCAACTGCTGGCGCAAGGCGGCGAGATCGCGCCCGCTGGCGAGTTCCTGCCCGCTGTCGTCGATCACGCTGAAATTCATTTTCAGGTGCGGCGAAAACTCGCCCGACCAGTCGTCGGGGTGGATGTCGGTGCCCGTCTTCTTGCGTATGTATGCCGCCAGCGCGACGGTCAAAATCTGCTCGCCCGGCTGCGCAACGCCCAGAAACGCCGTCACCGCATCGGGCAGGGGAATCAGCGGACGGCGCTTGTCTTTCGGCAGCAGTTTCAGCAGTGCGGTGAGCTTTTCGCGGATGAGGCCGGGCACCAGCCAGTCCGCCTGCGCCGCCTCGATGCGGTTGAGCAGGTACAGCGGCAGCTGCAGCGTCACGCCGTCGAGCGCGTGGCCGGGCTCGAAGCGGTATTTGAGCTTGCACGCCACGCCATCGACCAGCATGGTTTCGGGGAACAGATTGTGATCTGCGCCCAGTCCTTCGCCGAGGATGTCCTCGCGCTGCAGGAACATGATTTTCGGATTCGTGGCCTCGGCTTGCTGCCGCCATTTTTCGAACGCCGCGCCGTTGTGAATGCCGGCGGGAATGCGCGCGTCGAACACGCGGAAGATGCGCTCCTCGTCCAGCCACACGCCCGACTTGCGCGCCTTGTGTTCGAGGTCTTCGATTTCCTGAACCAGCGCGCGGTTATGCGCCAGCCATTTCGCCTGCGTGTCGTATTCGCCCGCCACCAGCGCGCCGCGAATGAACAGCTCGCGCGACAGCTCGGGATCGATGCTGCCGTAGTGAATCTTGCGCCGTGCCACCAGCGTGATGCCGTACAGGCTGACGCGTTCGAACGCCACCACGCGCGCGCCCTCCTTTTCCCAGTGCGGCTCGATGAACATGCGCGTCAGCAGATGCTGGCCGGCCGCCTCGATCCATTCCGGCCGCACCTCGGCAACGGTGCGCGCGAGCAGCCGCCCGGTGTCGGTCAGCTCGGCCGCCATCACCCACTTCGGGCCTTTTTTCGCCAGCGCCGAACCGGGATGGATCGACAGCTTGATGCCGCGTGCGCCCTGGTAATTGCCTTCGCCGGGCCGGGCGCGGCCCGCGCCCTCACCCGGCTTGGCGCGCGCCTTGACGTCGTCCGACTTGAAGCCGATGTTGCCGAGCAGGCCGGTCAGCAGCGCCTGATGAATGGTGTCGTAGCCGGCATCTTTTTCGTTCTCGCGCAGTCCGAGTTCGCTCACCTGCGCATGCAACTGGCCATGAATGTCGCGCCATTCGCGCATCCGTCGCGGCGACAGGAAATGATCCTGCAACAGGATTTGCAGCTGGCGATTGGTTTTCTTGTGCTTGACCTGTTCTTCGTACCAGCGCCACAGCTTCAGCCAGCCCATGAAGTCGGAGCGTTCGTCGGCGAACAGCTTGTGCTTTTCGTCCGCCGCCTGTGCGCGCTCCATCGGGCGATCGCGCGGATCCTGCACCGACAGCGCGCTGGCGATGATCAACACCTCGTTGACGCAGCGCTGCTGTTCCGCCGCCAGCAGCATGCGGGCAATGCGCGGATCGAGCGGCAGCTTGCCGAGCTTCTTGCCGATCTCGGTAAGCCGCCCCTGTTCGTCCAGCGCGTGCAGTTCGGCCAGCAGCTGATAACCATCGCTCACCAGCCGCGTGCTCGGCGGGTCGATGAAGGGAAAGCCCACCACGTCGCCCAGCCCCAGCGTCTTCATGCGCAGGATGACGCCGGCCAGCGAGGAGCGCAGCAACTCGGGATCGGTAAAGCGCGGACGATTGCCGAAATCGGCTTCGTCGTACAGGCGGATGCACACGCCGGCCGCCACCCGGCCGCAGCGCCCGGCGCGCTGGTTGGCCGACGCCTGCGAGACCTTTTCGATCAGCAGCTGCTCGACCTTGTTGCGCGCCGAATAGCGCTTGACCCGCGCGGTGCCCGGATCGATTACGTAGCGGATGCCCGGCACCGTGAGCGAGGTCTCCGCCACGTTGGTCGCCAGCACGATGCGCCGCGACTGGTTGGATGGCTTGAAAATCGCGTCCTGCTCGGCCACCGACAACCGCGAAAACAGTGGCAGGATTTCGGTGCCGGGCGGGTGGTGCTTGCGCAACGCCTCGGCGGTGTCGCGGATCTCGCGCTCGCCCGGCAGAAACACCAGGATGTCGCCGGAGCCGAGGCGCGCCAGTTCGTCGGTGGCGTCGAGGATGGCGGCGATCTGATCGGGGGCGTCCTTGTCTTTCTTCTCGCGCTCGCCCTTGGCCGGCGTAGCAGACTCTTCGCGCTCGATCGGCCGCCAGCGGACTTCCACCGGGTAGGTTCGCCCTGACACCTCGATCACTGGCGCGTCGTTGAAATGTTTGGAAAAGCGCTCGGCGTCGATGGTCGCTGAGGTGATCACCAGCCGCAGGTCGTTGCGCTTCTCCACCAGCGTCTTCAGATAGCCCAGCAGGAAATCGATGTTGAGGCTGCGCTCGTGCGCCTCGTCGATGATGATGGTGTCGTAGCGCGACAGCATCGGATCGCCCTGGCTTTCGGCCAGCAGGATGCCGTCGGTCATCACCTTGATCGCGGTGTCGTGGCGCACCTTGTCGGTGAAGCGCACCTTGTAGCCGACCACGCCGCCCAGCTCGCCGCCTAGTTCCTGCGCGATGCGGGTCGCCACTGCGCGCGCGGCTATGCGGCGCGGCTGGGTGCAGCCGATCAGCTTGCCCGGGCGCACGCCTGCCTCCATGCACATCTTGGGAATCTGCGTGGTCTTGCCCGAGCCGGTTTCGCCGCACAGGATCAGTACCCGGTTCTTTTGCAGCGCGGCGAGGATGTCGTCGCGGCGGGCGCTAACGGGTAGATCTGGATAATGGATAAGCAAGGCGTGACTCAATCATTCAAAAACGATCCGCGAAGTGCGCGAAGAAAACCCCATGGTTTTCCTTCGCGACCTTCGCGGACAAAAAAAGGTTTACTTGTTCTGGATATACCGCGCGTCATCAAAGCTTTCCAGCCAGGCCGGCCGGTAGACCGCCATCACGGTGACCGCCATGCCCGTTGTAAACGCCTCGCCCCAACTGATCAGCATGGCATACGGCGTGTAATAGCTGAGCAGGTAATCGAGCGGATACACGCCGCCCAGCGCCATCAACGCCGTGGTGGCAAGCCCGATCGCCACTACCGACAGCACCGCGCCGAGAAAACCGTTACCCAGCACATAAATGAAAAAATGATCCGGCAGGTAACGCTCCAGCAGACGGAAAACGCCCCAACTCACTGCGGCGGGCAGCGCCGCAGTCAACAGCGTATCCACGCCGAGCGCGCCCCAACTGCCGCGCCCGAATACCGCGTTCGCCAACAGGATCAACACCCCGGCAAAAGTGGCGCGCCAGAAGCCGAACATCAGCGCCAGCGCCGCTATGCCGTACAAATGAAACGACAAGCCCGGCTTCACGCCGCTGCGTATCTGCCACAGCGCCAGCACCACCACCGTGGCGCCGAGAAACAGGTTCAGGCGCTGCGGGTCGGCCAGTCGCCGCCAGTCGCCCGTCATCAGCCAGCGCCAGCCCAGAAACACCAGCCCCAGCCAGCCGACCAGATGAAATGATTCTGGAAGCACGGATGCAAACAAGGCCGGCGCGGTAAAATTCATAGGCGAATTTTACGCGATGCCATCCCGCCCCGCTGCCACGAAAGCGCTTATGCCCGCCATTTCCAACAAGCCGCTGTCCGACGACGAACTGGCCGCCTACAGCGACCTCATCCACGACGTGTCCGAGCGTGCCGATCTTCCGCTTTCGCTCGAAGGCATCGACGGCTTTGTCACCGCGCTGCTGGTTGCGCCGCGCCCCGTCACGCCGGACGAATACTTCCCGGTGCTGCTGGGCGAGGGCGGCATGAACGTATTCAAGGACGCGGAGGAGCAGAAGCTGTTCATGGACTGCTTCAACCGCCGCTGGAACGAAATCAAGCGTGCGCTGGCCGCTCCGGTGGAAAACCTGGCCGACCCCAAAGCGCTGGCGCCGCTGATCATGGACTGGGAAGGCCTGCTGAGCGAACTACCCAGGAAAGAAGCCGATGAAGTCCGGCAAGACATGCCCGCCTACGGTCAATTATGGGCAGCCGGTTTCCTGATCGTGGTCGAACACTGGGAAGACGACTGGTCGCTGCCGGAAGACAGCAAGGACGAGACCTTTGTCGACGCCTGCCTCGACCCGTTCTATGCGCTGATCACGCCGGAAGCCGACTGGACGCCCGCAGAGCGCAAGCTCAACCGCGACGAACACGTCGCCAGCGCCATCTGGGGTGCCTACGACCTGCGCGAATTCTGGCTCGACCGCGGCTTCGTCCCGCACGCGCCGATCCACAAAGACCCCGAACCCGGCCGCAACGACCCCTGCCCGTGTGGCAGCGGCAAGAAATACAAAAAATGCTGCGGTGCGGACGACACCGTGCATTGAGCTTGAACAGACTGGTCTGATTGCATCCGCAATAAAAAAGGCAACCATGGGTTGCCTTTTTTATTGCGGATGGGAGAGCCATTTTGGCCGAGACTGTAATGTTGAAGCTGACTTTTTAGACCGTTATCGACTCAGCTTTCAGCCAGCTGCCGCCCGGTCCAGCCAGGCCGCAGTTTGCCGCTTGCCGTGGATCGCCGACACGGGCAAAGGCTCACCGTTTTTCCAGCGCGTGAGCGCTTCGCGTTTACCCGGACCCGTGATCACAAACCACACATGCTGGCTCCGGTTCAAGCGTGCGGCTGACAGGCTGACGCGTTCGGACGGCGGCTTCGGTGCATCGTGAACGGCCAGCACGTCTGCGCCGTTCCAATCATGACTGGGGAAGATGCTGGCAGTGTGGCCATCCTCGCCCATGCCGAGCAGCACCACATCGAAATCCGCCACGCCGGCCAGCCACCTGGCGTATACGGTCGTGGCGTCCTGCGAGCCCTGTTCAGCCGGAATCGGCCGGCGGTTTTCCGGCGGGATGTGCGAAGCAGCCAGCCAGGCTGCTTCGATCGCCACGCTGTTGCGCTCGGGATGAGCCACCGGCAAACAGCGTTCATCGCCGTACCAGACATGCCAGCGCGCATCGCCCGCCTGCTGCCTGGCCAGCGCGCGATACAGCGCGAGGGGCGTGGTGCCGCCCGCCAGCACCAGGTGAAACGCGCCCCGCGCAGCGATGGCCGATTCCGCTTCAGCACACAGCGCAGCACTTAACGCATCTACCAGCGCGTCGGCATCGGCGAACACGCGCCACTCGGGCAAGCTCACAACTCGTTGCGCCAGGTCTGGTCGTCGCTGTCAAACAGGCGGTTGGAATCCGCCGGCCCCCAGCTGCCCGCGGCATAGGTCGGGATGTAATCGCGCTCGACCGTCCAGTGCTTGAGGATTGGATCGACCACGCGCCACGCCCATTCGACTTCGTCGAAGCGTAAAAACAGCGAGCGGTCGCCTTCGATCACGTCGAGCAGCAGGGTTTCATAGGCGTCAAGCGTCTCTTCGTCGGTTTTCAGGAAGCTCGCATTCATCTGCATCATGCGCGTATCCATATCGAGCCCGGGCTGCTTGACGTGGATTTCCATGCGCATCGATTCGTCCGGCTGGATCGACAGCAATATCCAGTTGGGTTCGATCGATTCGAGCGGGGTTTCGCGAAACAGCTGCTGCGGCGGATGGCGAAAGCGGATCGCGATCATCGACGTCTGGTGCTTCATGCGCTTGCCCGTGCGCAGATAAAACGGCACCCCGCGCCAGCGCCAGTTATCGATGTAAAACTTGGCGGCAACGTAGGTTTCGGTGATGGAGTTGGGCTCGACGTTGTCTTCCTCCTGATAGCCCAGAACCGGCTGGCCCTCGATGTTGCCGCGCGCGTATTGCGCACGGATGGCATGCGCATGCACCGCACGCTTGGCGATGGGCCGGATCGAGCGCAGCACCTTCACCTTTTCGTCGCGCAGTGCATCGGCTTCGAGTGCGGGTGGAGGTTCCATCGCCACCACGGTCAGCAGCTGCATCAAGTGGTTTTGCAGCATGTCGCGCAGCGCGCCCGCGCGGTCGTAATAATCTGCGCGCTTTTCGATGCCGATGGATTCGGCCACGGTGATCTGCACGTGGTCGATGAAATTGCGGTTCCACAACGGCTCGATCAGGGTATTGGCGAAGCGGAAAACGAGCAGGTTTTGCACGGTTTCCTTGCCAAGAAAATGATCGATGCGATACACCTGCTCCTCACCAAAGTTCTGGTGCAGCAGCTGGTTCAGCACCCGCGCCGATTCGATGTCTTCGCCAAAGGGCTTTTCAATCACCACACGGTTCAGCCCGCGCGGCTTGTTGAGGCCGACGGCTTCGAGGTTGTGGATGACGGCGGAAAACTCGGCCGGCTTGATCGCCAGATAAAACACTGTGCTGGAGCAGGCCGCCTCGGGTGGAAGGCGGTCGGCCAGCGCCTGATACGAAGCGACATCGTTGAGGTCGCCCTGCTGATAGCGAAAGCGTGTGAGAAAGCGCTCGAATATCGGCGTATCCAGGCTGCCCTTGATTTTGGGGGCCAGCACCTCGCGCATGTGCGCACGCCATTGTTCGTCGCTCCAGGGACGACGCGCAAACGCCACGATGTTGAGCGACTCAGCCAGCCGCGCAGCCGCTTCCAGGTGGTACAGCGCAGGCAACAGCTTGTTGCTGGCAAGGTTGCCCGTGGCGCCAAAAATCACGAACGTGCATGGCAAGATCGCATCGGGATCAGCACTCATTTGCCGTCTTCCTTGACCGCATGGCCGCCGAATCCCTGGCGCATTTTGGCGAGCATTTTGGCTGCGTAGTCGTTCTTGCCCTGGGTGGCAAAACGCATCATCAATGACATCGTCATCACCGGCGTGGGCACGCCCTGCTCAACCGATTCGAGCACGGTCCAGCGTCCCTCACCAGAATCCGATACAAACGGCTCGATGTTGTCGAGCGCCTGGTCCTTGGCAAGAAAATCCGCCGACAAGTCCAGCAACCAGGAGCGCACCACGCTGCCGTGCCGCCACAGCTCGGCGATGTCGCTCATATCGAGATCGAAGTCCGACTTGTTCTTCATCAGCGCAAAGCCTTCGGCAAACGCCTGCATCATGCCGTACTCGATGCCGTTGTGAACCATCTTCACAAAGTGCCCGGAGCCGACCGGCCCGGTATGCAGCCAGCCGGTGGTCGGCGTCGGCGCGAAGGCTTCCATATAGGGTTTCAGCCGCGCAGCAGTTGCATCGCTGCCTCCAAACATGATGCAGTAGCCGTTATCCAGCCCCCACACCCCGCCCGACACACCGGCATCGGCATATTCGACCTGCTGCGCCGCCATCATTTCGGCGCGGCGCTGGTCGTCCTTGTAATAGGCATTGGCGCCGTCGACTACCAGGTCGCCAGGGCTCAAAAATGGCATCAGCGTGGTCAGCGCGGCCTCGGTAGCGTCACCTGCGGGCAGCATCAGCCAGACGATGCGCGGCGTCTGCAATGCCGCGACCAGCTCGGGCAAACTGGCGCAGGCGAGGTGCCCGGTCTCCGCCGCGATGGCTACGCTGACTTCATGGCTACGATTGTTCAGTGCGATCTTGATGCCCTTGCGCGCCAGCCGCCGTGCCATGTTTCCGCCCATGCGACCCAGTCCGACAATACCGAATTCCATACTTGACTCCCTAGTTGAAGATGGCTACCTGTCTGGCGCAACAATCATGCCAACAGAAAATGTGTGAATGGACGCGTGTTTGGCACGCGATTGGGTTAAAACGTGCCCCTGCCAAGTGCACGATGCACCGGATCAGACCAGTAACCCAGGGAACAGTTTACCCAACCCGCTCGCAATCATTTCAATTGAAATGGCCGCGATGATCAAGCCCATCAAGCGCGTGACAACGTGTATCCCGGTTTTGCCCAGCCGTTTCGCAATCGCCGGTGCGGCGCGAAACGACAGCCAAACCGACACGGCCACCAGCGCCACCGGAACCAGCAAGGCGGTCTGGTGCAGCACGTTTCCATGTGTAGCGCCTGCAGCCACGATCACATGCGTGATTGCGCCAGGACCCGCCAGCAGCGGGATTCCCAGGGGCACCACGCCGACTGCATCCCGCTCTTCTGCTTCGATTGCTTCGTCGCGGGTTTGCCTTTGCGGGCTGACGTGCGCCTGCACCATCGACAGCGCCAGCAACAGCAGCAGCAAGCCGCCCGCGACCGAAAAGGCCGCGAGGCGGATGCCGAAGAAACCCAGCATGGGTTCGCCCAGAAAAATGAACAGGGTCAGCACACCAAGCACTGTCAGCGCCGCCACGCGCGCCGCCGAGCGACTTTGCGCGAGTGTGTAGCCGTGGGTTGCGACGAGAAAAAGCGGAATGACGCCGACCGGATCGACGATGGCGAATAACGCGAGTGCAGCCTTGACGAGTTCAGGAATATCCATGCCGCGCATCATAGCCGCACGGCATGGCGATTATTCAATCCGCTTGAATACCAGGTCCCACACGCCGTGCCCGAGGCGGATACCGCGCTGCTCGAATTTGGTCAGCGGACGCGTGTCGGGACGCGGGGCGTAGTCCGCCACGGTGTTTGCCAGCAGCGGCTCGGCAGCGAGCACCACGAGCATCTGTTCGGCGTAATCCTGCCAGTCGGTTGCCAGATGCAGGTAGCCACCCGGCCGGATGCGGCTGGCCAGCAAAGCGACCAGCGGCGGCTGGATCAGGCGGCGTTTGTGGTGGCGTTTTTTATGCCAGGGATCGGGGAAAAAAATGTGGATGCCGGCGAGACTGGCCGGGGCGAGCATCCGCGTCAGCACGTCGACCGCATCGTGCTGAATGACGCGCACATTGGAGAGGCCACGCTCGCCAACCTGCTTCAACAATGCACCGACACCGGGGGTGTGAACTTCCACCCCGATGTAGTCGTTTTCAGGGTGGGCCGCGGCAATTTCGGCCAGGCCCTCGCCCATGCCAAAACCGATTTCCAGAATGCGTGGGGCGGAACGACCGAAGGCCGCGTCGAGGTCAAGCAAGCCGGTCTGATACGGCAGCATGCACTGCGGCCCGATTTCGGCCAGCGCACGCGCCTGGCCGGGACCAACACGCCCGGCACGCAGCACATAGGAACGGATGCGCGGATGCGCGCCAGTGTCGCTCATGCTTATTTGGTGCCCGTGCTGCTATTTTCAGCGATGAGGCCGCTGGTCGGCGAACTGGGGCTGGCCTGATAGATTTTTTTCGGCATGCGGCCAGCCAGAAACGCCTCGCGCCCGGCTTCCACCGCTTTCCGCATCGCCGACGCCATCAGCACCGGATTGCCGGCGCCGGCGATGGCGGTATTCATCAGCACGGCGTCGCAGCCGAGTTCCATCGCAATCGTCGCATCGCTGGCCGTGCCGACCCCGGCATCGACGATCACCGGCACCGAAAGGCGATCAATGATGATTTGCAGATTCCACGGATTGAGAATGCCCATACCGGAACCGATCAGGCTCGCCAGCGGCATCACCGCAACGCAGCCGATGTCCTCCAACTGCTTGGCGGCGATCGGGTCGTCCGAGGTGTAGACCATCACCTGAAAACCGTCCTTCACCAGCACCTCGGCGGCCTTGATGGTTTCGGCCACATTCGGATACAGGGATGCGGGGTCGCCCAGCACTTCGAGCTTGACCAGGCTATGGCCATCCAGCAGTTCGCGCGCCAGCCGCAAGGTACGGATCGCGTCATCCGCCGTGTAGCAGCCGGCGGTGTTGGGCAGATAGGTGTATTTCGACGGCGGCAGCGCATCGAGCAAACTGGGCTGGCTAGCGTCCTGACCGATGTTGGTACGGCGGATGGCGACAGTGACGATTTCCGCGCCCGAGGCTTCAACCGCGAGACGCGTCTGTTCAAAATCCTGATATTTTCCGGTGCCCACCAGCAGGCGGGAGGCATAGGATTTTCCGGCGATAACAAGAGGGTTCATGAGTTTGTGGGGTAAAAGCTAGGGAAGTATCTCAATCAGCCGCCGCCAACCGCGACAACGATTTCCAGCCGGTCTCCGCTGGCAAGCGAGGTACTGGCATGCTGGCTGCGCGGGACGATTTCGCCATTTTTTTCGATGGCGATGCGTTTGCCAATCAGGTCCAGCGACTCGATCAGTTGACTCAGGGTAAGCGGTGCAGGAAAGCGGCGAGGTTCGCCGTTGATATGAAGGTCAATCACAAAACACTTCTTCTATCCGGGGGACGTGAGTTTCAGTAGAATGCCGGATTCTACCCTGAAGCACCCTACAGGGCATGAAGGTACATCTCTAGCCGTGCGGGCGTCGTATAGTGGCATTACCTGAGCTTCCCAAGCTCATGAGGAGGGTTCGATTCCCTTCGCCCGCTCCAAAATTCCCCTCCATCCAACCGCTGTTTAATTTTCCATTCGATTTGGCCGTTATTAGCAGGCCATGCCTACCCCGCTAGATCATTCATCTGCCGTTGCGCTGCTTCACGAAGCGGATATCCGCATGGCGCAAGCACTGGATAACTTTTTCCAGCGCAGTCGCGTGGACATCCAGGACATCATCCTGCGCGCCATTGCTACGGAGATCACGCCGTCGATGCTGGCTACCGGACAATCCTGCCTGGATTGGCTGAATGCCTATCCAGATACGCTATCCACGGCATTTGCTGAACAGTTCCGCCAGCACCTCGCCCATCCCGAGACATTTGAGTTGCAAACCAGCGGCCAGTCGACGCAACTGCAACTGGTGGATGACGCCGTGCTGGGGCGCCAACTGGCAGAAGAAAAAATCGCCGCTCACCTGACAGACAACTTGCGCCCCGAACTGCTGCTGCTATTCAGCCGCCTACAGTCCTTGATGCAAAGCACCGAGAGCGACCATGGACAAATCAAGGCTTTTGGCCCGCTGCCAGTCATTCATGCGCTTTCTCGCGCATTGGACTCACTGGGTTTGGCTCCCCTTAGCGGTACCTTGTTGATACGAAGTGCGGAGAGCCCACTGTGCGATATGCTGAAGCACACTTACACAGCATTGACCCAGTTTTTGAGCGAACACGGGGTCGAAGAACGCACGATCGTAACTGCCCTGCCCACACCCACGCACAAGCGTGCTGAATCGGCCATCGGCCAGGATATTCTGGCGCACATCCAGTCTGTCGCGGCGCACAACCAGGCAACGCTATCCACTGCCGCTCGCACGCCGGCAAACGTGGCCCCCCCCTTGGATAACAGGTTTCTTCCGGCTGTACTGCCGCGTTTTCTCGACAATCTGGCTCATTGGCAGGCTCAGTCGCCTCAAATATCAGACGCTGCGCCCGAGCCCTCCGCGCAGCTACTGCGACTGTTGCAGCAAAATGCCCTTCACACCGACGCGGGAAGCTTCGACCTCGCTGTGCTGGATGCACTGGCAGGCCTGTTCGAGTTCATCCTGGGTGATCCTGGTGTTTCTCCACGCTATAAGTCCGCTATTGCGCAGTTGCAAATTCCGACCCTGCGCGTTGCGCTTGAATCTGCTGATTTTTTCAACGATGACCATCATCCGGCACGCCAGTTAATCGACCTGCTCGGTCAGTTTTCGCGCCGTTTCCCCGACAACCATCCCGCACACGCCGACGCCCTGCAGCAAATCGAGGCAGCCTGCGCTCACATATTAAGTGACGCCCAGCATCCAACCGAGGGGTTTGCCCAGGCACATCGCACGCTGAATACCTGGCTGGACACCGAAAACACCCGCGCCGAAACCGAATTGACCGCGGAAGTCGCCCGGCTGCAACAAATCGAAAGCCAGGAATTGGGCACCCTGCTGGCGCTGCAGAATCTGCACGATCTCAACGCGAGCCCTCCCGCACCCGAGGCGGTATTGCGACGGCTGGAAGACGCCTGGATACCCTACATCGCCTCACTGTATGT
>JAANCK010633969.1_pt1 | contig 13360 bp, 14 predicted proteins | sample 7277841 | NCBI WGS metagenome assembly JAANCK01 (sample SAMN14222788, study PRJNA588281) | permafrost metagenome | isolation source: Arctic cryosol methane SIP | place: Canada:Nunavut | collected 2015-07 | reverse complement strand
GCTCAACATCGCGATGGAGATCAAGAGCACCGAGACCATCAAGCAGGCCGTGATGGCCGGCATGGGTGTGAGCTTCCTGTCGACCCACACCATCAGCCGCGAGCTGCAGGCAGGCAGCCTGGCGATACTGGATGTTCAGGGGTTTCCGCTGATGCTCAACTGGTACGTCGTGCACCGCAAGAACAAGCGCCTTCCACCCGTGGCCCAGGCCTTCAAGGCGTTCCTGGTGAAAGAGGGGGCGGCGCTGATCGAGCGGGCGATCGGCGTTCGGGTCAAGAGGAAGTGATGGCCAGCGCGCGCTCGCGCGCGAAATCCCCCGCGCCCATCTTCTTGCCGCCTTCGGGCCGCAGCTTCAGCACTTCGATCTGGCCGCCCTGCGAATTGATCACGATCGACGTGGGCGTGACCCGGGCGATCTCGCCCGGCTTGCCGCGCACCTCCGAAAATTTCTGCACCGCGATCTTGCGGCAGTCGTAAAGCCATGCCCGCTGGCCGTTCAGGACGGTCCAGGCACCGGGCGCCGGATTGCAGGCGCGGATCAGGTTGTAGACCTGGTCCACGTGATTCGACCAGTTGATGCGCGACTCCTCTTCCTGGAACCAGCCTTCATAGCCGGCCCGCGACTCGTCCTGCATCCGCTCCTGGTGCCGGCCCGCGCACACCAGGTCGGCCGCTTCCAGCAGCGCCGCCACACCCATCGGAAACAGCTTGTTGAAATAGAGCTCACCCAGCGTCTCATCGGCGCCGATGGCGCATGACTTTTGCAGGATCACCGGGCCTTCGTCCAGTCCGTCGGTGGGCCGGAAGATGGACAGGCCGGTCTCGGTTTCGCCCAGCGCGATCGGCCAGTTGATGGAGGAGGGTCCGCGATGGCGCGGCAACAGGGAGGGGTGGAACTGGATCGTGCCGTGGCGCGGGATGTTGACGAAATTCTGTGGCACGAACTGCAGCACATAGGCCATGACGCCGAGGTCGGCGTTCAGGTCCCGCATCGCCCGTTCGGCCTCGGCGCTGCGCAGGCTGGCGAACTGGAACAGCGGCAGGCCCTTGGCCTGCGCCGCTTCGCGCAGCGCGTCCGGCTTGGCGCCGGGCTGGTCGGGCATGCAGAACACCCCCGCCACCTGGTCGCCGCGTGCCATGAAGGCCTCGAGCGCGGCCTTGCCGAAGTCCTGCTGTCCGATGAATGCGATTTTCATGTGATCCGCCTCGTTTTCGAATGGGGTGCCGCGCCTGCCCTCAGCGCAGAATCAAGTATGCCGCCAGCGCGAACAGCACCAGCGCGAAAACCTTCTTGAGGGGGGCAATGTCCATGCGATGCGCGGTTCGCGCGCCCAGCGGCGCCGTGCTGATGCTGGCCAGCGAGAGCACGGCCAAGCCTGGCAGGTAGAGATAGCCGACGGAGCCGGGCGGCATCTGCGGCATGCCCTGGCCGGCCCAGGCGTAGCCCAGTGTGCCGAACAGCGCGATCGGAAAGCCCAGCGCCGACGAAGTACCCACCGCGTCATGGATCTTCACGTTGCACCAGGTCATGAATGGCACGCTGATGAAGGCCCCGCCCGCGCCCAGCATCGACGACAGCAGGCCGATCGCGCCGCCGACGGCGAACCCGCCCGCGCGTCCCGGCAGGGTGCGGGCGGGCTTGGGCTTGCGGTTGCGAAACATCTGGGCGGCCGAGAAGGTGAGAAAGGCCGCGAAGAACACGTTCAGCGCCTTGCCGGGCAGCGCCACCGCGATTTGCGAGCCGGCCAGTGAGCCGGCCAGGATGCCGGGTGCCAGCAGGCCGACAATGGGCCAGCGCACCGCGCCGCGGCGGCTGTGGGCGCGCACCGAGGACAGCGAAGTGAAGCAGATGGTCGCCAGCGACGTGGCGACCGCGATCTTGACGCTGTATTCGGCCGGGAAGCCCTTGTGGTCCAGGATGATGGTGACGAACGGCACCATCATCATTCCGCCCCCGATCCCCAGCAGCCCCGCGAGAAATCCGGTGGTGGCGCCCAGCAGCGCCAGCTCGACGATCAATCGCGGTTCCAGCAGCATCTGGTTGTTGTTGGTTGTGGCGGCGGCACGGCGAGCCGGCCGGGTGCGGTGATTGTCGCAGCCCGGCTGGCTGCCGGCCCTGAAGCGGGCGGCGTGTCGACGAGGAGCGGGGAGGGCGGCCCCCGCGACACAGCACGGGGGAGCCGGAATAGGTGTCTGCAAGTGCCACCGGACCGGCATCCTGAACCGGGGTTCAGGTGGGCTAGGTCAGCTTGGCGTTGGGTTCATCTGACGCGAGACGATCACGCTCGCCAAGAGATGTTCCAGGCCCGGGCTCAATGAGCATTGGTTCAAGGAAATATAAAGCCCGGTTGCACTGCAGACGCTTTGCATTGTAGGGGGTTGAAAGATCTTGTGGGACCCATGACCGCACTCAATGAAATGAAAAAAAATAGATGGCTTGACAACGCCGGAAAACGTTATTCGCTCGGCCGTGCGGGCAGCGCAATCGCCGGCCCTGCGAGCGCCGCCTCAGATCAGGCGGCCGTCGTTGCCCAGCGCGCGGTCGAGCTTTTGCAGCACCGCGGTCAGCCGTGGATCGGCCGCTGCGCCGTGGCCGCTCACGTTCCTGGCCGTGAGGTCGGCGCTGGCCAGGCGAGCCGCCGCCGGTGCGCTGGTGACGCTGCGTTCGGCGACGTCGAAAGCGAGATTGAGCGCAGCCAGCACCGCGATGCGATCGCGCGCCTTCACCTTGCCGGCGTCGCGGATCTTGCACATCGCGTAGTCGACTTTTTCGACCGCTTCCAGCATGCGCTGCTCGCCGCCCTCGGGGCAGCCGAGCAGATAGCTCTGGCCCATGATCTGGACCTCCAGCTGCTTCATGACGGTCATGCGGCCTTGATCTCCGGCAGACGTTCGAGCAGCGCCTCGACGCGCGAGCGGGCCGCCGCCAGGCGCGACTTCAGGGAGTCGCGTTCGGCCGTCAGTGCCTCGAGCTGCTGCGCCAACAGCGTGTTGGTGCGCTGCAGCTCCTCGTAGCGAACGAGCAGGCGCTCTACGCGTTCGGCAATCTGGTCGATTTGGGAGGCACCGGGCATACGACGGAATTGTAGGGTTTTGTGACAGGAATCGACGCTAAAATGAAGTCGTTGGTGCTCGCGGTGTGGTTCGCATGCCGCAGTTCAACGGGAAGCAGGGCGCCGAGCCGTTTTATACGGCACAAGCCAACCTGCGCTGCCCCCGCAACGGTAAGCGGATGAATTTCCACCGGAAATTCCGCCCCATCACTGAAGCCACTGGGTGCGTCTGAACAGCGCGCCTGGGAAGGCGATGGGAGTCGACCCGCCAGCCCGGATACCGGCCAACACGGTGGCCGTGCGTTCGCATCGAACGCCCGGCCGTGACGCCCACTGTACTGGCGGGGAAGCTGGTCCGGGTATTGAAACGTTTCCGTCCCATCATGAACACCTCGAGGTATCTTCCGCGCGCCACTGCGCTGGCGCTGGTCGCCGCATTTCCGTCCGTTTTCGCGCAAACACCCTTGCCGGAGGTTGTCGTCACGGCCAACCGAACCGAGCAGCGGGTGCAGGATGCGCTGCCGGCCACCACGCTGATCACCCGCGCCGACATTGAGCGAGCCCAAACGCCCGACCTGCCCACCCTGCTGCGCCAGGAGACCGGCCTGGAGGTTTCGCAGAACGGCGGAACCGGCACCGTCTCCAGCACGTTCATCCGCGGCGCCGAATCGCGCCACACCCTGGTGCTGATCGACGGGGTGCCGGTCAACAACCTCAATTTCGGCACGGCCGCGCTGGAGCACCTGCCGCTGGCCGACGTCGATCACATCGAGGTCGTCCGCGGCAACGTCTCCAGCCTGTACGGCAGCGCCGCCCTGGGCGGCGTGATCCAGATCTTCACCCGCGAGGCCGGGCGAACGCCGCAGGGCAGCGTCACGGCGCAGGCCGGTTCGCGCGGCCTGGCGCAGGTCACGGCCAGCGCCGGTGTCCGGCTGGACTCGGGCACCCGATTGCATGCCGCAATCGAGACGCTGAGGGACAGCGGTTTCAACGCGACCAAGCAGGAGGAACTGCCCGGCACCAACCCGGACCGCGACGGCTACCGGCGCCGTTCCGGCTCTTTCGCACTGACACAGGAGCTGGGCGGCGACAACACCCTGGGCCTGCGGCTGCGCGACGCGCAGGGCACCACACAGTACGACAGCCAGTTCGGGCCGGCCAACCAGGCCGATGAATCCCGTTTCGCCGAGCGCGGCGCGGTACTCGAAGGCCGATTCAAGGTCGGGCCCGACCTGCGCCTGAACATGGCTTTGACCTCCGCGCGCGATGACCTCGACGCCCAGGTCACCGCCTTTCCGTTCTTCGTCAATTCCCGCTCCGACGGCGGCCAACTGGGTCTGGAGTGGCAGGCGGCGCCGGGCCAGCGCGTCACGGCCGGCGTGGAGCGCACGCGCCAAAGCCTGAGCAGCGACACGGTGTACAACCAGTCGGCGCGAACCCTGGACAGCGCCCGCCTGGGTTACCTGGCGGACGTGGGGCCGCATCAGTTGCAGTTGAACCTGCGCCGTGACCACTACAGCGATTTCGGCTCCGCCAATACCTGGCTGGCAGGCTATGGCTATCACCTGACCGATGCCTGGCGCCTGAGCGCAACGGCCTCCACCGGCTTCAACGCACCCACGTTCAACGACCTGTATTTCCCGTTCGGCGGCAACCCGGCCCTGCGCCCGGAGCGCCTGAAGTCCGCCGAGCTGGGCGCGCAATACGCCGTCGCCGGCCAGGAACTGCGGGCCACGCTGTTCAATAACCGCTACACCGACCTGTTCGGTTTCGACCCCTCCTTCAACCGCATCAACATCGGGCGCGCGCGCATCAAGGGGCTGGAGCTGGCGTACACCGGCCGGATCGCGGAAACCGGCGTGGACGCCGGCTTCACCCGCCAGGATCCGATCGACGAGGACACCGGCGCACGGTTGCCGCGGCGCGCGGCCGAGTTGGCCCACCTCGGGCTGACCCGTGAGATCGGCCTCTGGCAGTTGGGCGGCAAGGGTCGCTACAGCGGCTCACGGCCCGACGCCGGCAAGACGCTGCCCAGCTACGCAGTGCTCGACCTGACGGCCAGCTATGCCTATTCGCGTGCGGTCAAGCTGTTCGGCCGTGTCGAGAACCTGTTCGACCGCGACTATGAAACGGTGTATGGCTACCGGCAGGCGGGCCGCGGTGCCTTTGTCGGCATGAGCTGGCAGCCCGGGAGCTGACGGCACCATGACCGGAACCACGCGTTCGTGCCCCGCGCTGCTGGTCGCGGCCCCGGCCTCGGGTCAGGGCAAGACCACCGTGACCGCGGCACTGGCCCGGCTGCATGCCCGGCGCGGCCGGACCGTGCGTGTCTTCAAGTGCGGAGCGGACTTTCTCGATCCCCACTGGCTGGAACTGGCCAGCGGCGCGGCCGTGCATTCGCTGGACCTGTGGATCACCGGCGAGGCCGATTGCGCCGCCCGCCTGCAGGCCGCGGCGGGCGAGGCCGACCTGCTGCTGGTCGAGGGCGCGATGGGGCTGTTCGATGGCGAACCCAGTGCTGCCGACCTGGCGCAGCGCTTCGGCTTGCCGGTGCTGGCCGTGATCGACGCATCGGCCATGGCCGGCACGTTCGGCGCGCTGGCCCATGGCCTCGAGCAGTACCGGCCCGGCTTGCGCTGGGCCGGCGTGCTGGCCAACCGGGTGGCCGGCGAGCGGCACGCGCAGATGCTGCGCACGGGGCTGCGCAATCCGGTGCATTGGCTGGGTGCGTTGCCGCGCGAGGCCGCACTGGCGCTGCCGGAGCGGCACCTGGGCCTGGTGGCGGCGGCCGAGATCCAGGACGCGCTGCAACGCCTGGACGTCGCGGCCGACAAGCTGGCCGAGACACCCCTGGGCCGCATGGAACTGCACGAGCTGCGCCGCTGGGCCGTGCCCTTCGCAGCGCCGCATCCCGGCAACCCGCCCCAGCCGCTGCTGCAAGGGCGGACTGTCGCGATCGCGCGCGACGTGGCATTCAGCTTCGTCTATCCGGCCAACCTCGAATGCCTCGAGCAGCTCGGGGCGCGGCTCACTTTCTTCTCGCCGCTGGCGGGCGACGACCTGCCGCCCTGCGATGCCGTATGGTTGCCGGGTGGCTATCCCGAACTTCATGCCGCCGCGCTGGCGCGGCAGGCGCCGCTGCGCGAATCACTGGCCCGGCACGTGGCGCAGAGCCGGCCGCTGTGGGCCGAGTGCGGCGGCATGATGGCGCTGTTCGACACCCTGGTGACGGCGGACGGCACGGCCCATTCGATGTGGGGCCTGTTGCCCGGCACCGTGACGCTGCAGCAGCGGCTGGCGGGCCTGGGGCCGCAGCAACTGGCGCTTCCGGGCGGCACGCTGCGCGGTCACACCTTCCATTACTCCCGGTGCGAAACGCCGCTGCAGCCGGTGCAGCGCAGCTTCGGCCCGGGCGAGCCGCAAGCCGGCGCGCAGGGCGAGGCGCTGTGGCGCCTTGGCAGCCTGGCGGCGAGTTACTTCCACGCCTGGTTTCCCTCCAGCCCGCGCGCGACGGCGCAACTGTTCCTGCCGTCCGAAGCCAGCCCATGAATCCGATTGCATTTCCGAACGGCCCCCAGCGCATCGTCTGCCTCACCGAGGAGACCACCGAATGGCTGTACCTGCTGGGCGAGCAGGCGCGCATCGTCGGGATCTCCGGCTACACCGTCCGGCCGCGCAAGGCGCGCGAGGAAAAGCCCAAGGTCAGCGCGTTCCTCACGGCCAGGATCGACAAGATCCTCGAGTTGCGGCCCGACTGCGTGTTCGGCTTCTCGGACCTGCAGGCCGATATCGCCGCGGCGCTGATCCGCCAGGGCGTGCAGGTCACGGTCTTCAACCAGCGCAGCGTGGCGGAGATCTTCTCCGTGCTCTATCAGGTGGCTGCCATGGTGGGGCAGGAGGCGCGTGGCATGGTGCTCATGGAACGCATGCAAGCGCGGCTGGCGGCGATCGAGCGAGCCGCGGCCGCGTTGCCGCGCCGGCCCCGGGTGTTCTTCGAGGAATGGGACGAGCCGCACATCAGCGCCATCCGCTGGGTGTCGGAGCTGGTCGCCATCGCCGGCGGCGACGATTGCTTTGCCGAACTGTCGCTGCAGCCGCTGGGCAAGGACCGCATCATCGCCGACGGCGCCGAGATCGTGGGGCGCAATCCCGACATCGTCATCGGCTCCTGGTGCGGCAAGAAATTCCGTGCCGGGAAAGTGGCGGCGCGGCCCGGCTGGGACGCAGTGAGCGCCGTGCGGGACGGGCAGCTGTTCGAAATCAAGTCCGCCGACATCCTCCAGCCCGGACCCGCGGCGCTGACCGATGGTGTCGAGCAGTTGCACAAGATCATCGTGCAATGGAGCCAGGCGCATGGTTGAAAGGCACGGGCGCTGTTCTTCCCTGCGCTGGTTGCGGCGCGGGGTAGCGGCAGGCCTGGCACTGGTGCTGCTGGCGTTGGCCGGCACCGCGCAGGCAATGCAGATCGTCGACGACCGCGGCGTCGCGGTGAACCTGGCGCAGCCGCCCCGGCGCATCGTGACGCTGCAGCCATCGCTGGCCGAGACGGTGTGCGTGCTGGGTGCCTGCGAGCGGCTGGTCGGCGTCGACGACTATGCCAACTGGCCGGAATCGGTGCAGCGCTTGCCGCACCTGGGCGGAGAGGACGTCAACATCGAGCGGGTCGTGGCGCTCAAGCCCGACCTGGTGCTGCTGGGGACCACCTCGCGCGCGATTGAGCGGTTGCAAAGCCTGGGCATCCCGGTCCTGGGCGTCGACCTCAAGACGCTGGCCGATGTGCAAAGAACCTTCCACACGCTGGCGAAAGTGCTGGGCGTGCCCGACTCGGACGCGGCTTGGCGCCGCATCGACGGCGGGATCGAAGCGGCGGCCCAGCGCCTGCCGCGTTCGGCCCGCGGCACCACGGTCTACTTCGAGATCGGCAGCGGTTATGCGGCCGGCGAGGCGTCGCACATCGGCGAATTGCTGTCACGCCTGGGTGTGGTCAACATCGTGCCGGCCCGGCTGGGCAGCGTGCCCAAGCTCAATCCCGAATTCGTGGTGCGGGCTGACCCGCAGGTGATCATGTTGTCGGACGGCGCCGCGCACCCAGAGCCGGGCGAGCGCCCCGGCTGGAGAGCGATACGCGCGGTGCGCGACGGCCGCGTCTGCCATCTCGATCGCGCCCAGTCGGATGTGATCATGCGGCCCGGACCGCGCCTGGGCGAGGCCGCCGGCCTGCTGGCGCAATGCCTGCAGCAACCACCGGCCAGTCACGCGCCATGAGTGCCCAGCCCCTGCACGCCCCCGCGCCGGTGGCCCTGCTGCTGATAGCGGCGACGGCCGTGCTCTGCGCCGCCGGTGTGGCCGTCGGCAGCCTGGGCTGGGAGCCGCTGTGGGCCCATGGCAATGACGCATCCGCATCCATCCTGTGGGACATCCGGCTGCCGCGCACCCTGGGTGCGTGGCTGGCGGGGGCATTGCTGGGCCTGGCGGGCGCCGTGGCACAGGGCCTCTTTCGCAATCCGCTGGCCGATCCGTATCTGCTGGGTAGCGCCACCGGCGCTGCGCTGGGAGTCGCCTTGCTGCTGGTGCTGATCGGGATCTCGCCGATCGCGGCCTCGGGCTGGCTGGCCCGGCTGGGTCTCACTGGCGCGGGCTTTGCCGGCGCGGTGGTGGCCGTGCTGGCCACGCTGGCGCTGGCGCGCGGGGTTCAACACACGCTGCGGCTGTTGCTGGCCGGCGTGATCGTCGGCATGGTGTTCGGCGCGCTGTCGGCGCTGGTGATGTTCCGGGTGCCCGAGGTGATGCGGGCGATGCAGGCCTTTCTGATGGGTACCACCGGCTTTCTGGGCTGGTCCGCCGTCGCGCTGCTGGCAGCGGTCTTCGCGGCCAGCCTGCTGGTGGCGATCGCCTTCAGCCGGGCCCTGGATGCGTTGTCGCTGGGCGAGACCACCGCCGCCAGCCTGGGCATCGCCCTGGGGCCGGCGCGGGTGGTGCTGGTCGCCGTGATGGCCCTGGCCACCGGCGCCGCCGTGGCCCAGGTCGGGCTCATCGCCTTCATCGGCCTGGTGGCGCCGCACCTGGTGCGCTCCGCGGTGAAGCCGACCTATCGCTGGCTGTTGCCGCTGGCCGCGCTGGCCGGCGGCGTGCTGCTGCTGGCGGCCGACGTGCTGGCGCGCTGGTTGCTGGCGCCGCAAGAGTTGCCGGTGGGCGTCCTCACGGCCGTGCTGGGCGGCGGCTACCTGCTGTGGCTGATGCACCGGAGGCCGCTGTGACCGCGGTCGCGCTCTCGGCAAGCGGGCTGCGGGTGGCGCTCGGCGGCGTGGAGATCCTGCACGGGATCGACCTGGCGTTGCCGGCGGGCCGCTGGACCGCCATCGTCGGACCCAACGGCGCGGGCAAGACCACGCTGCTCAAGGCGCTGGCGCACTTGCTGCCGGCGCGCGGCGCCATCCGCATCGGCGAGCGCGACGCCGGCGCCTGGAGCACGCGCGAGCGCGCACGCATGTTGGCCTGGCTGGGCCAGAGCGAGGGCGGCGGGCACGACCTCACGGCGTACGACGTGGTCATGCTGGGCCGGCTGCCGCACCAGTCCTGGCTCGGCGCGCCCAGCCGCGCCGACCACGCCGCGGTCGAGGCCGCGATGCACGAGACCCAGTGCTGGGACTGGCGGGGCCGCACCCTGGGCAGCCTGTCGGGCGGCGAGCGCCAGCGGGTGCTGCTGGCGCGGGCGCTGGCGGTGCAGGCCCCGCTGCTGCTGATGGACGAACCGCTGGCCAACCTCGACCCGCCGCACCAGGCGGACTGGCTGCGCATCGTGCGCCGGCATGTGCAGCGCGGCGGCACCGCCGTGAGCGTGCTGCACGAGATCACCATGGCGCTGCATGCCGACGAGATGGTGGTGATGCGCGCCGGCCGGGTACTGCACCAGGGCGCCTGCGCCCAGCCGGCCACCCATCGCGCGCTGGAGCAGGTGTTCGACGGGCGCATCGCCGTGCATGAGCTGGACGGGCAGTGGCTGGCGCTGCCCAACGAATTCGCAGCGGCCTGAGATGGACCTTCGCCCGTCGTCATGTGACCGGCGCCGCGCAGCGCAAGCCGGGGCCGCGCGATGACCGCGCGCTGCGTCATGGTGCTGGGCACGACCAGCGGCGCGGGCAAGAGCTGGCTGGCCACGGCCCTGTGCCGCTGGTATGCGCGGCGCGGTCTCAAGGTGGCGCCGTTCAAGGCCCAGAACATGAGCAACAACGCGCGGGTGGTGGCCGGCGGCGAGATCGGCAGCGCGCAGTACTTCCAGGCACTGGCCGCCGGGGTCGAGCCCGAGGTGCGCATGAACCCGCTGCTGCTCAAGCCCGAGAGCGATACCCACAGCCAGGTCGTGCTGCTCGGCCAGGTCAATGATGAACTGTCGCGCGTGCCCTGGCACGAGCGCGGCGAGCGGGTCTGGCCGGTGGTTGCCGGCGCGCTCGACGCGCTGCGCGCGGAGAACGACGTGGTGGTGCTCGAGGGCGCCGGCTCGCCGGCGGAGATCAACCTGCGCGCCAGCGACATCGTCAACCTGCGGGTGGCGCAGCACGGTGACGCGCGTTGCCTGCTGGTGACCGACATCGACCGGGGCGGGGCCTTCGCGCACCTGTACGGTACCTGGGCGCTGCTCGATGGCACCGAGCGCGCGCGGATCGCGGGCTTCGTGTTGAACAAGTTCCGGGGCGACCGCGCGCTGCTGGCGCCGGGCCCGCAGATGCTGCAGGACCTGACGGGTGTCGCGACCGTGGCGACGCTTCCGATGTGGCGCGAGCACGGTCTGCCCGAGGAGGACGGCATCTTCGACGACCGCGGCCGCGGCACCGGCGAAGTCAGGACGACGATCGCGGTGATCGCCTATCCGCGCGTGAGCAACCTCGACGAATTCCAGCCGCTCAAGCACCTGGCCGGCGTGCGCGTGGTGTGGGTCCGCTCGCCGGCCGATGTCGCCGGCGCCGACTGGATCGTCCTGCCCGGCTCCAAGCACACCAGCGCCGACCTGCGCTGGCTGCGCTCGCAGGGCCTGGACGCGGCGATCGCGCGGCACGCCGCGCGCGGCGGTGCGGTGCTGGGCGTCTGCGGCGGGCTGCAGATGCTGGGCGAGGCGCTGATCGATCCGCAGGCCATCGAAAGCAACGGGCCCGGCCTCGGCTTGCTGCCCCTGGTGACCGTGTTCGAGGCGGACAAGGTCGTCCAGCGCGCCGCGGCGCGATTCGAGTCCCTGGCCGGTCCCTGGTCCGCACTGTCCGGCGTCGCCGTGCAGGGCTACGAAATCCACCAGGGCCGAACCGTGCAGCATCCGGCGATGGCGGCGGCGCAGCCGGTGCTGGGGCACGGACTGGGCTGGTTGAGCGGCGACGGCCGGGCGCTGGGCGTCTACCTGCACGGCATGTTCGAGGAGCCCGCCGTGCTGCGGGCTCTGTTCGGTGCGGGCGTGCCCACTCTGGACAGCGTGTTCGAAGGCCTGGCCGATTGCATCGCGCGCGAGTTCCCGCGCGCCTTTCTGGATGACCTGCTGCGCGACCCGGTTCGCGGTCGCTAGGCGACTGTAATCAAGGTCCAGGCTCGAGCGTGCGGGGCGTTCCGGTTGTGGCCTTACCCGGCAGCGTCTATGCTTGTAGCGACCCACAACCTTGGAGCGCGCCATGTACAAGCGAATCCTGCTGGCCTACGACGGATCCGACGCTGGCCAGAAAGCCTTGCTCGACTGCCAGGATGTCGCGCAGTGGAGCCATTCCGAGCTCTTCCTTATCGCGGTGATGCCGTCGGCCATGAGCTTCGTTGGCCTGGAAGGTGGCGTCTACGACATGGAACTGGAGGAGCGCCAGAAGAAAAAGCACCGTGCCGTGCTGGAAGACGGCTTGCGCCGCCTGTCCGAGGCCGGCCACGCGGCGCGCGGCGAAGTCCTGGTGGGCGAAGCGGTGGACGAGATCACCAAGTACGCGCGCAAGATCGAAGCCAGCCTGGTGGTGGTGGGCCACAAGCACCTGGACAGCTGGGCGGCGCGCTGGTGGCGCGGCTCGATTTCGGGTGCGCTGATCGAACATGCCCCCTGCAGCGTCCTGGTGGTCATCACCCCCTAGCGGCCGCGTGAGTGATGCCATGCCTATCCTTCCGCGACGTCGGGGGCCCGACCGTTCGGCCGCGCTGGCCCAGTATCGGCGGCGAGCGCGCTTTTACGACCAGGAACTCGCGCTCTTCGAACCCATTCGCGAGCAGGCCATTGCCAGCCTGAACCTGGGGCCCGGCGCCACGGTGCTGGACGTGGGGTGCGGGACCGGGTTGAGTTTCGGCTTGCTTGAGCAGCGGCTTGGCCGCGACGGCCGCATTGTCGGCATCGAGCAATGCCCCGAGATGATGGCCAATGCCCGGACCCGGGTCCAACGGGCCCACTGGCACAACGTCGACCTGGTCTGCGCGCCGGCGGCCGTGGCGCCGATCGCAACCCAGGCCGATGCCGCGCTGTTCCATTTCGTGCACGACATCCTGCGCGAGGACGCGGCCATCGACAACGTACTGGATCACCTCAAGCCCGGGGCCTGCGTGGTCGCCACCGGCCTGCAGTGGGCACCGCCCTGGATGTGGCCGGCCAACGGCTTCGTGATGGCCGCGGCCCTGTATTCGGTCACCGAGCTGGCAAGCCTGGGCCAGCCGTGGGACAAGCTGCGTCGTCGCCTGCGCGACGTGGTGTTCGACACCGCGCTGCTGGGCGGCATCTACATCCTGTCAGGCCGCTGCGACCCCGCCGGAACGAAGCATTGACACGGCAACCCCGATGGCGCGGGGTGAGGGTTGGGTTAGCCTAGCGGTATGAACAAACGCAGCTTCTTGCGCCTTTCCATCGCCGTCGTGCTGTCGGCGGTGCTCGCGTCCTGTGCCGTCACCCCCACCCCCACCGCGCCCGAGCGGCCCCGGCTGGTGGTCTTCCTCGCGGTCGATGGCCTGCCGCAGCGGCAGGTGCTGGCCTACCGCGATCAACTGGGGCCCGACGGGCTGGCGCGCTTCCTGGACCGCGGCGCCTGGTTTGCCAACGCGACCTACGCCCATGCATTCACCGTGACCGCGGCCGGCCATGCCACGATGCTCACCGGCGCCTATCCGCACCGCACCGGCATCATCGGCAACGAGTGGCTGGACCCGAACACCGGTGCGCCGGTCTACAACACCGGCGACACCTCGGCCCACTACATCGGCCACAAGACCCATCCCCTGGACGGCACCAGCCCGCGCAACCTCAAGGCGGAAACCCTGGGCGACGTCCTGCGCCGAGTGGATCCGGGCTCCAAGGTCATCGGCATCTC